>Ga0233423_10000569_pt1 | contig 19146 bp, 23 predicted proteins | sample Watercolumn_Mata_FD_180713 | JGI IMG/M metagenome (GOLD analysis project Ga0233423, IMG submission 180713) | Freshwater microbial communities from Lake Matano, South Sulawesi, Indonesia - Watercolumn_Matano_2014_112_MG | ecosystem: Environmental > Aquatic > Freshwater > Lake | place: Indonesia...
CACAAATAGAGAATCAAGAATCAAGTATCAAGAATCAAGGGGCCCCAATTACTGATTCTAAACCCTTGATTCAAGGTAAACGGCCCGGTCGCAATGATCCGTGTTATTGCGGTTCTGGGAAAAAATACAAAAAGTGTCATTATCCAAATTGAAGGATTAAGAATCTATTTCTCCCAAACCGGTCTTTTTTGATTTCCATTTTGAATTTTGAGTTTGCCCGCCCTCGGCCCGCCTCGGGCGAGGCCGGGGGATTTCGAATTTTCGTAGAGTGTGGGTGTCATCAATTTCTAAAATAGCCAGTCCTTCAGGTTTTAGATATCTGGGAAGTTGAGCGATTAATCGATTAATCGACTCGACCCCACCTTTACCACCGTCAAGGGCTAGGTGAGGTTCAAAATCTTTAACCGATGAGGGAAGACGAGGAATTCTACGGGAGGGGATGTAGGGGAGGTTGGCCACAATTAGGTCAAAGAGCAAGTTAGAAGGATAGTTGGTTAGCAAGTTAGAAATAAGAAATTTGGTGTTAGCCAGACGATTATTTTTTTTGGCAACTTCTAAAGCTTTTGGGGAAATGTCAGATAAATAAACAGCAGCTTGAGGGAAAAGTTTAGCCAAAGTTAGGCCAAGACAACCGGAACCACAACCCACATCAGCAATAAGAGATTCTGGGCCCGGCCAGAATGACGAAGACGCAAGTTTAACAATTTCTTCGGTTTCTACGCGAGGGATTAGGACATCAGGAGTAACGATAAATTCTTGACCACAATATTTGGCGTGGCCTGTTCTATATTCATCTGGTTGTTGGGTTGGCATTTAGTAGCAGATATTATATACTGACTCCCATGCTAGAAAGATTAAAAAGAGAATTTTTGGCGGCCAATCATTATCCTCGTAATTTTGGGCTGTTGGGAATAGGGGCCGTTTTATTTTTCGTCTTTCTTGGGACATTGTTTTTAGAACTCGAGGGAGTTTTGACTAGATTTGATCCTCAAGCCACGCAACTGTTTCAAAGTTTTGGCCATCATAGTCTGGACATGCCACTTTCTTTGCTGTCGTTGTTGGGGAGTTTTGAAATAACGGTTTTGATTTTGCCCCTTTTGGGGTATTGGGTATTTCTTAGAAAAAAGAAAATTTATTACGCCTTGGGATTTTTCTTTATGATTTTGGTTTTTGAATTTGTGGGAAAATTATTTTTGTATCATCCGGGCCCACCATCTGACTATTTTCGTTACTCTTTGCCATTTTCTTTTCCTACTTCTCATGTCCAAACAAGTTTTTCTTTTCCTTCAGGTCATATGTCCAGAACCGTTTATTTAACCGTTTTGGCAAGCGGTTTAATGTTACAGTTTTTAAAAAATAAAAAAAGGGCTTGGTTAATATCCGGGTTATTAATTATTTTTGCTGTCCTGATGTTTTACTCGCGAGTTTATTTGGGGGAGCATTGGTTGTCTGATGTTATCGGCGGTTTATTTTTAGGATCGTCTTTTGCCTTTATGACTTTAGCTTACCTTTGAGAAATGCGCACGGAAAATAAAATTCTCTTAGCCATAATTTTAGGGACTTTAGTTTTGGTCGGAGGAGTTTCTTTATTGTTGGGGAAGAATTCGGTGGTGGATGCTGGAGTTTTGGTTCGTGAAACTTCCCATACTCTTGGTTTTAAAGAGGCAAAAGTGACAATTGTAGAATTTTCGGATTATGAATGTCCGGCCTGTCAGCAAGTTCAACCGACCGTTTCACAAATTATTTCCGAGTACAAAGATAAAAGTGTCCGGTTTGTTTACCGTCAATTTCCCTTACCGCAATATCAAAATGCCCAATTAGCAGCCAGCGCCGCGCAGAGTGCGGGGTTACAAGGAAAATTTTGGGAAATACACGAGAAATTATTTGCGTATCTTACCGCCAACCAGGGAGTTAGTTTAACGACGCAGATGCTAGCCAGCATGGCCGGGGAACTAAATCTGGATAAAGAAAAATTTTTAGCCGATTTAAACTCTGATACGGTAAAGCAAATTATTACCAACGACCAAGCCGATGGTACCAAAGCTGGTTTAACCGCCACCCCCACATTTTTTATTAATGGCACAAAATTTGACGGGGGCTTACCTTTAGAAAAATTCCGTCAGGAGATAAATTCAAGATTGTAAAAATCGATTCCTTTAATGTTTATTTTAGTTTCATGCGTCACACACTTTCACGCTACAGCGTAAAACTGTGTGACGATTATTCAAGCTCGAAACGGGATCTAAGAAGTTCGTCATTTTCGATTTTATCTGCGAGGATGTATCTGACTTCTCCACCGACAAAATAAATTTGCCGAATAAATTCTACTTCGTCAAAACAAGGATAGGCGTGAACGTAAACACTTTCATTTAGAGGATAAAATCCTAGTTCTTGAAGTTTTTTCCGAAACTGATCGCGCGACCGTTTCTTTTTTTCATCGATATCAAAAATTATTAACCGCCACTTTTTGTCCCATCGCAACGGTTTATTAATAACCATTTCTTTGGTTTTAAATTTAAGAGCTTCTTTTAGCCCGTTTTTGGTAATTTCTACTATTTGCTCGCCTTTCTCGTAACGAATATTAACTAATTTTCTTTTTTTAAGACGATCTAATCTTTGCCGAAAAGCCTGGCGCTGACGGTTTTTGGCCTCTCTTCCTATAATTATTGTTAATCCAGGCATAAGGAGAGAAATACTAATAAAACCAACGGCCGCGAGAATTTTTAATGTTTCCGAAGCAAATAAATACCTCTGCCCTTTACTAAGAATTTTTTTGAATTTTGTTTTGTCTTCGATAAATATTTTTGAGGCAAGCAGAAGTTCATCCTTAATTTCCATACTGTTATTAATTTAGATTCTATCGTCACACAATGTCAAGCTGTAGCGTGAAAGTGTGTGACAAGAAACTACAGTACATGGTAAGTTGTAATGATTATTTTTAAACAGATTCTTTTATGTGTTTGGGAAGATCTAACCCAAAAATTTCCAAACCACTAAATCCCCCAGGCTTAACTTCTACTCCATCAAATCCCCTGCCTAATGTGTAATCACACAGATACTCACGCGGAGTTTGGGTACCCACAAACACTTCCAACAAATGGGGGAGAAACGCGTGAATGTTATCAGCAACCGTGTTTATTTGGTTTGGATCGTTTAAAAAGGTACTTTGTTTCCAGAGCAAAACTCCCTCCCCGATAGTTTTTTGACGAAAGGGTTTGCGGGCAATTTCTGCTACATAGGCATGCATTCCGCCAGTTTTTATATCTTTATCTTCGGAAAAATATTTCCAACTGACAACCCCTGTATAAATCAAACTATCATCAGGTAACATAATTTTTCCACCAGTCTCTTCGCATACCTCTCTTTGAACAGATTCCCTTATACTTAGATCTGATTTTTCAATTTTTCCTCCAAGACCGTTAAATTTTCCTTGGTGCGGAGGCTTGTTTCTTTTAACAACGAGAATCTCACTACCACACTTAACAAAACAGATAGTGTAAGGGACAACAATTTCCTGGCCTCTGAGTTCTATAGAAGTGTTCATGAATGGATTATAATACCACTTGTGGATAATTTAACAGAAAAAACCAAAAAGATTTTAGAGAAGTTAAATCTTGATCAAAAAAGGCAAGAGGCGAGGGGGTTGGAAATGGAAATGGCCAAGCCGGAATTTTGGGCGGATAGAAATGTGGCAACAGAGAAAACGAAGAAGTTAGCTTCATTACAGGATTTAATTGCTAAATTAGAAAAGTTACAAAAACTCACAGACGAAGGAGTTGGGGAGGTTGAGGTGGTTAGGGAATTAGTTAACGAGTTGGAAACCCAGTTATACTTGTCTGGTAAATATGATTCCTCAAATGCTTTAGTTTCTATTCACTCTGGCCAAGGGGGAGTAGAAGCGATGGATTGGGCACAAATGATTTACCGGATGTATTCTCAATTTATTAAATCCAAAAACTGGAAGTTAGAAGAAATTGACTACGAGCCCGGGGCCGAAGCGGGGATTAAAAGTGTTACTTTTGAAGTTGCCGGAGAAAATGTTTACGGGCTTTTAAAACACGAAGCGGGGGTGCACCGGTTAGTGCGCCAATCGCCGTTTAATGCTGATCACTTGCGCCAAACTTCATTTGCGCTGGTAGAAGTTATGCCGGTGATAGAAGGGCCCGCCTCCGCTGAAAGCTCCGGCGAGGTAAAAGATGAGGATTTAATTTGGGATTTTTTTAGAAGCGGGGGGCATGGGGGACAAAATGTCAATAAAGTTTCTTCGGCCGTTCGGTTGACTCACAGGCCCACTGGAATTGTGGTCTCTTCGCAAAAAGAGCGGGACCAAAGCCGCAACCGAGAAATTGCCCTAAAATTATTGAAAGCGAAGTTGCTTTCTTTGGAAGAAGATAAAGCCAAAGAAGAAGCTGCAAGGCTTAAAGGTCAGCATTTAACTCCTGGTTGGGGCAACCAAATTCGGTCTTATGTTTTACATCCGTACCATTTAGTCAAAGATTTGCGGACGGATTATGAAGAAACAGATTCTGACGCGGTGTTAAACGGACGGCTTGACAATTTTATTACTGCCGAGCTACACTACTACGCAGATGGAAGAAATTAAGACGAGTCAAACAACAGAAAAGGAGGCGGTGGTTAAGCCATTGGTACCTACTAGGAAGTTTGTTCTGCCACAATTGGGGAAAAAAGGCTACTTGTTGTTGCTGATTCCGGTGGTTTTAGGAATTTTGACGGGGTTTCTTTTGTTCAAAAAAAATACATCCGGAACTATTCGTTTAGCCGGAAAGAATATCGAAGTGGTTTCTAGCGCCACAGAAGAAGGGGTGAAAGACGCCTCTACTTTTAAGGATACAGCCGCAGGGACAATTCAGGAAAATGATGGGAAATTAACCACGGAAGGCTCTCATATTTTAGTTCGCGAGGGGGGAGCCTCCCAAAATGTTTATTTAACCTCTTCTGTTATTGACCTTTCCAAATATGTGGGTAAAAAAGTCCAAATTTGGGGCGAAACTTTTGCTGGCCAAAAAGCCGGGTGGCTCATGGATGTTGGGAGAATAAAGATGCTACAATAGAGGCGTGATTAAATTTGAAAATGTCTCCAAGAAATTTCCTGATGGGACCGTTGCTTTAGAAGATTTAACTTTGGAAATAAACGACGGGGAATTTGTTTTTTTAGTTGGGCCGTCGGGAGCGGGAAAAACGACGATTTTGAAACTTATTTTACGAGAAATTCTTCCTAATTCCGGGACAATTTTGGTAGATGAACACGATCTCAAAAAAATTTCTGGCGGCAAAGTGGTTCAACTGCGGCGTAAAATTGGGTGTGTTTTTCAAGACTTAAAACTTTTGCCGGACCGAAGTATTTTAGAAAACGTGGCTTTGTCCCTTTGGGTCTTAGGCAAAAACGCTAGGGAAGTAGAAGCTGAAAGTAAAGAGAAACTAGAATTAGTAGGTTTGGCGGGTAAGGGGGATTTTTTTCCCGCTCAACTTTCCGGCGGGGAATTGCAAAGAGCGGCGATTGCCCGCGCGCTGGCCGGCAACCCAAAATATTTACTGGCGGATGAGCCTACAGGCAATGTAGATGACGAAAACGGCTGGAAAATTGTTAAGATATTAGAGAAAATAAACGAAGATGGGACAACGGTGGTAATGGCCACTCATAATCCGGAATTTGTGGACAAGCTTCACAAACGAGTAGTGCGGTTAAAAGACGGTAAAATTATTTCTGACAGACGAGGAAAATATCGTGAATAAACTCAAAATATGCCACATCAATTAACAGTTACTTGGCAGCACATGAGGAGAAGCCCCTATCAAGCGGCGGCGGCTGTCATGATTATGACCTTAACCATGTTTGTGGGGATCTCTTTTTTACTCTTATCTTTGGGGTCGCAACGATTGCTTTCATATCTTGAACAAAAACCGCAAGTAATTGCTTTTTTTAACGATACCGTAACTTCTGCCGATCAAATTAAGGAGGTGGTAGAAAAAATTATTACCACTAATCCTTCCGTGACAACGAAATTTATTTCCAAAGAAGAAGCCCTAAAAATTTATCAGGAAAGAAATAAAGCCGACCCATTGCTTTTAGAATTGGTGACCGCCAACACTCTTCCGGCCAGTCTAGAAGTTTCGGCTAAAAGCGTGGCGGATTTACCAGCCATTTACGAAATTCTTAAAAATACCGCCAATGTAGAAGATGTCTCTTATCAAAAAGATGTGGTGAATACCTTAATTTCTGTTTTAGACAAAATTCGTAAAGGGGGTTTAGCCTTGATTATATTTTTGGTAACGACGGCCCTGTTTACAATTTTGACTATTATTGGGATGAAAATTTCTCTGCGCAAAGATGAAATTGAAGTGGAAAAATTAGTGGGAGCTTCCAGTGGGTTTGTCCGGGGGCCATTTTTATTGGAGGGTTTTTTCTACGGATTTTTTGGAGCGGTAGTGTCTTGGACAATTATTTACGGAATAATTTTGGTCGTGACGCCTCATCTTTTACCATTCTTGGGAGGGTTGGCCATTCTTCCTGTGTCTCCCGTATTTATGTTAGAGGTTTTGGGGGCAAGCGTCTTGGCCGGAGGAATCGTGGGGGTAATTGGCAGTTTTCTGGCCGTATGGCGCTACTTAAAAAACTAGTTGTTTTTGGGTTACTACTGTTTTCTACTGTTCAACTTTCAAGTGCTGTTTTGGGGCAAGATTGCCCACCATGTACCTCTTCAGAAAATTGTGGCCAGCGAATTTCATGTTTAACCAATCAAAAACAAAGTTTGGCGGCGCAAATAGAACTTATTTCTACTAAAATTTCTGTTACCCAAGGGAAAATTGATGTTACTCAAGCAAAAATTAATCAATTAACCGGAGACATTTCTTCAGTTTCTGGAAAGATAGACATTTTAGAAGATTCGCTAAACAAAGTTTCCAGTGTTTTTGCCAATAGAATTGCCAAAACTTATATCGCCGGTCGGACTGACCCCGTCGTTTATTTGTTTATGTCTAATGATTTTTCGCAATTTTGGCAAAGACTTGAATATTTGCGATTGGTCCAACAACACGACCAAAAAATTATGTTAGAAATGGCGGCTAGCCGAAAAAATTATCGTGATCAAAAGAGTTTGTTAGAAGATAAAAAAAAGCAGGTAGAAATTCTTTCCTCGCAATTAAAAACTCTGCGGGCGGATTTAAACCGGCAAAATAAGGATAAGCAGTCTTTACTTTCAGCAACCCAAGAAGAATTAGATCGCGCCGTCGCCCAGTTGGCCGCTTTTCAAAGTTTTGTTGGCAGTCGCGGCGGGGCCAGTTTGCTTTCCAACCAGACAAAATGTGATGATTGGGGTTGCTATTACAATCAGCGAGACAATCAGTGGGGGGCGACAGCCCTAAACCATACAGGTTATACTTTGGCGGATAGCGGTTGTTTGGTTACTTCTGTAGCTATGGTGGCGACCCACTATGGTAAGCGGGAAATTACTCCAGCCAGCATCAATAATAATTCTGATAATTTTGCGGTTTATTTTCCGGCGTATTTGCGTTACAGCATAAGTGCCAACGGAACCACGATTCGCCGCGAAGGAATTTCATATTCTGGCATTGACGCAGAACTTTCGGCCGGTCGGCCGGTAATCGTGGGTATTGGTTACGGCCCAGAGCATTTTGTAGTTTTAATTTCCGGTTCCGGTGGTAATTACAAAATGAACGACCCATTTATTGAAAACGGTAAAGATATTTCTTTTAGTTCGCAATATTCGACGGGAAGTATTACGGAAATAAATTCCGTCAGAGTAAATTAATATGCGGGCCATTGGCTTGGTGGCGGTTTTATTGTTGGGGTTAATTTGGCCCCAAAAGATTTCGGCGGCGTTTTATATTAGTGGAGTTTCAGGAACAACAATAAATTCTGCTGATGAAGAGATTACTATTTCCGCAACGGCCTCCGGATTGACCACTTCCCCCCAATATTTTCAAGCAGTGTTTACTAAAAAAGACGATACGACCAACTATTTTGGATTTACCCAAAACTTAAGCGGGGAGTGGTATTCTTATAAATCTTCACCCATCTTGACTGATTTACAAAATTATTTTTACAAATTGGATTTCTCTGGAGCTAGTTGGTCAGGGCAATTAAAAACAAAGATTGATACTAGTGATGACGGATTCAAGGGCCCTGGAATTTACCTTTTAAAACTTCTCAAGCATATTACCGGTTCGGGAACGGCGTCTAATAATTCTTATGAAATTAATATTAACGTTGCTTCTGTTTCTGCCAGTTCTTCTTCAGACTCTAGTAACAATGATTCCACCCCCGCTCCAGATCCGGCGATTTCTTGGGTGTTACCAACAACGGGAAAATTAGGGGAAAATTTTAAAGTTACTTATTCGTTAAAAGATTTTCCGGCTAATACAGATTATTATGTTAAGGTTCGCGGGGCGCAAACGAAAAACGGCAATAATTATTTATCTGAAAATGAAACATGGACAGGCTTTCCTAGCATTAAAATTAAAGATAATGGAGGTTTTGACGGGGAAGTTTATGCTTTTATTTCTGACGAGAAAGACGCCGGAGACTTTGCTTGTAAATTACGCTTTCGCAAAAAAGACAGTGATTCGTTTGTGGAATCAGAAAGTAAAAAAATTTCTTTGGCCAAAGTGGCGATTGCCCCGGTAGTAAAAAATTTAAAAACGGCCAGTAATTCTGCTTTACCATCCACTGTAAAACCGGTGGTGTTGGGGACAAAAAGCGCGGATCTTAAACCAGCTAGCGTGTCCGGTAGAAATTATTCCAAACCAACACCAAATCCTGCCAGTTTTTTGTGGCCAGTAGGATTAATTGTTGCCGGTTTAGGGTTTATTGGGGCGTCAGTATATCCGGTTTTCAAAGAAAAATTTTTCCACAAAAAAGCTCTCGAAGACGAGTAAACCGAATTCTGTTAGCCCCGATTGAATCGGGGTTGGCAACATCTATCTAGTGCCCAACTACTTCGACTAATTGGGAAGCGGCATTAAAGTCGGTCGGTTGGTTGCGGCAGAGAGAATTACTGCGTTTCACTCCCTCGTTTTCACTCGGGACTCGTCTCTGTAGCTTTACTGTCAAAGGATAAAACCTTTGCCGAACCTCGTCGGTTCGCATCCTGCTTCCAGCCGTTCGGATTTTCCTCCCCACTTCGCATAAAGCTTCGCGGGGTAATTGCCCTGTCTTCGAGAGCAAGTAAAATTATACCAAAAATGCTATCATTTGTCCAATGCTGGCCAAAGTTTTTTCGGGGGCGGTTTTAGGACTGGATGGGATAATAATTACTATCGAGGTGGATATTGCCAGTCGAGCTTTGCCTACAATGCAAATTGTAGGTTTGGCAGACAAAGCTGTAGAAGAAGCTCGCGAACGGGTGCGGTCGGCGATCAATAATTCTGGGTTAGAATTTCCTACCCACAGAATTACCGTTAATTTAGCTCCGGCGGATTTACCAAAAGAAGGAGCGCTTTACGATCTCCCCATTGCTGTTGGCTTGCTCTTAGCTAACGGATCGTTAAAATGCGAAACTAATGACGCTTTATTTTTAGGCGAACTTTCTTTAGACGGGCAACTAAGATCTACCCCCGGTGTTTTGCCAATCGCTCTTCTTGCGGCCGAAAAAGGCTTTAAAAAAATTTTTGTGCCGGCAACAAATGCTAAAGAAGCGGCGATTGTTAATAACATTTCTGTTTTTCCCATAGAGTCATTAAAAGATTTGGTTAATCATTTATTAGAGCGTAAAGAAATTAAACCAATTGCGAAAGAAAAGTTGGATTTTTCGGTGGAAGAAAATTTTGAATTTGATTTTGCGGATATCCGCGGCCAAGAACTAGCTCGCCGCGCTTTGGAAATTGCCGCCGCCGGAGGCCATAATGTGTTAATGCTGGGTGCCCCCGGGTCAGGGAAAACTTTATTGGCTCGCAGTTTTCCCTCAATTTTGCCGGAGCTTTCAGAACAAGAGGCCATTGAAGCCACTAAAATTTATAGCATTAGCAATCTTTTACCCAACGAAAATCCTTTTATCAAAAAACGGCCGTTTCGCAGTCCCCATCACACCACCTCCCATATTGGCTTAATTGGCGGGGGGACGCATCCCAAACCCGGAGAAATTTCTTTGGCTCACCGCGGAGTTTTATTTTTGGACGAAATTGCCGAATTTCCTCGCCATGTTTTAGAAGCTTTGCGTCAGCCGTTGGAAGACGGGTTTGTCACCGTTTCCCGGGCCGCCGGGACCAGTTGTTTTCCGGCAAAATTTACCTTACTAGCGGCATCTAACCCTTGTCCGTGCGGCAGTTTTGGCGATCTAAAAAAGAAGTGTGTTTGCACCTCTCACCAGATCTCTACTTACAAGAAAAGATTATCCGGCCCATTTTTAGACCGGATTGATTTGCATGTTTATTGTGCCACTATTCCGGCGGAAAAATTGACGGATTTAAAACCCGGAGAAAATTCTTTCGCTATTCGCGCTCGGGTGCAAAAAGCGCGGGAAAAACAATCAGCTCGTTTCAAGAATGCGGGGATTATTTGCAACGCCGAACTTTGCGCTCGAACAATTAAAACTTATTGCCCGCTGGATGAAGAAACCACTCAAATGTTACAGAAAGCGATTGCCGCTTTAAATCTTTCTGGCCGATCTTTCCATCGAATCATAAAAGTGGCGCGGACAATTGCCGATCTGGCCGAAAGCGAGAATATTTTAAAAATCCATGTGCAAGAGGCGCTGCAGTACAGACAAAAGGAGGAAAATTAAAATGCGCAAAGTCATTATTTGGTTTTTAGTTTGTTTAATTTTAGCTATTTATGCCAAGACCCAAAATTTTATTTCCGATGGACAAATTTTGGGAAGCTTCAAAACTGCTCCTTGACGAAACTGGGTTTTACTAAGAGAATACGGCGTATGGTTAGAGTTAAAACCGGTAAAGCCAAAATCAAAACTAAAGTTTTGGCGGTTCGTTCGTCAGCAAAGACTGTTAAACAGGTGAAGAAATTAAAACTTCCTTCTAAAAATACTTTGTTAAAACTTTTTATTTTGTTGGTTATTGTTGCCGGTGTTGGCGTTTTCCTTTTCAGAAACAAGAGTTTGTTTGTGGTGGCGTTGGTAAATAACGAACCGGTTTTTCGGGTTAGTTTGGATCAAAGAATGACGGCTCGTTATGGCAGTGACACTTTAGACGAAATCGTGGGGGAAATGCTTATTCGCCAAGCGGCCAAGAAAAACAATGTTATTGTGGCTAAAGCCGAAGTGGATAATAAATTGGCGGAAATTGAAAAAACTTTAAATGGGAAAATTTCTTTGGCAGAAGCCTTGGCCCAACAAGGGGATACGGTAGAAAATTTTCGCTCTCGGGTAGAATTGCAACTTATTTTAGAGAAATTAACGGCGGGGGAAACTTTAGTTTCTGAACAAGAGGTGACTGATTATCTGGAAAAAAATCGGGCCAGTTTAGTAGCCACTGATGAGGCGGGGATGCGCGCCGAAGGCCGCCAAACTTTGTTTAGTCAAAAGCAAACTACCGCCTTGCGTCAATACTTTTCCAACCTCCGCACGCAAGCTAAGATTGTGAAGTTTTTGTAGAGTTTCTTTGGGTTATATTATTGCGAAAGAAAAACAAACGTTCCAAACTGCGATGCAGGCGAAAAGCATTGTTTCCCATTGCGCCCCAGGGAAACGTTTTCGCAGTAAATATGATATAGGCATAAGCAAAGTAGCTAACAGCGCGAGACTACTGATAGTAATGTTAATTGGATAATAGTTGTAAATGGTGATTAAAACGCCAGCACTAACTAATAAGGCGCACAAAATTGCCGTCACGCTATGTAGCCACGGATGTTTTCCTGTCGTAAATAATCCCGTAAGACAGAGAAACACGCCTCCTATTAAGAAGAAAATGGCGGAGTTATCTGAAATTTTTTGGCTTACTTGAAGAGAAAAGATTACTTGATTTACAGAGAAGATTATCAATGCTAAATTGAACCATCTTCCTATGTTTTTCTTATCTCCAATTTCGCTGTAGGTTTGCCTCTTAAAATCAAAGTGACCGTGTTTTTTAACTAGCATGAACACGGTGATAGTAATAAAAATTAAATTTATTAATCCTATCAATTCCACAAATTCATTTTAACAAAATGCAGATCCTTAAGTAAAAGGTTAGCAAATAAATTTTCCAATTAGGTTAGGATATTTTTGAAGCTAGATTGAACATACTACCTTGACGATCGTCATGGGAGTATGTAATTTCATCAAAAAGATAAAAAAAAGAAACCTTCGTGTTAAGAAGGCTTCTTTTGGTTTGAGAAATCTCTCAATTAAAAAACTTTTCAAAAATTAAGCTTTTCCCAAAACTCTGGCAACGGTCGTTCCACAAGTTGGGCATTTGCCAACATGGGCGCGGCGACCATTTTTCCAAGTCACATCTTTTCCTGCAGTAATCTCTACTTTTTTGCGGCACTTTACACAATATCCTTGCATTATTTCTTCACCTCCCTTATAGAGCAGAAAACTTTATCCTAATTTGTACCATAGCACAAGTTGGAGCGTAATTGCAAGCGCGGTCAGAAAAAGAATTTTTTTAATATCCGAAATCACATAAGAATAATCTTGCGGGGTGGTCATACGAACAGTTTTAGCATATTGACAAGGGACCGTCAAGCTAGTTATATTTATGGATAATGAAATTACTCGTTTCTTTGGGAATTGGAATTTATCTTTTAACTGCCGGTGTGTCCTATACCGTTTTTTCTTTTTTCCAACCTGGGGTGAAACAGTCCACTGTTACCACCCAAACAAACAAATCAGGAAAAAATAATGCTCCGGTTTCAAAGTATGCTGGCCTGCCCAAGACGGAAAGTTGTCCGTTAAATGGAAGTTTGTATTCTACGGCGCAAAAAAGTGATTGGGAAAAACGGCGACCGTTGGGAGTAATGATTGAAAACACCAAGGAAGCTCGGCCACAATCCGGTTTGTCTTTGGCAGATGTGGTTTACGAAGCGGTGGCCGAAGGCGGGGTGACGAGATTTTTGGCGGTTTATTATTGTAATAGTGCGGACATTGTTGGACCAGTGCGTTCGGCGCGAACTTATTATCTTGACTGGATTTCTGAATATGGTTCTTCGCCGCTTTATGCCCATGTGGGCGGAGCTAACACTCCGGGCCCGGCGGACGCGTTAGGCCAAATTAGCCGGTATGGTTGGGAGGGGTACAACGATTTAAACCAGTTTAGCATTGGTTTTCCCACCTTTTGGCGTGATTATGATCGGTTGGGTAAAGATACGGCGACGGAGCACACAGTTTACACTTCTTCGGAAAAACTCTGGAGTTTTGCCGCCGCTAAACGGTTATTAACCAACGAAGAAACAGATGATGTGACCGGAAAAGTTATTCATTGGGACAAAAGTTTTATTGCCTGGACTTTTAAAGATGACGCGGCAATAGAAAAACGACCCGCTACTTTTGCCGCCCAATTTTCTCTTTCAGGAGTAGCTTCTTCTTACGCCAATGATTTTGTGGTCAAATGGCAATACGACCGCGACAGCAATTCTTATTTGCGTTTTGGCGGTGGGGTAGCGCAACAAGACTTAAATTTTGGCACCCAGTTAACGGCTAAAAATGTGATAATTTTGTTCCAATCAATGGGAGTAGCTGATGACGGGTATAGCGAAGAAGGCCATGGGTCGCACACCCTCTATGGAAATAAGGGCTCAGGGAAAGCAAAGTTTTTAATTGATGGGGTTGTTACCGATGGCACTTGGGCTAAAAAAACGAGAATTGATCGGACAAGATTTTATGATATAACCGGCATGGAAATCAAATTAAATCGTGGCCAAATTTGGATAGAAATTCTGCCTATTGGTCAGCAAGTTACTGTTAGTTAGGCCTGCCCTTCTTATTTAAATCGTTATGCTAAACGATCTTGTTATCTCCCGTGTTAGGGTAAAATTGTTGGAAATTTTTTTGGCGGTTCCCGGCCAAATTATTCATGTCCGCGAACTGGTTCGGCGGAGCAAAGAAGAAATAAACGCCGTTCGCCGAGAGTTGGCTCACATGGAAAAAGCGGGTATGGTGGCCAAAGAACCGCGGGCTAACAGAGTTTATTATTCTTTCAAAAAAGAGTATCCCTTGTACGCGGATTTGTTAAACTTGGTGACAAAAACCACGGGGTTGGCGGCGGCCATTGTTAAACACCGCAATAAGTTGGGCCGAATAAAATTTGCCATGATTTCCGGGCGGTTAGCCAGAAATTTACCGGGCTCGGCAGAAAAAGTGGACTTGTTGATAGTGGGCAATGTGGTGGTGGCGGAAGTAGCGGCTTTAGTTCGTGAGGAAGAGCTACGGCGCGGGCGAGAAATTTTCTTTACTCCCATGACGGAAGAAGAATTTGTTTTTCGCAAAAAGAAAAAAGACCCGTTCATTTTAGACATTCTCGCCGGCTCCAGAATTATGGTCATTGGGGATGAAGAAGAGCTGTTAAATTAAATGACAAACCACAATTGGAAAGTTTTTGTTTTAGTCGTTTTACTAACTGTTGGCGCGATTGTTGTGGACATGCCCGCAACAATTAATTGGCGCCAGTGGACATTTACTCGGCCGCAAATTCCAGGGCGAGATTTAGAAATTAAAGAGGGGCTAGATTTAGCCGGAGGAACAAGGCTCACTTTACAGGCGGATATGACCAACATTCCTCTGGCGGAAAGAAACAATGCTTTAGCCTCTCTAAAAAGTATTGTGGAGCGGCGGGTCAATATGTTTGGGGTCTCCGAACCCCTAATTCAAACCGCTAAAACCAATAATGATTACCGGTTAATTGTGGAATTGGCAGGAGTAACCGATGCCCAACAAGCGTTAGATTTGATCGGCAAAACGGCAGAATTAACTTTCCGCGAAACTGCGGCATCTGAATCTGCAGATATTGCTACCGCTGCGGCCCAGATGTTTGGTCCATATCAAATTTTGACCAATCTTTCCGGCAGGGACTTACAAAAAGCTACTCCCGCTTTTGACCAACGAACCAGTGAGCCAATTATCCAACTAACTTTTACTTCTGATGGGGCCAAAAAGTTTGCCGAAATTACTAAGAGAAATTTAAACAAACAGGTGGCGATTTTTTTAGATAATCAAGTAGTCATGGCCCCAACTGTCCAAACCGTGATTGCTGATGGTCAGGCCATAATTTCCGGAAAATTTACCGCGGCGCAGACTAAAGAATTATCTATCCAACTAAACGCCGGGGCGCTTCCGGCGCCGGTAAAAGTTTTATCCCAAAAAACCATTCCGCCAAACTTGGGCCAAGATTCCATAAACAAGAGTTTACTGGCTGGAGCGGTAGGTTTGGGAATTGTGGCTTTGTTTATGATTACTAATTACGGCAAGTTAGGGTTATTTGCGGATTTAGCCTTAATAATTTACTCTTTGTTAGTTTTGGCTATTTTTAAATTAGTCCCCGTAACCTTGACTTTAGCCGGTATTGCCGGCTTTATTTTGTCTATTGGGATGGCCGTTGACGCTAATATTTTAGTTTTTGAACGGATGCGTGAAGAAATTCGCTGGGGACGCAATAAATTAGCGGCCATGGAATTAGGTTTTGTTCGGGCCTTTCCTTCCATTCGTGATTCTAATTTTAGTTCTTTAATTACTTGCGCCATTTTATTTTGGTTTGGAACCGGGCCAATAAAAGGTTTTGCGGTAACTTTAGCAATTGGCATTTTAGTTTCGTTATTCACGGCCATTGTGGTTACCCGGACATTACTTAGACTAGCAGCAAAATATGTTTAATCTGATGAAATTCAAATGGTTATTTTTTGGCATTTCTTTGTTGGTGATAATGCCCGGGATTTATTCGTTAGCCCGTTACGGATTAAAGCTTTCTATTGATTTTACCGGAGGAACAAGAGTAGAAAAAAATGCGGCCGGGGAAATTATTTCTTCCGAAACTGTGGGGCCGGTAATTGGGGCGGAAACGACCCAAAAAGCAGTTGGAGCGGTGGGGGCGGCCTCGCTAGCCATAATTTTATACATTGCTTACGCGTTTCGAGAAATTCCCAAGCCTTATTCCCCGTGGAAATTTGGGATTTGCGCAGTTGTGGCTTTAATTCATGATGTGTTAGTGGTGGTTGGAATGTTTTCTCTCTTGGGACATTTTTACAATGTAGAAATTGATTCTTTATTTGTAACCGCTTTGTTAACAATCATTGGTTTTTCGGTTCATGATACGATTGTGGTTTTTGACCGCATCAGAGAGAATTTATCTAAAACCGCCCTGCCCGCCGGCAGGCAGGCGGCAAATTATTTTGAAGAAGTAGTTAACGAATCAATTTTACAGACCCTGGCCCGTTCGCTTTCAACTTCTTTAACCGTAGTTTTTACTTTGCTAGCTCTAATTTTATTTGGGGGAGAATCTATCAGGTGGTTTGTGGCCGCCCTTTTAATTGGAATAATTTCTGGAACTTATTCTTCTATCTTTAACGCCGCGCCGCTTTTAGTTGTTTGGGAAAATTTATCTAAACGCGCGAGTAAATAGTCTTTAGTATTTTTACTCGGGTTTTCGGAAATTTCCGCAAAAAGTTCCGCTAAAATTTTGCCCACTTGCGGGCCGGGCTTGATATTTAAAATTCTCATAATATCTTCTCCATCAATCACCAAATCATTAACCGATGGAATGTGTTTTTGAACCTCAATAATTCTTTCTTTAAATTCTTCGTGCCGCCAGCTGGTGGGTTTTACCCCTGATCCTAAACGATCAGCCGTGCGCACATCCAACATATCTGTGGTGTTTTCTTTGCCAACTCTTCTAATAAATCTTCGTACTGCCGCATCTGTTAAAAACTCACTTACCGAAAACATGTGCCAACGAACTAAAGTGACTAATTTCTCGCGATCTTCTTTAGACAAATGCAGACGATTGGCAATGCGGCGGGCAATATTTGCCCCGACCGTTTCGTGGGCGTAAAAAGTAGCTTTGTTGCCCCTTATTTTGAAAGTTATTGGCTTTCCTACATCATGAAGCAGGGTAGCAAAACGAATGACCCAGTTTTTATTTTGACAAGTAAAGAGGGCTTTTAAACTGTGTTCATAGACATCATCTAAATGATGGGTCCCTTGTTGTGTCACTCCAATTTCGGCCGTCAGTTCCGGCAAAATCAAACCTAAAAGATTGGCGTTGTGCAGTAAATGAACACCATCGGCAGGATAATCAGAAGACAAAATTTTTATTAATTCGTCGCGAATTCTCTCTTGGCTGACTTTTGTAATTAACGCCGCGTTTTCTTGAATAGCCAAAAAAGTTTTTTCTTCAATAACAAATCCCAATTGAGTGGCAATTCTGACAGCCCGCATCATGCGCAAAGCATCTTCATTAAAACGGTCTGAAGGATCACCAACGCACCTAATAGTTTTGTTTTGTAAATCTTCTTGGCCATGATAAGGGTCCAATAAAGTTTTGTTTAAGGCGATAGCGTTAACCGTAAAATCCCGTCGGGCTAAATCCTCTTCAATAGTTTTAGCCCAACCAATTTGATCGGGGTGACGAGTGTCAGAATATTTTCCCTCTTTGCGGTAAGGGGTGACTTCAAAAAGTTGTCCCTCAATAATTATTCCCACCGTCCCAAAATTATTGTCATAAAAACTTTCCGGAAATAATTTTTGAATTTCTTCGGGAGTGGCATTGGTAGCAAAATCCCAGTCTTTAACTTCTTTTTCCAAGAGAAGATCGCGCACCGCTCCGCCAACCACAAAAATCTCAAAACCCGCTTTTTCGAAAATATCTATAAAATCTTGGATCTGTTTTGGAAGGGTAATCATGGTAGCACTATTTTAACACGAGCCGTTTAGCTTCGCGCAAGCCCGAGAAAAGTGCTATAATTCCTTTAGCCATGGATGAAGATTTTGATTTGTGGCTTAGAAAAGCGCGAGAATCTCTAAAAGACGCTGAGGTCAGTTTGGTCGGCCACCGTTACGGATTGACAGCTTTTTGTTGCCAACAGGCTTTAGAAAAGATTTTAAAAGCGGCTATAGTTAAAAATAAAAACGAGCGACCGCGAAAAGTTCACGATCTGTTGCCGTTGGCTAAAGAAAGTGGGTTGGAAGTTACGGAAGGAAATCTGACGGAAATGGCGAAAATTAGCAAGTTTTATTTTATTGTCCATTACCCGGACTTAAACAGAAAGTTTTTCGCCACACCGAAAGTGGCTAACGAAACGTTAGATAAAACAAAGGAGGTTTTTAAATGGATAGAAAGCAAATTAAAAAAGTCGTAAGAAAATACTTGGCTGATTTGCAAAGCAAAATTGCTGTTGATAAAGCAATTTTATTTGGGTCGGCCGTTCGTGGAAAAATAGACAAAAATAGTGATATTGATCTTTTAATTTTGTCACCGGCGTTTAAAGGCATGGATACTGTAGCTAGATTCGATCTGCTTTACGAAGCCAGAAAAAGTTTTTTGACGCAAACAGTACCAATGGATTTATTTGCTTTAACCCCGGATGAATATGCCCGCGCCAGCGATCTTTCTTTAGTGGGGGAGATAAAGAAAAAAGGAAAAGTAATAAATTTTGTGCCATAATTGGGGAGTGAGAAAGTATCTCCGTTTTATTATTGTTGCCTTCAATGTCCAAATGATATACCGGGGTTCAATGATGTTGCGTGGTGTCAGAGATGTGGCATCAGTATTATTTTTTGTAATTTTATGGTCAGCTCTTTTTAAAGAACAATCTGTCATAAAAGGATTTACTTTTAATGCCATGGTTACTTATTACATTTTGACGAAAATTATCGACCAAATATACAGCTATGAACCGAGCCGTTTAATGACGCGGGATATTCTTACGGGTGACCTGTCAAATTATTTGACAAAACCAATGAAATATTTTGCTTACATGATGTTTCTTTCAATAGGAAGAAGGTTCGCTCGTTCCTTTATGAGCATTGTTCTTGTGATTTTAGCCTTTGTTTTTATTCCGCAATATGTCTTTGTTTCTCCAAATGCAAGCAGTTTTCTTTTCTTTTGTTTGTCTGGTTTTCTATCTTGGTTATTGTTGTTTGAATGCGCTTTTTTGTTGGGAACACTTTCGTTTTGGTCGTCAGAAACAAGCGGAATTCAAACAGCTTTTGACCAATTGGTTTTAGTGTTGGGTGGTTCGTGGGT
>Ga0233423_10000571_pt1 | contig 19110 bp, 19 predicted proteins | sample Watercolumn_Mata_FD_180713 | JGI IMG/M metagenome (GOLD analysis project Ga0233423, IMG submission 180713) | Freshwater microbial communities from Lake Matano, South Sulawesi, Indonesia - Watercolumn_Matano_2014_112_MG | ecosystem: Environmental > Aquatic > Freshwater > Lake | place: Indonesia...
TGGAGATGACCAAGAACGATTGAACGCGTTTCCTTCCCTGTCCTCTGTGCGATTTCCTTTGCCAGATATTCAGCGATACCCCCCAGGACAACATGCTGGCGTCCAACCTCACCCTTACCTTTGTCAATAGCCCGCCCGCCTGCGGGTACCGCACCTTCCGCAACGACGACTATCGCGTATCGTTGTCCGTGAAGTACCGACTCCATGATGTGATCACAGACTTTATCGATATGAAAAGGGATCTCCGGGATAAGAATGACATCCGCTGAACCTGACAAACCACTGTTGAGTGCGATCCAGCCCGCGTTCCGACCCATCACCTCAACCACCATGACCCGTTCATGTGATTTCGCCGTGGAATGAAGACGGTCGATCGCCTCCGTAGCGATGCCCACGGCAGTGTCAAAACCGAATGTGATGACTGTCTGATGGAGGTCGTTATCGATAGTTTTGGGAACGCCAACGACCGGCATCCCTTTCTTGAACAGATTGTAAGCGATCTCAAGGCTCCCGTCTCCACCCACCGCGACGAGGCAATCAAAGCGAAGCCGTTTAAAATTTTCGACAACCCTGTCCGACACATCCCGGATTTCAACCTCCCCTGCCATATTTGTCACGGGCATCTGAAAAGGATTTCCCCGGTTAGTCGTCCCCAGAATTGTCCCTCCTAAACTTGATATATGGCTGACTACTTCTGGAGTTAACCGAATAACCTCATCAGTATTGAGAAGGCCTGCATAACTGTTCTTGATGCCATACACTTCCCAGTTTCTATGGTAAGCAGCCATAGTAACGGCCTCGATCACCGCATTAAGACCCGGTGCATCGCCACCTCCCGTATTTATGGCAATTCTCATCTTCTTCTCCACTGCGTCCTCCTTCATGAAAAGGTAATCGTAAATACCTCTGCGATCCGCACCGCTGTATTTATATCACATTGCATTCCCAGGATCACTGAGAAAAATTTCCACAACATTCCCTTCATATCACATCCGACATTGCGTTCATTAAGGAAAGTTCCTTTCCCCTCCATGAAATGCCGGTTGCATTTTCGGTGTGATGCTATTATAGAGCAATCGAGATTCTAAAAGGTGAATATACATGGAAAAGCCTGTCTTGAGGAGAGACATCCAGCCTGTCGGCACCATAATCAACGGCCGTCAGATGATTACATTCCACGACCCTTATCAGCTTTCAGACAGCAACATTGCCTTAGACGCCTCTTCTCTTCCCATTCTCCAGCTCTTAGATGGTTCTCACGACGTGAGAGACATCCAGATCATATTGATGAAGCGCCAGGGGGGACGCATCGTATACACCTCCGAAATCGAATCGTTCATCAACAAACTTGACAGGGCCTTTCTTCTTCACAGCGAATCTTTTAAGAACAGATTGAATGAGCTCCGCAGAGATTTCAGCAGCCGGGATAACCGGCTCCCCATGCACGCAGGAAAATCTTACCCGTCGGACGCCCGGCTCCTCTCCCGAAGTATCCGGGAAATTGAAAGCAGCCTTCATCTTGCAGGTTCAGAGGATATTCCGGACTCAATTGCAGGCGTCATCGCTCCCCATATTGATATCAAAGCGGCACAGCATGTCTATGTAAACACTTATCGCCACCTGAAAGACAAACGGTACGACCTGGTCATCATCTTCGGAATCAATCACCACGTGCAGGATGGCCTCTACTGCGTTACCGAAAAGAACTATGTAACTCCTTTCGGAGAAATTGAAACGGACAGGACTTTTATCTCGGAATTAAAGAGGAGGGTGCCGGAGGGAACACTCACACCTGACGACTTCGGACATAAAATTGAACATTCCATAGAATTCCAGACCATCTTCCTTCATCATTTCCTGCGGGGACCCTTCTCGATCGTTCCGGTTCTGTGCGGGAGCATTCACGATCTCATATCCCAGAATAAAGATATATTTTCCGATCAGCGATACTGCGGTATGGTGAATACCATCAATGACCTGATAGGGGAGAGAAAAGCACGTACTCTCCTCGTTGCGGGCGTTGATTTTTCCCATGTCGGCCTGAAATTCGGGGATCAACTGCCGGCAGAGGTGATTCTACCCCAGGCACACGCAAACGACAGGATCATCCTTTCCCTGCTCTCACAGGGAAAAACAGCTGAGATTTACAAAAATGCTCTGGAAACACAGGATCGGTACCGCGTCTGCGGACTCCACGCCATCCTCGTTATCGGCAGCCTGCTCAAAGGAAGTCACGCCATCACTCTTCACTCGGAAATCTACGATGAGCGGGCGACGAAGAGCGCCGTGACGTACGCCTCTTTAATTTTCCCGCCTCCCCATCCATAGTCCTCCGGAAACCCTGCAGAGAGTTCCGGGGTACCTTCCATCCCGAAGTAATAAACATGGAATATGATTGACAACCGAACCATTTTGGAATATTTTCTTCTAAAAACCACGAAAAAGGAGCATGGAGAATGACGGGCAAACCATTGAGAATGTCAATGATCCTACCTGCCGTGATTCTTTCTTTATTTATTATCTCTGCTGTTTTCTCCGGCAACGCATGGGGAGGATCTTATTACCAATATACCGACAGCGACGGGTCTGTCGTGATCACCGACAATCCGCCACCGGGGGTCAAGGCGAAACCGTTACATTCCCTCAAAGAAACGACAGAGCAGGAAAGATCGGATTGGGAAAAGGAAAAGTCGCTCAAGATGCAGCAATACCGCGAGGAAGATGCGAAGAGAAGCGAAAAATCGGACAAGATTAAAACGCTGAGGGAAGAATTGGAACGGGCGAAGATGAATGAGGACAAATACAGGGCGAATATGAATCAGGCCCACGGCTTTGCCCAGAGAAATGCCTGGAAGAAGCAGTTGGAGGAACAGCAAAAGGAGATTGAGGAAATAAAGAAAAAGATCGACGAAGCCGAAAAAGGTCCATGATGTGAAAGGATTTTACCATGAATGAAAATGTGAAAAGTGCCGCTGAATTCATCAGCAACAATCTGAGGCTCAAAACTATGCCGGTGGCGGTCAAGTTCCTGAAGGAAAAGAAAGATTTCCCGGAAAAGACGCGCCAGCCGTCAACATTCCTGGGGAAAAAAATAACGCTCTGCCAGGCCATCACCATGGCCCGCTTGTATGGGTGGACGGTGAGAATGACGAAGGACGATATCATCTGTGTCCCCGCCGCCATCGCCTTCGGTTTTTCAAATTCCACGGATACCGTTTCATCTCTCACCAGACTCCTCTGCACGGCGAGCTATTCCGCGAACGAAGAAGCAGCCGGACGTGAGGCCGCAGCCATCAAGAAACTGGAAAACGGAGAATATGAGGGGATTGTCTTTTCTCCACTGCAGAAAACAACTATAGATCCTGATACGGTCCTCTTCTATGGCAATCCCGCCCAGATGATGCGGCTGATTCAGGCGTGGTCCTATGGGAGCGGGCAGCGCGTGCACGGAAACTTCGGGGGGAAGGTGGAATGCACTGAGTATCTGTTGGTTCCTTTCAAGGAACAGATCCCCCGGGTATCAATTCCCGGCACCGGAGACAGGGTATTCTCCATGACCTAGGATGATGAAATGGTGTATTCCCTGCCGGGACAATTCCTTGCTCAGCTTGTCCTAAACCTCCGGGAAGCAGGAGAGAAGGTGGGTGCCCGGTATCCCATTCCTTTCTATGTAAACTTCCAACCAGAATTTCCAAAGTTGTTTAAAGAACTTGGTAAGGAAATCGGCCTACCTTAGAAAATCTTCTCATTCCCCAGGCGGGTGTGCTGCTTAAGGAAGTGATTCAACCCCGAGAGGGTGCGAACATTTTGCTCCCTAAGAGCTGTGAGTAAATGTGTGAGGAGCTGTGCCGTTAAAAAGGCATCTCCTATCGCGGTATGCCTCTCTCCGGCCTCAATGCCATAATAGGCAACGAGATTGTCCAGAGAATAACTCTTGACCGGAATATGCAACGCATCAGCGAGAGCTATAGTGTCCAGGGTCCTGTTTTTGATCTTCGTCCGGCAATACTTTTTCAGCTTGGGGTTGATAAATCCCAGATCGAAACCGATGTTATGTCCCACGATCACACTATTTCCGATAAAATCCAGAAACTCAATCAGTACACCGAAAAAGCCCAGGCGGCCGACCAGCATGTCCCGTTGAATTCCAGTGAGCTTTAACACATTTTCCGGTACTTCCCGATAAGGATAAACCAATTGATGAAAGGTCTTGTCTCCTTCTATTTCATGGCCTTTGACGATCACCGCCCCAACGGCAATGATCTCATCACCCTTCGCATGGTTAAAACCTGTCGTCTCCAGATCCATGACGGCATAGCGCACATCTTCCAGAAGAGTTGATGGGGAAATCGATCTGCTGTTTCGAGCGATCATCTCTCTTATTTGCTCAACCATGAAAGGCGGCAGTCCGTTCTTATCCTGATCCTTCTTGAGGAACTTCTTTGCTTTGTCAATCAATGCATCCATGTACTTTCAAACGCCCGATGAAAGGACTCTGCGGGTGTAATCCGTAAAATGCTCACTGGTGATTTTCTGCAGGCGCAAAATCGCGGAGAAAGCCCCTTTCAGAAGCAGCTGCTCTGTCCTGTTGAGACGATATGGGTTCACATAGTTATCGGCCCCTTTCCCCTGTTTGAGCTTGTTCACGTTTTCACGTATCTCCAGCATCATGAGAGTTTCAAAGGCTTCCCGTATGAGTGCCCCATCTTCCCCGGATAGAATACCATTTTTCACGATCCGGTCAATCCTGCCTAAGGTGGACGCTTCGGACATCCTGTTTCTGACGGCAAAAACACGGAAACAATTGATAATATGACGGCACACGTACTTGAGGTTTATCTCATTCTTGTGAGGCCCCCTTTTCTCCGTGACGAAACCTCCCAATAGATTTAAAGGGACGGGTCTCACAAGTTCATCTTCCGTCAAGATATGAGTCAAGCCGTGGGAAGTTTTAAAACCATCAAATATGTGCTCCCAGAGTTGCTGGCTCAGGCCCCACGATCCATATAAGGGCCGGCAATCCAGAATGATGGTGAGCATCCGGATGCTGTCCTCCTCATCCTCATTGAACCAGCGGGTAATAACCTTTTTCCACTCACTCAGGGAACGACACCACTTCGGGTTCGATGCCATCACACCTCCCTTGCAGGGGGCAAATCCGGCTCTTACAAGCTCTTCAACCACCCTGGAACCGAGCACCTGAAAATACTGACTGTGATCGCGGGTACTGTCGTCATAGATGATTGCATTATCCTGGTCGGTGCGGAGCATCTGTTCCTTGCGCCCGGCACTCCCCATATTGATCCAGCAATACTCCACGGGAGGAGGACCATACCCGTTCTTTACCAGCTCCTGTTCACACAATGCGATGATCCTGGACGTCAGCCGATCATGCATCTCCGTAATGATCTCAAAGAGCTCAGGTACGGATGCTCTTTCCGTCACCAGGGCATATAAAAAATCATCCACCTCCTGGCCGATTTGGGAAAGATGCTCCAGATCCTTCGCGGTCTCTATTTTATCGGTAACCCAAAGACTTCCGGTGCTCCGGGTATTGACCAGATCACGCAAAGCCAGAACTCCCACGAGCCTGTCACCATCCATGACCACCATGTGTGTCACCTGATGTTTGATTACCGCTAACAGCGCCTGGTTGTAGAAGGCTTCCATCTGGAGTTTGATCAGTTTCTCGTCCATGACCATGCCCGCCGTGAGATTTTCCATCTGACATGATGCACGGGTCATTACCTTGTGCACGAGATCTCTTTCTCTGACCAATCCGATGGGATACTCCTTATCATCAACGACAACCACGGAACCGACGCGGTGATCCACCATAAGTTTCGCCACATCTGCGACCGGCGTGCGATACTGACAGATAACCGGTTCTGTCGTCATAATCTCACTTACCCGCTTCCGCAGAAGGGGAGATTCCGTCGTACTGCGGGCCTCATAGGAATGCTGAACAATCACTTCATTATAGAGTAACCGCAGGCGTTCGGTAAGTATTCCCGTTAAGTGACCCGAAAAATGAGGATGAGTAACCATCAACTCTTCTATTATCTTCCCTGGTATGAGGATACACGTGATATCTTCAACTGCTCGAACCGAGGCGGGATAAGATTTTTGGGTGAGGACCGATGTAATCCCGAAAAAATCGTGTTGATGACGGAAGCCGACACCGGATTCTTCATGTCTTTCATCCGTGATAACCACCTCCGCGGTCCCACGGGCTACGACAAAAAGTATCGGAGGCCCCTCTTTCCCCTGTTTCAGAATGTAAGAACCCCTGGGAAATTTTCTTACCTCAACGGACTCAGCGATGTCCGCAAGAACTTCTGAACTCAGGTAATTGAAGGGAACCGTCTGCCTTAATACTTCCATGACGTCAACTTCCATGGACGCCTCTCAACATTGTTGGGTTTTTGTAACACGTTTCGATATGCGGCAGAACTGCCCCTGCCGCAATGAATCTGATACTCACGGTAGAATCAGGTTATCAGGCTGGGATATTGACCGATCAACTATATACATTCCTGCAGGTACTTTCTCGCGACCTCTTCGGCCAGCGAACAGGGATCCGATTCCTTCTTCAGTAATTTTTCCACCATGCGATCGAGCTCACCGGTGCTTACAAGCATGTTCAGCACCGGCTCTAAAATGCTGGATCGAAGCGCCTCATTGAGTTCATGCATAGTTTTGCGGCGCAGCCTGTCACCTATCAGGTCAGAACTTACCAGGAATTCATAATGTTCATGAACACGAGCGGTTAACTTACCAATGTCCCGTTCAAATTCTTCAGGTTTGAAAGAATTACCAATCGTTACTATGGGGGGTCGCCAACCGCCGGCGGCAATCGGAGACATGTCCAGCATGGCCATCAATTCTCTCTGGAGTTTACCTGCTCCTTCGCGGTCAGACTTGTTTACCACGAATATGTCTGCAATCTCCATGATCCCTGCCTTTATTGCCTGAATTTCATCTCCCATTCCGGGAACAAGGACGACTATTACCGTATGGGCATAGTTGATAATTTCCACCTCCTGCTGACCCGTGCCCACGGTTTCTACAAGAATGATATCTTTCCCCATGGCATCCATGACATGGATCGCATCGCCGACCGCCTTTGACAGCCCACCGAGAGACCCCCTTGTCGCGAGACTCCTGATGAAGACACCGGGATCCTCCGCGTGTCGCTGCATACGTATTCTATCTCCCAGGGTGGCCCCTCCGGTAAAGGGGCTTGTTGGATCAACCGCTAAAACACCCACTGTTCTGTTGCTTTTCCGGTTCGCTTCAACCAGACCATCAACAAGGGTGCTCTTCCCCGCTCCCGGCGATCCGGTAATGCCCACCACCTGAGCCTTACCCGTATAGGAAAAGATATGCTTGATGGTAGATTTCGCCTCAGGGATACTATCTTCAATATCTCTGATAAGGCGGGATGCCGCCCTGATGTCACCCGCCTTAATCTTTTTGCCTATTTCCATCGCGTTATTCCAGCGGTTTTACATTCTTTTTGATCCAATCCACGATCACATCAAGAGGCGTGCCCGGCACAAATATCGCCTTGATCCCCGCATCATAGAGCTTCTGAAAATCCTGATCGGGAATAATTCCACCCCCGATGACGGTGATATCACCCGCACCGCTTTCCTGCAACAGTTTCACCACCTGAGGAAACAAATACCGGTGAGCCCCCGAAAGACAGCTCAAACCCACTAAATCCACGTCTTCCTGAATAGCCGATGATGCAATCTGTGCCGGTGTCTGGTGACATCCCGTATAAATTACCTCAAAGCCCGCATCCCGGAAACACCTCGCCAGCACCCTAGCCCCTCGATCGTGACCATCAAGACCCGGTTTCGCAACCATGACACGAAGTTTCCTCTCTGACATTTTCATCTCCCTCCTGCACTTATTCTCCTAATAGAGTCCCGGATCACGGTATTCACCGTATACTTCGCGATACACATCGCATATCTCCTGTACGCTGGCCAGATTCTTCACCGCCTCAATGCAGTAAGGCATGACGTTCTCACCTGTCTTGCAGGCTTTTTTAATATCTTCGAGACTCTTTTTTACCGCCTTATTATCCCGCTTCCTGCGTACCGCATTCAACCGTGCGATCTGATCCTCCTCCACCTTATCGTCAATCTCCAAAAGAGGAATGGGTAGTTCTTCATCGGTCACGTATTTATTGACACCGACCATGATCTTCTCACCGGCGTCAATCTGCCTCTGGAACTTGTACGCCGCATCGGAGATCTCAAGCTGGGGGAACCCTTTCTCGATTGCGGCAACCATGCCCCCCATCTCATCAATCTTATTGATGTAGTCCCAGGCCTGCTCCTCCATCTCGTTGGTCAGCGCTTCAATGAAGTATGACCCTCCCAGAGGATCGATGGTACTGGCCGCCCCGGTCTCCTCCGCGATGATCTGCTGGGTACGGAGAGCAATCTGTACGGCGCTGTCCGAAGGGAGACACAACACTTCATCTAAGGAGTTGGTGTGCAGTGACTGGGTACCGCCCAAAACCGCGGCGAGCGCCTCAACGGCTGTCCTCACCACGTTGTTATATGGCTGCTGGGCCGTCAGTGAACAGCCTGCCGTCTGGGTATGGAAGCGCATCCACCACGATCTCTGGTCTCTCGCATTGTAGCGGTCACGCATAGCCTTCGCCCAGATTCTCCGGGCAGCCCTCATCTTGGCGATTTCTTCAAAGAAATCGATGTGAGAGTTAAAGAAGAAGGAGAGCCTCGGTGCAAACTCATCTACATTCAACCCTTTTCGGTTTATCACGTCCTCTACATATTCCATACCGTCCCGCAGCGTGAACGCCAGCTCCTGAACCGCCGTGGAACCCGCTTCTCTGATATGGTATCCGCTGATACTGATTGTGTTCCACCGGGGCACATACTTCGTTCCGAACTCAACGGTGTCACTGATGAGTTTCACCGACGGCTCCGGCGGACACATGAATGTCTTCTGGGCGATGAACTCCTTCAACATGTCATTCTGGATCGTCCCTCCGATCTGAGTGAGCGGAACGCCCTTCATCTCCGCCGCAGCACAGTACATGGCCCAGAGCACGGAGGCTGGCGGATTTATGGTCATTGACGTCGTCACCTTGTCCAGGGGAATCCCATCGACAAGCTGAAGAAAATCCTCCAGGGTATCTATGGCAACACCGCACTTCCCGCACTCGCCTCGGGCTTTCGGAGAATCCGTGTCGTACCCCATCAGAGTCGGGAAATCAAAGGCAGTGCTGAGTCCCGTCTGCCCCTCCCGGAGAAGCATGTGCCAGCGCCTGTTGGTGTCCTCCGCACTTCCCATTCCGGAAAACATCCTGAACGTCCAGTACCGCCCGCGATAGCCGGTCACCTGGTTGCCCCGCAAAAAGGGAAACTGCCCCGGATAGCCGATATCCCGGACAAAATCCATATCCTTCATATCATCAGGAGTATAGAGTCTTTTGATTTCGAGGTCTGAAACGGTTGACCAGCGCTCCCTCTGGTCAGGAACCTTGCTGACCACCTTTCGCACCTCATCCTCCCACTTCTTCCTCAGCTCGCTGGATTGGCTCAGCACCTCTTTTGCAAAATACATATAACCTCCTCCTTCCACAGAAGCATGTAAAAATTATTATGTCTCTCAAAGTGAAATAGTGCAGGATTCATTCAACGCCGTCCGCTCTCATGATACTCAATCCTGCTCCCACCGCATATGTTTGTCAAGGGTAACAAATCACCCCACAACGAAACCATGCACGATCAACTGGACAACGGTACCCTCTTATGCTATTCATCCCCCGCACATGATAATTTATCACATGACATGGAGGTACCTCAATGGAGATCAAAATGCCCATCAAGTTCCACGGCAATTACCGCGTGATCATCCGCAAGGGAGACTGGGAAGCCCGGGAACGGTGCCAGAAACTCATTATCAGAGAAATCTCACAAGAAGAAAAAAACCAATACTACAAAGACATGGATGAAAAAGACATCCCGACCCACCAAGTGAATTTTTTCGATTTCGGCTGCCGTCGCATCATAGAAGGCATACTCACAGTAAACGAAGAGGACAGAGCAGTCTTTAAAGTTGAAGAGAAAGAGTACGAATTTTCACCTTTCGTCCCTAACACATGATCCGGTATCGAGAGCCGGGATGTCTTCGTCTTACCGAAGGCCTAAGAGCTTTCTGGCAATGACCACCCTCTGGATCTCATTTGTACCTTCATAGATCTGGCAGATCTTGGCATCCCGCATGTGCCTCTCAGCGGGATACTCTTTAATGTACCCGTAACCTCCGAAAATCTGCACCCCCTCGATGGCGGCCCTCATCGCAACATCAGACGCATAGCACTTGGCCATAGCCGATTCTTTCTCAAAATCGAGGCCGTTATCCTCCATCCACGCGGCACGCAGGAGCATCAACTCAGCCGCATCAAGTTCCATTGCCATGTCGGCAAGCTTGAACTGGATGGCCTGAAACGAAGCGATCGACTGACCGAATTGAACCCTCTCTTTTGCATACGCCATGGCGTCCTCCAGGGCAGCACGACCGATACCGCAAGCCTGGGCACCTATACCGATCCTTCCAGCATCGAGACCCATCATCATCTGCTTGAAACCCTGGCCCGGCTGACCAAGGAGGTTTTCCGCGGGTATTTCCGCGTCCTCAAATACTAACTCCGCCGTTCCTGAAGCTAAAATCCCCATTTTTTCTTCAACCTTGCCCACCTTAAAACCAGGGGTGTTTTTCATATCCACAATGAGATTGATGATCCCCTTATACTTCAGGGCGGGATCGGTAGTAGCGGCCAGGACGCAATAACGGGCCACATTGCCGTTGGTGATAAAAAGTTTTGTCCCGTTGACAATATATTTATCTCCCTTCAAGACAGCCCGGCATTTCAATGCGGCAGCGTCCGAACCGGCGCTCGGTTCCGTGAGACCATAGCAACCTTCCACCTGCCCGCTCGCAACAGGGGTCAGGTACTTTTTCTTCTGTTCTTCCGTTCCAAACTTCAAAACAGGATACCCATAGAGGGAATTGTTGACCGATACGATAACGCCGCAGCTCGCACAGGCCTTGGAAATCTCAATCATGCACAGAACATATGTGACATTATCCATGCCCGCCCCGCCGTACTCCTGGGGTACGGCGACTCCCATGATGCCCATTTCGCCAAGTTTGCGGCAGATCTCTTCCGGATGCCGATGAGTCTTGTCCAGTTCCGCAGCGATCGGCTTGATCTCCTGCTCTGCGAACTTCCTCACCATATCTCTTACATCTCGCTGATCTTCTGTTAATCCAAAATTCATGACTTACATCCTCCTTGATAATTGTGCATTGTTATTAATGAAGAAAACCGACAAATAACTTCTCATAACTAACTGCCCGTATACACAGGTTTTCTCTTTTCCAGAAAGGCCTTCATCCCCTCTTTCTGATCATCGGTGCTGAAACACTGGGCACAGCACTCCATCTCGAGCCTGATGGCATTATCGAGTGATAGGTCATACCCGAAATTAATGGCATGCTTGGCCATCTTTATGGCGAAGCCTGGCATACCGGTGAGCTTTCTGGCAAATTTCTTTGTCTCCGCCAGGAGCTGATCCGCGGGAAATACCCTGTTCACGAGACCGATTTCATACGCTCTCTTTGCATCGATCTGCTCACCACTCATGACCAGTTCCTTTGCCCTCCCCATGCCGACAAGCCGTGAAAGCCTCTGCGTTCCTCCCCATCCCGGAATAAGTCCTATGAGAATCTCCGGCTGACCGAAACGGGCTGTCTCAGAGGCGAACCGGATATCGCATGCCATGGAAATCTCCGTACCTCCTCCCAGAGCGAAGCCGTTCACGGCGGCAATCGATGGTTTGGGAAGTGTCTCGAGCAACCGCAGCGTCTCGTGGCCCAGCTCCATGAACGCAAGTGCTTCTTTTGGCCTCAGGTTCTGCATTTCCGCGATATCCGCTCCCGCCACGAAAGCCTTTTCTCCCGCACCGGTCAGGATGAGCGCCTTGATGCTCTCGTCATTCTTGCAATCCACAACCGCAGCCATAAGCTCTTTCATGGTTTCCGTGTTCATGGCGTTCAGAGCCTTGGGCCTGTTGAAGGTAATTACGGCGATCCCTTCTTCGACTTCAAATAAGATGTTTTTGTACTCCATTTTATATACCCCCTTTTTTCCCAATCATACCAAATTGCTTTACTTGCTGTAATCGTAGAACCCTTTCCCCGTTTTCCTCCCCAGATAACCCGCATCCACATACTTCTTCAGGAGCGGGCATGGACGGTACTTGGAATCACCGAACCCCTTATAGAGAACATCCATGATCGCCCAGCACGTATCCAGACCTATCAGGTCAGCCAGGGCCAGAGGTCCCATGGGGTGATTCATGCCCAACACCATTATGTCATCAATGGCCTTCGCCGTACCGACCCCCTCCATCAGGGCATATACCGCTTCGTTGATCATGGGAAGCAATACTCTGTTAGATATGAATCCGGGGAAATCATTACATTCCACGGGGACTTTTCCGAACTGTTTTGAAAGGGACTCCGTCACGTTAAATGTCTCCTGTGACGTAGCCAGCCCCCTGATAATCTCAACAAGCCGCATCACGGGAACGGGGTTCATGAAATGCATCCCGATGACTAATGAGGGTCTCTTTGTCGCACCGGCTATTTTTGTAATCGGAATGGACGATGTATTCGTGGCCAGAATCACATCCGGCTTGCAGACTTCATCTAACTTTTTAAAAATTCCGAGTTTGAGGTCTTCCCTCTCAATCGCCGCTTCCACGACAAAATCGGCATCTTTCATGTCTTCCAGGTTGGTGCTCTTCTTCACGCGGCTCAGGATTTCCTTCTTCTGGTCAGCCGTGAGTTTCTCCTTGGCAATGAGCCTGTCCAGGTTTTTTGAAATTGTGTCATACCCTTTGTCCACAAACTGGTCTGCAATGTCGTTCATTATCACATTCAGTCCACCGGGACTTGCCGCAACCTGGGCGATGCCGTTTCCCATCTGACCGGCTCCGACAACTCCGAATGTCTTAATTTCCATTATTTCCTCCTCCCTTCACTTATATTTCGAAAGTTGAAACTGAAATTTGTCTTTTCACACCCTTATCAACATCGCATCGCCCTGGGCATTCCCGGAACAGATGCCGCATACACCTATCCCCCCACCCCTTCTCCGCAATTCATATGCCAAGGTCATGATGATTCTCGAACCGGTCGCACCGATGGGATGGCCGTAGGCAATGGCTCCCCCGTTTACGTTCACCCTTCTGTACATATCTTCTTTACTCATACCGAGAATACTCCGGCAGCTCACCAACGTAACCGCAGCGAAGGCCTCATTGATTTCGATGAGATCAATCTGATCTAAGGTCATATCATTCTGTTCCAGAACCTTTTTAATCGCCAGGCCGGGTACCGTGGCAATATCCTTCGGGGGTTGGGAAACTTCGGCATAATCCAGTATGGTAAAGAGGGGTTTCATCCCCAGTTCATCCGCCTTCTGGCTGCTCATCACAAGACAGACGTCACCACCATCATTGATCCCCGGAGCATTACCCGCAGTAACACTTCCCGGCTGTCCCGTGACGGGACTTACATGGTTGAAAACAGGTGGCAGTTTTGCCAGTCCTTCCATGGTCGTTTCCGGTCGCGGCCCTTCGTCCTTATCAACGACAACGACCTTTTTCCCCTGCCTTACCTCAACAGGAAATATTTCATCGTCCAGCCTGCCGGTCTCCATGGCCTCAACGGCCGCCAACTGGGAACGCAATGCCCATTCATCCTGATCCTGCCGGGTAAACCCGAATTCATCTCCCACCTCGGAGCCGTGAACCGCCATGTGACGGTCATAGAACGCATCCCACAGCCCATCATAGACCATCAGGTCAATTACAGAACGGTCAGGAAGCCCCATCCTTGACCCCCATCTCATTTCGGTGAGCGCATACGGACCGTTGCTCATGCTCTCCTGCCCACCGGCAATACAGATTTCCGCCCTCCCCAGTTGTATCATCTGGGCCGCAAGATCGATCGGTTTGATGCCCGACGAGCAAACCTTATTGATCGTAATAGAAGGAACAGATTCAGGAAGTCCTGAGAGGATCGTTGCCTGCCGTCCGGGGATCTGACCGCATCCCGCCGGTACAACCTGACCCAGGAAGACATAATCCACCTCCGACGGTTTCACTTTTCCGTTCGTCCGCCGGAGAACCTCTTTTATCGCCAGCGCCCCCAGCTCCATCGCGGTGAAGTCCTTCAGCACTCCCCCAAACCTTCCATAGGGTGTCCTGCATGCCTCAACGACAACGACTTCCCTGAAATTTCTGTACTGATTTTTTATCTTTCTCCCCATGGTCGAGAAATCCGGTTTTCTCTCCCCGAATTTCGCGATGGGGGCATTGGCATACATTCCCTTTCTGGTTTTTTCCAGTTTCTGTGGTACACGTTCCATTTCTGGCCTCTCTCTGAGCTCTTTATGTATTTTCTGTCATTTCAGGAAGTGAAGGGACCGTGACGGGATCCTGTCTTTAAGGGACAAAAATGATACTCGTCGGGTCGACTACTTTACACTGCTCAAAATATCTCTCGCGATAATCATCCTCTGTATTTGATTCGTGCCTTCATAGATGGAGGTGATCCTTACATCCCTGGCGTAGCGCTCAACAGGGTACTTATCGGAGTATCCATAGCCTCCCATAATCTGAATGGCATTGTAACAGGCTCTCTCGGCTGCCTCCGTCGCGTAATATTTCGCCATGGAGGCCTCCCGGGAGAAAAAACTGTCCTGTTCTTTCTTAAACGCCGCGTTCATAAGGAGAAGTCTCGCCGCCTCCAGCTCCGTGTAGGATTCCGCAATCATCCATTGTATGGCCTGAAAATCCGTAATGGACTGATCAAATTGTTTTCTCTCCACGGCGTATCGCGTGGCATAGTCCATCGCGGCAAGCCCGATACCCAGGGCGAGGGATCCGATGCCTATGCGTCCCCCGGCAAGCTCTCCCATGGCCGTCCTGAATCCACCGTTCAGCTTGCCCATAAGGGCGTCTTTCGGAATACGGCAGTCCTCAAAAATAAGCTCATTGGTTGCCGATGCGTTTTGCCCCATCTTGTGTTCGGACTTCCCGACGGTAAGCCCTTTGACACCGTTCTCAACCAGGAATGTGCTGATACCGCTGCCCTTCTTTGCTTTTTTGTCGGTGACAGCCCATACGACTAACACACCTGCGTATTCCGCACTGGAGATAAACATCTTCGTCCCGTTGATAACCCATTCATCTCCGTCCAGGACAGCCGTTGTCTGTACCGCCGCAGCGTCAGAACCGGCGACGGTTTCCGTCAACCCGAATCCCCCGGCGTAATATTCGCCGGAGCATATCTTCGGAATGTACGCTATCTTTTGTTTCTCAGTTCCTACCGCCTGAATCACCTCACAGATCATGTTGTTGACAGACATGGTAACCGCTGTGGAGGCGCAGGCCCTTGCGATCTCGGTGATCGCAAGGCTGAAGGCTACAACCCCCGCCTCAGAGCCGCCGTAGTCGCTCTTCACGTTAATTCCCATGAGGCCGAGTTGAGCAATCTTCTTAAGGTTCTGCAAATAGGTTTCCCGGTCACCCACCTGGTCGAGCTTCGCCGCCACCGGTTCCAGTTCGTTTCTGGCAAAGTCCCGTGCCGTCTTCTGAATGCTCTTCTGTTCTTCCGTCAGATCTAAGTTCGTACCACTTACTCCTTTCCTGTCGCCGAAAGGTTAAAAGGAATAAATCCCCCCTCCCCCCCTGAAACAAAGGGGGGGGTGCGGGTGGGGGCCTTATCCCTCAATGATCGCTTTGATCTCCGGCGGATACTCCGTCTTCTGCGGAAGGAATATCAACTCGGGATCGACGAACTCCCTCACGACGAAAAGCTCTCTGTACGTCGGGCGCCGCGTTTCACCTTTGACCTTGGACACATTCAGGTCGAAGCTGCAGTTTTCTTTCACTTTTTCTACGGTGAGTCCCGGATGATAGGTTTCCAGGTACATGATCCCGTTCTCATCGAACCGGTAGACCGCCATGTTAGTCACCACGGCGACGGGCCCGCAATCCGCATAGGGAGTGCCTTTCCAGACCTCCTTCTTCGGCTTCCATTCCCTGGTCTTGAAATCCCAGCACCACCAGCCGGGTGTCGTGGTATAATCATTCCTCTCCAGGAACCTCCTCTTCTCCTGAAGGATGATGAAAGCGGTCCTCTTCGCCATTGTTCCTATGTCGGAATTCCCTCCCGACCCGGTGAAGCGATGCGCCGGTGCATAATAATCACCTATGGAAGTGACGTTGACTCCACCATACTTATCGATAGCAGCTCCACCAAGGAATCCCAACGTGACGAATCCCTGTTGCAGGTAAAATCCGAAGGTATCCACCAGTCCACCCAGGGAAGAACTCATATTTGCCGCCCGCTGGTCGCTCACGGACATGGGAACATGCATGGTCTTCCCGTCACAGATACCCGATTCATAAATCAACACCGCATTGGGGGCATTCAGCATGTTCGCCGCCATGATCCCCACCATGGGAAGTCCCGTACCTGCAAAGACGACGTCATCGTTCCGCACCTCGTGGGCAATCGCAATCGCCATCAATTCCGGCAGGATAAACTCACCGTTCTTCGCCGTTTCATCCGGTATCCTGTCAATCAACTCCATCAACTCTTCCATTGTTTTCGCCATATTCATTCCCCCCTTTCCTTAAAAACCGCTTCTCGCCACGGACAAAGGCATCTTCATTCTCGGTGCCGGGTTCTTTCCTCTCCTCATCCTGGTGCTGTAGCCGGTGGTACTGTCCGCCTTGAGGTCCAGAAGCCTCTTCGCACCCAGCTTCACGATGAAATCCTCCCAGCTCGCGGGTCCAAAGACCCATTCATCGACCCACTTTTTCAAATCCTCCGGGTTTCTCGATGCCTTATCCATTTCCCTCATGAAGGGCGCGTCATAGTCATAGTAGTAGGGCACACCGCTCGGGAAGGCACCCCACGGTACTTCCACAATGGCGTCAACGGTAAAGAAGGGAATCTGATTCGCTTCAGGCTCCTTTCTCATCTCTGCCTCGGGAACGATCTCTTCAGCGGTAATCACCACCTTGTCGCATGCAAAAGATATTTCCTTGTCGATCGTGCCGACGCCCCTCCACCTGGCCGTTCCCCTATCACCCACCTGTGAAACATGGATGATCGCCAGCTCCGGCCGGGCGGCAGGAAGAAGTATCACTTCCCCGTCGCCAAAGAAAGGTTCTTCAATCTGGATGAATTTCTTCTTCGCGATTCGGGGATTTTTCCCGTTTCTCATACCGGCCTTCCCCAGAGCATCATAATCGGGGTTGTAAAGATCCGATCCCAGGGGGGCATAGTAAGGAATGAATGGCGCCCCGATGGCTCCCGCCAGAAACCTCATGGCCATGGAGCCGTGAGAGTAGTCCTCTAAGATCATTTTCCCCGCCTTGTAAATTCTCTCCATATTGATGTCTAACTTCCCTGCCATCTCACCCCAGCCCATCCAGTCGGTTTCGTATATCTTTATGGCACCGACTGTATTGAGGAGCCAGGTACAGTTGCTGCCGTGTCTGTCGATGACGTGTATATCTTTAATGCCCTGCCTGACCGTCTCCCAGGCAAAGGCCATGGGATTCCTGTTAAAACCCGTAAAGCCACTGAAGGCGCACTGAATTCCATCATGCATGTACTTCTTGACTGCTTCCTCAAGCGTGATAATCTCTGCCTTTTTCGCTTTACCACGAATTCTCGCCATAATAACCTCCTTCTTGTGTACTCAATTGTAACCCCCTTTCCGGTCATCCCCTAAAAGGGGAAATGTAGCAGTCCAGATACTCTCTGAAAGTGAAGATCCATCACCCCCCTTTCACATGTAATTGTATCTGCAAGAAACCTCCATCGAAGACTTTTTTATTGCTTTTCACTTCAAATCCATAGATAGAGAAAACTGATGATAAAGACCAGCATCATGGCCACGGCCAAAAACATCTTCCCGTACGAAAGACCTAAAGTGCTTTTCGTTGCCATAAAAAACGAAAAAAGTGTGTATATACCGGCAACTGCCGCATACGTGGTAACCACGGGGGTACGCCCTCCTGCCTGAAGTGCCGCAAGACCCGGAACGGCGAACCACAGGGGAACGATAGCAACACCTAAGTTGAAGTACACCGACAAAAACCGCCCCTCTCCCCCCACGCCACGGCCGAACGACCAGAGCAAAAAGGCAGCACCCATATGAAGCAGGAACGCAATCAGTATCCCCGTGATGATCACAATGAACTTGACGAGCATAATCCCGGAGGGATGACCAATGTCCTGAAGAGATTCCGGATCGATAAAGAAGAGGGAAGAGATGCCGTAGAGGATACCCAGGACGAGAACGTTGATCATCGAGTAACGAACGGAAAACCCCCGGGAAGCAATTTCCTGATATACCTTTTCATCGAGTTTCAAGACGAATAACATTGCTTTGAAGTAATTCATGCCTCTTCGCTTTTTCACGGTTACTCTCGGCAGGACCCATCCCTGATTTCCCGCCACGGAAAAGGTATATAAATTTGTTCAAGATACCACGTGCACCATGGAAGACCACCGGAAGAAGGGGGTATCCCTCCTTCCGGTTTTATAAAGTTCAGAACATATTAATTCCAGGGTTGCAGACCCCACCAGGAGATTACCAGACAGACAACAACGACTACCCAGGGCCAGGCCGTCCCGTTATACCTCTCTTCGCGATAATCATTCCAGCCGTGGACCCTGTCCAGAATGGCCTTTTCGTCCTGCGACGGCGCCCATCCCGGAATCCTGTTAAAGATCTCGGAAAGGATGATGAACAGGGCGAAGGAAAGGGGAACTGTGACCAACGCCTCAGACATCCCCAAGGCCGCGGTGATGCCCTTCCCCACGACAAAACCCTTGAACACGTGGGGTGAAATGAGGATATAGAGGAACCCGCAGACGGTTGAGGAGATGAGCAGGGCATACTTGTTTGCCTTTTTCCACCAGACACCTAAGAGAATACCTGGCGTGGCCGTAGTGGCGAGCAAA
>Ga0233423_10000572_pt1 | contig 19038 bp, 23 predicted proteins | sample Watercolumn_Mata_FD_180713 | JGI IMG/M metagenome (GOLD analysis project Ga0233423, IMG submission 180713) | Freshwater microbial communities from Lake Matano, South Sulawesi, Indonesia - Watercolumn_Matano_2014_112_MG | ecosystem: Environmental > Aquatic > Freshwater > Lake | place: Indonesia...
GATATAAATAAATCCATTCTGATTTAAAACCTGGGGCCATCCGGATGGCCCCAGGTTTTAAATCAGAATGGATTTATTTATATCTGCCCTCAAAATGCTGGAAACGACACCCCTCCGCCCAAGAGAGCGGGTCTGGCAGTACTTGCGGCGCAAGAGGCCATGCGTCGATACAAGATTGATACCGCAAAGATCTTTATCGCAGGTACCTGCGGTAGCGCTCGACAATGCAGCAAAGTAGCTATCAATCAAAGTGACTTGTTTCGCGGCACCATCCAGAGTTTTGGCAGTAATTATTTTAGATCTATCAAAAAAGCCGAGACATCTCTTGAGAAAGATGACCAAACAATGGATGTATTTGAAGCCAGTCCGGAAGAGATTGCCAGTGCACGACAAAAAGTCCGCTTTGCTCTGATCGGCAACAGCAATCTCAAAGAAAGGCAATATGTCCGGATTGTGTACCAAGAGGGCTTTTTGAAAGATGGCTTCAACGCACGATTTTTTGAGCAGAAGAGCCCTGATGGTAGTGATTGCAGCGGCGAGGTCTTGCAAGAGGTATTAAACTTTCTTTGATTTGAATGGTTTGTGTACTCAACCGACGGAACTTTGCCTCGATCCAACAGTCCATAGCTTTTGTCCGTTTAAACAATCTCAGAAAGGAAATCGCGTCATGCAATCTTTCAAAAAATTACTAGCGGCAGGCGTTGCTGCCCTGGCCGTCGTTGCGGCTTTTGATATCGCGGTGCCACAAGAAGCCCAGGCTAGGCACGGCATGAACCAATGGGAAATGCAGCAAGAAATCAACCGCGCCGCGTTTAATCGCAACAATCGCGGATATCGCAGACACCGTGGGCATCGCAACAAGCGGCATCACTATCGCGCTAGACGCCACCATGGACGACATCACGGTTGGCGCTAAGTTAGTCAATCAAAGCATATCGTATGAGCGCTGCCTATTTAGGGTGGCGCTCATTTAATTGTGTGATGCCTGTATTAGCAGGATCGTAGGGGTTGAACTCTATACAACCATCAGCAGCCGATTCGGGGGAAGGCGGTGATAGCAGCGTATTTCTTGTTGAAAGATCTTTATAAAATACCAATTCTCCCTTTTTGAGCGGGCGAAGTGCACGCCTCATACAGGCAGTTTCTACAGATTTGATATTTATGCCATAAATGGGAAATCCTAATGGAGCTTTGAGCTGGACTTGCATCAGGTCTTGAGTCTTAGTCTCCTCTCCAACCGCGAGATCTCTAGTCAGACGCACACCCATATAATCCCAGTTGATCGGTTTGAAATAAGAAAATGCGGCATATTCAAAAAAAATTGTGACAGCCACAATCAATAAAGGGCTTAATTTGCAAAACATCATGCGAAGCGCCTTGAGGTCGGATTGCCACGTCACTTGCCACCCGCCAACAACCGCTGTGCCTCTTTGAGCCGCGCCTCATCCTTGGGGCTGCGCGCCTCCATTTCCTTTAAACCATCCACCGAAAACCTTAACGCATCCCTTTTACTCGTCAACAGCGGCCCCCAGATCTTGCAACCAGCACCATCAATAAACAATCTCTTGACCTTGATGATCTTGCCATCCGCAAAGGTCACGACAAATGAGGGCTGCCCCAGGCAAGGTTTACGTAGTCCGGCAAAATGCACCACGTCATCACCGGGATCGAGTTCCAGTACGCCTTTGTAGCGCTTAGCGATATCGTCGCGAGTAAGGCCATACAACTCATACTCATCGACGCCCCAGGACACGTATTTGGCTATGAGAGAATGAATATGCTCGGCCGCGAAAGCAGGCACAGCGCTGAGCGCCAAGCTAAGCGAAATTGCTAAGAGGCTGACGATCTGTGATACGGATGTGTGGTTGCGCATGTCTCCGCCTTTTCCCCTGTACCTTTGCTGTGCTCATATTGATTATGCCCAAGTGGGCGGGCAAAACGTAAAATCTAATGGGCTTTCTCCCACTGCTTATGCATGCTTAACCTAGAAAAATACATAATAGAACCAGGTTGACGTGGCAGGTGCGCATGACAAAAATCATAATCGTCTTTGCGACTTTGATCGTAACCACACTAGGTCTGCTCTCCTATCAGATCAACAATCCCCTGTCTGACAAATTGACTCCTGACCAATGGTCTGACACACCGGTATTCTCTCCTGACAGCAAATACATCGCAGTCGAATACAGAAGCGACATGAGCAGGCAGTGGGAGAAGAGTTTGTCTCGTCGTCCTCTAGTCCAAATATTAGATCGCGCATTCGATAAGATAGATCCGATAATCAATCCGCGGGGCCATACTTTTATCCTCAACGCTCGCAATTACGCGATTGTCGGCCGCATCAGAGGATTTGGTCCATATTGGATCGACAACGACACACTGAGTTGCCTAGGTCCAGGCGCACGATTGTACTCGGTAAAAAATAAGCGATTTTTACCAGCTCAACAGCAAATGCATTATTTTGAGGACAATCAACCATTTGTGAAACACGAGAGGGTCGTTGACGCCAGGACAGGTAAAATTGTCTTTGATGCCGACTTAAATCAGGCATATGCTTATCTACCGCGCGGACATCACCTTATCCTGATCGAACCGACTTTAAAGGGCACCGTCACGACCGCACCTCAATCAAACCTGCTAAATATAATTGATCTCGACAAAGGTGATGTGAAATATTCCCAGATCATAAAGGCAAAGCCTGGCTTTGCATGCACAATTGATGGCAGTCAAATTGCATATCAAGACGATAAGCTTAGAGTGATTGATTTGAAAGAAGAAAAAGAGATTTACTCGATCCCATTGCCACAAAGAGCTTATACAAAAATGGAGTTTGCCAAAGACGGCAAGCGCATCGCTCTCACCGACGACAAACATGCTATACACTTTTACGATCTTGAGACAGGCACGTTGATGTGCAAGATACAAGGTGACGATTACACAGAGATTACATGGCTCATGGATGATAGAGTCACATTAAAGGAGCCCAACAAAATCGGCATCTTTTCTTTGAAGAATGGCAGATTTTTGGGTGGAGAATCGCTTAACACTCAAAAATCTCCTGTGATATCGATGAATGCCAGAAAATACTTTTATATCAATGCAAATGATCGAGTGTCGTTACGCAACTTAAGTATAGATCCCGCGACACAATCGATTACTGGCTGGTCTACTGCAAGTCCCTGGGTCCAATGATGCGCTGTATGATGCACAGCTCAAAAAAAATCAAAAGGACGAACGATTGAAGTTGCTACGCAGACTCAGCCTTAATGCCGTCCAGCCTATTGCAAGTGCGTCGAGCTCGATCTTGCACAAATGGATTATCATCTTTGCAGAGTCCATCCAACAAATTACGATCCGTGTGACAATCCTCGGCCATGGCATACCTGACATCGCAATTGCTGTCCTGGGACAGAGCGATACTAGTGGCAGTGCTGGTACTGCTATTTTGTGCCACTAGCGATCGAACGCCACTATCGCTATGATTTGAAAGGACTTGCAGGGTATCGCAATCAGTATTGTTATTTTCGGCCACACGCTCCTGCAGACCCAAATCCGGCGATTTAGCCAGTTTTGCAAGCGTAGCTTTTTTAGTACAAGAGCAACTCGCAAGCCTTTCTTTTGCCAGCGTAAATTTGTTCTTGAGCAACCGTAAAATATCCATGCAACCCTCCTCGCGTTTTTCGCTCTAATTGTTCCAGGTAGTGTAGGCGTTATCATAGCTATCATCAGCTGATGCCTTTTGTCGCTTACGCAGGAGGTTCGTAGGTGCTTTTTTATAGTTGCCTTGCACGTTCCTGTCTCCCGGTGTTGAAGTTACAGCTCGGGCGATTGGCTTTATTACAAAACTCTGTTCAGGTGCGCTCCGTGAGCTGTTCAATAGCCCCCTCAAAAAATTCCACATTTGTGCCTGCTCCGTAGTTTTGGTGGATGCCACACTAGATCTGGTATTACCCAAGTCTAGGCAAGTACTTCGACCCATTGCAAATCGTCCTTGGCCACCGTTTTGTGGGGATTGACGATGTACTGGACGCCGCCCGTACTGAGCACGATTGTAGGATTATCCCAGAGTGCGAGATCAGCACTATCAATGGTCAAACCGAGCCTGTGCTCGCGCAATTGACTTTCGTCGATGTACTTATCGGCTAGCATTCTGAATTGAGTCATATAAACCTGCTTTACTTCCAGCATACATCCTATGACTCTAAATATGGTGATTTCTTTACAAACGAGTATTTGAGGTGGAGTAGGCTAAGAGCGAGTACCAAACAACTGAGGCATCTGTACAGCGTTAGCATACTCCCTACTACTCACCGTCTTGCCATCAGTAGGTTTTATGATTTCATGCGCAACCAAATCTGCTGGCAGTACGGGAAATAACCCGGATAGCTCGTCGATGTTTAAGGGCTTATCGCTCATCTTTAAAAATAGCCCCTCTCCCTTATAGTCAATAATCCGACCGGCACCATTTATAGCATCATGCACTAGAGGTGCGTAAGCGGCACCATACCAGGCCCACCACACTGGCAATGATGGCAGACCTTGCCACCATGGCCCAAAAGTCAGTCTGTAATTGTCCAATATTCTCTGAGAAAATTTCCATGCACCAAAGGTGTTTTCGCGTTGCACGATAGCAGATGCAAAGCACGCACCGGCTGTTCGGGCCGTTTCCACAAATATTTGCTCCATTTGATGTGCAAACGCTGGATCTTGGCAAAAAGCATCGAGCAAAAAAGAAAGTGTCACTTTGGCATATGGTATGCCACCATTTTTCCAGGCCCTAGGATCCTGCGGCTTATGCAAAAATACATTGATTATTGGCAAGGGCGCTCTTCCAACGGTCATAAACGAGTCTTTAATGATCGCGCTTACCAGAGTGCTCTGGCTCTCTCGTTCGGCTATCTGACGAGCGGGCGTACCATATTTGAAAGGAAATATCTTGGGATAATACTCATACCAAACATCAAAAATGCTATTAAAAAGTGCTGCGAGATCATCATCGACGCTACATGCAATACACCAGACAAATTCGATTAGCGGCCGATTTTCTGGCTGCACGGATTTAACACGCCGGTTCGGTTTCTGCAGCTTATTACTAGCGTACAAGACCATTTCATAAGGATCGTAAGCGGCAAATCCCTCTCCAGCATCACTTATGATTTTACACAGGTCGGCGAGATCATCGTTTTGGGCGGCCTCGTCAAATGTCATCTCAGAAATGATGACAACCGAGTACAGTGGCTCGGCCATTTGATTGAGTATCCAATCCGCTAAGTGCTCGCGATCCAATTGCACTGATTGCTGAATAGCCAGCCTGGGAGCATCCGCTGCATCATCTGAGCGCTCGAGCAAGACCGTGTATGCATCCTTAGCATCAATGTCACAAACAAACCTATTGTCACGGGACAGCAAGCCGATGATATCTACTGTGGACAAAGGGAAACGGCTATATACCGTAACCTGCACTTCTGAGTGCGTTTCATAAACCTTGAGCGAGTTAATAAGTAGGCCAAACATGACTTAAATCATACAGCATCCAAAGCCCCATGCCTTAGAGTTTTTGCCAAGGTTTAGAGAAGGGAAATAATTTTCTCGATTTGCTTGCGATGGATTCTTTGATGCATTCCGGCTAAGGTTAGCCAACTATGGGCATTCAATTGACCAAACCACGGGTGTAGAAAAGTGGCTGATGGAAATGCACCTACATTTAGTGGTTTCATTTCAGCTATAAAGGCATCTGACATCTGTTTGAACTTGTTTATGATTTTTTGAGCATCAACATCCGGATTAGGCTTGACGTCTGCGGTTCCGCGAGGTGGTCGTTTGCTGCCACCATTTTTAGACAAGTCAACAATTACTTGCGCAATGCCGCCGCCAACAATTACTAGATGCTCAATAGTCATCGCAACCGACCAGTAGCGCGAGCTATCCTCCAAACCCTTAAGACGTGGTATCAATCTGCGTTCAGTCAATAAATCAGGCTTCAGCTCTGCAATCAATGCGATAATTCTTTCGGTTTCCTCCGCAAAAACGTCGATTGCTTTTTCTTTCGATGTCAAATTTCGCAGCATCGGAAACATGATATATTTAGCCACCGCCAATTCAACCAAAGGCAGACCAGCTCCCGGCTTGTCGAGCTCTGGCTCTGTAGATAAAGATGTGCTGGGCATAGTTAAACCTCTCGTCTGCGTTTGACCTTGTTTTCTGTTCGAGGTCTGCTCACTACTTACTGAAATATTTGATGTATCCCCATACAGTAAAGCCCGGGACAGGATCAAAATCGATTTCTGCAAAGCGCACATACCCGCGTCGCTCGTACATTGCTTTCGCTGTTTGCATAAGCACCGTGGTATGCAAAGTGATTGCCGCATAGCCAGCAGATTTTATTCTGTCCTCGCATTCATTTATCAAAAGTGAAGCTATTCCGGTGCTCCGGCATTCTGGCAGGATTCCAAGCAAACGCACCTCAGGATAGGGATTTTGAAATTCAGCCTTACCAAATTTGCGATTATTGGGCTGGCAAATAAGAACCGAGCCAACGATTTTGTGATCGATCTCCACGACTATTCTTTGTACGGATTCGTCATTTAATAAAGTCTCTCTGCTACTGGCTTGATACAAGCTCCAGAAGCCAGGATCGGACTCCAGAGCGTACTCTGAGTAAGAAGCCCTAAATATCTCGACAATTTCCGAACGTTCAGCGACAGTGGCTTCCCGAACGATTGGATTAGCTTGCAAACTCACTGCGACAGATCCTTATTGATTGTGTGAAACAAAGCCGATGACTCCTTGCTACTTGCATTTTGCAAGTAGCTCAATAGCAGCAGCAAGCACTTGCGTTTTGCAAGCGGATTGCTAGAATGGCAATATATGGCCGACTCAAAAGATATCTCTCGCTCGCCTTGCGTGATTGGCAATTTTCTTGACATTCTGGGGGACCGTTGGACGCTCCTCCTAATCCGAGACTTATTGTTCTTTGGTAAGCACGAGTTTAAGGAGTTTTTGTCCAGCCCCGAATCCATTGCCACCAACATTCTCTCTGATCGGCTCAAACGGCTCACCTCTGCTGGGATTATCGCGGAGATTTCCCACCCTACCAATAAGTCCAGAAAACTGTACTACTTGACGAAAAAAGGAAAAGACTTGCTGCCAATTCTTGGCGAGATCGCAGTCTGGGGCGAAAAACATTTGCCGTGCCGAAAAGAGATGTATCCTCTGTTTGAACGCATTCACAGCACAGGACCAGAGTTGCTTCGCAGACAGATTTTAGAGTCACATGAGGCCTGGGAAAGAGCCAATTTGAAGACAAGGGAGTGAGAAGGTCATTGCTGTACTCGAAGTGAGCAAAAAGCTACACTGATGGCTCACGCTCGCCTGAGAGGTATCCCGATGAAACCCACTGCCCTGACCGAAGCGCACCACTATAAATGCTGGACAGAGGTGACCTTGCGCTTTGGTGATACCGATGCCCTGGGTCACGTCAACAATGCAGTGTTTGCTACGATGTTCGAGCAAGGCCGGACGACAGCCATCTTTAATGGGGTGGAGTCGCTGAGCGAGCCAGGCACCACTTTTGTCCTGGCCAGTCTCAAGCTGGATTTTTTGGAGGAAATGCATTTCCCTGGTACGGTGCGCGTAGGGACGCGGATAGCATCTTTTGGGCGGAGCTCGCTCAAAATCAATCAGGCATTGTTTCTCAATGAGAAATGTTGTGCGGTGTCGGAGGAGATCATAGTATTGATCGATTTAAAGACTCGCAAATCGACGCCGATCAGCGATGCGACCAGGGCGACTATTGAAGGGATCGTGAGGATCTAGCCTTGTAACGAAAGGTAAACACCTCGGTTGACGACCTAGACCGACCGGTCTAATATATCAACATTCACTGCGACCCGACGTCTGGGTCCAATCCAAACATCACACACAGAGGTCCACACCATGTCACCAGCACAAACAGCAGTCAAAGCAGCAGCAGTCCCAAAAAGACTCACCGACAAAGTAGCTGTAGTTACCGGCGGATCACGCGGTATCGGCGCCGCCATTGCACAGCGCCTCGCAGCAGAGGGCGCAACCGTCATCATCACTTATAGCGCCAGCGCCAATGCAGCCGAAAAAGTCGTCAGCGAAATCACAGCTCAGGGCTCCAAAGCAGTCGCCGTCAAGGCCGATATTGCATCCGAGCAAGACACTGCTGCCTTGCTTGCCGAGATCAAAAAGCATGGCAAGATCGATATCCTCGTCAACAATGCCGCAGTTTTTGAAGGCGGCCCTATCGACCAGATCACCCTCGATCAATACGACCGTGTTTTTGGCGTCAACGTCCGCGGCCTTGTTGCCACCACCATTGCCACCTTGCCATACATCAATGATGGCGGTCGCATTATCAATATCTCGTCCGGCGCAGCCCGCGCCAGCCTGGCAAGCTTTAGCATCTACTCGGCTACCAAGGGCGCTCTCGAGACCTTGACTCGCGTTTGGGCACAAGACCTCGGCAAGCGTCAGATCACTGTTAATGCCGTCGCTCCTGGTGTCACCGTCACCGACATGATGGAAAACGGCCTCCCCAAAGAAGCCCAGCAAGCCATGGCCGCCAAGACTGCTCTCGGTCGCCTTGGTCAGCCTGACGATATTGCTGACGCTGTGGCCTTCCTTGCATCTAACGATGCCCGCTGGGTCACTGGCAAGACTATCGACGCCGATGGTGGCTTGACGTTCTAGTCAAACCTGAGGATTAGATCTTTTCGAGACGCACTAGCAAGCGCAACCACACCCTAAAACTCTCCGCACCAATCATGCTATCAAGCATCGGCTGCGGGGAGTTTTTCGGGTAAAGGGACCTTGGTCATCATTGCCACCGCCAGTAGGCTCACTACGCAGACCCATGCCAGGGTCATAAAACAGTCATTGCATGCCAGAGTCAAAGCTTGCTGCTTGAGATTTTTGACAGTCAAACCCAGTGCAATGCTTGCAGCATTGCCGACGCTAGCGGCCTGAGGCATCACTGCAGTACCCAGATGTTGCACTCTTTGCTCCAGATCGTCAAACCAGGCCGATCCTGATGCCAATTGAGTCTGCCAAAAATGCTCCCGCACCAATAAATACCGACGCAAAGCAGATACTGCCGATGCACTGCCAAAGAGCCTGACCGCTTGAAAAAATGCACCCTGACAATACGCCCCAGCACGATTGCGATAGGCACCGGTCATGCGGCCCTCAAAAACGATACCGCTCATAGTGCCCATTGCGACCATGCATATGCCTATAGCACCACACATCTGCGCTGGCACAAAGTCAATACCGATCCAAGTCACTAGCGAATGTGCATCATAAAAATTGCACAAAGCCAATATCGCAAAACCGATCATGAGCATAAGTCGCAGATCATATTTTTTGAGCAGGTAGGCGCACAAAGGCATGGCAATCAAAAATGGCCCCATCGAAAGCATAAACAAATTGCCCAATTCGGTAGATCGATATTGATGCACTGTCTGCAAAAAAGTAGGGATGATAAGGCTAATACGGAGCAGCATTGTTCTAAAAGTAACGAGCAGCACCGCAAGCAACAAGAGGTTGCGGCCGCGCAGATAGCTAAAATCCAGGTGTGGATTGGGCTTGTAACTACGCCGCACAAAGGCCGCGATTAGCAAAAATGCGCCGCCGATAAATAGTCCATTTATGAGACCGTTATTAAACCAATCCAGCCTCTCACCCTGGTCGAGAGCTATATAAAAGAGTGTGAGCGAGCAGGCCATGTACATGATGCCGCGATAGCTAAACTTGGGCAATAGCTCGTGCTGAGGTGTGTGAGTGATACCAAAATAGACGCAAACTAAAAAAGGAAAGGCCACTAGAGCTTGATTCCAAAAAAGCCACTGCCAGGAGAGATTGTCGATGTAAAAACTCTCCAGTGACTGCACTATGTGATTGGTGCCTAACAGGTCAAAATTGTAAGCAGCGATACCGTAGGTCACTAGTGATAGTGGCAGGTTGCGCGTGATAAAGCTCAGACAGAGCGGATAAAATGTGCCAGCGGCCAGTCCTGCCACCACCAGCAAGGTGAGGATGGGCACTATATGTGGCAGCAAAGGCAAGAACAGCATCGTCAGAGCAAACACGCCTCCGGCAAACACCAGTACGCGCCTATGGCCAAAACGCGCCGCCAGCATGATGGAGATTGGTCCCATAAACATCTGGGCGGCATTAAAAGCGGTCGGCACATAAGCAGCGTCGTCTATACCAAGATGCCAGGCGCCGCGGAGGTCTTCGAGGCCAACCGATAGCATGCCGGAGGTCAAAGACGACAGGATGGCTGCCAGCGAAACCGCCACGATCCCCACCAGTGCATGCTGCGGACGGATTGGTTTCTCGGCTTTAATGGGCGTCATCGGCGGTTGGTCCAGACTTTTGTGATGACAGTCATGCCGGGCTTGATGCGATTGATCGAGTTTTGATCCTTTTCAAATACGATCTTTATCGGGATACGCTGCGTGATTTTTGTGAAATTGCCAGAGGGATTGTCGGGTGGGAGGAGGGCAAACTGAGCCTCGCTGGCTGGAGAAAGCGATTGAACATGACCTTGAAGTGTAGTACCACCAAGAGCATCGACACTGACTGAGGCCTTGTCACCTACGGCTACGTGTCGCATCTGTGTCTCGCGATAGTTTGCTATTACCCATGGTATCGCCGAGACTATCGTAATCACTTGCGTACCAGCGTTTACTTCTTGGCCAGCACGCACTCGGCGCTCACTCAGAGTGCCGTCGACCGGCGCATAGATCTTTGTATAATCCAGCTCGACGAGGGCTTCGCGATAAGCAGCCTGAGCACTTTCCAAATCGGCTTTGGCCTGCTGGAGTTGAGCTGAGAGTACCAATTTTTCTCTTTGCTCGGTGAGCAATGCAGATTTTTTACTATCCAATGCATACCGTGACTGAGCAGTACTGGCGCGGGCTGCGGCAAATTGCTCGCGCTGGCGCTTGACCTCGTGCTTGCGCTGGTCGACCAGCCGATCCAGCCTCAAGATCTCAGCTTTATCTGCAGCCACCAGAGCTCTGGCGCGATCGTGGTCTGCCACCACTTGCTCGACGGTCTGGCGAGTGGCAGCATCGTCGTTAAAAAGCTCTTCCTGGCGTGCCTTCTCTTGGGAGGCTCGCAGCAACAAGGCCTCATCAGCCTTCAATTTTTCCTGTGCCTGCACCTTCTGCGCTTGCGCTTCCTCGCGGGCACTTTCTGCTGCTGATACCAGCGCGGACTCGGACTCGGCAGTCGCGGATTGTCGATCGACATCTTGCACGCTGGCGGATTGCAAATAGCCCGCGCCCTGGATCTTGGAATCCTGCACGGCGAGCTGGTGCTCGATAGTCTTGATGGTGGCGAGAGCACGATCGCATTGAGCTTTTGTGCGTTCGACGCGGGCACGATAGTCGTCGTCGCGCAGCCTAAACAGCAATTGGCCCTTTTTGACGGCCTGGTAGTCGTCGATCAATACCTCAGCAACCGTCCCGGATACCTTAGTGCTCAAAGGCGTGACGTCGGACCGGATATAGGCGTCGTTGGTAGTTTCGACGGCGTTCATGCCGTCCCAGAGCTTCCAATCATATGCATACAGGATGACGATAAATACAGTGACAAAAAGCACCAGCAGTGGTATGAGATCGCTGGGGATCTTGGTAAAAATGCGCCTGACACCATTAGTGGTGCTGCTAATGGTGCTGGTATTTTCTGGCTCGCTCATTGCTCTCCTTGCCTCGGATCACGACCGAGTGCCAGATCCCAGTCTACTTGGGCTTCGGCATAGTGTACCTTGGCTTTTACGTTAAAGGTGATCGCCTCACTGTAGTTAGATTGCGCTTCGGTGACGTCTTTCATGAGAGATGATCCAGCTTTATATCGTTTGGTGAGTACGCGCAGATTTTCGGCCGAGCTGGATTCTTCGAGTTCGGCGGCCTTGAGCTCTTTTTCGATCAGGAGCAAAGCTCGACGCGCGTTGTCGGCCTCGATCGAGACTTTGTCGCGCAAGTCGGCAAGCGCTATCTCGGACTGGCGTCTTTGGCGTTCGGCGATCTTGGCGACTTCGAGACGGCGGCCCCAGTCCCATGGCTCCCAGGTGCTCAAAAAGCCTACAGAGAGGAATGTCTTGGGCAATGTGATATCCAGACGGTGCGAAAAGATGCCGGTGGCGCCGACGCTAATATCCGGGATGTAACGCGAGACTTCAATCTTTTGTTTGAGACGAAATTGCTTGACCTGAGCGTCATTTTGATGCAGCTCGGGACGGTCGGCGAGGGCGCGGGTGGTAGCAAGTGCCTGGGTGTAGACCGGGGATGGTGGCAATATATTGGATGGCTTGCCACGGTCTTGCAATTCGAGTACATCAAAATCGCGGTCGACGGGACGGGCAAGCAGCCTGTTAAAGGTTTGCTTGAGTGTAATGAGATCGTCGCGGTCCTTGTCGAGGTCGTAGTCGGCGTGGGCGACTTTGGCGCGGATGAGGGAGGAGTCGACGTGGAGCGCGGAGCCGGCGCGTTCTGCAGCGGTGACATATTTTTCGAGCTGCTCGAGAAAGGCAAGATTGCTTTCGCGGCTCTTTATCGAGGCCTTGAGGGCAACTATGTTGAGGTAAGTCTTTTTAAGGGTGGCGATGGTTTGCTGCATCGTCAATCGGAGCTGCTCTTTGCTGACTTTTACGGCCAGACCTGCTTCTTTCACCTGCATATCGGTCCGGTAAAGCTGGGTTATAGGCTGAAAAACACCAGGCAAAACCGCAAAATTGGCGCCGTGGGGCTGAGTGACCTGTTCTCCCCAGAAGGTGAGGGCGCTGATCTTAGGATAACGGGTGGCGATAATTGACTTGAGGGCTGCTTCGGAACGCGAAACCTCCAAGCGAGCGCGCTTTATGTCGCGATTTTGCGTTAAGGCCAGGGATTGGGATTGATCGAGGGTGAGGGTCTCGGCGATGGTGGCGCGGAGGGGTTGGAGCTCTGCCTGGCTGGGCGCGGGCTCGGCAGCAACGGCCGACAAATGAGTGCCTGTGACCGTCCCAGCTGCGATGAGCAGTACAGCGAGGCGAGTTAATGAGGTCGGCGAGGGCATGATCAGGCAGGCGCGGTTAGATTTTACGAAAACTCAAGTATAACCGGCTACGCTTATACCAGTTTTGCGGCACGCCAATACCAGTATAAAATTTACATTTGAGAAATAAATTGACTTGGTATCGGTTGCTGCCGTGTATTCCAACCTTAAAAACCAGGCATCTACCATCTCGTTTTTGGATCGGCCAAATAGGCTCAAAAATCGGTGCCAACAGTATACAAACTGTGACAAAGTCGTCGCCGCTTGTCACCGGTCGTCGCCGTTTTTTTCACTCTCTAAAAACAAGACAACCCCATCTCAATTGTGGGCCTGCACATCTGCCCCACTTGGCGCATCCGGCACGCATACCTCATTTTGAGGACATCAATTTGTCCATTCGTCCCTTTAGATCAAAATACATGGGGCACTCAAACGCAATTATGTTACGCCGCAACAGCTTTTCATAAGCCATGGCAGCATTCTTTCGATCTCCATCTTTTTCCAACTGTCTCGCCAGGCGGATTATCACAGGGGCATTGCGCCAGGCTTGACCAGATAGAAGCAAATCAACAGCAGTCTCAGGCGCATCAATTTTTTGCCCCAACCGCATTTTTAGATCTACCACTTTGACATTTGCCCACTCAACAATCTCAAATCTGTTTTGCGACTCTTTTTGGAGCACGTACTGCCAGATATCCAGGGCTTGCCGATAAAAGCCACGCTGTTCGCAAGCATTGGCAACATCCATAAATCTCAAGACGAGGGTATTATCGTCAGACGGCCTGGTACTAGACATCAGCTTGCAAGCATAAGCCACCAATGGCGATGCCTCCTGTTGGGGCTGGGTCGCGATATTTGCCGCAAAAAGTGACATCTGGTCGACATTTTGATAGATCAGAGCGTTTTCCGAATCGCCACCCTTGTATGCGCGTGCACACTCTATGGCTTTGGTGAGCGCGATCTTTGCACGTGTGTAATCACCACCAAGCAAAAATGCCTGTCCAAAATAATCAAGTAAGACGTAATCACGGACATTTTGGTTATCGGCCGAATACGGCGAAATTGCATGAATGGGAGCAAGGAGGCGCTGCCATGCCTCGTCCACATCTGCACCCTTCACCTGCCTTTGCGCATTGATGGCTATTTCTAGCCTGATTGCAAACAGGGCGATCGAGCGTCCGTTGCGCTTTGTCTGGTCTTGGGCCAGCTTGATCTGCAATTGATCCAAAACTTGATCGCTGAGATCGTACCAGCCTTTATCGCTAAATTTGCGCGCTACATTAATTGCAGTCAGAAATACGCTGCGATAGGCTTCGCTTTTTAAAAAGGCATCGTAATCAAAACGCTTTAATAATATTTTGAATTGTTTTTGCGCACCTGCTTTATCACCGCCTGTGATGCACTTATCAATGGCAAACGCTACCTGCAACTGGGCTTTTAACGCAGGTCTATTTGCATCGCTTACGACACTATTGTTATTTTGCGGCTTCCGGTGACTTGATTCTGTGCCGTATCGCTTATCACTATCCCAGGCATTTAAAACGCGACTCTTTAGGACCTTAGCCTCAGCGCCGGGGATCGCATCAAGCATTTTGATAAGGTCTGCATCGCGCCCGGCGTAGCCTATTAGTTCGTCTGGCACTTCGAACATGACTTTGCACAAGTCCAGAGCATGAGAGATGTGTCCCAGCGAAACCCACCGTTTGACCAGGTCAAGGGCATCGTCGCCGGTGTAATGATCGTCGCGAGGATTTGCCTTTAAATCTGCAATTAAGATCTTGGTCCAGATATCAGCCTTGGCAAAATCACCAGCCTGTTGATATAGCTTGATCGCAGCGGCTGCGGTTTGGGCATAGATGGGCAAAATAGTGTCGTCATTGAGATAGCGAGGCAGTTGGGATTCTACTAGACACGCCCTGGCAAAAAGATCATTGTCAGGCCAAAATTTGCAGAAAAAAACCGAGTCGACACCGCCAGAGAGACATTGAGCGGAGCGATGGTCCAACTCGAAAGGATAGGATTGCAAATCGCTGAGCAAAGCGAGTTGGGTGTTGTACTCAGGGGTGGGAGATGGTGGGATAATGACAGGATTGCTGGCGTATGCCGGCACCTGAGCCAGGCCAATACACGTGCTGATTATGCACACTACGGATTTATTTAGCACAGCACGTTGTCATCCTGTCGGGGTTGTATTCATGAGGGCACGTTAGATTGTGCCGTGCAGTTTGAAAAAGCGCAAATGAAACAGTGGATTACGGTGGGGAAATTACCGAAAGACATTCCCCCATCTCATTTTTGGATCGGCTAAATCGGCCCCAAAATCGGTGACAACAGTGTACAAACTGTGACAAAGTCGTCGCCACTTGTCACCGGTTGTCGCCGTTTTTTTCACCCTCCAAAAACAAGATCTCCCCCGGACACCAGCCCTACTTCCTCAATTGATTTCCATCCCAAAGGGGCGGCATCATCATTTCTTCTAAATAAGTCCCCTCAAAATTCTTCGGATCGATTTCATTTTCGAGCCCCATGTACCGTTCAAATTGCTGCAATCGCGTATCATAACTATCTGTGGTTTTGGCCGACTTGCCATCAAACAACTCTTTCGCAAGATCGCTCGCATAGCCATCTTTAGCATCACCATACAGTGGCAGCCCCTTTTCCGAACGCTCCCTCAGTTGCACAAACATATTGTGCTCCATGGTAAAGTTTTCGCGCCCCTCTTCTTCTGGTGTCATTTCTTCTTCAGAGCTATTGGGGCCAGCAGGTCCGATCGGACCATCTTTGCGCAAATCGCTCGTGCTATTGCTCTCCTCGCTATCGCGAGCACTATCGATGCTCGGATTATATTGCGCATAATCTTTTGCATAACCATCGGCGATTTCATTGATGATTTTATTGCAAGCCTGGGCCGATTCGGCTTCTGGGCCAGAGACGCTAACGTCCTTGCCGAGGCAGGAGTAGACTACGTTTTCGGACTCGCGCGTATTAGAAAGATCCATAGTAAATCGCCTCGCAAAGCTCTAAGGCCGTGATTGCACCATCCAAGTCGTGAACATGACGTGACATTGCACCCGCCCGTGGTGCATAATAAGGGCATGAAAAGCACGCCAGCTAACATCATCAAACCCGCACTAGTTGCGCATCTCGCAATTGCACTCGCCACACTCACCGGCCTGTCAGGGCAGGCTGAGGATGCAAGCTCTTCACAAAAAATTCACAAGGTTGCACAAAAATGCGTCGACAAAGAGATGTGGCACGGATATGGCTTGCCCAGCGGCTATTTTGGATGTGCGGCCGCGGTTTGCAATGTGTTGAAATTGGCCGGAATAGATGGTGTCAGCACAGCGCTTGTCACGGGCATGCGCAAACAGCTATTGCAGCACAAGTCAGGCGCCATGGAGATGACGATACGCAATGGGCAGGGCAGAGAGATCGATAATGCCACAATGCTCAAATATTCACACCCTGGAGACATACTCCTGGCTTTCAAACAACCACCGACCAAAACCAATGGCGGTGCCAATGCACATTGCGGCATTATGGGTAGTGGCACCACGGTCTACAGCAACTATTGGAATAATGGCCTCTGGACAAAATGCGACGTGCACCAGATGTTTGACGCCTATCCATATGTGAGACTCGTGCGCCTGGGAGTTAAGACAGCTCCTGCCAAATAATGCCTGACGCCATTTATTTCGCACTTAAAGCACTTTCTGGTCCTTAAGGCGCTTTTCTTCAATGCTAGCTTGCGCACCATAGCCTGTTTTTTTGAGCAATACGATGTATTTACGGCCTACGATGCGGGCAAATCCAGGATCGTACTTTTTCTTGTTTTGTCGCAGCAGATCAAGTGCCTCTCTGCATTTGGTGATGGCAGACAGATATTGTTTTTCGCTTTCTAACTGCTTTGCCTCAGCGTACATTTTCGCCGGATCGGCCGGCTCACGCGGGTCAGACGTTTTAATTATTTGTCGGACCGTGGTGTCCATCTGAGTAGTAAACCCGCCATAGCGGTCAACACCGTACCAATCCTTTTGCCCCTGCGCAACCGCCGGCAAAAAGTTAAAAAATCCAACCACCGCAGCTGCAACGATCTTTAAGCGACGCCGAGCGCGCTCGACTATTTGCACGCCGATGGGACAGTCCCGCGTGAGGATGGTACCGTCGAGTTTTCTAAATAATTTGAGGCAGACGCGACCTTCGTTTTGACCGATGAGAGCTTCGGCCTGGGCGCGGGTCATCTCAGAGAGATTGTAGACATTGAGCGCACACAAATCGCAAAAGCGCACGCGATCATCGCCGGTCATATCTTTCCAGGTTTTATGACATGGGCTCGTGATGGCAATCTCATCCCAATTAATGATTTTGGCTGTCTCGTTGTCCATTTCTTGCCTATAGATGTAGAGCGGGTCCAAAAATTATAAGACAGCCGAAACCATTAGAACCCAATTTCACTCGTTAATGATAACGTGCTATCATTAACGACCTGCCGCTCCAGCCATCAGCGACAGGCCTAAACACTATCAGGGACACGATTACCCATGAAAAAAAGCGACCGCATCATCATCCGCATGGCCTGCAGCTCAATGGCTTGCAATTTTATGTACACCACCAGCAAAAACAAGCGCAACAACCCCGAACGCCTCACCCTACGCAAATACTGCCCGGGTTGCCGGGTGCATTCGGATTTTAAAGAGACCAAAAAATAGCGCTGCCGACCGGCTACAATATGCCGCATACCACCCCCTCCGTCACATAAGCGGGTATTTGCGCATGAAACTCAAATCTCTTATCGCCCAGACTACTCTCGTCGCGGGCATTATTGCGGCTCAAACGGCGATTACGAGCGCTATAGCCTTGCCCGTGTGCGCTCAGCAGCAACAAAGGCCCAATGTATCGGTGGTGCATCTGCAGGTGCAGCCTGGTCAAAACGGCCAGCAGATGGTGCTTACCCCGCGGGGATTTTTGGTGCCCCTGCCGGGTCAGGGTGTCAACGGCAACGTTATCGACGTCTACATGGGCAATAATGGCGGCTATTGGTACACCGATCGCACCGGCCAGACTGAAGATCTGACTCCATATGTGCAAAAGCTCCAGGCCAAGATGGCAAGCATGGGCCAAGCCCAAGCAACCCCGCCACAGTATGCTCCTTATGGCAATACTACAGTCAACAACTATAACGGCAATGGCAATGGCACTAGCTCCGGCAGCAGTGCAATGGGGACGGCAGCGGCGGCAGGTCTTGGCGCGATGGCCGGGAGCGCTATGTCAGGCTTGTTTTACAACAATGTCCCTTATGGCACGCCGATGTATTACGGCGCGCATCCATATTATGTGGGAGCTGACGGTCGCAACGTATTTGTAAACGGTGACGGAGACGTCAACTGGAACCACGTCGCAGCCGCAAACAATGTGCACAACAATCAGCAGCAGCAAAAGATGGATGAGGCAGCACAGTTTCAAAACCAAAACCAGGCACAACGTGCAGCAAACATGAACGCCAATCAGGCTCAGCGTCAAAATGCCTACGCACAAGCAAATCAACCGCGGTTCGGACAGCAGCAAGAGCATTTTCAGCAGCAGTCGGACTGGTATCAAAAGCAAATGGCAGGTAATGGCGCACAGGCCAAGGCATGGCAGGAGAGTGCTGGCGGAGCCAATCCTTTTGTGCGCGATAATGCGGCAGCAGATAGGTCAGGGGAAAGAGCCGGGAGATTTGGTGGAGCAGCAGATGGTGCTGCCGATCGTGCCGGCAGGTTTGGTGGAGCGGCTGATGGCACAGCCAACCGCGCAGGAAGATTTGGTAATGCCGGCGGTGCTGGACGGTTTGGCGGCGGTGGCCTCGGTCGTCGCGGGCGCTAAAGTCTAAGATTTCGTATTTCCACGTATTTTTCACGTAGGGGGGTTTTAAATAAAACTCCCCCTCTCCCCTGCGAGGAAAATACAAAGATGGATAGACACGATACCTTT
>Ga0233423_10000573_pt1 | contig 19004 bp, 16 predicted proteins | sample Watercolumn_Mata_FD_180713 | JGI IMG/M metagenome (GOLD analysis project Ga0233423, IMG submission 180713) | Freshwater microbial communities from Lake Matano, South Sulawesi, Indonesia - Watercolumn_Matano_2014_112_MG | ecosystem: Environmental > Aquatic > Freshwater > Lake | place: Indonesia...
ACGGAGCCGGGCGGTTATGCCCGTCGCCGGCCGGTCGGTTCCGGGATGGACGCCGAGGTACCGTAGGACTTTCAGGGCGATCTCCCGGAAGATGGGGGCGGCGACTTGCCCGCCGTAATAGATGTCTTTCTTTTTGGGGTCCGAGAGGATAACGAGGATCGAGACGGCCGGGCGGTCCGCCGGGACGAAGCCGACGAAAGCGGCCAGGTGTCTGGCCGTGGTGTACCGGCCGGCGGCCGGGTCGTAGAGCTGGGCCGTACCCGTCTTTCCGGCGACGGAGTAGCCGGGCAGGCGGGCGCCCGTTCCCGTCCCCTCATCGACGGCCCGGACGAGGATCCGGATGAGGCTTTCGGCCGCCTCGGGCGAAACCGGAGTCGGGAGGGGGGAGGAAGGCTCAACCGGCCGCGGTCGCCCGCCGACCGACTTGAGAAGGTTGAGCCCCACCCGCTCGCCTCGGTTGGCGATGATGTTCAACGCCTGGAGGAGCTGAACGGCCGTGACCGTGATCTCGTAGCCGACGGACAGGGATTCCAAGGAGCGTCCGGACCATTTTTCGGGCGGGGCGAGCAGTCCGGCGGCTTCGGCCGGCAGCTCGACCCCTGTCCGCTCGCCGAACCCGAAATCCCGGATCGACCGGTAGAAAAGGTCCGGCTCGAGGCGGCGGGCGGCCTGGATCGTCCCGATGTTGGACGAATGGGCGATGACGTCGGCGAAGGTCAGGACCCCGAAGGCTTCATGGTCCCGGATGGGCCCGCCGGGGATTTTGATCGCGTCGGCCGCGCAGTTGAAGCTCTCGCCCGGGAGGACGACTCCGTTCTCGAGGACCGTGGCCGCGGTGACGACCTTGAAGGTCGAGCCGGGGTCGAAGAGGTGGCGGACGCTCCGGTCGACCCACTGTTCGTGCTTGGCCGCGGCGTAGGCGTTGGGGTCATAGCCGGGGACGCTGGCCATGGCCAGGACTTCTCCGGTGGCCGGGACGGAGACGATGACCGTCCCCCATTCGGCTTCGTGTTCGGCGGCGGCCCTCTCGAGGGCGCTTTGGGCCTCGTACTGGATGATGTGGTCGAGGGTTAGGACGATGTCCTGGCCCGGTTTCGGGGAGGCGACGGCCTCGACGTTGTATTCCCGCCCGTTGCCGTCCCTGAGGACGCGGCGTTCTCCGGGCCGGCCGCCCAGGGCGGCATTGAAGTAAAACTCGACCCCGGCCAAACCCTTCTCGTCGTGGTTGACGCCACCCAGGACGTGGGCGGCGAGCGTTCCATGGGGATAGAAGCGCCGGCGCTCTTCTTCGTAGCTCAGTCCCCGGATCTTGGCCTCCTGGACCCGGCGGGCCGTTTCCAGGTCGACCTCCCGGCGGAGGAAGATAAACTCCGATCCGTTCACGACCTGGAGGCGCCTCTTCTCCAGATCCTCGGGTCCGATTCCCAAGAGCGGGGCGGCCTTCAGGACCGGGGCCATCCGGGCGTCCAGGGGGGCGCTCTTTTCCTGGCGGTAGACGATCGAGAAGGAGGAGACGCTTTGGGCGAGGATATAGCCCCGCCGGTCATAGATCGTCCCCCGGTCGGCCTTCACCACGACCCGCTTTTCGCTCTGGCGAACGACCTGGTCGCGCATCTTGGCGTGCTGGAAGGCTTGGAGGTAGACGAGCTTTCCGAGAATGCCGGCCGCCCAGAGGCCGAGGACGACGGCCAGGAAGCGGGTCCGCCGCCGGGCTTTCCGTTGTCCGAGCTCCTGGGCCAGTTCGTTCACGGTCTCACTTCGCTTTTTCATAGACGACCTGGTCGTCCCGGAGGTCGGCCAGGCCGAGGGATTCGCGGGCGATTTTTTCGACCCGGCCGGGAGAGGCGAGGGATTCCCGGACCGATTTAAGGTTCAGGATGTCCATCTCGAGCTTCAGCTTTTCGTTCTCGCTCCGGCCGATGGCGTAGCCCAGCCGGACGTTCTCGGTGAGATGCCAGAGATAGAAGGTCAGGACGGCCATGACGACGAGGGAGGCCCCGGCGGCCAGGAGGATCTGGCGGCGGCTATATTTCTTGTGGACCATGGGGGCGTATCTTGGCGGCCCGGAGCTTGGCCGATCGGGACCGGGGATTGCGGGCCTCCTCCGCCTCGGTCGGGACGACGGGCTTCTTGGTCAGGAGGTCGAGGAGGGGAGGGCCGTCCTCGGGGCGGGCCAGCCGGCCGAAGGTCCGTTTGACGACCCTGTCTTCCAAGGAATGGAAGGACACGACGGCCAGGTTCGTCCCGACCGGAAGAATCCGGACCGCCTCTTCCAGAAACTCCCCCAGCCCTTCGAGCTCCCGGTTGACCTCGATCCTCAGGGCTTGAAACACCTTGGCCGCGGGGTGGATCTTGCCCTTTTGGGGGATCCAGCGGCAGACCTCCTCGACGAGGACCCGGAGCTGGGCCGTGCTCTCGACCTTCTGCGTCCTCCGGAGCGAGGCGATGGCCCGGGCCAGCTTGGCGGCCTGCTTGAGCTCTCCGTATTCCCAGAAAAGATGGGACAGCTTGGGTTCGGAGTACTTTTCGAGGATGGCCGCGGCCGTCTGTTTCTGCCGGCGGTCCATCCTCATGTCCAGGGGGCCGTCGAGAGAATGGCTGAATCCCCTGGCCGGGTCGTCGAGCTGGAACGACGACATCCCCAGGTCGAGGAGGAGACCCCGGACGTCCGAAAGGTCGAGGTCAAGCTCCGGGAGGGTTCGGAAATCGGCCTGGAAGAGCTTGACCCGGTCGGCGTAGGGGCGGAGGCGTTCGCTGGCCACGAGCAGGGCCTGTTCGTCCAGGTCCAGGCCGACGACTCGGGCTCGGGGGTTGGACTCCAGGATCGAGGCCGCGTGCCCCCCCAGCCCGACCGTTCCGTCGAGGTAGGTGCCGTCCCGAGAGACGTCGAGGAGCGATAAAATTTCGGCCCGGAGGACGGGGATGTGGTCGCGGCCGGTCATGACCCTTTCCTGCCCGATAGCAGCTCGGCAATCTTCTTGAAGTCGTCTCGGGACAGGGGCTTGCGTTGGAGCTTTTCGTCCAGGCGGGCGGCGTCCCAGACCTCGAAGTGATTGTTGAGGCCGATGACGACGACTTCGGTTTCGAGCCCGGCCATGGACCGAAGGGCGGGACTGACGAGGACGCGGCCTTTGGCGTCAAGGTCCGCTTGGGCCCCGAAGCTGTTGGCCCGGCGCATGTAGTCCTCGATGTCGGGGTCGAGAAACAACCCGGCGTTCTCCGTCGACCCGGTCATGGCCAACCAAACGGGCAGGGGAAAGATTTTGATGAACGAGTCTTCGAGGGAAGTCACGAAAAGGTCCTGGCCCCACCGTTCCTCGACGGCGGTCCTGAACTTCTCGGGGACCTTGAGCCGCCCGCTCTTGTCGAGCTTTGCTCTGTAACTTCCGATCAATAAGTTTCCCATAATATCCCGTTTTGTCCCAGTTTGATCTAAATATAGACATAGGAATGCTAAAAGTCAAGGAAAATATTGAAAAAAAAGAGCCCGGACAGGGCTTTTTTGTGAATTGTTAACTTATTGTAAACAAAAGAGATAAAATAATCTCAGGCGTCTTCCGGGATTTCGACCTTCTCTTCCAGGAGTTTTTGGGCCGTTTCGAGGAGCTCTCCGGGGACTAAAATGCGCAATTCCCCCAGGCCGTCGGTCATAATTCGGTAAAGCTGCCCGATCGCTTCTCCCTTGATGAGACAGGGGATTCCCTGGCTTTCGAGAAAGCTCTTGACGACGTCCGCCTCGGCGAAGTCCCAAGTGCGTTTGAGCTCCTTGAGTTCGCCCTCATTCCGGATTTCATCGGATCCGCTCATCGGAGGCTTCCTTTCTCGGCAGCCAGATAATCCCGGATGATCCGGCCATGGTCGAAGGCCAGCCGGCGGCCGATTTTCCGGGGGTCGGCGAGGACTATATCGGCCGCGTCGTCCCGAGGCGAGGGCGTTCCCTTGCCCCGGGCGACGTAGACCGTGGTGATCGTATGCTTCCGCGGGTCGCGTCCGGGGTCGGAGTAGGTATGAAGCTGATACCGCAGCTCGACCTCGAGGGACGTCTCCTCCCGGGCTTCCCGGACAGCCGCCGCCTCCAGCGATTCGCCGTACTCGACGAATCCGCCGGGCAGGGCCCATCCCGGGGGAGGAAATTTCCTCTTGACGAGGACGATTTTCAGCCGGCCGTCCCGGTCCCTCATTTCGATGATGAGGTCGACCGTGGGGTGGGGGTTCCGGTAGCGGCGCCTCGTCTTTGGCGAGCCCATCGAGGCTATTCTAGGGGAACGGCTGCCCCGAGACAAGGGAAGCGAAGCTGCCGACAGGCGTCCTCAAAAGAGGACAGATTACCGGGCCGCCGGGAGCATTCCCGCCTGGAGGGAGTTGGCATGGCCCTTGCAGAAGGCCTATAATGGATTCCAGAGCGAGGAGCAGAGCCATGAGGAAGAAAAGCGCGACTCTCTTGGTGGGCCTGTGGCTGGCCGCCGCGGCGGCCGGACAAGCCTCGGACAATTACCAGGTCATCAACCGGCCCAAAGATTTCTATTTCGGGCACATCAGCCTCGTCGAAATCAAGAATGACGGCCAGGACCCGGTCGTCTTCCGCGACGGCGCGGCCAAGCCCGAACTCGCCGTCCTCAACACGCCCATCGGGCCGGGCGACACCGTCCGGACGACGGGCCGGCGGGTCGAAATCCAGCTCGACAACGGGACCATCCTCCGTCTCGACTCGGACTCCGAGCTCAAGGTCGAGACGATCCTCGCCCAGAGCCTGAGCTCGGGCCAGAAGCTCACCAACCTCGTCCTCCGCCGCGGCCAGCTCTACGCGATGTACAAGCAGTTCAGCGCCAAGGAGACGTTCCAGGTCCTCACCACGACCGCCGCGGTGAAGATGACGATGGACACCGTGGCCATGGTTGAGCGGGCCGAAGACGGGGCGACCTCGGTCCAGGTGAAGACGGGCCGGGCCGACGTCCTCTACGGCCCGACCAAGGACAGCCTCAAGAAGGAGCAGGTCGGAAAGAAAGAACGGATCACGATCACCCCCAATCATCGGTTCGCCCTCCAGGACTATCTGGCCGGTTCGGACTTCGAGCGTTGGAATGAGCAGACGAACGCCGACTTCGTCGACCTTCATGAGGGGCTGACCCCTCTCCCGAAGCCCGTCCGCCGGCTCCCCAAGGCCATCGTCTACTGGGCCGAACGGTGGGGGAGCAACTTCGGCGAATGGATTTGGGACGACTATCTCGGCTACATCTGGCGGCCCTATTACAACGACCGCTACCCGAACGGGTCCTGGGTGCCCTATTTCCACGGCCAGTGGGCCAAAGTCGGAGGCCAGATGTTCTGGGTCCCGGACGAGCCGTGGGGCTGGATCCCCTATCATCTCGGCGTCTGGCATTGGAGCAAGACCAAGGGCTGGTTGTGGGTTCCCGGCTCGGCCTTCGCCCCCGCCTGGGTCGACTGGGGCTTCATGTACGGCGGCCTCTTCGCCTGGAGGCCCTGGTCGCTCTATGACTGGATGTGGTGGGACAGCGGGGCTTATCGTATGGGATATTACGGGTCCTATTGGTTCTCCCCGTTCTATTGGTGGGGAGGAAGTCGGTCCCAGAGCGGCTATGGGTACGGTCCTTACGGTAAAGCTTACGCCGGCGATAATTTGCCGGACTATTTGTGGTCCGGGCGGCCGGTCCTCGACAAGGTCACCAAGGGACAACTTCAAAAGCCCGACGCGCCCTACGGAATGCCGAAAGAGCTATACAAGGGTTACAAGGCCTTGATGGCCTCCCTCCGCAAGGGGGACCCGAACGTCATCGAATCCCTCCAAGGCACGGTCCGGGCCGGAGCGGTCGTCCGGGGCGACGACCTCCATGTCAGCCGGGTCGGCGAACGGGCCGTCTCTGTCGCCGCGTTCGTCGAGGCCGTCGAGCCCCTCCGGCAGGCTCCAGCCCTCAGAGGCATCCTTTCCCTCCCCGCCCCGGCGACGGCCGAGGCCTCCCGATTCGCCGGGCGGACCTTGAGCCGGAACCTCGACGCCGCGCCCTCGGCGGACGTCCCGGTCTCCTCGGGCCGGGTCATGCCCCGGGCCCTGAGGAACAGCCTCGCCGAGCCGGCGGTCCGGATCCGCGACTGGAACCCCGACGTCCCGGTCGCTCAAAGGCTGGGAGTCAGCATCCGCTACCTGAGCCGGTCGAACGAGATTTCCTGTCCTGAGCTGAACCTGAGGTCGAATTTCGACGGACGGCCGGTTCGCCTGGGGTCGAGCAGCGTTTCGGCCAGCTCGGGCGGGTCTTCGGGCGCGGCCGGCTCTTCGGGCGGGATGAGCTCGGGGGGGAGCGTCTCTTCGAGCGGCGGCAGCGCCAGCGCCGGAAGCTCGGGCGCCTCGTCCTCCACGTCCTCCGGCGGCGGAGGCCATATCAAGTAGGCCCTCGCGAACCCAAGATAGGCCGGGCCGCGGTGAGCGGTCCGGCCTTTTTATTTCCGGAAAGCGGACCGGGGAGCGTCGAGCGCGGCCGCCAGGGCCGCCGCGGACCGATTGAAATCGTCCCTGAACTCGGGCCGGAGTGGCTCGACGGGGTCGAATTTCTTGGACAGGGGGTTGATGTAGACCCCTCCTTCCTTGATCCGGTAATCGAGATGCGGCCCGGTCGATTCGCCCGATGAGCCCACGGTCCCGATCTGTTTTCCACCCTCGACCCGGTCGCCCTTGTTGACCAGAATCCGAGCGAGGTGGAGATAGTAGGTCTCGTAGTTTCGGTTGTGGCGGAGGCGGATCATCCGGCCCGAGGCGCCGCTCAACCCCGCCTCCGCGACCGTCCCGTCGGCGGTGGCGTAGACCGGGGTCCCTTGGGGGGCGGCATAGTCGACTCCGAAATGGGCCCGGTAGACTTTGCGAATGGGATGGAGGCGGCTGTAGCTGAACCTCGAAGTCAGCCGCCCCCGTCCGAGGAGCGGCGACTTGAGGAACTCTTTTCGGAGGGAGCGGCCGGCGGCGTCGAAATGGTCGGCTTTCTCCGTGTCGGAATATTGATACCGGAAGGCCTGGAAAAGCTCGCCCTGGTTGAAAAATTCGGCGGCCAGAATCTCTCCGTAGCCGGCGAATCGGTCGTCGACGTAGAATTTTTCGTAGACGGCCCGGAAAGCGTCGCCCCGTCGGAGGCCGGCCCAGAAATCGACATCCCAGCCGAAGAGCTGTTCGATGAGCCAAGATAGGGTCGGGTTTTCTCCCCGGGCGACGACCGCGGCGTAGAGGCTGTCCTCGATCACCCCGTCGACGTAGGCCCATCGCTTCTCGAAGGGGTATTCTTTTTTAGCCGCCGTGTAAACGCCGTTTTCGTTCGTGACCAGGACGAACGACCGCTCGTCGGTCGGATACTCCACGGCCCGGAGGGCCCCGTTCTCGTCCAGGGAAAGCTTGAGCGTCCGGCCGGCCCGGATCTTTTTGAAATCGAACACGGGCCTGACGGCCTTGACGAACCGGTCGATTTCGGCCGGGGAGAGGCCGTGCCGGGTCAGGATTTCAGACAGCGTCTCCCCCCGGTCGACCGTCTCTTCGACCGTCGTCCAGGGAGGCGTTTCGGGAAGCGATGGCGTTTCGGCCTCGTCGGCCGGAGGAGTCATGGGTTTGTCCGGCCGAAAAAGAAGGACCCCTCCGGCGATGAGAAGGCCGAGGAGCGCGCTTCCGGCCAGGGCGATCCGGGCGCGTCGCCGGAGGCGTCGCTTTTTCGGCCGGAGGGGCGGGGCCCCGGCTTCGGGCGGAAAGGGAAGGCCGGGCTGGACAACTCCACGGCGCGAGGGCTTCATCCGGGGCGGCCTTTTCCTTTCTTCATACGTCCGCCGCCTGGCCGGCGTTGCATCCGGCCGTCACCGGTTGGCCCAGGAATGACTGGCCAAAAAAGCAACCTTGGCGATATCGGCGATGATGTCGGGATTGATCCGGAAGATCGTGTCCCCGATGGCATGGTAGGCCAGGTGGGGGCCGTTCGAGCCGATCGAGGCCGCCGCCGCTCCCCGGAGGTAGAACGGGGCGAAGTCGGAGCTCCGAACCCCGACCCCGCGGATCTCGCCGACGCCGCGGACGATGCCGACATGCTTGTCCGCTTCGAGGATCGCCGCCCGGAGGCCGTCGGCCGAGGCCGATGCCCAGGCCCCGTCTCCCTCCCCGGTCATATCGAAATTGAACATCGCCTCGGCCTTGGCGAAAGGCGAGGGGAGATGTTCGGCGAAATAGGTCGAGCCCTGGAGGCCCATCTCCTCGCCCCCGAAGAGGACGAAGACGACCGACCGCTTGGGCTTTTTGGCGAGCTTGGCGAAAGCCTCGGCGATTTCCATGACCGTGGCGCTCCCGCTGGCGTTGTCGTCGGCCCCGGGATAGAGGAAGCCGAGGTGGAGGCCGTCGTGGTCGAAATGGCCTCCGACGACGATGGCCTCTTTACGGAGGGCCGGGTCGGAGCCTTCGACATAGCCGGCGACGTTGTATCCGACGCCGTCGGGGTGGTGCTCGGCGGCGACGACATAACGGACCTTGGACTTGAGGGCGAAGCTGAGCGGCTTCTTGAACGTCTGGAGGGCGCGCCTCAGGTCGGCGACGTTCGTCCCCCGCTCCTTGAGGACGAGGTCGGTCATCTTCTCGCTCAGCATGACCGGCAGGAATCCCTGGAGCCAGTCGCCGTTGGGGTTCGAGATGGGTTCGGGGTAGATGTAGATAAGCCCCGCGGCCCCTTTGTCCCTGGCCGTCTTCATCCGCGTCCGGTGCTCGTCATGGGTTTGGAATTTCGGGTCGGGGAGGCCCGGCGTTCCCCGGAAGCAGAGGACGAACTTCCCCTTGACGTCCAGTCCGGCGTAGTCGTCGTAGCCGAGGTCCGGGGCCGAGATCCCCCAGCCGGCGAAGACGAGCTCGGTCTCGACCTGGCCGCTGTCGGTGAAGAAGAGGGGCAGGAAATCGACGTTGGGGGCGAGCGTCCGGCCGGTCTTCTCGTCCGGAAGGAAAAGGGTGAGATCGGCCTTCTGGACGACCGTGTAGGGCGACGGATAGGGCTGGAGGTAGCCGGTCTTCGGGTCGACCGGCCGGAGGCCCCATTTCTTGAACATCCCGGCGGCCCACTCGGCCGCGGCCGTGTAGCCCGGGTGGCCGGTCAGCCGGCCGGCGAACGCGGGCGAGGCGAGATGCTTGACGATGGCGTAGGCCTCGGGGCCTTGGATCGTGGACAGCGCTCGGGCCAGGTCGGGGTCGAGCTTGGGCTTTTCCTGGGCCGGGAGGGGAGCGCGGCCGAGGGCCAGGACGCCGAGGGCGGCGAGGGCGGCCAGGAGGCGTTGTCTTTTCATGTCCGGTCTCCTTGGGAAGTCATTTCCTTTTCAGGCCGCGTTTTCGGGCGAGCTCGCGGCGGACGGCCTTGTGGAGGACGAGGACGTAGTAGACGGCCAGGATGGCAAAGACGAGCCCGCCGCGGACGTACTCCCCCCGGACGAGCAGGAAGGCCGCATAGACGACGATCGCCAGAAGAAGGCCCAGATGGACGAGGGCGAAGAGTGTCTCGCCGAGGCGGGAAGCCATCCCCTCCTCCCGGGTTTCGGCCGGCGGCCTATTTGGCCGGGACTCGAGCGACCGAGACGATGGTCACGGGCTGCCGCGGCGCGTCATCGTACCCTTTGACCGTGCCCGTGGGAACGGCCTCGATGGCATCGACGACGTCCAGCCCGACGACGACCCGGCCGAAGACGCAGTATTTCGACCTGTCCAGCTCGAAGTTGTCGACCGTGTTGATGTAGAACTGGGCGGTGGCGCTGTGGAGGTCCTCCGTCCGGGCCATGGCGACCCAGCCGCGGGCGTTCCTCAGCCCGTTCCCGGATTCGTTCCGGATCGGCGGTTTGGTCGGCTTCTCCAGGAAGTCCGGAGTCAGGCCGCCGCCCTGGATCATGAACCCGCGGATGACCCGGTGAAAGACCGTCCCGGCGTAGAACTTGGCGTCCACGTAGGACAGGAAGTTCTTGACGGTCAGAGGCGCCTTGGCGGGGTAGAGCTCGAGGGTGATATCGCCCTTGGACGTCTTCATCAGGACGGTCACGGGCGCGGCGGCCGGGGTTTGGACGGCGGCGAAGGCCGCGGCCCCGAAGAGAAGGGCGACGAGGGCCATCGATTTCAGCATGCGGTGCCTCCGGGAACGGGCATAATGACGGACAACCGACGATACCAAAATCGTCCGGCCAAATCAACGGCGATTTGACCGGCCGCGAAGAAAGGTGTAAAAAAAAGGAGGGAAAAATCGCTACCGGTCAGGAGCCCGCCATGTCGCCGAAAAAAGCGCTTCTCGTCTTCGTCCTCGCCGCTTTCCTGTCCGCCGCCGGTCCCGCGCCGGCCGAGGCCAGGGGGAAGGTCGAGTTCGGGTTCCACTACGGGCCCTGGACCTTGAACGTCCTCCGGGGCGTATTCGAGGGGTTGGCCGAGAATTTCGCCGAAAACCTCAAGGACGACATGTTCAAGGACCTTCAGGACGAGTATCCGGACCGGGACATCCGGGAGAGGGATTTCCGCAACGTCGTCCGTTTCGACTCGGGAGGGAAGAATTTCGGGTTCGAAATCCGCTGGTATCCGGGCGGCGAAGACGGCTCGTTCAGCCTCGGGCTGGCGGTCGAAAAATCGACCTTCCGGGTCGGCCCGCTCGAGGTCGACACGGGGATCACGTTCGAGGATGCCGCGACCCGGGAAACGGCCCAATTCACCGGGCAGGGGACGAGCCAAGTGACGGCCGAGCCGCTGGCCGCCGTCCTGAGCTTCCGCTGGGACATCTTCCCCCGCGGCGTCGTCCATCCCTACTTCACCTTCGGCTTCGGCCTGGCCGGAGGCTCGGCCCTGGACAAAACCGAGATCGCGTACGACTTCAAGGGTTCGGCCAGCTTCCCGGGCGAGCCGACCGAGGTCATCGAGGAATCGGGGAAAAAGACCCTCCTCCAGCTGAAGGAGGAGAGCCTGGAGCCCCCCGAGGACGGGGAGGAAAAGAAGGAACCGTTCGAGTATCCCGGGTTCTTCCCTTTCTTCCAGCTCCATTTCGGCTTGAAGGCCAAGCTGTCCGCGAACATCCATCTCCTGGTCGATGCGGGCGTCTTCAACGGGTTCCTCTTGCGGGGAGGGATCGCCATCCGCCTCTGACCTGCTGCCTTTCTCTCGCCGTTCGGTCGGCTGTCCGCCCGGCCTTGCCACCGGGCCTGTTTTGTAATAGACATACCCTCTTCCCCGGAATCTCATCCAGGAGGCAACGATGACCTTTCGTCAATGTCGGTCGTTCGTCCTTGCGGTCGTCCTCGGAAGTCTGGCCGTCTTGGGGGGCGTCGAGGCCCAACAACGGGGCCGAACGGAGGCGCCTCTCACCGAGGAGCAGAAACTCCTCGAGGCTATGCATCTCATCCAAAGCCAGACCCTGTACGATTACGTCAAGGAGCTTGTCTCGGAGAAGTACGGCGGCCGCTTGACGGGCACCCCCGCCTACGACCGCTCGGTCGACTGGGTCGTCTCCCTGCTCAAGCAGTGGGGCGTCCAGCCGGGCGGGGAGAACGGGACCTACCTCCAGACCTATCCGAATCCTTACACCCTCGTCTTCCCGGGCGGCTTCCTGAAAATGGAGATCCCGGCCAAGGATGGGATGATCACCAAGACCTACAAATACGAGGACGAATTCCTGCCGGGCGGGACGTCCGGTTCGGGCGAGATCAAGGCCGAGGTCGTCTACGTCGGCTTCGGCATCACCGCCCCGGAGCTGGGCTACGACGATTACGCCGGGGTGGATGTCAAGGGCAAGGTCGTCCTCATGGACCCCGAGGCGCCGATCCAGGCCGCCGACACCGACCTCTTCCGGAAATGGCGGCCCTATTCCTTCCATCAGGCCAAGCTCGAGACGGCCGTCGCCCAGGGGGCCAAGGGGATGATTTACAACTACGGCCCGATCGTCAACCCCAACAACTCCTACCGGGAGGGCTTCATCTACCATCATGTCGGAGCGGCCGTGGTGGCCGATGTCTTCGCCGGGACGGGCCGGACCTACGCCGACACGGCGGCCAAGATCCGCAAGGAGCTGAAACCTCAGTCCTTCGCCACCGGAAAAATCATGGCCCTCAAAAACGTCACCGAGCACCATCCCGAGGGGAAAGGGGTCAACGTCATCGGCGTCGTCCCGGGGACCGACCCCAAGCTCAAGGACGACATCATCCTCATCGGCGGCCATCTCGACCACCTCGGCCGCTGCTGGGAGCTCATGCCGGGGGCCAACGACAACGCCACCGCCGTCGCCGTCGGCCTGGGCGTCGCCGAAGCCCTGGCCAAATGCGCCGTCAAGCCGAAGCGGACGGTCGTCTTCAACTTCTTCGGGAGCGAGGAGCAGGCCGTCGCCGGGTCGAAATATTACACCGAGCATCCCCTCTTCCCGCTGGAAAAAACGCTCGTCTTCATGAACATGGAAGGCCCCGGGATGGGGGACAAGATCTCGGCCTCGGGCGCCCGGACCTACCCGGCCTTCTGGTCGTTCATCGAGAAGGCCAACGAAAAGTACATCCACCGGGTTCTGAGCGGGGGAACGGCGGCCTACCCCGGCCGGCCGCGCCAGGATTCGGCCTGGTTTTTCTGGAAAGGGGTGCCCTCGCTGACGTTCGGGGCTTACGGGAAGTCGGCTCCCTATCCGACCTACCACAACACCCGGGACGCCATCGACCTCGTCACCCCGGAAATCATGGAGGACATGGCCCAGCTCTTCTTCATGGCCGTGATGGACATGGCCGACGAGGAGGCGCTCGACTTCCGGCCTAAAAAGTGACCGACAGGCCGATGACGAGCTTGACCAGGCTCGTCTCGGACTCGCGGACGTCGTAGAAGAGGCTGTCCCCCCGGCGGAAGAGCGAGCCTTCGACGAGGTACTCGGCCCGGCCTCCCTTGACGTAGCGGACCCCCAGGTCGAGGTCGAGCGAGGTCAGCATCGACCCCGAGCGGGCGTTCACGAAGCGGGCGAGAGGGAGCATGACCCCGGCTCCCGCCCCGTACGAAAACGTCGTGTCGCGATAATTATTCGAGCTCCAGGAGTGCTCATCGTCCCAGGCGTAATCATCGTGGACCGAGGTGTCCGTCGTCAGGTGATGAAGCCCGGCGAAGACGTCGAGGTAGGGCCGCAGGCGGCCTTGGGGGGGCTGGATTCTGAGGAAGACGTTCCAGAGAACGACGGCATTGACGGTCCGGACGTCGACCAGGACCTCGGGGATGGTGGGGCTCAGCCATTCGTCGCGCGACTGCCAGCCGTAGGCCATGAGCCCGAAGGACGTCCCGACGAGGACCGGACTCCCGGCAAGCCGGTAGGCGGCGGTGAACTCGCCGCCCCAGGCGTTGCGGCCGAGGTTGTCCCTGAATTCTCCGGTCGGAAGGCCAGGGGTGAAGCTCAGGCCGAACTGGAGCTTCGTCCCGGCCCAAAGCCCCGTCCCGGCAAGGCAGAGGAGGACGACCCCGGGGGTGATTTTCGATTTGGCGTTCATTGTTCTGCTCCACCCCCCTGAGAAGCAATAGTCGTGCCAATTCCCCCCGCCTGTTGACCCGCCGGCCGGGGGCCGGGGTGTCCTCCAGAGGGGACAGTCGGCCGTTTCTCGGGGGAAAAGAGGCCGGGGAAGGCTTAGAGATGAAGCTCGACGATGTCTTCGTCCTCGAGGGCGAAGTCGCGGTTGACCATCAGGCCCGAGATCTCCCGGCCGCGCCAGAGACGGGCGTAGTTGAGCTTCTCGGCGAAATCTTTGTGGACGGCCGAGGCGATGTCGAGGACCGTGCTCCCGGACTTGAGGATGAAGGGAGAATCATGGTCGGCCTTTTTGCCTGGCGCCTTGCTGTAGACCCGGATGACCCGCAGAATCTTGAAAATCCGGGTCCGCAGGTCCTCCAGGCCCGTTCCTTCGGCCGCCGAAACCGGGACGACCGGCAGGGCGGCCCCGAAGAAGAATTTCAGGCCCTCCAGGTTTTCCCCGTCCGGGTCGGCGTCCGCCTTGTTAGCCGCCAGGATCGTCTTTTTCCGGAACATCCGGACCGCCTCATCGGCGGGCGGCACGTACTCTTCGGACACGAATTCGACCCGCTTCTCCTTGAGCCGGCCGAACAGGGTTTCGAGAAGGGCCGGAGAGCCGGCGTCGGCCGCGTCGGCGACGAGGAGGACGGCGTCGGCGACCTTGATGATTTCGACCTGCCAGCTCTCCATGAACTCGGCGGTGACCGGGGGGAGGTCGACGAGCTGGACCTTGACGTTCTCGAATTTCATCATGTACGGCGCCGGCGTCCTGGTCGTGAAGGGATAGTCGCCGACCTCGGGCTCGGCCCCGGTCAGGGCCTTGATGAGGAGGGATTTCCCGGCGTTCGGCGGCCCGACGACGGCGACCTGGCCGGCCCCCTGTTTCTCGACGATGTAGCTCGGCCCCTTTTTCCCCGAGGCGGCGGCCTTCTGTGCCTCCTCCTTGAGCTTGGCGATCTTGGCCCGGTGCTGGGCGACCATCTTCTCGGTCCCCTTGTGCTTGGGGATGAGCCGGAGGAGCTCTTCGAGGATTTCGATTTTCTCCTCGGGCGTCTTGGCCGTGCGGAGCTTTTTCTCCGCTTCCATGTATTGGGGGGTCAGGTTGGCGGGCATGGTCCTCAGTCGAGCCAGCCGAGGAGGCGGTCCCGCCGGACGTCCAAACGGGCGTCCGGGGCGGCCTCGACCTTCCAGGCCGTCGCCGCCTTCTTGGCCGTCAGGTCGAGGAGGAGGACCTTTTCGGTAGCCCCCCCGTCGTCGTGGAGGACGGCGGCGAACCTCTCGTCAGGCGAGAAGACCGGCCGGTTGACCAGGCGGCCTGGCTCCATCGGGGGTCCCAGCGAGCCGTCGCCCGAGGCAGGGTCAAAGAGGAGGAAATCGCCCTTCGTCCCGGACTCGGTCACCTCGTACACGAGGCCGAAAAGACGGTGGCTCACCGGGGTGAAGACGAGGGCCGCCTCGCCGTCGTAATCCCAACTCCAGCTCAGCCAGCGGGCGACGCTCGGGACGACTTCGGCCCCGAAGGCCAGCTCCCCCCAGTCCCGGAACGCTTTCGGGGCGTGGACGGTGCTCCGGAAGGCGTCCGCGCTCCCCGGGTTCTTGTCGACCGAAACGAGGACAAGCCCGCCTTCCGAGGAAAGGTCCTGGAAGGACCACCGTTCGCCGGCCGGGAAGTCGACGGCCGAAAATTCGAGCGGGTCGGCGTCGAGGCGGACGAGGTAACCCCGGTTGGCGACGAGCCGCTCCTCGGGCGACGGGAGGGCCCGGGCCGATTCGAAGGCCGAGAAGAGAAGGAGGTTCTGGTCGAGGAAGAGACAGCCTCCGATTTCGCTGCAGGGCGATTCGGCGGCCTCGGCCGCGTCTCCGGTTTCGGCCGGCTTGGCCTTGCGGCCGCGGAAAATTTCGGTCGTCTTTCCGGCCAAGTCTCCGACGAGGAGGCGGTTCGAATCGCACCCCGAGACGATGAAGAATTTCGAGCCGTCGGGAGCCCAGCCGAGAGACCGGGCGCTCGAGGCGAGGACGGTCTTGTCCGACCCGGCCTCGAAATCCCGGATGACGACCTGGCCGGCCAGGGCGAACAGGAGGCGACGCCCGTCGGGGGAGAGGGCCGCGGCCTGGACCCCGGAGAGGACGGTCTCTACGCGCTCCTCGGACACGGCCAGGACGGCCGATTGAGAGAGAAGGAGGAGCGTTCCGGAAAAGCTCGGCTTGGCCTTGCAGGCGGCCCCGGTCCAAGCCAGGACGAGGGCCGGAAGGGCCATGATTCCGAGCCGAAGCTCTCTTTTTTTCATCGTTTTGAAGGGTCCGAGGGACCATCATAACCCACCTCCAAAAACCCGGTCAAATCCGGCCGGTGACATGACTCGCCCGGGTGGGGGCCCGAGCCCAAGGTGTTGTTTAGGGCCGGTGAGGAGGCCCCAAAATATTGTGTCCGGGGCCTGAAAAATCTCTTTACTCTCGGGGCTCGGTTGGGGTATAATTTTAGGGCGAAAAAAAGGCCTCGTCGAGTGAGATAAAAGACCTCTTAAAACCGTCATTTATCAATGAGATAGGTGCCCATGCCGGAAACGAAATACACCGCCGAAAGCATCAAGGTTCTCAAGGGCCTGGAAGCCGTCCGGAAACGGCCGGCCATGTACATCGGCTCGACCGGTCCGGACGGCCTCCATCACCTCGTCTATGAGGTCGTCGACAACTCGATCGACGAGGCCTTGGCCGGACACTGCAAGAACATCGACGTCCTCATCCATGTCGACAATTCGGTCACGGTCATCGACGACGGGCGGGGCATTCCCGTCGAAATGCACAAGAAGGAGAAGAAGTCCGCGGCCGAGGTCGTCATGACCATGCTCCACGCCGGAGGCAAGTTCGACGACAAGTCCTACAAGGTCTCGGGCGGGCTCCACGGGGTGGGCGTCTCGGTCGTCAACGCCCTGTCCAAGCGCCTCGACCTGGAGGTCAAGCGCGATGGGGGGATCTTCACCCAGAGCTACGAGCGGGGCATCCCCCTGGCCCGGCTCAAGCAGGTCGGCAAGACGAAAAAATCCGGGACCAAGACGACGTTTTGGGCCGACGAGGAGATTTTCGAGACGACGGAGTTCAACTTCGAAGTTCTGACCCAACGGATGCGGGAGCTATCGTTCCTGAACCGGGGGATCCGGATCACGATCACCGACGAGCGGGCCGGCAAGTCCCACGAGTTCCAGTACAAGGGCGGGATCGTCGAGTTCGTCCAGTTCCTCAACCAGAACAAGAACGTCCTCAATCCCCGGCCGATCTACTTCGAGTCCCAGAAGGACGACATCATCGTCGAGCTGGCCTTCCAGTACAACGCCGGCTATTCGGAGACGATCTTCACCTTCGTCAACAACATCAACACCCACGAGGGCGGAACCCACCTCATCGGCTTCAAGTCCGCCCTGACCCGGTGCATCAACGCCTACGCCGAAGCCCACAACCTCCTCAAGGAGCTCGGGAGCGGGACGATCGGCGGCGACGACACCCGGGAAGGCCTGTGCGCCGTCCTGAGCGTCAAGATGCGCGACCCCCAGTTCGAGGGCCAGACCAAGACCAAACTCGGGAACTCCGAGGTCAAGGGGGTCGTCGAGTCGCTCGTCAACGAGAAGCTCGCCGCCTACCTCGAGGAGAACCCGACCAACGCCAAGCGGGTCATCCTCAAGGCCCTGGACGCCGCCCGGGCCCGCGAGGCGGCCCGGAAGGCCCGGGAGCTCGCTCGGCGGAAAAGCGTCCTCGAATCGTCCTCCCTTCCCGGGAAGCTGGCGGACTGCCAGGAGCGCGACCCGCGGCTGTCCGAGATCTTCATCGTCGAGGGAGACTCGGCCGGCGGGTCGGCCAAGCAGGGACGAGACCGGCGGTTCCAGGCGATCCTACCCCTCAAGGGGAAGATCCTCAACGTCTGGAAGGCCCGTCAGGACAAGATCTTCAACAACGACGAGATCGGGATGATGATTGCCGCCCTCGGGACCTCGATCGGCGAGGCCGATCTCGAAACGAGCCTGGAGAAGCTCCGCTACCATAAAGTCATTATCATGACCGACGCCGATGTCGACGGCTCTCACATCCGGACGCTTCTCATGACTTTTTTCTACCGCCACCTCAAATCGCTCATCGAGCGAGGCCACCTCTACATCGCCCAGCCGCCCCTCTACAAGATCGCCCGGGGCCGCGAAATCCAGTACCTCAAGGAGGAGCGGGCCTACGAGAAATGGCTCGTCAAGAAAATCTCCGAGGACTTCAAAGTGAGGGTCAAGGGCAAGAAGGAGGTCTTCGAGGGCGAGAAATTCCGGAAGCTCTTCCTTCGGATCATGCAGAAGAAAAGCTACATCCAGCTTCTCGAGCGCAAAAGCTTCCCCTTCTTTCTCATCGACCTCCTCATCAAGGAAGGGGTCGAAGGCCTGGAGTTCCTCCAGGACAAGAAGGGGATGAAGCGGATCCAGGGGTTGGTCGAGGCCAAGGGGCTGACGACCGAGCTCACCAAGGACGAAGAGTACGAGGCCTACGAGCTGGCCATCCGGTTCCAGGTCAACGGGATGTCGATCAACTGCAAGGTCAACCTGGGGCTCGTCGATTCGGTCGAGTACAAGAATCTCTTCAAGATCATGAAGGAGCTCGAGGAGTTCCGGCCGCCCTACGAGGTCCTCTCCAACGGCGACGCCATCGTTTTGGAGAACGAGAACAAGCTGGTCGATTACCTTCACGAAAAGGGGAAGAAGGGGGTTTCGATCCAGCGCTACAAAGGCCTGGGCGAGATGACCCCGGACCAGCTCTGGGAGACGACGATGAACCCCGAGAACCGGGCCCTCCTCAAGGTCTCGATCCAGGACGCCGTCGAGGCCGACGACGTCTTTTCGATCCTGATGGGGGACGAGGTCGACCGCCGCAAGTCATTCATCGAGACGAACGCCCTCCTGGCCCAAAACCTGGATATTTAAGCCATGGCCAAAAAGAAAGCCGAAGACAAGCCCAAGAGAAAAGAGAAGGCCAAGCCTCCCAAGACGGCCAAGGCCGAGGCGGCGCCGCCCGAGGAGACTCCCCAAGAGCCCGCCCCTCCGTCCCCTCCTCCGGCGGACGAGCCGGGACCGGCCAAGGAAAAAAAGCCCTCTTCGGCCGAGGCCACCGCCCCCCTCCCGCCCGCCGCCGCCGACCTCTCGGTCGTCTCCCTCGAGGAGGAGATGAAGCGCTCCTACCTTGATTATGCGATGAGCGTCATCATCGGCCGGGCCATCCCCGACATCAAGGACGGCCTCAAGCCCGTCCACCGTCGGGTTCTCTACGCCCTCTACGAGACCGGGACGACCAACAGCAAGCCCTACAAGAAGTCGGCCCGGATCGTCGGCGACGTCATCGGCAAGTACCATCCCCACGGCGACCAAGCCGTCTACGACACCCTCGTCCGGATGGCCCAGGACTTCAGCCTCCGCTACCTTCTCGTCGACGGCCAGGGCAATTTCGGCTCGATCGAAGGCGACCCGCCGGCGGCCATGC
>Ga0233423_10000574_pt1 | contig 18997 bp, 14 predicted proteins | sample Watercolumn_Mata_FD_180713 | JGI IMG/M metagenome (GOLD analysis project Ga0233423, IMG submission 180713) | Freshwater microbial communities from Lake Matano, South Sulawesi, Indonesia - Watercolumn_Matano_2014_112_MG | ecosystem: Environmental > Aquatic > Freshwater > Lake | place: Indonesia...
ACGGGAGCGCGCCCAAGCGCGCGGGACCTATTCTCTCATTGACTTGTGATTATTGTTGTAGTAATCTTTAAGCGGATAAGATATTTGACAAATTGCCTTTTGGGTATTCCTCAGCTGAGTCGCACCAATATCCTGCCTTTAATTTTCCCTCTCGGATTTGCGCTTATCTTTTATGTAGTTGCTTTTCTCAAGGCTTTTGGCAAGGGATTTTAATTCTGCGCCTATCTCGCTAATCTGGGCAACGTGCTCAATCTTACGCGACTCATTCGTCACCACGCCGATAGATACGGAAATAAGCGGGATTTTCTGCTCCTTGTTCTTCCGGTCGCGCGCGATGATATAACCTTTTTTTCTATCGGTTTCGTTATAAAAAGTAGGCGAGGTCTTGTCAAAATCAGCGATTATCGCCTTACAGATATTATCCACGACGTTGGGCGTGGTAATGACCACGAAGTCGTCTCCGCCGATGTGCCCGATAAAATCATCCGGATTGCCGGATTGCTGCGTGGCGCGGATTAATATGCGGGCAGTCTCCCGTATAACCTCATCCCCGTGTTCAAAGCCGTATTTATCGTTATACGCCTTGAATTTATCCAGGTCTACATAGCAGGCGGCAAATTTGGATTTATTTTCTAGCCTGCGCGAAAGTTCATTTAAAATAGAGACATTCCCGGGCAGGCGCGTGAGAGGGTTAGCCTCAAGGTCCCTTTCCGTGCGCCTTAAAATCATGCGGATGCGCGCCAGCAATTCCTTGGGCTCAAAGGGCTTGACTATGTAGTCATCAGCGCCAGCGTCAATGCCGTCCACCTTATCGCTGATGTCGCCTTTTCCGGTGACCATAATTATAGGAAGGTGGCTGAGCAGCAGGTCTTTTTTAATCAGGCGGCAGACTTGCCGGCCATCCATTTTAGGGATTTTATAGTCTAACAATACCAGGTCAAGGGGCTTGGCGTTAATAATCTTTAAAGCCTCTTCTCCGTCGCGGGCTTCCAGTATCTCGTAGTTTTCTTCCGAGAGGGTGAGTTTCAAAATATCCCTTATATCCGCGTCATCGTCTACAATAAGTATTCTTACGCCCATGGCAATTTATTAAGGTTACGGTATAGTAAAACTAAAAGTAGAACCCGCGTTAAGCTTGCTTTTTACCCAGATTTTTCCGTCATGCGCTTCAATAATATTTTTTACCAGGGTTAATCCCAGGCCCGTGCCTTTTGCCTCCTGGTTGATGGGGTTGTCAACGCGATAAAACTCCTCAAATATTTTTTCCAGCGCCTCTTCAGGTATGCCGCATCCTGTATCGCTGATATCCACCTGCACTGCATTTTGCGCTTTATGGGCATGTACGGTAATTTTACCTTTTTGCGGAGTAAATTTTATGGCATTGCCGATAAGGTTTATAAAGACGCGCTCTATCTGGCTGCGGTCAGCAAATATGGTATTGGCGTCTTCGGCGATACTAGAGCTTAAGTGAATCTGCTTTTCTTTTAATTGCACGGATAATAAATCCGCCACCTTATCCACCACGTTTTTTAAATCCAGAGGCTCTCTTTTCATAACCACCCTTCCGGATTCAATGCGCGCTATATCCAGGAGGTCATTGACCAGATGCACGAGTTCGTCGCTGTGCCTGTTGATCTTATCCAGGCGGTCTTTTATTTCAGGGGGGAGGTCCCCTAATTTTCCGGTAAGTAAAATTGAGGCATAGCCTTTTATAGAGGTGAGGGGGGTACGTAATTCATGCGAAACGCTGGAGACAAAATCCGTTTTTCTGTTGCTTATGTTTTTTACCTCGTTCAATACGCGCGTTAAATCGCGGGTTCTTTCTTCGACCTTCTTCTCCAGGTCAAGTTGCGTGCGCCAGGTCTTTTCGAATAGGCGGGCGTTTTCCAGCGCCTGGCCTAACTGATTGGCTAAAATGGTGATTAATTCTTCGTCCCCTTCATTTATTAAGGTATCCAGGCGCTGCGTGCCCACGAAGAGAAAGCCTCTATTTCCTTCTTTAGGCAGGATAGATGAGATGATGAAGGATTCCACCTTAAAGACCCCTTTTATTTCCTCTCCAAGCGAGGCATCCATTGGTTGGGAGATTGAAGATACGGTTCTCTCGCTTTTTATTAACTCCAGGTACTTATCTTTATTTAAATCCAGAGACGATTTTATCGCTTCTGCCTCGCCTTGTAAATAACCGATATTTATCTGAAGAAGGAATTTTTTTTCTGTTTCGCTCCATAAAAAGGCGCAGGCCTTTTCAAATCCCAGGTCCTCGAGGTATGTAGCCTCTATCATTTTAAATATCTGGCTTTCTTCCAGGGTCGTGGTTATTGCCCGGGATAATCTTTGCAGGGCGTAGAGCCCGGTTATCTTTTTATCCAGTTCTTCCTGCGTCTTATTTAATTCCATATCGGTGCGCACAATAAGCCTGGACTGCTCGTCCATTTCATCCAATGACCTCTTTAGATTATTAACCGTAGCCTGCAGCTGTCTTATCAGCTCCATTTTGTAAGTCAGCGCTATGCCCAGCGCAATTACGGCTAAAAGACTAGCCATGCCGAGTATATTAATCAGATATTCGCCCATAAGTATATCAGTTTAGGCTCCTATACCTAAAATAGCAATGGTCTGATTGTGAAAATATGCCCTCCCCTGGTAATTAACGGCCTTTAAAGGCGCCTGCTCTCCATAGGTGTATATTCCGATTATAGGAATATCTTTGCCTAATTTTTCCTTGATGATTTCCAACTCCTTGTCTGCGTGCCTGCCTAAGAGTATGTATCTTGAGACAGACTCAAACACAAAGACAAAATTAGCCGCCCGTCCCCTCAGGCCCATTTTTACCTCATCTATTGCCTGGCTGGTTGCGGCAAGACAGGATTCCTTTGTGCCGATCATTAATCTTACGGGGCTGCCTTCGGGGACATCGCTTTGAAAAACCAAAGCGCCGTCATCCTCTATGGAAAGGATATTCCTTAAAAGATACTCTTCTTCTCCGGCAAGGTATATGCCTATAGGGTATAATATGGATATGCGCTTTAATTCCTTTCTTAATTGGCTCAGGTCAGAGGCAAGGTATTCTTGATAGATTGTCGCAGCGGGAACATTATCTATTTCGTATACAATGTTACCGCTTGATTTAGTTACATAGCGGGGTTTGCCCAGCGGCCTCCACCCATGCTTAATACCTAAGCCGAAATTCAATTTGCCTCCCCAGAGCAGGCCGCAGGCAGAGTCGCTGGATACCTCGCCGTTAAAATACACATAGGTTTTTTTAAAAGCAAGGTTATCAGACGCTGAGGCGCCGGCGAGGGGAAAACTCGTTCCCAGCCTCTGCTGCAGGCCGTAGAGAAAGCCGGATTCGTCGCGCAAGAGCCCGTCGGCAAATATCACGCTTAAATCCCGGCGGATATTTTTAAACCCGTATAATAAATTCTCCCCTAATTCCTTTCCCGCAGAGGCAGTTGATTTAGCGCTTATCTCTTTGACGCAGGCGCTATTGAAATATACGCCCTCCGGTAAACTCAAGAGCATGATTACTATACCGTGCTTAAATATGCCCTCGTTAGAAATAATCCCTAAGCCAGTACAGCCTATTATAGTTACCGGCCCTAATAAGCTGGCAATTGTATTCAGAAAAGACTGATGGGCAAATTCTATTGAACTAAAGACAATCGCCAGGCTAATCTTTTCGGCACCTATATTTATCCTTGCCTGCCTGACTGCGGCTTGGGCTGCCTGGAGCGTATCTTTTTCCGTGCTTAGGCCTATGCCTATCTGTATCGCCATTTTCAATGAGACCCAAACTTACGGAACGCAGTGAACATAAGTTTGTTGGTCGAATTGAACCCCGCACCTTTGGGATATTTAACAATAATATACACTATTTATCTAAAAATTCAACAAAATAGAGTGAAAATGAATGTGTTACAAAGGTGCGGGGTTATTTCGGCCAAACAACTTACGTCGCTTTTGCTCCGTAAGTTGTGGCCTCAATAAATATATTGACCCAGCTCTCTATTTATATTAAAATAATTTAAATTAAATATTGGCCCCATCGTCTAGCCTGGCCTAGGACGCCAGCTTCTCAAGCTGTAAACACCGGTTCAAATCCGGTTGGGGCTACCATTCGTGATGGTTGACCCCAAAGGGTTAACCCTTTGGGGTCAAGAAGTTTTATTTGAATAAATCCAGGAAGGCTTTCGGAGGCACGATTTGAATGTATTTGTATTTCTTCAAGACAAGCAGGTCTTTATCGCCGGTAACGATATAATCTGCTTTAGCACTCATCGCACAGGCAATGATTTTAGTGTCTTTTAAGTCTCTTAGATGTTTAACTGTAATTGCGCTTGGGATTATGAGTTGAGAATAGCTTAAGACATCCCTTATAGTTTCTTCTATTCTTAAATACGGTACCTGTGGGAAATCTTCGTATAGAACAGCCTCTACTTCTTCTAAAATTTCCGGTGATGTTACAGCCTTTATCTTGCCGGCAATAGTCAAATCCACAATATGGCGGGACGGACCGCGCCAAAAGAGACTGGATATAAGCACATTGGTATCAAGAATAACTTTAAGCATTAATGATACCTTCTTTTGGTGATTGCTTTCTCCAAATCTTCCTCTTTGATGCCTTTTTCTTTGGCAAATTCCTCGGCCCAGCTTCTTAAGCTAGCCCGTTTCTTGGCTGTCCATCTCAAAGAGGATATCCTAAGCCAGTCGTCAATGACCTCTTTCTTGAACCTCAAGGTCTTGCCGATATGCACAGCGGGGATTTGCCCGGCACGTGCCTTGCGGTAAACGGTTTGTTCATCTAATTGCAGATACTTTGCTAACTGCTCAGCAGTCATTACTTCTTGAACTTGAATCATGGTCATTTCCTCCTTCCAAAACAAGTATATAGTGGGAATCGCTATTTGTCAATACTTATTTATACTATAGTATATTTATGTATATTATGATATTTAGTTATCTCAACTTCTTCCATTTAGAAAACGCTTTCCAAATACCCCTAATATACCCTTGAAACCTTTACCTACATAGTTTATATTTAAAATATAAAAGTCAAAATGGCTGATAGATCCCCCAACGAAAAGGAACGGTAAAATGTCGCGCAAAATTTTATCTTTGGCAGTGTCTTTTTGTTTTTTATTTACCCAAACAGGCCTTGCTCAAGCAGCAGCCGTAGAACTTAACCTCTCCGGATACTTTTCTAGAATGAGTTCTAACCTAACTCCAATAGACACCTTCCGGCCTATACACCTAAGGTATTTCTCGTATGATTCTTTAAACAATAACTTCAAGGTGCTTTTGGATAAAGGAGACCCGAAGGATCTTAATAATGCGCAAATTCAAGATGAAGCCAAGTCGCTTTTAAAGTATTTCCTTATCGGCGTTACGCTGAATGACGATAAATTCTGGGTAAACCTGCGTCCTGATTCGCCCGACCAAATCATAGACTCTCTTCTGGAAGAGACAGACATCGGTAAAATAATGCTGGAAGCCGACCTTCGGCTAAAGAAAGACACAGCCAGCTTTACTTCCCCCCAAACTGTAGAAGGTAAGGAATACTGGAATAAGCTCTATAAGAAGGCAGAAGAACTCTATGGTACTGATACCGTAACCATACCTACTCTTACCCGTCCCTGGATAGTGCCTAATGAGATAATCGTTAGGGAAACTGAAGATTCGGCTTACATCTACAAGGCAACTCTAAAGGTAATGCTTGAGCAAGATTACCTCCGGGGGGGGCAGAACTCAAGTAAAGAAATCCAAAACCTCACCCAATACGAGTTTAAAGATGAACGCTCCAAAGCCCTAAACGAATACTCCACCCAGCTTATCCGCGAGCTAATTATTCCTAAACTCACAAAAGAAGTAAACAACGCCAAGCGTTACGCTCCCCTAAGACAGGTCTTCTATTCCCTTATTATGGCCAGATGGTTTAAATCCAGGTTTGCCGGTAAACAAGGAACATATCCAGCCCTCATAGATAAGCAAGACTTAAATAATCTTACTTCTGAAGAATCCTGGACCAAAGATACTTACTTCCAAGCTTACAAGAAATCCTTTGCCGAAGGGGAATACAATATTAAAGAACCGGTATATACACCTACAGGGCAAGTTATTAGGAGTTATTTTAGCGGGGGATTGGCCTTGAATAGACCGATGATAGCTGATGAAGGAACAGCTGCAAGTCCGCTTGGGATATTCTCCGGTTTAAGAGATATTACTAAAAAAATAGTGCCAAATTTGATTTCTATCAGTGGGACTAATTTAGGATCTTTGATCTTTGGAAAAAAAGATCAGGCACCGACAGTTTTGGATGAGGAAATTCTACAAAACAATCAGCGGTTTGCTTTCTTAAAGAATTTGTCTCGCTATTACCAAAACCTGTGGAATGTTTGGAGTACAGATGCGCAAGAATCCTCAATACCATATAGAAAAGCATTTAGGGATCTGTGGCTAAGTAAAATTGCAAACGCTGACACAGAGGATAAATTTGTCAGCGAAGTTATTCCGGCTTTGGTAGATTATGTGTATGACTATTATCCAAGCGAAAAAGATTTTATCATATTTTTGACCCTTGGGCAACTCTTGGATGCCTATAGAGAAGCAGCACTCTCCACTTACCACAATCTAAAATATGCAGTTAACAATGCAATGCCGATAAATGAATTAGTAGCTAAGACTATTGTGTTACGATTAAAAAGATATTATCAAGAAAACAATACCATTAAACTGTCAACCACTGCAGATATCTCATTGGTATCGCCGTGGTTAGGCATAGTAAAGGCCCTGGACTTTGTTGCAAGAAGATTCGATTCCTTGGCCGATTTCATAGATTTTGTTGAGAACAAAACCGGTGATGCTGAGATAAAGGCGGCAGTATCAGAATTAAGGAACGGTTTCTGGGATGGGACAAGGCGATATCATAATGAATTAGGATATATTATCTTGGGAAGGTTTGCAGATAAGGCAAGAATGGAAGATTTGTCCGGTCAGTATGCCAGAGATATTAAAGACACGCTATCCTCTTCGCCGGCAGCTACATCATCTTCAATTCAGGTAAAAGAAATTAGCTCTAGCGAATCACAAACCGTATTACGAAAGACAGAAATTCATGGAGATGAATTTAATGGGATAAAGTTAACTGCGGAAATATTACGAAGGAATAATCTTTATCCTAGATATATGATAGAAACTGAGGGCGTAAAAATTTATTTCTCTCAACTTTATAGAATGTCTTCTAGATTAGCAGTCGTTGTTTATGTAGATACAGGGAATGGCATAGTAGTGGCCAGGACATATTATCAAAGTAGTTCTCAAGCGATGTGGAGATATTTACCGGGATATTTGATGCGAGATGGCAGCATAGGTTGGTATGACAAAGGTCATAGTGAAGATAGCTTAAATGCGCCTTATATTATACAGATGGCACTATCGACTTTAAGCAGAGGACAAATTCTAGAAGTAGACAATCCTTCCTTAATCTTCGCAGGAACCGCAAGAGATATATATACCCAGGAAGAGCGAACGTATGTCGGTGAAATAGAAAAAGAACCCACAAAATTGAAAGGTAATTTTTATGCTGGCGAGGACATGAAAAACAATCCTAATCAAGTTGTATTCTACGATAAAGCCGATGAGCCAGATTATAATAACTTATTAGTGAGTTTTACAATGCCTTCTAAAGCATACGGAGAAATTACGGTAGAAGTATATGCCTCAAAGAACAGGAAGTATAAGTTTATGCTTTGCAAAGATTCCAAAGATAGAGTTTGGATTGGAGGAGTAGAGAACGGGAGCAACATCACCTCTATGGGCATAAGAGAAAATTGGGTTTATGGTGGGGACTTGAGTACGCCAGCGTTTGAATATTACAGCCAAGACTTTGGTTATGGAAATGATGAGTTGAGACAAGGTAGGTATGTTGATATGTTCAAAAACTACATAAGCAAAATACCCATTATTGCTGAATACGTCTCAAAACAACAAAATGCAGCCAGTAATAAAAACCAAGCTGATTTAAGACAAACAATTCCTCAAAAAGAAACATTGGGTGGTAATAGAGCTTTATCTCGACCATTAGTAAAACCTTTTGTAGGTACGATTTGGATCAAGGCTGGCGCCTTTACTTATAAAGCTTGGATGGATAATGGGCTTATGAGATTTCAAAGATACGACAAGAAAAACGGCCAAGCTTTGGGGGCTATGCGGACATTTGAAATGAACGAATCGTATATTGTGGGAAGATCCCAAAATTGCAATTATTCAATACCCGATAATACTCTGTCTTCGCGCCATTTCTCTTTTAAGGCGATAATAAATACTTCTAGGCAAGCAATGTTTGAGTTAATTGATCTTCAATCTCTAAATGGCACCCATATTGAATGGCATGAGCCACAAAAGCAAATTACACCGAGCCTAGTAAAAAGTACACAACAAAAAGATTCCTTCTATTTGGATACCCCAGAAATCAGTAATTTTGATATTCTTTATGAGCGCATAAAGCAACTTGGAGGAATTCAAGGTAGTGCATCATTTTATCCTGCAGATGATCTCATTGAAAGAATTAATACTGTTCGTCAACATCCCGATACGATTAATATAGTAACAAGGACAGCGGGACTGCGAGACAAGGTAAAGAAATTACTGACTTCTTCACCAATGAACACTTCGTCGGAAGATATGCCAAATAGGCCGGGCGGTATTGATTTCCGCCGCCAGGCAATGGCGAACTCAACCGTATATGAACCTATGGGAAGCTTTAAGGGGCTTAATTTTACTTTGCCCACATTAAGCAAGGCGGAGTTGGACAGCTTTGATACTGCTCAAGATTTACGTTCATTAAAGAATATGATAGCCGCTAATATGCGTATTTCTGGAGATAGATTCAAGAGATTAGTTGCCGCTTGCGTGCAAAAAGGCGAGATTGCTGTTAGGCTGGATGACTTGATTGCTTGTGCCGTAGATATGTGCCAGGTTGAAGAAATGGCATTTTGCCTTGAGGAAAGTTCTCCAGAATTAAGGGAAGCATTAGTAATGCTGGAATCAGATCAGTTTTCTTAACCCAAACCAAAAGCCTGCTCCAAAACAGGCGGCCCTTTTTTATAGGCAAAATTTTTGCCCCCACCCAACACGCCCAAAACAGCCACAAAGCACTGCCAGCGAGACTTCTCTAACTCTCCTAAAATTTCGTTGACGACCCAGTATTGTTGTAGTAATCTATCAATGAAAATTTAGTCTTATAAAAACAATCTGCGTCTTGGGTTTTCTCCTTGTGAAGGCTAATAAACCCGATAAAAGAAAGAACCTCTAGTTTTTTCCCAAACAAAATTTCCTTGACAACTCCAAAAATATATGTAAAATGGAAGTATGTATTCCAGATTAATAGAACCACCAAAAGATAAAAGCTTCTTCCTATTTGGCCCCCGCGGCACCGGAAAAACCACCTGGGTTAAATCAAAATTTCCTAAAGCCATTTACCTGGATTTACTGGAAGCAGAGCTTTTCAATGATCTTTTAGCTAATCCGCAACGGCTTGAAAACTTTATACCAAAGAATTTTAATGATTATGTTATTATAGATGAAGTTCAGAGAATTCCCGAATTGCTGAATGAAGTTCACCGCCTTATTGAAAAAAATAAGAATAAATTTATTTTAACAGGCTCAAGCGCCAGAAAGATAAGAAGAAAGGGAGTAAACTTACTGGCGGGACGGGCTTTATCATATCATCTTTATCCCCTTACGGCTGTTGAACTCGATAATAATTTTAACCTTAATCACTCTCTTCTTTATGGAAATCTTCCTTGCGCTTATACCGAAAAAGACCCCAAAGCATATTTAGAGAGTTACGTTAAGACATATCTTGAACAAGAGGTACAGCAGGAAGGCTTAACTAGAAATCTGGGGGCATTTTCCCGATTCTTAGAAGCGGCTAGTTTTTCACAGGGGTCGGTTTTAAATATTTCATCAGTTGCGCGCGATTGTAGCGTTGAGCGTAAAGTGGCAGAAAGCTATTTTTCAATATTGGAAGACCTTTTAATAGCTTATAGAATTCCCGTTTTTGCTAAAAGAGCTAAGAGGCGCTTGGTTAACCATCCTAAATTCTATTTTTTTGATACCGGTCTTTATCGCACGCTAAGACCTGCAGGTCCGCTTGATATGCCGGAAGAAATAGGAGGACATGCAATTGAAACCCTCTTCCTTCAGGAATTAACTGCGATAAATTCCTATTTGAGATTAGGTTACAATATATTTTATTGGATGACATCCAACAATACAGAAGTAGATTTTGTATTATATGGGAACAAAGGTATCTTGGCTTTTGAGGTTAAGAGAACAGCTAAGATTTCCACTGCGATGTTTAAAGGGTTAAGGGCCTTCAAGGAAGATTATCCTAAAGCCAAAACTTATTTTATTTACGGCGGAGAACGTATCTTATGGGAAGACGACATTGAAATTATTCCAATAAAGGATATCTTAAAAGAACTTCCAAAGGTATTATCATGAGAAGTTCGGTAGGGGGTAATAATTGTTACCAGTTGGTAATTTTAGTTTCCAGAGGATATCGTAGCCACTAGTGTAAAACTTCTCTCTTTTATCCAGTTAGGGCTAATCAACCCGAGAAAAGAGAAAAGTTTTGACTCTGTCTTCTGGTTAAGCTCTTTTTAATCTACCCTTAAATTCCCCTAACTTTTTTAAATATATATTTAAAAAAGTCATAATCTTTATCTATAGTGAAATTTTGCCTTGACATATCCAAATTTCATGGTATGATTTTAGTATGGAAATACAAAGGGCTACCGAACTGAAAATATTAAAAACCCTCCTCAAAGATAATCCAATTGTAGCCATTCTGGGGCCGCGGCAATGCGGTAAAACGACTTTATCCCATCAATTTTCCAGCCTTTGGCACTCAGATATTACTATTTTTGACCTCGAAGACGCCAGAGATATCCAGCGGCTTCACGATCCATTCTTGGCTTTAGAAGGATTGAAGGGGCTTGTTATCATTGACGAAATTCAAAGACTGCCAAATCTTTTCCCTGCGCTACGCGTTCTGGTGGACCGCTCTAAAGAAACCAAATATTTGATTTTAGGAAGCGCCTCAAGGGATTTAATTAAACAGAGTTCAGAATCCTTAGCCGGGCGTATTAGTTATTTTGAAATAGGCGGTTTTTCTCTGGAACACGTAGGGAGTCAAAATGTGGAGCGGTTGTGGATAAGAGGCGGTTTTCCTCGTTCATATTTAGCTTCTAGTGAAGCGGCATCCTATAAATGGCGCCAGGATTTTATAGCGACTTTCCTGGAGCGGGACATTCCTCAGTTAGGCCTTAAAATACCAGCTAAATCCTTGAGAACATTTTGGGGTATGCTTGCCCATTATCATGGTCAGATTTTCAATGCCTCGGAGATAGGGCGCAGCTTAGGTGTTTCACAACACACAGCGCAAAGATATTTAGACTTGCTTTCAGGAACGTTTATGGTGCGTCAATTACAGCCGTGGTATTATAACACAAAGAAAAGGCTTATCAAGAGGCCGAAAATCTATTTTCGGGACACAGGGATTTTGCATGCCTTATTATCATTAGAGGGAAAGAAAGATGTGTTATCGCACCCCAAACTTGGAGCATCTTGGGAGGGTTTTGCTTTGGGGGAAGCGATTAAAGGTATAGGGTTAAGAGAGGAAGAAGCCTTTTTTTGGGGAGTGCATACGGGTGCAGAGCTAGACTTGGTGTTTGAAAAAAAGGGGAAACTCTACGGAATCGAAGTGAAATATTCGCAAGCCCCATCTCTTACGCCGTCTATGCGTTTTGCACTCAAAGGGCTATCCTTAAAGCATATTTGGGTGGTTTATCCGGGCAAGGAAGGGTATCCCTTAAGCCGAAGCATTACGGTAGTCCCGTTATCTGGCTTAAATAAGGCAATTGCGTTTTAAAACGGCATTAAGGAAGATTTCTCTTGCAATTTGATGGATTTATGATAAAAAAATAATAATAGCAAGGAGGGAATTCTATGCGCGAACATTTAGGATTTCTAAAAACGTCTGAATTGGTGGTAAAGATTGCGGCGTGGATTTTCTTATCTTTAGGTATCGTCGGGGGCGTCTCCCTTTTATTGGGGCTCGTTCCGGGCAATCCGCGCTGGATGGGGATTATGGTCCTGGCAATATATGCGTTCCTGTTCTTCTTCTTTTATCTTATCGCTAAAATTGCCGATTTATTGACCCGGATAATCAACGAGATACACGAGATAAAAAAAGAATAGCCTAAAAAGGAGAATATTATATGGATAGGTATAAAAATTTCTTAGCGGTTTTCTTTATTGCGTTTGTATTTTTAGGTTGCGAAAATACCCCTTTCTTAGGAACCAAGGCTAAGCAGGGTAAGCCCAAGCCGCCTGCGGCTGCAAACGTAGTGGCAGTGGTAGGCAATTACTACATTACCTCCGACGATCTGGATAAAGAGATTGAAAATTTTAATGCCCTGGTATCCAGCCAGGGCCTGGAGAAGAACAAGATTGATACCAGGGACAAAAAGCTCAATTATTTAAGAAACGAGCTGGTGCGCAAATATATACTCTACCAGGAGGCATTGGACAGGGGCCTGGAAAAGAAGGATGAAGTGGCAAAGGCGCTGGAGAGGACTAAAATCAACCTTCTGGTTACAGAATTGCTGCGCGAGGAGATTGAAAAAATAGATGTCAGCAGCAAAGAGGTGGAAGATTTTTATAACCAGAACAAGGATTTGCTTAAGGAGCCCGAGCAGAGAAAGATACTTGAGATTGTAACCAATACCCAGGATGAGGCAAAGCAGGTTTATATCCAATTGCTTAATGGCGTAGACTTCGCGGCATTGGCCAAGCAGTATTCAAAAGCCAAAACCGCTGCCAACGGCGGGGACGTCGGCTTTATGGCTTTAGAACTCGACCCGCAGAAGCGCATTAGATTTGATAAGTTCTATGAAGTAGCTTTTTCTCCTTCTTTGGAAGCCGGGGGGATTAGCAGCATATTCAAGGGCCCGGAGGGCTATTATATAATAAAACTGGAGAGCATCAAGAAATCCGAACCCAAGGCACTTGCGGATATCTGGGATAATATAAAGTCATGGCTCTTGTTTGAAAAACAGCAGAAGGCCATTGCAGAACTCGCCAATAAATTACAGGGGGAGACGAAAGTAGAGATATACGAAGAAAAGGTGCGTTAGATTATGCAGCTGCAAGTATCCAAAAAATACCTGCCTATAATTATCGCCGGGATTTCGGGGTTAATAGCAGTATTTTTGATTAATAGGTATATACAGGAAAGGACCGAAGAGGCAAAAAAGAGGGTGCTTTTAACCCAAAAGAACCTGGGTACGGTAGTGGTTGCCAAACAGGATATTCCCTCCGGCACAACCTTAAAAGAATCAATGTTAGCAGAAGAAACAGTGAATAGGGCAATACTGCAGCCCCGCGCAGCCACATCTATAGATAGAGTTGTAGATAGGATTGCCATTGTCCCTATATCTAAGGGTGAGCAGGTGCTTTTAAACAAAGTTACCATCTCCGGCCAGGAGGGCTCGCTGTCAATGAAGGTACCTTCCGGCAAAAGGGCTATAGCCGTATCCTTAGATAATATCTCTTCCGTCGGAGGAATGCTTCAGCCGGGTGACCATGTGGATGTGGTGGGTATGGTGCCTATACCGACAGTCACTGCCGAAGGAAAACAGGCCACTCAATTAACTACTATGCCTTTATTCCAGGATGTATTAGTTTTAGCAGTGGGCCAGGAATTTACCAGTGTGCCGAGCGTAAGAAAGGAAGAAAGGACAGTATCTCCTGTAGTTACCCTGGCTTTATCTCCCCAGGAGGCAAACCTCATTGTTTTTGTGCAAGAGCAGGGGAAGCTTCGCCTTATTTTGCGTTCCCCCCAAGACACGCAGGTGCAAAGAGTTGCTCCAGCCAGCTGGGAGACATTATTTAGAACCGCGATGCCGGAGCAAAAACCCGAAACGCAAGAACTCCGTAAGCCCAAGAGAAGCGTTGAGATATATAGGGGCCTGAATAAGGAAATAAAGGGCTTGGAATAAGATGAAGGCACTGCTTAGAAAATTAAAGGTTTTTATTTTTATAAGTTTATGTTTAGCCGGCGTATCTTTATGGGCTGGCGAAGATGACGTCAAGTTAATCGTCGGCGAGACAAAAATCATCCCTATAAGGACGCCCACGCGGGTAGTTATCGGCAATCCCGCAGTCGCTGATATCGCAGACGTAACCAATTCGGAGATTACCCTTAGCGCAAAATCACCCGGCACAACTACGCTGGTTTACTGGGATGCCTTTGGCGAACAGTCCGTTAATATAAGGGTGGTACAGGAGGATATGAATGAGATTGAGCGCCGCGTGAATAACCTGTTGCAAGAACTTAATCTCGCTGGCGTCCATGCTAAAGCAGCGGACGAGGAAGGCAAAGTTTTGCTTTTGGGCCAGGTTAAAAGCCCCCAGGAAAAAGAAAGAATTACCGTGGCATTAGGTCCGTTAAAAGATAAGACACTTGACCTTATTGAAATAAAGGAAGAGGAGTCTGCGGTAGAGATTGATGTGCAGGTATTAGAACTGGATAAAGACGCTACCAATACATTGGGCTTTACCTGGCCAGGCTCGATTACATTAACCGATTCATCCGGGCCTACCAGCACTGCGGTAACCGGCTTAGAAAGGGTTTTTCACGTTTCGCAGTTTACGCGCACTGCCTTTAATGTTACTCTGGATGCCTTAATTCAGGAAGGTAAGGCGCGCGTCCTTTCCCGGCCCCGCCTTGCTTGTCAGAGCGGCAAAGAGGCAGAATTATTGGTAGGCGGAGAAAAACCCATCTTTACCACGACCATTGCCGCAACTACAGGGGCACAGGGCACGTCGGTAGAATATAAAGAATTCGGGATAAAATTAAATATAAAACCCACGGTAACCGAAGAGAAGGATATAAAGCTGGCCTTAAATGTGGAGGTAAGCGAAGTAGGAACCACTGCTGAATTTATCGGCACAACCACTAACAGGACAGCCCAGGCCTATCCTCTAACCAAACGCAATGCATCCACAGAGCTATTTCTGCGCAACGGACAAACTATGGCCATAGGCGGGCTGATAAAACAAAAAAATGAAGAGGATATCAGGAAGACCTTTTTGTTGGGGGATATCCCGATCCTGGGAGCGGCATTTAGGAAAAAAACTACTAAGGTTGGCGGAGGCACCGGAGAAAGAGGCAATGTAGAATTATTCATTACCCTTACCCCTACTATTGTGTCCAAAGAAATACCCGACAGCAAGGCGGTTTCTTCCCCTTCTCAGGCGCAGATACAGGTACCCCGGATTCCTCTGGACCTGGCTAATTATGCCAGGGCTATCCAAGCCAAGATACTCAGCGCCACCTATTACCCCCGGCAGGCAAAAGATGCGGGTTGGGAAGGCAATCTGAGGTTGAGCCTGAATATTGCCTCTAACGGCCATCTTAAGTCTATAAAAGTATTACAGTCATCGGGGTATAAGATTTTAGATGATGCGGCACTGGATGCAGCCCGTACCCAGGCGCCTTATCCGCCTTTTCCTCCTCAGATAGAGTCCAAGGACATATGGGTGGATGTGCCCATAGTTTATAAAAACAATAATTAGTATATTGTTATGTCAAAAACAATTGTCATATTCAGTACAAAAGGCGGGGTAGGCAAGACCCTCATTGCTACTAATCTGGCTATAGCGCTGGGGCTCTACTTACGCAAGAAAGTAGCGCTTATAGATTTGGACCTGCACGCAGCAGGGGATATGTTGAGGTGGTTTGACATCCGCGTTGATAAGTCCATATTGGATTTGGCTGAAAGCCTGAAGAGTGGCACCGCCAAAGATTCTATAAAGAATAGTTTTATCCGGATAGAAAAATACGGCATAGATTTCCTGCCTGCGGTATTAAGGCCCCACCAGATACCGCGTATAGATAGCAGCAAGATAAAGACCGCTTTAGACGCATTAGAGGATGAATTTGATTATGTGGTCATAGATGCGGGCCGGGCTTTTACCGAGACGCTCTTCTCTGTCTTTAATAATGCTAACCTTATCCTTTTAGTGGTTACCCCCGATGTATTATCGGTATACCAGACAAAGTGGTCTTTGGATGTCCTGCAGTCCCTGCACATCCCCTTGAATATGATTAAGATTGTGCTCAACCGTAGCCAAAGCTTAGGCGGCGTCAGCTGGCAGGAGGTGCGCGCAGCTGTGCCTTGCGAAATAATCAGCCGCATCCCATCGGAAGGAAAACCTGTGGGCCTGGCATTAAACAGGCGCGTCCCTCTTGTGGTAGATAGCCCTAACTGCAAGGCAAGCGCTGCCATAAGGAAATTAGGGACAGACCTTATTGAAAACGAAAGTTTATTCCTGAAACGTCATGAGATACCCCTGGTTGTTCCCACCGAAGAAGAGGGAGTGTTTGCCAAGGAAGGAGAATTCTGGAAGAAATTTAAAGTCAGCCATGAGCCTCTTGTAGAGGGGGCGGAGAGAGAAGCCGATGAAATCATTGATTTAAAAAAACGCATTCACCAAAAGCTGATTGAAAAATTAGACCTTAAGCATCTGGAAATAGATATGACCGACCCGGTTAAGGCGCAAGGCATCAGGGAAAAGACCGAGAAAGCCATTACTAATGCCCTGGCTGATGAAACAGGGGTATTCCTCTCCTCTCACGAGATAAGAAAAAAACTGGTTAAGGAGATAGCTGATGAGGCATTGGGTTTAGGCCCCCTGGAGGATTTGGTTAGCGATCCTGAAATCTCCGATATCCTGGTGAATAACAAGAACCAGATTTATATTGAACGCCACGGCAAGATAGAATTATCTCCCAAGAGGTTCCTCTCCAATGACCAGGTGCGCCAGGTTATCGAGCGCATAATCGCTCCTCTGGGCAGGCGCATTGACGAGAGCGTGCCGATGGTGGATGCGCGGCTTTCCGATGGTTCGCGCGTAAACGCCATTATTCCTCCCCTATCTTTGACCGGGCCAACATTAACCATCAGGAAATTCGGCAGGGAACGGTTAAATATGAATGACCTTTTACAGTTAAATACGCTGACTAAAAATATGGCGGATTTCTTGCAGGCCTGCGTTTTATCCAGAAAAAATATTATTGTTTCCGGAGGCACCGGCTCGGGAAAGACCACGGTGTTAAATATACTTTCGGCGTTTATCCCTGCCAATGAACGTATCATAACCATAGAGGACGCCGCAGAATTAAGATTGAAACAGGAGCATTGGGTGCGCCTTGAATCGCGGCCCCCTAATATTGAAGGCAGGGGCGCCATTACCACGCGCGACCTCTTCCGCAATTCTCTGAGGATGCGTCCGGATAGAATTATAATCGGCGAATGCCGGGGTGCTGAGACCATGGATATGCTGCAGGCGATGAATACCGGCCACGATGGTTCCATGACCACAATCCACGCAAATTCCACCCACGATATCATTGCCAGGATGGATTCAATGATCCTTATGTCAGGGTCGGAATTACCGGTGCGGGCCATCAGGGAGATGATCGCCTCGGCGATTAATATCATAATCCATACTGCAAGGCTCTCCGATGGCTCAAGAAGAGTCATGCAGATTACGGAGATGACGGGCATGCTCGATGAAATGCATATCGGCTTAAAGGATATTTTCATTTTTAAGCAAACGGGAGTAAGCAGCGAAGGAAAAGTGATAGGAGATTTCGGGCCTACCGGATATATCCCCTCTTTTATGGAAGAACTCAAGGTTCGGGGCATTGCCGTATCAGACGACATCTTTAAACTTTCCTCATAAGAGGGACACTCCTTTACCCAATCGAGGGACGTCTTTGGAATCAATCGGAAGGGTGTCCCCTTAAAGAGCACGATGAAGATAATCAACAAAACTAAAGGCACCATTTTAGCGGATAACGCCGTTATTGCGCAGAGTCTTTTAAAAAGAACAATTGGTTTGTTAAATCGCAAGAACTTGGAAGCGGGAGAGGCGTTAATTATCAGCCCCTGCAATTCTATACACACCTTTTTCATGCGTTTTAGCATAGATGTTGTATTTATAAATAAGGATTATAAGGTAATAAAAACAATATCCTGCCTCAAGCCATTCCGTATTAGCCGGGTATATTGGTTAAGTAGCAAGGTTATAGAATTGCCCGCAGGCGCAATCTCCTCCAGCAATACCCAGCAAGGCGACCTCCTCTTTATAGATTAGGGACGTCTTTGCCCCCAATCGGAAGGATGTCCCAGCTAATTCAAATCAGGAATATCTAAGCGGCTATCTTTCTTGCAGGTTATACGATCTTGCCAACTACTCCAAGGATAATCAGAAGGAGATTTGACTATGTTTGCCCTTACAGGGTTAAGTTCAAGATACTCTATGCAATCCAGCAGGTACCTATCTTTTTGGATGAGCATACTTTTATACCTTCCCTGCCAAAGATGACCTACCTTTTTGTATTTTTTATTGAACCAAATTGTATAGGTCTGGTTTAATCCTTGCATGAATTTACCCAAAAAAGCGGATTTTTCTAATTCCACTATTAAATGCACGTGGTTAGGCATTAAACAATAGCCATATACGTTAAAGTGATATTTTCTCTTATAATGTTTTAGCAAATCAAGATATTTCATAAAATCCGCCTTTTCAATAAAAGTCTTTTGTTTTTGATTTCCCCGTACCATTATATGGTAACAGGCATTGTCTAGGGTTAATCTTGATATTCTCGGCATATTCTCACCTCCCAATTAAATAGACGTAATAAGGCAGATAATCTAACAAAAGTATTTCTTCTGGGGGACACCCTTTGCTTTAGGATAAAAGACGTCCCTGCTTTGGATCAGAAGACGTCCCTAAGGAATGTCCCTAAGGAATGTCCAGTCTGAATTGTATTGACAAAATAGAGTTTGTGTGGTATGCTTTATTGCCTTTAACAATGTCCAGACTGGACAAAATATGGGTGTAATATATAAACTAAAAA
>Ga0233423_10000575_pt1 | contig 18995 bp, 11 predicted proteins | sample Watercolumn_Mata_FD_180713 | JGI IMG/M metagenome (GOLD analysis project Ga0233423, IMG submission 180713) | Freshwater microbial communities from Lake Matano, South Sulawesi, Indonesia - Watercolumn_Matano_2014_112_MG | ecosystem: Environmental > Aquatic > Freshwater > Lake | place: Indonesia...
TTGCACCCGGCGGGGCGGCTGCTTCATGATGGCCGCATCAACGGGGTCCACGCCGAGTGCAAGCGCCGGAAGCCCGTCCGTGACAAGGTTGATCCAGAGGATGTGGATGGGTAAAAGCGGAATGGGCATGCCGCTGAGGGAAGAAACGAACATCACCAGGATTTCCCCTGCATTGCAGGAGAGGAGGTAATGAATGAATTTCTTGATGTTGTCATAGATTCCCCTTCCCTCCTCCACTGCAGCGACGATCGAGGCAAAGTTGTCGTCCGTCACGACCATGTCCGAGACTTCCTTGGTCACGTCGGTTCCCGTGATGCCCATGGCGACGCCGATATCCGCCTCCTTGACCGCCGGGGCATCGTTCACGCCGTCGCCGGTCATGGCAACAACATGCCCGAGTGATTTCCATGCCTTGACGATGCGCAGCTTGTGCTCAGGGGAGACCCTTGCATAAACGGGGATTTTACCGACTCTGTCCGGGAATTCCTCATCCGGGATCCGATCCAGTTCCTCGCCCGTCAGGGCATGTGAATCGTGTCCGAAGAATCCCAGGTCCTTCGCGATGGCCACGGCGGTATTCTTATGGTCTCCGGTGATCATGACCGGGCGGATGCCGGCTGTCTGGCAGGCGGCTATGGCCTGCCTCACCTCCTCGCGCGGAGGATCGATCATGGCAGCCAACCCGGCAAAAACGAGATCCCTCTCGATATCATCCTGCGTCTGTTTCCGCCCTTTTTCCGGTTCGTAGCGGTAGGCCAGCGCCAGCACCCTCATGGCCGAATGTGCAAGCCGGTCGATCACGCCGTGAATCCGCTTCTTCTCCTCTCCGGACAGAGGCTCGATCCTTCCGTCCATGTCTATCGCCGTGCAGATGTCGAGCATCATGTCCGGCGCGCCCTTGATGAAATATCCGTGCCCTTCGGGCACCTTTCGAATCACGCTCATCCTCTTCCGTTCCGAGTCGAACGGAATCTCATCGATGAAGGGAAACGACTTTTCCTCCTGGTCCAGCCACAGCCCCACCTTGGCCGCAGCGGTGAGCAGGGCCACTTCCGTCGGATCGCCGGAAATGGTCCATCCCTCCTTCCGATACGCCAGTCTTGCCCCGTTGCACAGAATCCCGCACCGGAGAGCCTGCAGGAGGCTGGGATGCTCCTTCAAGGTCACAACCTGGTCTTCATGATGAATTTCGCCTTCGGGATGATACCCGATCCCAGTCACGCGGTAGGATTTCCGGCCTGCATAAACGACCTGCACGGTCATTTCGTTGCGCGTCAGCGTGCCGGTTTTATCCGAACAGATCACGGTGGCGCATCCGAGCGTTTCCACGGAGGGAAGCTTCCGGATCAGGGCGTTTCGTTTGACCATGCGCTGGACGCCGAGGGCCAATGCAATGGTGACAACTGCAGGCAGGCCTTCGGGGATTGCGGCCACGGCGAGGCTCACCGATGTCAGGAAAACATCGACAAACCTGCCCCCGCGCAGCCATTCCAGAATAAAAATGACTGCCACCAGGCCCAGGCAGAGGATAACCAGCCATTTCCCGAATTGATCCAGTTTCTTCTGCAGGGGAGTGGCCTCGTGCCCCGTGGCTTGAATGAGACCTGCGATCTTACCCAGCTCGGTGTTCATGCCTGTTCCCACGACCAGAGCCCTGGCCTTTCCGGAAACCACGGACGTGCCGGTATAGACCATGTTGGTCCTGTCCCCCAGCGGGATGCTTTCTTTCTTCAGGACTTCGCCGGTCTTGACCGTGGGAACGGATTCGCCGGTCAGGCTGGCTTCCTGCACGGAAAAATTGCTGCTGAGCCAGGAGATGCGGCAGTCCGCCGGGATGTGGTCTCCGGCTTCCAGTTCGATGAGATCGCCTGGAACCAGATCCGAGGACGGGACGGCTGTGCGGGCCCCGTCCCGGAATACTTTGGATACGGGGCTTGAAAGTTTTCTAAGCGCGGCAAGCGATTTTTCCGCACGGAATCCCTGGACGAAACCGAGAATGGCATTCAGGATGACGATGCCGATGATGGCAAAGGCGTCGACCCATTCCTTGAGAAAACCGGATATCAGGGCGGCCCCGATGAGAATCCAAATGATGAGATCCTGGAATTGCTCGAGAAAAAGCATGAAGGGCCCCCGGCCTTTCTTTTCTTCCAGCCGGTTGGGCCCGAAACGGTCCAGCCTTTGCTTGGCTTCTTCCGAAGCAAGGCCGGAATCCGAGTTCGTTTCAAGCTGCTCCGCGATTTCCGGAATACCGATCTGCCACCAGGATTTCATGAATCTTCCTTTTTTCCGTCGATCAAATGCTTTGCCTCATCCAGCGAACCCATTCCCGGCGTCCTGCCGCGGATGAAGCGGGCGAATCCAGATCATCTTTTCCTGCCGGTTTTATGGATTCCGCGGCAGTCCGCTGCCACGAGGGTTCAATATAAGCATTATCATTGATAGGCGCAAATCCGACCGGCTTCAGAACCAACGATTCTGACGTTACCGCAATCCTCCAGCCGCCATGACTTTCTTGAACAGCATCTCCCCCGCCCGGAATGCCTCCCCCTTTCGGACCCCCATCCGAAAAATAACTTGACTTTGGTAAATTATTTCGTATATTTTTTCCCTGATTTTATTCCGGAGTAGCTCAATGGTAGAGCGGGTGGCTGTTAACCACTAGGCTGGGGGTTCGAGTCCCTCCTCCGGAGCCACAGGATGAAGGCCTCATCGTCAGATCAGAATTCTCAATCGAATCCATGACAACGAAGATGAGTTTTTCCATTTGAACCGAAACGCGAACGCATCACCCGCTGCTTGCCTCGTTGCCAGCGGGCAAATGTAAACGCCTTTTTCCTTACAGATCGAAGGTTCCCCGGCGGCTCGCTGCGGGGAGCTTCAAATGAATGATGAAAAAAAACAGGAATTACTGGAGCCCCATCCGCGCATTCATCCATTCGAAAACTGCCGCAATCTTTGATTCCATACATCCAGGAAACGCATCATCAACAGGAAAGAAATTCATCTTCATGAAACATCTGATCATGGCACGATTGTTGAAGATCCTTGCATCAGACAACCGGACAAACGGATATTCCTCGCTAAAATATATCTTAAACATCATAAATTTAAATACTTATCCCCGCGCCTGGAAATGACTGCAAAATAAAAACGTGCATTTTAAATTACAAAATCTACCACCCTGGTTTATCTCAATCCGCATCCCGTATCCCGTGCAGACCAGGGATCCAATCATATAAGGGCTGAACGGACCTTTCAAGGAGGATTTGGAGGATGATCCCATGCAGATCGATGAATTGAAAAAACTCAAAATCGCGGAGCTCACCGAACTTGCTCAGACGATGAATGTGCCCGGGTATTCCGGTCTCCGCAAACAGGAGCTGATATTCCGCATCCTGGAACATCAGACCGAAAAAGACGGCAACATTTTCTCCGAGGGTGTCCTCGAGATTCTCCCGGACGGATACGGCTTCCTGAGAAGTTCCGATACCAATTATCTTCCGGGTCCGGACGACATCTATGTCTCCCCTTCCCAGATAAAAAGATTCAGCCTTCGCACGGGCGATGTGGTTTCCGGACAGGTCCGGCCTCCCAAGGATAACGAGCGTTTCTTCGCCTTGATCAAAGTGGAAGCCATCAACTTCGAAAATCCCGAAGAAGCCAAAAGCAAGATCCTCTTCGACAACCTGACGCCTCTGTATCCGAACAAAAAAATCCTCCTGGAAACAGACGCCCGTGATTACACGACGCGCATCATGGACATGTTCACGCCCATCGGAAAAGGCCAGCGCGGCCTGATCGTTGCGCAACCGCGGACAGGAAAAACCATCATCCTCCAAAAAATCGCCAACGCCATCACCAAAAATCACCCCGAAGTCAAACTCATCGTTCTGTTGATCGACGAACGGCCGGAAGAAGTGACGGACATGGAACGTTCCGTCAAGGCCGAAGTGATCAGCTCGACATTCGATGAACCGGCCGAACGTCATGTCCAGGTGGCAGACATGGTCCTGGAAAAAGCCAAGCGCCTGGTCGAGTACAGCCACGACGTGGTGATCCTGTTGGATTCCATCACCAGACTGGCGCGCGCCCACAACGTCGTCGTCCCCCATTCCGGAAAAATCCTGTCGGGCGGCGTCGATTCCAATGCCCTGCACCGGCCGAAGCGTTTCTTCGGCGCAGCGAGGAACGTGGAGGAAGGCGGAAGCCTGACCATCATCGCCACGGCGCTGATCGACACCGGAAGCCGGATGGACGAGGTGATTTTCGAGGAATTCAAGGGAACCGGCAACATGGAGCTTCAGCTCAACCGGCAGCTCTCGGACCGGCGAATATTTCCGGCCATCGACCTGAATAAATCCGGGACGAGGAAGGAAGAACTGCTGCTCGACGACAAAGACCTGAACCGGATATGGATCCTGCGGAAACTGCTCAATGAGCTGAATATGACCGAAGCCATGGAATTCCTGCTCGAAAAGATGAAGGGCACGCGAAACAACAAGGATTTCCTGCAGTCCATGAGTACATGACGGATAGGGACGGTGAAGTATTATTTGCTTGCAAAATCCGGTAAAAATATTTATATTTAAAGATGTAATATCAGCTTATTATTTTGGAGGTTTTTCACGTGAAAGAAGGCATCCATCCGGTTTACAAGACAGCTGTCGTCAAATGCGCCTGCGGGAACACTTTTCAAACGCGCTCCACCATAGGCGACATACACATCGAAATCTGTTCGAACTGCCATCCCTATTACACCGGGAAGCAGAAACTGGTTGATACGGCGGGGCGTGTCGAGAAATACATGAAGAAATACAAGCTGGATTCCAAGAAAAAAGTTGCCAAAAAAGAAGACAAATCCGAATAGACGCATCCTCCAACAGGTCAACGGAATGGCTGCCGTGAGGCGTGTCATTCCGTTTTTTTATGCCCTGTTCGCCGCTCCCGGGGAGGAGCGGTCCGATTTCCCCGTCGGAGGGCAGGCCGTTCTCGAAGGGGTCATGATGCGCGCCAGGGAGCATTTCAGCATCGCGGTCAGGAAGCCGGATGGAAAGCTGGTCCTGAAGAGGAAGCCCTACTGTTCCTGGACCCGGCGGGTACGCGCGCTGGGACTGCCCTTTCTGCGCGGGGGCGTCATTCTCATCGAATCCCTGGTGCTCGGGATTCAGGCCTTGAATTTTTCGAGCACTGTCCTGATGCCCGAGGTCGCAGACCGGAAAAAGAAGGACAAGCGAAAGGCGGATTCGGCTTCCCAATGGATGACGGCTGGCATCATCATCCTCTCATTCGGGATCGGGATCGGCCTTTTCTTCTACCTTCCCCTTCTGATCACCGGGTGGACCGGCATTCAGGACGGTATTCTCTTCAACCTGGTGGACGGATGCCTCCGGCTCTCCTTCTTCCTGGCCTATCTGCTTCTCATCAACCTGATGAAGGACATCCGCCGCGTTTTCGAATATCACGGGGCCGAGCACAAGGTCATCCATGCCTACGAGGCGGGCCTTCCCCTCACCGTCGGGGAAGCAAGAAAATTCACGACCCACCATCCCCGATGCGGAACCAGCTTCCTCCTCATCGTCATGCTGGTCAGCATCCTGGTTTTCGTGTTCCTGGGAAGGCCGCAGGACATGACCGACCGCCTGATCCGTTTCCTTTTTCTTCCCGTCATCGGGGGCATCTCCTACGAAATCATCCGCCTGAGCCATTCACGGTTCGGCAGGTGGCTGTCCCGGACGCTGATCCTTCCCGGACTCTGGATGCAGGCGCTGACCACGAGGGAACCGGATGAATCCCAGATGGAGGTGGCCATCGTAGCCCTGAAGGCGGCCTTGGATATCGAAATCCCGGATTCCCCCTCAATCGAGACCGTATAAACCATGGAAGACCCGAAAGACAATCTGTTCCTCGGCAAGATATCAAAGGCCGAATCGCGGGTGCGCGAGATCGAAAAATCCCTCGAAAACCTCGAGGTTCTCAAAAACCCCGAGAAACTGAAAGCCTTCAGCCGGGAACACAAATCCCTCCTGCCCGTGATCAAGGCGGCGTCCCGGTACCGCGAGATCCTTCGTAAAATCAGGGAAGATTCCGAAGTCCTGGGATCCTCTCCGGACGACGAGCTGAAGGCTCTCGCCAGGGAGGAACTGGCCGAGAACGAAAAACGGCGTGCCGATCTGGAGGAGGAGCTGAAAATCCTGCTCATCCCCAGGGACCCTGCAGACGAAAAGGACGCGGTTTTTGAAATACGAGCCGGGACCGGCGGCGAAGAAGCGGCCCTTTTCGCAGCCGACCTTTTCAGGATGTACAGCAAATACATAGAACGGAAGGGATGGAAACTGGAACTGCTGAGTTCCAGCCCGACGGAGCTGGGGGGATTCAAGGAAATCATCTTTTCCGTTTCCGGCGAAGGGGTGTACGGTTCGCTGAGGCTCGAAAGCGGCGTTCATCGTGTCCAAAGGGTTCCCAGTACGGAGACGCAGGGCCGGATTCACACCTCTGCAGCTTCCGTGGTCGTGCTGCCCGAGGCGGAGGATGTCGATGTACAGATCGAGGAGAAGGATCTCCGGATCGACGTGTACCGTTCATCCGGCCCCGGCGGGCAGAGTGTGAACACAACGGATTCGGCGGTCCGTATCACCCATCTGCCCAGCGGGCTCGTTGTGACCTGCCAGGATGAAAAATCCCAGCACAAGAACAAGGCAAAGGCCCTGAAAGTGCTGCGCGCCAGGCTGTATGACATCAAGCGCAAAGAGGAGGAGGCCAAAATCCTGGCAAGCCGGAGATCCATGATCGGATCCGGAGACCGCAGCGCAAAAATAAGGACTTTCAATTTTCCGCAGAACCGCGTCACGGATCACAGGATCGAATTGACCCTGTACCGGCTCCAGGAAATCCTGTCCGGTGACATTGACCCGTTGATCGTCCCGCTCCAACTCGCGGAGCGTGACGAAAAATTGAGGGCGACCCCTTGATCAGCCGGAACAGCCACGGCTACAGCCCCTGCTTCACGGAGTCCGATGATGCAGGGGTTTTTTTCTTCCTCCAGGCGACCCCTGGCCGCTCCGGCTTTTCATTGCGGTTTTCAATCCTTTTTAATATATTGAGCGACGGCATTCAGGTCCAATAACGGAGAGACGACCATGATAGAAAACACCATCGCAATTATCATGGCTGGCGGAGCCGGATCCAGGCTCTATCCGCTCACGAAGATGCGAGCCAAACCGGCCGTACCCATCGCAGGGAAATTCCGCCTCATTGATATCCCGATATCCAACTGCCTCAATTCGAACATCCGGCAAATGTTCGTCCTGACCCAGTTCAACTCCGAATCCCTGAACCGCCATCTCTCCAGAACCTACTTTTTCTCGCCATTTTCGCCCGGTTTCGTTCAGATTCTGGCGGCCCAGCAGACGATCGAGCACACGGACTGGTACCAGGGAACCGCGGATTCCGTTCGAAAAAACCTGATGTATTTCATGGGGAAGCACAATCAATACCATCTGATCCTGGCCGGCGATCATCTGTACTCGATGGATTATCAGAATTTGCTCGCATTCCATGCCGCCAGGAAAGCCGACATCACGATCGGCGTGCTGCCGGTCAACCGCCGGCAGGCTTCCGAATTCGGGATCCTGAAGCTGGACAAAAATTCACGGATCACCCGTTTCATCGAGAAACCGCAATCCGAATCCGCGCTGAAACCCTTCACCCCGGCACAGGCCTGGCTCAGAGAAAACAACTTGGAGGGCGAGGACATCTTTCTCGGTTCCATGGGCATCTACCTGTTCAGCAGGAAGGTGCTCGAGGAACTGCTGGCGGGTACGGATCACGCCGATTTCGGAAAGGGCATCATCCCGCATGCCATCACGGATAAAAAGGTGTTCGGTTACCTGTTCCGCGGCTACTGGGAGGATGTCGGAACAATCGGATCCTTCTACCGGGCCATGATGGATCTGGTCGCCCCGGTCCCGAAATTCAATTTTTACGAGGCGGACAGGCCGATCTACACGCGCCCCCGTTACCTGCCCGGTGCAAAAATAACCGGCTGCCAGCTGAGCCGTTCGGTGATCAACGAAGGCGCCATCCTGGAGGAATGCCAGATCGAGGATTCCATGGTCGGCCTGCGTGCCCGTATCAAAAGCGGAACACGGATCAGCCGTTCGGTGATCATGGGTCGCGATTATTTTGAAAATCCGGAAGACCACGAGGAAAACCAAAGGCTGGGCAGGCCCGATGCAGCCATCGGCAAGGACTGCATCATCGAGAAGGCCATCATCGATAAAAATGCAAGGATCGGTAACGGGGTTCAGATCCTGAACCGCAACCGGGGAAACGATGAGGAAAGAGAAAACTGGGTGATCCGCGAAGGCATCGTCATCGTACCGAAGGATGCGGTCATCGAGTCTGGAACAGTGATCGGATAACGGGATGCTGGCAAGACTCATACTTGAAGACGGGAGGACTTTTACCGGGGCGGGATTCGGCGCCCGGTCTACGGCTATCGGAGAGGTCGTATTCAACACGGGTATGACCGGCTATCAGGAAATCCTGTCCGATCCGTCTTACAAGGGCCAGATGGTCACCATGACCTATCCGCATATCGGGAACACGGGCATCAACCAGGAAGACGTCGAATCCTCAACGCCTCATGTCGAAGGTCTCATCGTCCGCGAGTACTGCACTGCTCCCAGCAATTACAGGTCCAACAGGAGCCTCGAAGCCCATCTCGCCCTTCACGGCATCCCCGGCATACAGGGGATCGACACGCGCGCACTCACCCGGCATATCCGGGACAGGGGAGCCATGATGGGGATCCTCTCGAACGACGGCACCCCGGCCTCTGAAATGAAGAAAAAACTGGCCGGACACCCGGTCCTGGCCGGCAGGGACATGGTCAGCCGCGTGACCCTCGAGCGAAGCATCCGCTGGAATGTCCGGGCGCAGCAATCCTGGTATTTCGATCCAGTCGGGCGTTCTTCCGTCACATCCCCCCGGGTCGCGGCCTTCGATTTCGGAATCAAGTGGAATATTCTGCGTCTTCTGTGCGGATTTGGCATGGAGGTGACGGTGCTGCCAGCCTCGACCCCGGCTGAAACGGTGAAGGAAATGAAACCGGACGGCATCTTCCTTTCGAACGGGCCGGGGGATCCGGAAGCGGTCACCTATGCCATCGAGACCGTCAGAATCCTCGCGCGGCACTTCCCCGTATTCGGCATCTGCCTGGGCCACCAGATCGTCGGGTTGGCTCTCGGCGCCGCAACGTATAAACTCAAATTCGGCCATCACGGATCCAATCAACCCGTACGAGACGTGGAGTCACGCCGCATCGAAATCACCTCCCAGAACCATAACTATGCAGTGGATCCGGGGTCGGCCGAAAAGGCCGGGTTTGAAACCACCCATTGGAACCTGAACGATGGCACCGTGGAAGGCATGCGGCACAGGGATCTCCCTGTCTTCTCCGTGCAGTACCATCCGGAGGCATCCCCCGGACCGCACGATTCGCTGTACCTTTTCAGGAAGTTCCTGAAAATGATGGAAAAATGACGTTTCATCATGGATCGCCGAGCATCCGAAACGGATTGAAGCCTGCCGCCGTCCGGTTGAAGCGAGGAAAAACAGAATATGAGATGCAAACGCCCGCTCATTCCCTTCACCGATAACCCGTCACGCATGACCCCTAACCGATGAACCGTTAATCCTTATGCCCAAACGCACGGACATCCATAAAATCCTGATCATCGGATCAGGGCCGATCGTCATCGGCCAGGCCTGCGAGTTCGATTATTCCGGAACGCAATCTGTCAAGGCGCTCAGGAAACTGGGATTTCAGACAGTCCTGATCAATTCCAATCCGGCCACCATCATGACGGATCCCGAGCTTGCGGACCGCACCTACGTGGAACCTCTGACCGCTGAACGCGTGGCCAGGGTTATCGAACGCGAAAGGCCGGACGCCCTTCTCCCCACCATGGGGGGCCAGACGGCCTTGAACATCACGGTGGAGCTTGCCGAGTCGGGTGTTCTGGACAAATTCGACGTCGAGCTCATCGGCGCGAAGCTCAAGGCGATCCAGAAGGCGGAAGACCGTGAATTGTTCAAGAAATCGATCGAGAAACTCGGCCTGGACATCCCCCGGGGGGGATTCGCACGGACTCTGGAAGAGGCGATGGCGCTTGTCCCGGTCACCGGCTATCCGGCGATCATCAGGCCTTCCTTCACGCTGGGCGGGGCAGGAGGATCCATCGCGTACAACCGAGAGGAGTACCGGGAGAAAATCGAATGGGGCCTGAAATCGAGCCCCATTTCCGAGGTCCTTGTCGAAGAATCGATCATCGGGTGGAAGGAATACGAACTCGAGGTCATGCGCGATCTCAAGGACAATGTGGTCATCATCTGTTCCATCGAGAATCTGGATCCGATGGGGATACACACGGGTGATTCCATCACCGTGGCACCGGTGCAGACCCTGACGGACCGGGAGTACCAGCGCATGAGGGATGCGGCCAAGGCGATCATCCGCGAAATCGGAGTTGAAACAGGCGGATCGAACATCCAGTTCGCCGTCAATCCGGCCGACGGCCGCATGGTCGTGATCGAGATGAATCCGCGCGTGTCTCGCAGCTCGGCCCTCGCGTCCAAGGCCACGGGTTTCCCCATCGCGAAAATCGCCGCCCAGCTCGCAGTCGGGCTGACGCTGGACGAAATCCCCAACGACATCACCGGAAAGACGCCGGCCTCCTTCGAGCCGACCATTGATTATGTCGTCGTGAAAATACCCAGGTGGAACTTCGAAAAATTCCCCCAGGCGGACCCCCTGCTGGGAACGCAGATGAAATCCGTGGGAGAAACCATGGCCATGGGACGCACCTTCAAGGAGGCTCTCCAGAAGGCCATTCGCTCCCTGGAGATCGACGCGTACGGATTCGATCCTGCGGGTCCCCTGCCGCCAGAGGAACTCCAAGAACGCCTGAAGAAGCCGTCCCCCGGAAGGCTTTTCGAGTTGGGCGAAGCCCTGCGATGCGGATTCGCCCCCGAAGAAATCCACCGCCTGACCGGCATCGATCCCTGGTTCATCGCGCAGATACAGGAGATCCTCTCGTCCGAAAAGACCCTCGGGCGTGGCGTCCCGGGCCGGAGCGCCATGCGCCGGTTCAAGCAGATGGGTTTCTCGGACCGGAGGATCGCCACGCTTGCAGGATCGAAGGAGGAAGATGTCAGGCGCGCGCGCCGCGGGATGGGCATCCGCCCCAGCTACAAGACCGTGGACACCTGCGCCGCGGAATTCGAATCGGAGACTTCCTACCTCTACGGGACCTATGACGAGGAAAACGAATCGCGCCGCAGCTCGAGGCCGAAGGTGGCGATTCTGGGAAGCGGGCCGAACCGCATCGGCCAGGGCATTGAATTCGACTATTGCTGCGTGCATGCGGCCATGGCGCTCCGGGAACTGGATTTCGAAACCCTGATGCTGAACAACAATCCGGAGACCGTCTCCACGGATTATGACGTCTCGGACAAACTCTATTTCGAACCGCTCGCCCTGGAGGATGTCCTGGAGATACTGGATTTCGAGAAACCGGACGGGGTCATCGTTCAATTCGGAGGCCAGACGCCTTTGAAACTGGCCAAGAGGCTCGAAAAAGCCGGCATTCCGATCTGGGGCACCTCTCCGGAATCAATCGACCTCGCGGAGGACCGGGAACGCTTCGGCAAACTGGTGAAAAACGCCGGAATACGCATGCCGCAATGGGGAACGGCATTCACCTATCAGGAAGCGCGCAAGGTTGCCGATTCCATCGGGTATCCCGTTCTCGTCCGGCCTTCCTATGTGCTCGGCGGGCGCGCCATGGAAATCGTGTACGACGATGCCTCGCTCGAGCGGTACATCCGCGCAGCTGCCGAGGTATCGCCGGAGCACCCCGTGCTCGTGGACAAATTTCTCGAAGACGCCTTTGAATTTGATGTGGATGCCGTCCGGGACGGAAGGGAGACCCTGATCTGCGGTTTCATGCAGCATATCGAGGAGGCGGGAATCCATTCGGGGGACAGTTCCTGTGTGCTCCCCCCCTACATGATCAGTGATGAAAACCAGAATGCCATGGTGGAACAGACACGGCGCATGGCCGACCTGCTGGACGTCCGGGGCCTCGTCAACGTCCAGTTCGCCCTCCGGGACGGGGCGATTTACGTGCTCGAGGTGAATCCAAGGGCTTCCCGCACGGTCCCCTTCGTGAGCAAGGCCACCGGAATCCCGTGGGCCAAGGTGGCGGCAAAGGTGCTGGCCGGAAAAACATTCCGGGATCAGGGCATACGGGACAGCGGGAAAATGAACAAAACGGCGGTCAAGACTCCCGTGTTCCCCTTCATCAAATTTCCCGGCGTCAGGACCTATCTCGGGCCGGAAATGCGTTCCACAGGCGAGGTCATGGGGTTGGGCGAAACCTTCGGCGCCGCTTTTGCAAAGGCTCAGCTTGCATCAGGCAACGCCCTGCCGGTCAAGGGCAATGTATTCATCAGCGTGAATGACAACGACAAGGCTACGGCCGTTGCCATCGGCCGGCAGCTGTTCGATCTGGGTTTCGGCATCTATGCGACGGAGGGAACCTTCAAGGCATTCCGCAGGGCCGGCATTCCCTCCAAAATGCTCTACAAGGTCGAGCAGGGACGGCCGAATTCCCTGGATCTGATCATCAACCGGGAAATCCAGTTGATCGTCAATACGCCTCTCGGAAAAACGGCACGGCACGACGAGTACAACATCGGGCGGGTGGCCCTTGCCTACGGCGTGCCCTGCCTCACGACCCTGTCCGCCTCCTGGGCGGCCGTTCAGGCCATCCGCACCCTGCAGGCCGGAAGCCTGGATGTCCATGCACTGCAGGACGGCATGGACGAGAAAGGATCCCCTCATGGGAAATCCCAAAGAACAGCGTGATTTCTTCCACCCCGCTTCCCGAGCGTTCCGTTTCACCATCCTGCTGTCCGCATCCCTCATGACTTTCGGCAGCTATTTCGCCTATGACATCATCGGTGCCGTTGCTCCCAGCCTGGTCGAACAGCTCGGCGCCGGCCGCGGGGCTGTCGGAACCATGTACACCATGTACAGCGTCGCGGCCATCCTTTCCGTTCTCATCGGCGGGGTTCTGATCGATCGCCTCGGCACGCGCATCAGCAGCATGCTTTTTTCCATCCTTGTCTTCATCGGAGCAGGGGTCGTCGCGTTCGCCCCAGGCATCCCCCTCCTGTTCCTGGGACGTTTCATCTTTGGCGCCGGATCCGAACCCCTCATCGTGGCCCAGATGGCCATCGTGTCCCGTTGGTTCAAGGGCAAGGAGCTTGCCCTCGCGTTCGGCGTCACGCTCACGGTCAGCCGCATCGGGACGCTGTTCAGCTTCAACACAGGGGAGCTGATCGCCCACCGCTTCGGCGGATACCACGCATCCCTCATCGCGGCCCTTCTTTTTTGCGCCTTATCGCTCTCCGCCAATCTCGCCTATGTGGCCATGGACAGGCGGGGCGCGAAGATCCTGGGTCTTTCGGACGGTCATCCGGGGGACAGAATCGTTTACCGCGAAATCAAAAGTTTCAGCCCGTCCTTCTGGTATGTCACCCTGCTCTGCCTGCTTTTTTATTCTGCGATTTTTCCCTTCACCGCGCTTTCAACGGATTTTTTCGTGGATAAATGGGGGATTCCGCGCGTCGCTGAATCCTCCGGCGGATTCATCAGGCAGGTGTTCGACAATTTCCTGCACATGACAAGCACGGCTGGCGGTATTTCATCCATCATCATTTTCGCCTCCATGCTCTGCGCCCCGCTGGCCGGCCACTGGGTGGACAGGATCGGGAAGCGGGCCTCACTCATGATCCTGGGGTCCCTGCTGCTGATTCCGAGCCATCTGGCCCTGGGCCTCACGCGCATCCATCCCATGTTCCCCATGATCATCCTGGGTATTTCCTTCGTCCTCATCCCGGCCGCCATATGGCCCTCCATCCCCCTCATTGTTCCCAGGGAGACGGTGGGCACCGGTTTCGGGCTGATGACCATGATACAGAACGTGGGTCTGGCCTTGTTTCCCGTGCTGAACGGCCGCCTGAGGGATATGACGCATTCCTACACCAGCAGTCAGATCATGTTTGCATCCCTGGGCATCGCAGGCCTGGTTTTTGCGATCCTATTGAAACGGGCGGATCGTCGCCAATCGATTCTTGAAAAACCCTGACTCTCATCCAAGAGGGACGACATGCACCCTGATCCCTTCAGCCGATTTCTGCCGATCCCGTGCCTGCTCGCCGGGATTTTCCTCTTTTCCTGTTCCAGCCGGTCGCTGGGACCGTCAGGCGGAAAAATGGATGCCCGGCTTCGGGAGAGAGTGAAACGGAACGAAACCGAAATCGCCTTTTCCGCCAGATGCGCTTCCCCTGTGGATTCCGTCATGAAATCGCAGCTTCAGTCCGCCGGCATACGCGTCCATTCGGTCATCGGCGACATCTTCACAGGCAGGGGAAGTGCGGATGGGATCAGGAAAACCGCCAGGTTTGATTTCGTCATCCGGCTGGAATCCGCATGGCCGGTGCGACCCCTTCCTGGCAAGGAGGATGACCATCCATGAAGCGATATGCCGCATCCTTATTTCTCGTCTTGATCTGCGCCCAGGCCTCCGGATACCCCGCCGTTCCAGGATATTCCAGAAAGATCGATGCAGGCCTCCGTTTGCTCCTGGATTCCAGGCGGGACGGCACGGAGACCCTGTCGCTGAACAGGAGAGGCCTTCAACAGCCAGTCAGGATCCTGCTCTCCGGAGACGGGTCGGAGCGGGCACTGGTCGCCCATGGGGGCCGCGTCCATTCAGGCATTGGACGCATCGTCACGGGCGAGATATCTCTTTCGGAAATTCCCGGCCTTGCGGAAAATCCGGACATTCAAAAAATATCAATCGGCCATCTTCCCAGGATCCTGAACGATTTCGCGGCCGCGCATACCGGCGCGGATGCCGTGCACCGGGGGGATGGCCCGCTCCCGGAAGGCTATTCGGGCAAGGATGTCGTCGTCGGCATCATCGACACGGGGATCGACATCCATCACATGGATTTCAGGAATCCGGACGGGACTTCCCGCATCCTTTACATCTGGGATCAGCTTGCGGAACCGGAAGGCCGCTCCCCGTCCGGCCCCGGTTTTTCCTTCCCGTACGGCCGCGAATGGACGAATGAAGAAATCGAGGGGGGAGCCTGCTCGCATCTGGATATTGACGGTCACGGAACCCATGTCGCAGGAACGGCTGCAGGAAACGGATCCCCGGCCGGTCTCTATGCGGGCATGGCCCCCGAGTCCGATCTGATCGTCGTCGCCCTCGATTTTGAATCTTCCACCGGGATATTGGACGGAGCCAATTATATTTTCAAAAGAGCCGAAATGCTGGGAAAACCCTGCGTGGTCAATGCCAGCGTCGGGGGGCATTCCGGGCCTCACGACGGTTCAGATCTTGAATCCCAGGGATTGGAGGAACTGGTCACAGAACGGGGCGGCCGCCTTTTCTGCGCAGCGGCCGGCAATGAAGCCGACGACCTCATCCACGTGTCCTTTCCGGCTTCCACGGATTCTTTTTGGACCTTTTTTCACTGCTGGGAAGACGGCATCATCCAGCTCTACATCCGCATCCCGAACGAATTCCTCGCCTCGTTCAAGGTTGCAGTCGGCGCGGACGCCAGCGACTTCAATCCCATGGATTCGACCGGCGGTCCCTGGACCTACTGGGGGAGGACATCCTGGTTCACCTTCAGGAACATCGAGGATGCGGGCGGAAGCAAGGCCGTCAATTTCCGCGCAGCCGGTAAAAGGCGCGGCGGCATTGAATTCGCCACCGAGACGGTTTCCGATTCCGTGTCCGCGATTCTCGTACGCATCACGGACGAAATGACCTGGGACGACTCCGGCGGCGTTTCCGATCTGGAGCTCTGGAGGCTGCTTGTCTGGAACGTGAACCCGAGGATTCATGCCTGGATAGCGGATCTCGGGGCTGCCTATCCCATCCCTGTGGATGACCCGCGTTACCTTTATCCCGACAGCAGGGCGACTGTCGGGATGCCCGCCACCGGCCGGAAGGTCATCGCGGTCGGCTCTTATGTGAACCGGACGGAATACGAGTCGCAGAGCGGGGAAATCTGGGAGTATCCGGATGCGGAAGCCGGCGAGCTGGCGGCATCTGCCAGCCGCGGGCCGGCCGGGGACGGCCGCATCAAACCGGACATCGCGACACCGGGTGTCTGGGTTATTTCAAGCCTTTCAGAAGCCTCACGGGCGGATGACGGGTTCGATCCCTCGTACGTGGTTCAAGACGGCCGGCATCTCATCATGAGCGGAACAAGCATGGCTTCCCCTGTTGCGGCCGGATGCCTCGCCCTTTTCCTGGAGCAGAATCCGGATGCAGGTTTCGACCGCGTCATCGCTGATCTGAGGGCCTCGGCCATGCGGGACCGGTTCACGGGTCCGGATCTTCCGGACAACGATTGGGGATATGGAAAACTGAATATATATAACATGATGAGAACGGACGGGATCCGTTCAGCCGAAATCCCCGTTTCCCTCCTTCTGGAGCCCAACCGGCCCAATCCTTTCAATTCCGTCACCCTCGTCCGCTACGGGATTTCCCGCAGCCAGCGGGTTGAGCTGTCGATCATCGACGCGCAGGGGCGGAAAATCCTGATCCCTGTATGCGGTTATCAACGGGAGGGTGTGCATACCCTATCCATCGACGGCACCCCATGGCCGTCCGGATTGTATTTCATCAGCCTGAAGTCCGAATCGGATTCCGCAGCGCGTAAAATTCTGCATTTAAAATAATGGGGATTCTTGCATGAACAAGAATGCCTCCCTTGACTTTTAAACGGGTATCAAGTATATTTGAAGACAGTCAGTTGAAAATGCAAGGCCAGGGGAAAACGGATTCCTCGGAAAGGCGGTTTCTTGATACGCGTGCGGAATGAATCATGATCGATCTCAGGAAAAAAAGAATCTTAGCCATCGAAGACGATCCTACATACATCCATCTCCTGGAAGCCACGCTGAAGGCGAAAGGATACGAACTCATCGTGGAAAAGGACGGACTGCAGGCCTTGAGTGCGGTCCGCCGCGTCATGCCGGATTTGATCATCACGGATCTGATGCTTCCCGGCCTGGACGGGCACAAGCTCTGCCGGATGATCAAATTCGACAAAAAAACCGCCCACATCCCGGTCATCATGCTGACCGCCCGGGATCTGGATAAAGAGGTGGAGCTCGCCAAACAATGCGGCGCAGACCTGTTTCTCAGCAAGACCAAGCCGATCATGGAACTTCTGAAAATGCTTCCCCGGATTTTCGAACAGGGCATTCAGAAACCTGATTCCGAAAACAGCCCTGTTTAAACGGCGATCCGGGGTTCTCTCGGATATCCCCCTTCGGTCCATCCGGAATGAGGCTACAATGAAAAAAACGATAGCCGCCTGCTGCATGGCCGCCGCAACCTTCTGCGGGGCTGAAAATTACCTGATCCAGGGAGGCCAGGCGTCACAGATCGATTACGCGATGGAACAGGAAATCGTCCCGTTCAGAGGCTGCCTTCAAATGACTGCCAGCTTCGTTGTGCCCAAGGATTTTCATTCTCCCAGCTACAGTCAGGATGTCCTGGGCTTCGACATTCAATTCTCGACACCTCCATCGAATCAGAAGCGGAATTTTGATTCGAGGGGGAATGAGGTCCTTTCCGTGGACTGGGTCAATCCGGCCCAGCCCATCCGGGTCCGGATTTCCATCAAGTCCCAGAATCAGACCCGTCTCGACCCACTGAACACCGATGCCGCATTCCCGCTTGCAGAGGTCCCGACCGATGCCAGGGCTTATTTGAAAGCCACGCGCCTGGTCCCATCCACGGACCCGGAAATCATTCAGAAGGCCAGACAGCTGACCGCTGCCTCGGAAACCGAATTCGATGCCGTGCAGAAAATCCTGATCTGGCTCATTGATCTCATCCAGTACGTGCAGCGGCCGAGCCAGTACGACGCCTTCTTCTCGATCCGAACCGGCAAGGGGAATTGCCAGAATTTCAGCCACCTTGCGGCTGCCATGATGCGCGCCGTGGGCATTCCTGTGCGTATCGTGAACGGTGTCACCTTGAAACAACCGTACGATGTAGAGATCAACGGCGGGTACATGACGTTGAGAATGGCCCAGGGAAGGCATTCCTGGATCGAAGTCTATTTCCCGGATTTGGGATGGGTTCCCTTCGATCCCCAGCAGACCCAGCTCTTTGTCAGCAACCGGTACATCCGGATCGAAGTGGGATTGGACAACGAGGAAACCGTGAACGACGGCGGCATCCGCTGGAAACGCATGCCCGGCTTCAAGGGGCAACCCGGTTTCCAGGAGACGATTGCGACGGACTTCCGGCAGGATCAGGTCAGCCTGACTGCCGAAAGACAGGATTACGGCCCGCGGAAACTGCTGCTTTCGCCTGTCGTATCCTCCGATTTCTCCGAGGTCGTGTACGAGGAAGCGGCCGCGGCTCCCCTCGTCATTCAGCCGTCCGGAGCCGGATCCGCTTCCGGGATGCCGGATACGCTCGGCAACCTCGATTTCCCGGAAAACGTCGATTTCCTGGACACCCGCGAACGGGTGGACGATCCGGGTTCCGATGAAGGGATTCTGAGGAAGAATTTCCTCGTGGAAACGGCGGAATACGTGACCACCCAGGGATGCAAATACGCCCAGACATTCATTCTGGATCATCCCTTGCGAATCAACCAGGTCGGTCTGGCTCTGCACAAGTTCGGAGGAAACGGCCAGATTTGGATCGAGCTGATGAACGACGCCGGGGGAAAACCGGGCGATGTGCTGGCATCCAGCGACATGATTTCCGTGGACGCCATGAAATTCCACCCCGGTTATTCCTGGATCGATTTCTCTTTTCCGGTCGGGGACTCGCAGCTTCAAACGGGGCGATACTGGATTGCCCTGGCCT
>Ga0233423_10000576_pt1 | contig 18991 bp, 22 predicted proteins | sample Watercolumn_Mata_FD_180713 | JGI IMG/M metagenome (GOLD analysis project Ga0233423, IMG submission 180713) | Freshwater microbial communities from Lake Matano, South Sulawesi, Indonesia - Watercolumn_Matano_2014_112_MG | ecosystem: Environmental > Aquatic > Freshwater > Lake | place: Indonesia...
AGATAAGTCCCGAAGGAAGGACGAAAACTAAAGTAGGAGGAGCCACCAAATGAAGAATAGCGCAGCCAGGAAACTCAAGCAAGTCCCAGCAGGATACCTTATCGTAGGTGTTGATCCGCACAAGAAAAAACATGCTGCAGTCGCTATAAATGAAGACCTCATTGTCCAAACCAAGTTTAAATTCGTGAACTCCAGAAATGGTTTCGATAAATCTTTGGAGAAAGCAAGAGTTGAGATGGTTAAAGCCGGTTGCTGTGGGATTATGTTCGCAATAGAGACAGGAGGCCACTTTTGGCGCAACTTTGCCTACTTTCTGGAGGAAAGGGGCATACCCTTTCGTCTTATCAGTCAATTTGCCTTGAAACGCATGAGGGACGGGCGGGACCTTAACCGGCGCAAGAATGATTTCCGGGATGCTGAAATGGCTGCCGGGGTATTGTGCACCGGTGACTTCACCGAAACCAAGTTGCCCCAAGGTGTATATGCTGAGCTTAGAGGCGCACATAGCGCTTACTACCGATTGGTCAAGGATAGAACCAGAATCATTAATCTTATGAAGGGATTATTGGACGGGCTTTTCCCAGAATTCACGCAGGTTTTCAAGAATCCCTGTGGGCAGGTCACCTCGAGGTTACCTTGTATGATACTCAGCGGGTTGCGCAACTCATGGACTATATCTGCAAGCAGCTGGCGTCGGCTTTTCTCCTTAGTTTCCAACTGCTCGGACATTACGTTGAAGGCCACGGATACCTCGCCAATTTCATCTTCCGTACTCGTGGAAACGCGGTGGGAAAAATCACCAGTGGCAACTTTGCGCGCGGCAACGGTTAGTTGTTTCATAGGCCCGCTTATCAACCTGCTGAAAAAATAGCCTAGAGCCACGCCCGTCAGGATAGCCACCAGCGCCGCCAGCCACAAAGAATTACGAACGGCATCAAGGAAGTCTCGCTCAGCCTCATCCATGTAAGGAGACATCTCAGGATTAGCCCCATTGCCAGGCACTATTATAGTAGAAGTGGAACCGGGCGCTATTTGTACCTGGCAAATTGTCTGGTAATAATGACTGAATTCAATCTGTACCGAGCGATTCACCCACACAGCAATAACCCCCACACTCACCAGGGCAATTCCCACAAAAAGAAGTGGAAGTTTAATCGATAGCCTGTTTAACATATTTCCTGTCAAGACTCGTATCATCTCTTGGGCTTTTTAACACCCAATATCTGCTTTTTACACTGTTTGTTTCTTAACCAATTGCTTGACTGTAAAAAACCACCTTCGTATATAAAAATGATTGTTAACACAAGCCCAAGGAGTACGATATCGTACACTAGCGATTGAACTGGCGTTAACGTGCCGAAAATCTTACCCCAGATACCAAAACAGGGGCACTCGTCGTATTTATTTGTACCCCGACTGATGGAAAAAATATTGTTTGCCATAAAAGTCAATATCAATGGAATACATATTGTGGCCATAAGGCGAGGGACAAAACCTATTAGTAGGGAAATACCCAAGCCTAGTTCGAGTATTGGGATAATGTAGGGAATAAATATATCATATATAAAAAACACTGTGGTTGGTGTAAGCAGTGCATCTGGAAGTACAAATCCGATGAATTCTGCGGTTTGACCAGGGATCATCCCAAATTCCAGCAACTTCCCTGAGCCTGAAATAATTAGAGTCAAGCCAACAGATATACTGGCCACTATTGTTATTATTCCACTAATCCGGTTACTTTTAGTTACTTTGTTGTCGCCCATTCACCCTCCTATTTAATTAGTTACGTCGGCTAATGCCAATAAGATCATTCAGGATTTTTGACATATTATGATTGTGCTACACTCATTCCACTATGGGTAATCCCTCAGACTTCCACGCGCTAATACCTCCCTGTATATCGTAGACCTCTTTGAATCCAAGGCTTTCCATTCTACCTGACCCCGCTCCGCATCCGGACGCACAATAAACAAGGTAGATTTTGTTCTTATCCAGGCGGCTAACACTTGCCGTGAAATTGGAGAAGGGTATATTAATAGCCCCCGCAATATGTCCACTTTTGAACTCTCCTGGTGCTCGATCGTCAATGATTACAAAATATGGATTATTCTGGTTTTGCTGTATTAAGGTTAATGCCTCTTGAGGAGTGATAAATTTGTTTATCTGCTCGCGTTCAGGGTCTGGAGCCGCAAAAGTACTATTCTGGTTTTGTGGGGCGGTAAGAGGGTTATTCTGATCGGTTGCCGCACAACCACTCGCAATGACAACTAAAATGATAAATATTATAGATTGCAGCAGAACTATCGACTGCTTCAGGCCAATTCTTTTCAATTTCGTAATCTCCTTTTTGTTTCTATTCTGACTAATCACTGGGTAGATAGCAGGTCAGAGAATATACTCTCCAGCTCTCCGGCATTATGAAAATGTGCGTTAACTTCACTGATGGTTCCGTTATTGTCTATTATGAAATTAGCGGTGGGTCCCTGGACTTTGTAGAGTTGCTTGACCGATCCTTCTGGGTCCAGCAGAACAGTAAATGTTATTTTTTCCTTCGCTATGAAGTTCTGTATCAATAGCTGGTCTGCTTTCGGATGTATAGCGAAAATAGCTATCTTGCCCTGAGGTAACTTTTCAAGGGCTTCCTGTACAACAGGCAGCTTTTCTCTACAGGCTGAGCATGATATCAGCCAGAAATACAGCATGACCGGTTTTCCACGGTAACTGCTCAAAGTAACGGATGTACCATTAAGAGACTGTAAGGTAAAATCCGGAGCCGGCGCACCTGCTGCGAGATTAATATGAAAGGTAAAAGTTTTTTCTTCTGATGTTACTTTGTTTCCGCTGGTATCTCTTGATACTACCCTATAGTAATAAAGTTTGTCGACTTCAACTCCAGATATATTAAAAACATGTATGCTTGCTAAGGCATCACCCGAGATTGTGCGCTTCTCTGAAAGGTCAGATGCCCAGTATTCGATTTCGCCATAAGCTTCTTTATCAGTGATCCAACTAATAGTTATGCCTGTATCCTTGTCATACGCAACATGGATGTTGTCAATTTTGAGCATCGCTGTGCCTTTATCCGGTAACTCCGGAACTGATATCGAAGAAGGCACGGGAGGTAGTTCTTGCGGGGAAGTAGACTGATTCCTCAACAATGTTATTACCCCGAATACAGACAGGCCCAGGACAAGAAGGCACAAACCGGATAAAATCGCAAACCGGGGCTTTATATTTTTAGCTGTCAATTTTGTATACGCCGCTGCCTTATTTTGCTTACTTTTACTTTTTATTGCCCTTTCAGGTTTAATTAAAGTCCTCGGCATTATGAATTTCCTCCAGAAACGTTTTAATGTCAATAGATTGGATTTCCTCTGTGATAGACTGTTTCCCGGGCTGTTTGGATTGAATGTCGCTCCCCTAGCTTTCAACGATTCAACAGCGTTGCTAAACTAGCCTCAGGAGACTGCGACAGACAATAGCTTCAAACTATCGCAGCTTATACTAGAGAATGAGGAAAACTTTTGATACTAGACAGAGGTTGGTGGATGGAAGATAGAAAAGATGAATGGCTGAGGCTGTATAATTTCTTCGGATGGAGGAGTCGAAATTGCCAGTGGCGCTAGTAAAAAGCCGGTCGCGGCAGCCAAATGAAGTGTCAGGCATGAACTACAGGAACATAGTTTCATATCATCCCCGCAAGCACTGTCATCACTGCATTCAGGGCAGCAGTCTTCATCGGATAGATTAACCGTGGTGCCTATTATGGAGACCAAAGGCTGAAAGAAAAGTAGCGTTATAGCTACACAAAGTAGTAGGACCAGTGTCATAATGTTGCCTGAATGCATGGCTGATATAGTATGCGATAGATGATCAACTGTCAAGATCCAAGGTTGTGTCTATGCTCTAACAGCTTAATGTGAATGTGGGGGGAGGTCACCGTGTATATGATTTGTAATATGGTGATGCGACTCTCCGGATTCATTTGCAGGGTCAACATGAATTGTGGCATTAGAAAGGTAATTGAGGTGATGCAGCAATTGATGGCGCACTTCTCTAGCAATATCGTGGCCGCACTCAACAGAGCTTTTCCGGCTAACAGCAATATTTAACTCTGCATGGAGGCGATGTCCTAACCATCTAACTCTGACCTCTGTAATATCCTGCACGCCTTCCACATGATCTACCACATGCCTGATTTCATCTACGACGTCTGGGTCTACTCCGTCAAGCACACGAGTGAAAACAGACTTGGCAGAATCCCAAACGATCCGCAAAATCGCTATGGTAATTAATAGACCTATAATAGGATCCGCTAGTGGGAATCCAAGCCAGATGCCTATGGCGCCTAAGAGCACGGCAAGACTGGTAAATCCATCGACGCGGGCGTGATAACCATCAGCAATAAGAGCGGCACTTCCAATTTCTTTCCCCACATGAATACGGAATCGGGCAACAGCCTCGTTACCAAAGAATCCCACGATAGATGCGATAACCACTGCCCAAAGATTTTCCACTATCTGTGGATGGACAAACCGGTTTATTGATTCGTAGCCTGCCACTATTGCGCTCAGTAATATGATAAGTACTACAGCTATGCCAGCTAGGTCTTCCACACGGCCAAAACCATAGGTAAACCGCTTAGTTGCTTTGCGCCTTCCCAGTGAAAAAGCGAACCACAAGGGTACAGCTGTCAACGCATCACCGAAGTTGTGTATGGTATCAGCGAGAAGCGCTACACTGCCGGAAAAGATAACAACTAAAAGCTGGATAACCGCCGTGACAATCATCCAGAAAAATGACCATTTAACTGCCCAGATACCGCGTTGAGAAGTCAAAATATGTGGATCTATTACACCATGTGAGTGAGTAGTTTTATGATGGTGGTTATGCCGGTGTTTGTTCATCAAAAGCCTTTCTTCGTATTGTATGATATATTATCAATTATAGTACAGTCTGGACAGTTTCCCGCTACCTATTACATATCTGAATGCAGTGATCTGGCAGAGGTAATTAACCGCTACAAGGAAAAAGTCAGCTTTTCCGTAAATTTACGAGTTCGGTATCTGTCCATGATGGCTCATTATGAGGTAACAGTTGTAAGTTTTGTTTAATCGTGCTTATTTGTGTGAGGGTAAAGTATCAGTGAATTTAAAAGGGATAAGTTTCACTTTCTGATAACTCTGGTGGAGATAGGGGGATTCGAACCCCCGACCTCCGCGATGCGAACGCGGCGCTCTCCCAGTTGAGCTATATCCCCTTGAGAAGCCAATGCTATTGCGAAGCAGGCTCTAAAATCACCCTGGTATCGACCGCCACTGCCTTATTTTTGTAAGCAAAAATGGGGTTAAGGTCAAGCTCCTTTATTTCCGGATTCTTATCGACGAAATCGGAAACCTTTAACATTAAATCTTCTAGGAACGGGACATCAGCCGGCTCCTGTCCCCGGTAGCCCTCAAGCAGAGGATAGCCTTTTATCTCCTTTATCATCTCATGGGCATCCCTTTTGGTCAGCGGGACTATCCTGAAGGAAACGTCTTTCAGTACCTCAACCAGTATACCACCCAAGCCAAACATCAATACCGGACCGAACTGTGCGTCTTTGGTCATGCCGATGATAACCTCCACGCCAGAGCGAGCCATCTTTTGCACCGATACGCCCTCTATCTTCGCCTTCGGGTGATGCTTCTTAATCGCAGAGACAATTTCACTATAAGCATTGCCTACCTGAGATGTGTTAGCCAAGCCTAATTTGACACCGCCGGAATCGCTCTTATGAATGACATCAGGTGAAACTATTTTCAGCACCACCGGGAAGCCCATTTTCTTGCTCAGAGCAATAGCTTCCGCCTTTGTCCGCGCCAGTCTCGATTCAACGATAGGTATGCCTGCCTCTTTCAGTAACTCTTTCGACTCAATCTCAGTCAGTTGTGTCCTTTTTTCTTTTCTGGCTTGCTTTAATATCTCATCTTTGGTCATTTAAGTTCCCCCTTAGAGTCATCAAGTATAAAAGCAGCCTCAATTTTAGCTTATTTCATCGCTGCGCGCAAAGCATAATGACAAACTATATTTCGGTAATGGATATATATCATTGGTTTATTATACAATCTGGTGGAACAAAGAGTTATTGTATAATTAACCGAAGGGAGCACGTTGCCAAAATCATCACAGGCTAAGCCTTCTTCTAAGTTAAAGGTTCTGGGCATTGCCGGCAGTCCTCGCCGTAATGGCAACACAGACCACCTGCTTCAACAGATATTAGCTGGCGTTTCCAGCCAGGGGACTGAAATTAAGACGGTCATACTTAGCGAACTGAATATCGCGCCATGTCGCCACTGCGACGGCTGTCTTAAAACCGGTAAATGTGTGATAGATGACGATATGCAATGGCTATATACTGACCTGCGAGAATCTGACCGTATAGTTCTGGCTTCACCCATCTTTTTTATGGGGGTTACTGCGCAAACCAAAGCCATGATTGACCGCTGCCAGGCACTGTGGGTAATAAAATACGTGCTAAAGCTTCCAGTAGCGATTAGTCCCGGCAAAGAACGTAAGGGAATCTTTGTTTCTGTAGGCGGCACAAGGCTAACCAACCTGTTTCAGCCAGCCATGGCTACCGTCAAAAGCTGGTTCACCACACTCGATATCGGTTACGCCGGTGAGCTGGTCTTCTCTGGAATTGACGAGAGCGAATCCATCCATCTGCATCCAACAGCACTTAAAGATGCCTTCACCATCGGTCAAAAGCTGGTCACCGGGTAATAAGCCAGAGAAATTTCCACGTCAGATTAACACCTGTGGCTGATACTTTACCAATTCAGTTCACTCGTGCTAAAATGTCTCGGTCTAAAACAGCAGCTTTAGCATGGGGAGACCACACATGCCGAGTAAAAAGAAGCAGGACTGGCAAGAAAACACATTAGCTCCAATCATCAAGCGTTTTCCTGAGAGGCAGGAGAAATTCGAGACCAGCTCCGGGACTGACATTTTGCCCGTTTACACCCCGGAAGATATTACGGATTTCGATTATTCTGCTGCTTTAGGCTACCCCGGAGAATACCCGTTTACACGTGGAATACAGCCTAACATGTATCGCGGTAGACTGTGGACAATGCGCCAATATGCTGGGTTTGGCACCGCAGAGGAGTCTAACAAGCGCTACCGCTACCTGCTGGAACAGGGACAAACTGGCTTGAGCATTGCTTTTCAATTGCCTACCCAGATTGGCTATGACTCAGACCATCCTCTGTCTAAAGGTGAGGTCGGCAAAGTCGGGGTAGCTATAGATACTCTTGAGGATATGGAAATTCTATTTAAGGGTATTCCCTTAGAAAAGGTCAGTACATCAATGACCATAAATTCTACCGCTCCTGTTCTGCTAGCTATGTATATTGCCCTGGCTAAGAAGCAAGGTACTGACCTGGCGAAGCTGGATGGGACAATTCAAAACGATATACTTAAGGAATACATTGCTCGGGGCACGCATATTTTCCCGCCTCGCCCATCGATGCGTCTGACCACGGACATCTTTGCCTATTGCAGCCAGTATGTCCCGCGATGGAATACCATCAGCATTAGCGGCTACCACATACGCGAAGCTGGCTCTACAGCAGCTCAGGAAATCGCCTTTACCTTGGCTAACGGCATTGCTTATGTTCAAGCAGCCATCGATGCCGGTCTGGACGTTGATGAATTTGCTGGCAGGCTCTCCTTCTTCTTCAACGCACATAACAATCTCTTTGAAGAGGTGGCTAAGTTTAGAGCGGCACGCTATCTCTGGGCGAAGATTATGAGCCAGAGATTCAAAGCCAAAGACCCTCGCTCGATGATGCTGCGCTTCCATACGCAAACCGCCGGCTGCACGCTGACGGCACAACAGCCATACAACAATATCGTCAGAGTAGCTATTCAAGCCTTGGCTGCGACTCTGGGTGGGACACAGTCGCTGCATACGAATTCCTTCGATGAAGCTTATGCCACACCGTCTCAGGAGGCAGTAACCATCGCCCTACGCACTCAGCAGCTCCTGGCTTATGAGACAGGCATTGGTGATGTCGTTGACCCTCTCGGCGGCTCATATTTCATTGAAAGCATCACTGGTGCCTTAGAGAAGCAAGCTACTGAGTACATTGATAAAATCGATAAATTAGGTGGCGCTGTAGCTGCCATAGAACAAGGCTTCCAGCAGAAGGAAATTCAGGAAAGCTCTTATCGCCAGCAGAAAAAAATTGAGGAAAACAAAAGCACTGTGGTGGGCGTCAATAAATTCGTTTCGCCGTCACCTAAAATACCAGACCTGCTGCGGGTAAACCCTGAATTGGAGAGGAAACAGATAGAAAGACTAGCCAAGCTAAAGAAAACAAGGGACAATAACAAAGTGGCTAAGGCGCTCAAAAACCTGGAAGATATAGCCCGTAGCCGGGATAACACTATGCCGGCGTTTATCGCTTGTGTGGAAGCTTACGCCAGTATCGGTGAGATATGCGACGTATTGCGCAAGGTATTCGGTACTCAGAAGGAATACCTGGTCTTCTAAAGATTAAAACTCAGGAGGGATATCAAATGGATTTTCAGTTAACCGAAGAGCAGAAGATGTTTCAAGCTATGGTGCGCGATTTTGCCACCAACGAGGTCAAGCCATTGGCAGCAAAAATCGATGAGGAAGGTAAATGCCCGGAAGAAATCATCAAGAAGGCAGCCAGTTTGGGACTGTTCGGTATTACTATTCCTGAAGAGTACGGAGGCAGCAGCGGCGATTATCTATCTATGGCTATTGCTGCAGAGGAGTTATGCCGGGCTTCAGCTTCCGTGGGCACAGTCTTTCTAGCCAGCCTATCGCTAGCCTGCTACCCTATTTATAAATTTGGGAACGAAGAGCAAAAACATAAATATGTCACACCTGTAGCCAAGGGTGAAAAATTAGCCTGTTTCGCATTGACCGAGTCCGGTGCCGGAAGTGATGCCGGAGCCCTGGAAACGACCGCCACGTTGCAAAGTGACACGTATATACTCAACGGCACCAAGATATTTATAACTAACGGCGCTGAAGCCGGAATCGCCACGGTTTTTGCCACCATTGATAAATCGCTAGGAAATCGGGGCATAACTGCCTTCATTGTCGAAAAAGGCACTCCCGGTTTCTCTGTGGGCAAGGAGGAGAACAAGCTTGGAATACGGGGCTCATCTACAACCGAGCTGGTATTCGAGAACTGCCAGATACCGGCAGCAAACCTGCTAGGAGAGCAGGGTCGTGGGCTAAGGATCGCACTGGAGGCTATAGACTCCAGCCGGGTAACTGTAGCCGCTCAAGCATTAGGCATAGCTCAGGCTGCGTTCGATGATTCTCTTGCCTATGCCAAAGACCGTCAGCAATTCGGACAGCCATTAGCGAACTTTCAGGCAATCCAGTGGATGCTCGCCGATATGGCAACCCATATTGATGCCGCTCGGCTGTTGACCTACCGAGCTGCCTGGCTTAAGGACCATAATATTTCATTTATGAAAGAAGCTGCAATGGCAAAAGTGTATGCTGCTGAGACATCAAGAATGGTTACCAACAATGCCATTCAAATTCACGGTGGCTATGGTTACTGTAAAGACTACCCGGTAGAGCGCTACCTGCGTGATGCCAAAATAACCGAAATCTACGAAGGAACCTCCGAGATGCAGAGAATGACCATAGCCAGAGCTCTCACCAGAGAGGGCTAGAGGAGGAAAATGATTAAAAAAGTTCACCATGTTGCTATTGCGGTCAAAAACCTGGACGAGGCGCTTCAACTTTATGATAACCTCTTTGGTGCTAAACCGAGCAAGATAGAAACTCTGCCACAGCAAGGAGTAAAAGCTGCTCTCTTACATATGTCAGAAGGCGGTGAAATCGAGCTTCTGGAACCGATTGACCCGCAAAGCGGCGTCGCCAAATTTCTTGAAACCCGCGGGGAGGGAATTCATCACATTTGCCTCGAGGTTGAAAATATAGACCAGGAGCTTTGTGCCTTAGCTGATAAAGGCGTTCAACTCATTGATAAACAGAGCCGTATGGGACTAGCCGGCAAAGTCGGTTTTTTGCATCCTAAATCAACCAAAGGGGTGCTTATCGAACTGGCACAGAAAGTATAAGGAGAAGAGCCAATGGCAGAAGAAATCAAAATCCGAGTGCTGGTTGCGAAACCTGGACTTGACGGTCATGACCGTGGAGCCAAGGTCGTTGCCAGAGCGCTTCGAGATGCAGGAATGGAAGTAGTCTACACTGGAATCAGGCAGACACCTGAGATGATAGTTGAGGCAGCAGTTCAAGAAGACGTCGATGTCGTTGGCTTAAGCATTCTCTCCGGTGCGCACATGGAGCTTTTTCCGCCGATTACAGAAGGACTTAAGAAAAAAGGGAAGACTGATGTTTTGCTCGTTGCCGGTGGCATTATACCCGATGAGGATATTCCGGCTTTGCGGAAAATAGGTATAAAAGCCATCTTTGGTCCTGGCACGCCTACGCCCAAGATTATCGAGTTTATCAGGAGCGAACTGGCTGGCAAAAGGAATTAAACTACAGGACTAGCTTCTAGCCTTGCCTATAATGGTTTTAAGGTCCTGTATATTCTTTTTCTTCATAAATTGCTCAATACCATCCAGCACATCCAGGGCGGCATGAGGGCTAGTTAAATTAGCTGTGCCAACCTGGACTGCACTAGCCCCAGCCATCAAAAATTCTAAGGCATCGTCAGCACAATTAATACTGCCGCAGCCAATTACAGGTATATTAACCATACCAGCCACCTTATATACCATGTAAAGAGCAATTGGTTTGATAGCTGGACCGGAGAGCCCACCTACCACGTTACCCAGAGAAGGCTGGCATCTATTTATATCTATAGCCATTCCTCGCAACGTATTAATCAGGGTTATGGCATCGGCTCCAGCCTCGCATACTGCTAAGGCAATCTCCCCAATATCAGTCACATTAGGGCTTAATTTGACTATAACGGGCAAGCTGCTGATTGATTTAACCGTTTTGGTCACTTCTGCGGCGGATTTTGGGTTGGTACCGAACTCCACCCCACCGGATGCCATATTAGGACAACTTATGTTGACCTCTATGCCAGAAATACCGGGGGTGTCCTCGAGTCTGGCGGCAACATCTTTATATTCATCTATAGTTTCGCCGGCAATATTGACAATAACCGGTACCTGCCACCTAGCCCAAACAGGAGCTTTTTCTCTTACCACAGCCTCAACGCCGATATTTTCCAGCCCTATGGAATTAAGAACACCGGAATCCGTTTCAATCAGGCGAGGCTGTGGATTGCCCTCCCGGGGCTTTAAGGTTGTGCCTTTACAAACCATAGCCCCCAGTCTATTTATGTCAACTAATTCGCTATATTCAATTCCATAACCGAAGGTACCAGAAGCTGTCATCACAGGATTAGCCAGAGGCAAGCCCTTTGAATGCTTTGGGGCTAACTGTACACTTAGGTCCATCATTTCAAGCCTTAATTGATGGGCGCAACTTGAGCACCGAGTCCACTTTCCCAGCCATAGTTATTGATTTGTCCCGTCGGTCATCGATTTTCAGGTGGGTAACCACCCGTGATGCACCCTGGCTAAAGGGGACCTCGTGCATTTTCCTGACCGCTGCCAGTAGCTTATCCAGAGGACCTTCGATAACAGTCGCCATCGGCGTCAGGCGATAAGTCAGGTCTTTATTATCTTCCAGCACTTTGAGACATGAGGCAATGTAGCCGCTTAACCCGGTATCTCTGGTACCTATGGGAATAATCGACACTTCAGCAACAACTTGTCCTTTCATCACTACCTCCGACATCGAATAGTTCACACGCATCTATAGTATAACCAAGCTACTAGAGAAATGATAGTGCGGCTTTTTATAATCGATAAGGAAATGTGCTAAAATCTCAACCGATAGCCTGAAAGATGGCTAAATCGGTATGTTCAGGGTAGCTCATGGGGTATATTATCCGACGCATGCAAGATAGTGACATCACTCAGGCACTTGAGATAGACCGTGAGGCTTTTCCAACTCAGTGGCCTCACCCATCCTATACCTCCTTTAAGCAGGAACTCCGCAATCGTCTAGCTTGCTATATAGTGATGGCTAAACCAAGAGAACCGGAAACGATTGAACAGGGTATCGACAACAAAAGCGTCTGGCAGAGATTGCTGCATCTTTTCGACCACAACCGCTTCTTCGGTGAAGAAGTGCCCCAATCAACAAAGGAGCACATTATCGGCATTGCTGGTTTCTGGATAATGGTAGACGAGGCACATATCACCACCCTGGCAACACGAAACGCTTACCGCCGGCGAGGCATAGGAGAACGGCTGTTAATTCAAGTTATCGAAATGGCAGCACAGCTCAACGCAAACGTGGTCACTTTAGAAGCGCGTATCTCAAATAAACAAGCCCAGGCACTATACGGGAAATATGGATTCCAAAAGGTCGGCGTACGCCGGGCTTACTACACAGACAACGGCGAGGATGCGGTGCTTATGACCACCGATTCCTTGACCTCCAGCAACTTCCAATCGCTCTTTCAGCACCTTAAACAAGCTCATCGACAGAGATGGGAGGAGTTGTACGCAACTGAAAAGTCAAAAGTCGCCTGAGAATTTTTACATACAGACTAAACTTCTTGAAATGGTAGTGCTAACATGAGTGAGATGAAAAGCGCCCGGGAAAAGGCTATGGAAAGGGTGGAAAAACTGGGCAAACTCACTGAAGACGAGATTAAAAGGTTCGAGTGTGTTCCAGTTGGAAATAAACTGGCTTCCAGATATCTTCAAGAGGCTGATTTTAATCTGGACGCCGAACTGACGAGATATAAAGGCACCGGATTAAGGAAATATATAGCCCAAGGCGCCCAAGAGATATTCCTGCACAATATAAGCCTCCCCCAAAGCGAGCGGGATAAACAGGTCACGAAAAGAGCCATGACCGGCTTAAGAATAATCAAGGAAAACAAAAACCAGCTCGAAACTATACTCGACCGGATAACTAATTTGCTCAATTATTATGAGCAAGCACGTCAGCAAACCTATTCGCAGTTCAAGAAAGGGTTCGAAACAAAACTACAAGAGAACAATCAAACCCTGCAAAAACAACCCGGAAATACCATCCCTCTTGAGGTACAGCTTCAAGCTCAGTTCCAGGCAGAGTGGCATAAGCTTAACAGTCAACTCAACGCGCAATACGAAAAGGTACTGGAGGAACATAAACAGCAGATACAAAAAATAGGTTGAGGTTTACCCAAGAATATAGACCTGTCAGGAATTGATGAGCACAGTCACAAGATAAACTTCATAGCCAGCATTCCGTTATAACAACCGAGGAGAACAGAAATGAACAAACAGGAATTCGAGGGATTAATGAAAATCTTGAGAGAGATGAACAAGCACTTGGATAACATAGATTCGCGTTTAGACGCAATAGATACTAAGCTTCAGAAAATAAGAGGTGAGACAAAGAAAAAGCGCGGCTCTATGTTCGACCTTTAATACAAAATAATTACATGTTCAACTTTGACTTAAGCAAACTAAAAGGAGGCAGAGATGCGTTTTAAATGCGTTACCTGCGGGATCGAATTCGATAACATAGAACAGCTAGCCAGTCACAAGAAGCAGCACCAGGCTGCTCCAGCCGGCGCAGGTGGTGTAATCTGCTTGGGCTGCGGGAAGAGAATACCACTGGAACCATCCAAGATGAATTACAGCGGCCCGCTCAAATGCCCTAGTTGCCAGCGGACAATGACCGTGGTCATAGAGGGTGGAGAGGTCTGTGTAGCTCGCCTTGGCTAAATAAAGCTGGTGCCCCCAAGGGAATTCGAATCCCTGTTTTCAGCTTGAAAGGCTGACGTCCTAGTCCCCTAGACGATGGGGGCGGGAAGCTTTATGGATAGACTGGCAGGGCTTCAAGTCCGGCAGTCTCAGGAAAACCAAGCATTATATTCATATTCTGTATGGCTTGTCCAGCCGCCCCTTTGACCAGATTGTCCAGACAACTGATAGCTATAAGTCTGCCACTCCTGACATCAACAGTAGGATAAACAAGACAAAGATTGCTGCCCCAGGCTTGCTTGGTCTCAGGCGGCTTATCAACTACCCTGACAAAAGGTTCCCCTTTGTAGTAATCGGTGTATATTTTTAGCAGCTTATCTTTCCCTTCAGTTAACGTGCTTTTCTTCAGCTTGGCATAACACGAACTCAAAATGCCTCGAGATGTCGGTACCAGATGAGGCAAAAAGGTCACTGAAGGTACAAAACGAGTATTCAGAGCCTCAAGTTCCTGGACAATCTCCGGAAGATGACGATGTCCATGCACGGAATAGGCACGCACGTTATCGACAGCCTCGGTATAATGGGTTGATAAGCTCAAAGTCCTGCCAGCACCAGATACGCCTGACTTGCTATCAATGATGATATCAGGCTCAATCAGGTTTTCCTTAACCACTGGTGCCAGAGCCAGCAAAGCTCCTGTGGGATAACAGCCGGGATTAGCTACCAGATTGGCTTTGGCAATTTCGGTGCGATGGAACTCAGGCAAGCCATACACGGCTTTCTGCAGCAACTCTGAAGCTGGATGCGCAAAGTCGTACCATTGCGGGTATTTATCAGCATCCTTGAGCCTGAAGTCGGCACTGATATCAACAACCCTGATGCCGCCTTTAATTAAAGGCAATATTACTTCAGCGCTTGCCTTGTGAGGCATCGCTGAGAAAGCAAAATCGACCTCACCAAGCTCTGCGGTAATTGTCATATCAATATCAGCCAGATGTGGGAAAACATCGGCTAGCTTCTGCCCGGCAGCGCTTCTACCCGTAATCGAGCCAAGCTTCACCTTTGGATGCTTATGAAGCAACCTGGCTAATTCCACTCCGGCATAACCGGTGACATTTATGATACCAATTTTTGTCTGTGTCATAACCAACCCCTATTCGAACTCTAATTTAGCCTCTACATATTTTACCACTTTAAACAGCTAATTTAACGCTTTCAGGTGGCAGGTGTCATTTATGAACAAGGTTGAGGGCACACCACCCCTCACTTCAAAAAGGTTAATGGCGCAGACATCCTGAGTTATCTCCCAGAAATGGGAGTTGTCTAAACCCAGCAAGCTCAGGATAAGAATCTGGCAGAGTACCTTGTGCGAAACCAGAACAATTGTTTCTTTAGGATGCTGTATTATCAGGTCATCCACTGCTGAAGCGGCTCTTTCCCTGACATCTGCCAGGCTCTCACCTCCAGGGAACTTCACTTCATGCGGGCTATTCAGCCACTTCGAATAAAGGTTACCGTAATTTGCAGCCGCTTCCTCAGGAGACAACCCCTGCCACTCTCCATAGTCTATATCGATAATACCAAGCAGCAGCCTTACTTCCAAACTTAAAGGGCGAACCAGTATTTCGGCTGTGGTCAAAGCGCGGTGAAGCGGACTAGAATAAACTGCCGCAATTTGCCATTCAGCAACTCTGTTAGCTGCGGCTTCCGCCTGCTTGATACCTACCTCATCAAGCTCAAGCTCTGCTCTACCTCGAAACCTCTCCACACGGTTCCATTCTGTCCGTCCATGTCTGCCTATAATAAGCCGCATTAAATCAAATCTCCTGATACACTACTGTCACCCTGAGCAATAGCGAAGGGTATCCCCCAAAGTCTAAAGCCCCACTGCTACATTTCTAAGGAGATTCTTCGCCCCGATTGCGTCGGGGCTCAGAATGACAGTCGAGCGTGCTAAAAACCTATTATCTTTCTATGACCATTGCCATACCCTGTCCACCACCAATGCACATCGTAACCAGACCCCTATGCAAGTTCTGTCTTTTCATTTCATGAAGCATAGTCACCACTAGCCTGGCACCGGTGCAGCCGATAGGATGTCCTAGAGAAATGCCACTGCCACGGACATTGGTATTATCCGTGCTTAACCTTAGCTCTCTCATGCAAGCAATAGCTTGAGAAGCAAAAGCTTCGTTTAGCTCGATAACGTCTAAATCCTTGATTCCCATGTCTGCTTCTTCCAGGGCTCTTCTCACTGCCGGTATCGGACCCAACCCCATATAAGCGGGGTCAACACCACCTGAAGCATAAGACCTGATAACGCCCATCGGCTCAAGCTTCAATTCTTCAGCTTTCCCCCGGCTCATAAGCACTACCGCTGCAGCGGCATCATTAATACCGGAGGCATTTCCGGCAGTTACAGTACCATCTTTCTTAAACACTGGGGGCAGCTTTGCCATTTTCTCCAGGCTGGTGTCCATCGGTCGCTCATCCGTATCAAAAGCCACTGCTTCGCCCTTTTTCTGTGGGATAACCACCGGCGCTATCTCCTCTTTGAAAAGTCCTTGAGCTATAGCAGCTCTGGCTCTCTGATGACTTAAAAACCCAAGCTCGTCCTGTTCTTGCCGTGAAATGTTGTATCTAGCGGCGATGTTTTCGGCGGTGAATCCCATGTGATAGCCATAGAATATCTCCCATAGCCCATCATAAACCATGAGGTCTATAGCTTCGCCTTTAGCATTGACATCCATCCGATAGCCCCAGCGGGCTCGAGGTAGGACATAAGGGGCATAACTCATATTTTCCATACCTCCGGCAACTATTACTTCTGCCTGACCGAGCGCTACTGCCTGCGCCCCTAAGGTAATTGCCTTAAGCCCTGAGGCACATATTTTATTTACAGTAAAGGCATACGTCTCTTTGGGTAAGCCAGCATAAATAGTAGCCTGCCTGGCAGTGTTCTGTCCCTGACCGCCCTGCAGCACATTGCCCATAATCACCTCATCGACCTGAATTGCCTTAAGTTTCTCATCCCAGCTATAATGAGCTTTTTCCAGCTCTATCAGCCCGGCATCACTTATTGCCTCAGGGGCATACCCAAGCAGCTTCTTACCAGCTTTTGGTCTCACGCCGACCCGCTTCAACGCTTCTCTGATGACCAGTGAACCAAGATTAACCACAGGAACATCTCTCAAAGAGCCGCCAAAGGCGCCAATGGCTGTTCTGACTCCACTAACGATAACTACATCTGACATAAGCCCTGTACTCCTATCTAGCTCAAGAATTTTATTGCCCAACCAGCTTACGAAAAATCTCTGGAGCAAAGCTTCTAAGAAACTCGCGGCTTGAGCCGTCAGGATTTCCAAATAAAGGAGTAACCGAAATCTTATTCTGCTCCAGCGCTCGGATATCAGTCCCTGAAATCAATTGCCATTCAGACTTACCACGCATAATCCAGTGGTATTGCCTCTTACCATCATATCCCGGTTCTATCCTGTCAACATACTTGCGCTCGCCTAGCCTGGTAATCTCTATCCCCTCAAGCTTCTCTAGAGGCAGATTGGGCAGGTTGACATTCAGCAACATTCTTTGGGAGACACCTCTATCAACGATTTCTCCAACTAAAAGCCTTGCCAGCCTGGCAGCCACATCAAAATGAAGACTCCCAAAGGCAGCTATGGAAAAGGCAATGGCGGGAATGCCATAGAAAAAGCCTTGCAAGGCAGCTCCAACCGTTCCTGAGATGTAAACATCGTCGCCTAAATTCGGTCCCTCGTTGATGCCAGAAACCACTAAATCTACCCCATCCTTCAAAACAAGCCTGAGAGCCAGGATAACACTATCTGCCGGAGTGCCCTCAACTGAGTATGCGGCTACTCCATCAAGCGGCGCTCTTATCTCAATCATTCTCAGAGGGTGGCGGAGCGTTACCGAAGTACCGGCGCCGCTCTGGTCTCTATCCGGAGCGACTACAGTTACCTCAGCTATTTCTTGTAGCTCTTTCGCCAGTGCCCACAGCCCGTCAGCATATACGCCATCATCATTGCTAACCAGTATCTTCATATGAGTAGCCCCAAAACCATTCGAGTTTATCATATCAGCCACCGTAGGACAAACTTAATCTATATACCTTGCACCACCATCAAAACAAGGCTATAATCTCCCTCATGTCCAATACAATGAAGCAGGCCAGCTTCCCCTCCAGACTCGTTGTTGGCATAATTGTTGCTCTCTTTTTCGGTGTTGCTCTGTATCTCCGAGTTGCTCTCCCTTACGACCAGGTCTTCGTTGGCGATTGGGTAAAATTCACCGGGATTGACGCTTACTTTTTTATGCGTATCGTTGACAACCTTGTTCATAATTTTCCTCATCTCAATTCTTTTGACCCATACGGTCTATATCCCGGTGGCTGGGACATTACTATGCCTCCTTTCTTTGTCTATTTCCTCGCCGGCATTACCTGGCTTGTTGGTTTCGGTTCACCAACTCAACATACTGTTGATGTCGTTGGCGTTTATTTTCCGGCAGTTTTAGGCGCTTTAACTGTTATCCCGGTCTTTTTCATCGGAAAAGCGCTGTTCAGTCGCTGGGCTGGTGTAATAGCTGCCGGCTTGATTGCCATTTTACCTGGTGAATTTCTCGGCAGGTCAATACTTGGCTTTACCGACTACCATGTTGCCGAAGTGCTATTCACCACAATCACTATGCTGTTCCTTATTCTGGCGGTGAAAAGCGCCACGCAAAGCGGAATGACTTTCAAACATGTGAAATCCTGGGACTGGGGGATTATATCCAAGCCATCTATCTACAGCCTTCTAGCTGGTATATTCCTCGGAATTTACTTTCTTACCTGGCAAGGTGCTTTGCTGTTCATTTTTATCATATTTGTCTATTTTATTGCCCAGTTTATTATTGACCATTTAAATAGCAGGTCTACCGACTATCTCTGCTTTGTCAGCACCATTACTTTCATCATCGGACTACTGATATATTTGCCCATCTCTCCAGGCATAATGTCTTTAGCTTCTTTCGTTATTGCTATCGTTGTTCCAATAGTGCTATCTGTGCTCTCTATTTTTATGTCTAATCGCGGCATAAAGCCAATCTTCTATCCCGCAGCCATCCTCGGCCTCGGCTTGGTCAGCCTGGCGGTTTTCCATATCATTAATCCATCTCTTCTTCGAGGTATGATGGGAAGTTT
>Ga0233423_10000577_pt1 | contig 18961 bp, 13 predicted proteins | sample Watercolumn_Mata_FD_180713 | JGI IMG/M metagenome (GOLD analysis project Ga0233423, IMG submission 180713) | Freshwater microbial communities from Lake Matano, South Sulawesi, Indonesia - Watercolumn_Matano_2014_112_MG | ecosystem: Environmental > Aquatic > Freshwater > Lake | place: Indonesia...
TCTTCCTCAAGGCAGGCGCGGAAAGCCCGGAGAACTTCCTGGCATTCGCGGACTTCGACGGTACGCCTCCGAGCCACCGCTATGCTCCTCATCTGAAAGACTGGAAACTTGGAGATCCCGTCTGGCGCGGCGGAAAGGGAAAAGGCATCATCGGAGCCCTGAATTATCTGGCATCCAAGGGTATGAACTCCGTGTACTTCATCGCCATGAACGTCATGGGAGACGGAAACGACGTGTGGCCGTGGACGCGGCCCGAGGAACGCCTCAGATTCGACGTGAGCAAGCTGGAGCAATGGGAAATCGTCTTCAGCCACATGGAACGGCTCGGGATCATGATGCATCTTTTGACGCAGGAGACTGAAAACCAGCTCCTGCTCGACATCGGAAACACGGGCGTGCAGAGAAAACTTTATTACCGGGAGCTGGTTGCCCGTTTCGGGCATCATCTTGCAGTCACCTGGAATCTCGGAGAGGAAAACGGCCCGGCGAATTGGATACCGCTCGGCCAGACGGATGCCATGCGGAGGGAAATGGCGGCGTATTTGAAAAAAATCAATCCGTACGACCCTTTCATCGTCATCCATACCCATTCGGACGCCGGCAACCGGGATCCCGTGATCAGGCCCCTGCTCGGGAACCGGAACATTCAGGGCCTGTCCCTGCAGGAGGCCTCTCCTGAAAATGTGTACCGGGTGACCGCCGAATGGATTGAGGCATCGCGCAAGGCAGGCGCACCCTGGGTTGTTTCTCTGGACGAGATCGGACATTACACAACAGGTGTGGTACCGGACAGCTGCGACCCCTCCCACGATCCGGTTCGGATGAACGCCCTGTGGCCTCATCTGCTTGCAGGCGGCGCAGGAGTCGAATGGTACTTCGGCGGCGATTATCCGCACAATGATCTGAACTGCGAGGACTGGCGCAGCCGCGACGCCATGTGGGACCAGACCCGGTACGCGGCAGAACTGTTCCGCGGGTATCTCCCCTTTTGGAACATGGAACCCCGAAACGATCTGATGTCCGGATCCCCCGGTTTTTGTCTGGCTGCTCCGGGCGAGGCTTATGTCCTGTATTTGAAATCCGTGGTTTCACCTGCGGTAGATCTGGGACCCCGGGCTTCGTCTTACTCGGTTTTCTGGCTGAATCCCAGGGACGACGGCGGATTGAAGAAGGGCAGTGTTGAAAGTCTTTCAGGAAAGGGGATGCAGAAGATCGGGATGCCTGCAGGGGATACGGACATGGACTGGGTTGCGTTGATACGCAGATATCCGAAACAATGAAAATGGAGTGATCATGAAAAAAGGAAACAGGTTCGAGGGATGCTCCCATCCTTTAATCGGTCTGGCAGTCGCGATGATTCTCGGACTTCAAACAGCAGCCGCAGCCGGCCTCAAAGATGCGGCTGTGGAGGAAAAAATCCGAGCCCTGGTCGGGAAAATGACGCTTCAGGAAAAAATCGGCCAGCTCTGCCAGGAAAGCCACTGGGGTCCTGTCGGCGAGGACGTGAAGGACCGGGTGCGCAGGGGCGAAATCGGATCCTTCCTGAATGCCGGCGATGCCAAACTCAAGGGGGAACTCCAGCGCATCGCGGTGAAGGAAAGCAGGCTCGGCATCCCCCTGATATTCGGGAGGGACGTGATACACGGGTACCGGACCATTTTCCCCATCCCGCTCGGCCAGTCCTGCTCGTGGAATCCGCACCTGGTGGAAAAGGCCGCCAGGATTGCGGCAGTCGAGGCTTCCTCGGAAGGCCTGCACTGGACATTCGCACCCATGATCGACATTGCCAGAGACGCACGCTGGGGACGCATCGCCGAGGGCTGCGGGGAGGACCCCTATCTCACTTCCATTCTCGGAGCCGCCATGGTGCGCGGGTTCCAGGGGAAATCGCTGTCCGATCCGGATGCCCTGGCAGCCTGCGCCAAGCATTACGCGGGATACGGGGCAGCAGAGGGAGGCCGCGATTACAATACGACCTGGATTCACGAGCGGCTGCTGCGCGACGTGTACCTGCCGCCTTTCCACGCTGCAGTGGAAGCAGGGACAGCCACGCTCATGTCCGCATTCAATAACCTGAACGGCATTCCGGCTTCCGGGAACGCGTTCACCTTGCGGCAGGTCCTGCGCAGGGAATGGGGCTTCGACGGATTCGTGGTCAGCGACTGGGCTTCCATCACAGAGATGATCAACCACGGATTCGCAGCGGACCACGCGGAGGCTGCCAGGAAGGGGATCGAGGCTGGCGTGGACATGGAAATGGTCACTGACAGCTACAGGAAGCATCTGCCCGATTGGATCAGGAAGGGCGTTGTGCCGGAATCCCTGATCGACGAATCCGTTGCGAACATCCTGCGAATCAAGTTCCGCAAGGGCCTGTTCGACCGGCCTTTCACGGAACAGCCGAAGAAATCATTGATCCTTGCTCCGGAACATCTCGCCCTGGCAAAAGAACTGGCTGTGCAGAGTTTCGTGCTCCTGAAAAACGAACAGAAAACGCTCCCCCTTTCCGGATCGCTCAAGGTGGCGGTGATCGGCCCGCTTGCGGACAGCCCGAGGGATCAGATGGGATGCTGGACCATGGACGGGAAGCCTGAAGATTCCGTGACTCCCCTGGCTGCGATCAAATCCCTGCTCGGGGACGGGAATGTTTTCTTCGCGCCCGGGCTGAAGACCAGCAGGGACATGTCCACAGACGGTTTTGTGGAAGCGAAAAAAGCAGCCTCGCAGGCGGATGTGATCCTGCTCTTCCTCGGCGAGGAAGAGTCCATCACAGGAGAGGCCAAGAGCCGCGCTTTCATCGATCTTCCGGGGAGCCAGGAAGAGTTGGTTTCGGAAATGGCGCATTCAGGCAAGCCCCTGGTGCTGGTCGTGATGGCAGGGCGGCCTCTGACGTTCAGCAGGGCTGCGGATCAGGCGGCTGCTGTCCTCTACGCCTGGCATCCGGGGACCTTGGCAGGCCCGGCCCTGGCCGACGTTCTGTTCGGATCAGCAGCCCCATCCGGAAAGCTCACCGTCTCCTTTCCGAAATCAGTCGGCCAGTCGCCTGTATATTACAATTACATGAACACGGGCAGGCCTGTCGATCCTGAAACAGCCCTTCTCCCTGCCACATGGGACAAGTCCAAATACATCGACATCGACTTCAGGCCGCAGTATCCATTCGGATACGGTCTATCCTACACGGCATTCAAGTATGACGATCTGGTCCTTTCCTCCCCTGCTTTTTCCATGAATGAATCCCTGACCGTATCCGCGGTCGTGACGAACACAGGCGGCCGCGCAGGCGACGAGATCGTGCAATTCTACATCCGCGACCTGGCAGCCAGCGTGACACGGCCGGTCAAGGAACTCAAGGGATTCCAGAGGATCTTCCTGAATCCGGGGGAGAAAAAGACCGTGTCGTTTGCGCTCAGATCTTCAGACCTGGCGTTCTGGAACGATAAAATGCAATTTCAGCCCGAGGCGGGGAAATTCTACGTGTGGATAGGACCAAGCTCTGCTGAGGGATTGAAAGGCGGGTTTGAGTTGAAGGATTGAGTCTTGCTTCAGGTGTACTCCACCTTGAAGGTGGAGTACACCTGAACACCTCATGACATCTTCACATAATACCCCTGACAGGCTGATATGGTAACCGGAGGTGTTTTCTCATCCAATCCAGGCACCCCGGGTAGGCCTCCGGTGTTGATCTCCGCTGGTTTATTCAATTTTTTCGACACCCTGTTTTGTCGGAATCACCTGCCGGATCGTGCCGTCTTCGTTGTAATACAATCGATCCACGCAGATGGAACGGCGGAAGGGATGGAAGCCGTCCCACATTTTGCTGCCGTCATCCCCGGGGTGGTTCTTGAAATAGAGGTCGGAATTATGGTAAAAAAGATACCACCGGCCTTTGTACTGCACAATGGAATGATGGTTGGTGATGCTGTTGACTTTATCCAATATGACGCCTTTGTATTCGTAAGGGCCGTACACGCTGTCTGCCGTGCAGTAAAGAATTTGTTCGTTGCCCGAGTACGAGAGGTAATACCGACCGTTGTATTGATGTATCCATGAAGCCTCAAAAAAATGGTCGGTACCCTTCAGAATGTGCACCTGTCCGTCATACGAAACCATATCGTCGTTCAATTTTATCACATTGACGGTGTTTTGCCCCACAAACAGGTAGGCCGAACCATCGTCGTCAATCAAAACAGCCGGGTCGATAAAATCCCGGTTGCACACAACCCCTTTTGAATCTTTCGAAAGAAGGGGCTTCCCGATCGGGTCTTTGAACGGCCCATACGGCCTGTCGCCCACAGCCACACCGATATGAAACTGGTCGGTTGGGTAATAGAAATAATACTTTCCGTCTTTCGCAACACAATCGGGAGCCCAGGCATATTTCCTGGCCCATCGGGTGTCGGCGAGCGAAAAGATCACCCCATGGTCGGTCCAGTTTTTCATGTCAGTGGTAGAAAATACATGCCAGTCAACCATGTCGAACCATGCCGCGTCATCCCGGTCGTGCGACGGATAGACAAAAAGCGTGTCGTTGAACACCCGGGCCGAAGGATCGGCTGTATAGAGGTGGGTGATGAATGGATTCTGGGCAGCTGTGTCCGACATTCTGAAACACAACATGCAGAAAAGGATGAATTTTAAGTTCATTGGCATTTTTCCATTTGGGTCGGTGAATGTCATTTCAAAAAGCCGGCACAACGTCGCCGGGATTGCGGGAAATCAACCTGCGTTCAAGAGGTTGAGTGGATATCGCCCGCTACCGAATTCCAATTTTCTCCAAAAACAGAACAGCTTCACCTGCAAACGGCGCGTCGAGAATCCGGTAATCGCCGCCCATTAAGGGTTCCGTGACGGTTATCGTACGGCGTTCGAGGGGATGGAACCATTCGGCGGCAAAGGGCCCTTGGGCATGACGCAGATCGATGGTCACTGTGCCGCCGTCAGGAATAAAAACGAGATAGCCGTAACCGCAATCCGCGAGACAGTAAAGCGTGTTGACCAGATCCTGGCGGGGGACAGCGGCCGCAAGGTTCATGCGCCGGGTATAGCGCCGGACGTCTCCCAGTGCAGCACGCAAAGGCTGCCAATCCGGATAGTCGGCAGAATTTTTATTCCGCCCCTGTTCATCCCAGAACCAGGCAAGATCCTCCTTGCGGATGTCGCCTGGAATCGGATCCCAGGGGTCCATAAAAATCGGGTTGTGTCCGCGGCAAACGGCTTTCCAGGCCCAGGAAAAGGTCCCTCCATGGCCCCAGAGATGGTCCGTGTCGAGGAGAATGACCTTGCGGCCGTCATTGGCAGGCGGATCCTGTTCATAGTGCTGCAAAAAGACTGAGCCGGGGTACATCCAGTCCTGGGGTTCCTTGGCAGGAGAAACCCAATCCGCGGGACTGGCGAACAAATCGTCATTCCACATGCGCGGCGAGATGCGATGCGTGAAGCCGACCGGATGCTGCTTCGGTTTGGTTTTTTCGTAATTGTGGATGAAGCGGATGAAATGTTCCTGCCAGCTGACGGCGCCGCCTTCGTTGATGATTTCATAGAGAACATTGTCGAGGTCGTTGACCGTATCAATGACCTTGCGTACATAGGCCTCCTGCCGCGCCACGACGGCAGGATTCTTCAGGCTGTGGATGGTTTCGCAGCTGTCGCTGTCTTCCGTGGAATGCGGCGCGCCGATCCCCTGAATATTGTTTTCGGGATTGAAGGGGTGGAAGTGGTAAGGGTCCATTCCCTGCCCGCCGGTCTTTTTCAAACTCCAACCCTGAAAAAGCATGACGGAAACATAAAAGCCGCCTTCTCCCGCTTTTTCAACGCGGTCGCGCAGGCGGGAAAAATACGTTTCATCGAACGTTTCAAGGTCGAATTTCGGTTTGCCGTCGGCCGCCTTGGCGCGTTTGGAACGGGCCCAGGGCAACGGCGAGAAATAAACCGGCGTGCGGCTCCATCCGGCGCCCACCGGCTGTTCCCAATGCCAGAGCCGGATGAAGTTGTGGCCGTTGCGCGAACACATTTCTAGGAATGCAGGATAATCGAACGGCTTTCGACCGGCATGGTCGATGTCCTGCACCGTGGCCCATGTATGCGAACCCGCGAGAAGAATGGCCCGGCCGCTGTCATCCGTGAAATAGCGGCCGTTCTTCGGATGAACATGCAGCGGGCCGTCGAATGCGAGCAGTGCCACGTTGAACGCCAGGACGATCAATGCGGTGTATTGCAAAATAGAGGTCATGTATCATCCTTTCCGGAACTGGAGCCATGAAAGACCGTCATCACGGGGTGATCACCTTTTAAAACACCTCCGGGAGGTTCCAAACCTCTGGAGGTGTTTAAATCCGACCCCGGGGTGGTCATCTGGTTATTCTGTCACGACCGCCTGATCGGCAGTTCCCACCCTTTCCTGTACTTCCTGTACAGGAGATCATTCGCCGCATCGCTGTTCCTGAAACGCATGGCTTCCGCGTCCCAGTTCAGCTGATCCGGGATGCGCTGGGCTATGGTGCCGAGCAGCAATGTCTCATTGATCGGCTGCAGCACCTCGAACCTGGCGTCAGACGGCCTGCCTCCCTTGCACGCGCGAATCCACTGATCCATCTCATCGATGGGCCTCTCCAGCGTCTCGGGCGGACGCACGAATTCCTTCATCTTTTTTTCCGGAATCAGGCGCGGTCCGTCTCCGATGAAATCGGCGAGTATCTTGCCCTTGTCACCCACAAAAAGCAGTCCCTCCGGAGGCATGTCGCGGCCGTCCATCTCGAGTTCACGTAACTTGGGAGGCCTGATGCCCCCGTCTGTCCAGTTAATGGTCACAGGCGGCATGTCCCCCCTTGCAGGGAATTCCCAGGTGACGCGCGACGATCTCGGGAAGGAAACGGCGTTTTCCATTTTCACGGAAACCCCGTCTCGTGTCTCATAGAATGTGCTGGAAGAGGCTTCCACACTGGAGGCATCCCCGAGCCTGAGGATTTTCCACACCTGGAAGAAGCAGTAATGCCCCATGTCGCCGAGCGTCCCTGTGCCGAAATCGTACCAGGCCCTGAAATTGGTATGTGCATACATGGGATGATACGGCCTGTACTCGGCAGGGCCCAGCCACAGATCCCAGTTGAATCCTTCCGGGACAGACGGCGTGTCAACCGGAGTCAGCAGATCCTGCGGCCAGACTGGCCGGTTGGACCAGACGATGACTTCGCGCACAGGTCCGATCGCACCGGCCTGTATCCATTCCGTGATGAGCGGCGTGGTCTGCATGTCCGCAGCGCAGAACAGATGTGTCGCCACCCCGGCCTTTTTAGCCGTCTCGACAGCCAGCCGCACCTCGGAAAGCACGTTGGATATGGGCTTGTGCATGATCACATGCCGTTTTTTATTCATGGCCGCAATGGCAATGGTCGCATGTGTGTGCTCTGGCGTCATGATGCAAACACCGTCCAGGTCCTCCTTCTCGAGCATCTCCCTGTAATCCTCGTATGCGGCGCAGCGGGGCGGCTTACCTGATTTCGTCTGAGCTGAATAATAATGGTCAACCATGAGCCGGCCGATTTCCAGGCCGGCCCTGCAGCCCGTGTCCTCCCTCCCCCATTCCGGATCGCCCAGGAATTCGCGCAGCATGTCCCGGAGCGAAAACTTGCCCCATTCGATGTAGTCCTGGCTGTTCCGGTTGCAGTCGCACACCGCGGACACGTGGATCTCGGGATGCGCCAGCCAGCCCCTGAGCATGTGCAGACCCTGTGTGCCGCATCCGATGTATCCGATGCGCAATTTGTCGCCGGCCGCCCTGGCACCCGTTTTTCCGATCGCGTTCTTCGGAAGAACGGAAAGAGCAGCTGCAGCAGAAGCGGACGCGCCCAGAAACGTCCGCCTGTTCATGGGTGATTTGAAATTCATTTATGCTCCTTGTTTGTTTAACTGCCACGCACCAGTGCCACGCACCAGTGCGTGGCAGTTTAATTCGCCGCGCCTTCTTCCATCCCCTTCTGCACGCGCTCCGCAAAATCGTCTATCTCCCGCTCGCTTTCGAACCCGACGATCAGGGTGTCCACTGTTCCGAGCCCCAGAGCATACTTAATGGAACTGTCGATGCGTCCGGGTTTGTCCCGGAAATGGCCGCCGCCGATGAGCTTCATGCCCACAACTCCCTTGCCCGCCTTGTGAATCGCTTCGAGAACCGGAGCCACCCTGTCCGGATTCCTGTCGTCCATTGCAGCGCCGAAGGCATTGATGCGCGCATGCACGGAATCGACCCACTCGCAATCCACGCAGGCCTTCAGGGCTTCAAGGGAATGGATGGATACGCCGTGCGCCCGGATGATTCCCTTGGCCTTGAGATCCGACAGGATGTCCATCTGCCTTTTCTGCTGTTCGGTCCAGTCCGCGTCCGTCATGCAGTGGATCAGGACCAGGTCGATGTAATCCGTTTTGAGTTCCTTGCGGAAACGGTCTACGACGATGTCCGCATCCGGCCGCTCGGGTTCCGGTAGCCCTCCCGGGCTGAACCAGATTTTGGAGCACAGGGTGATCTGTTCCCGCGGCACGGACTTGAACGCCTCTGCAACAAACGGATGCGTGCCGTACAGGTCCGCGCAGTCGTAGAAACGGATGCCCCTGTCGAACGCATGCCTGAGCACTGCCGTGTATCTTTCCATGCCCAGGCGCGTCATGTTCGACTCGCGCATGGCCCCGGCCATGCCTGTGCCCGCGCCGATCAGGCTGACCTGTATGCCGGTCCTGCCGAGCGGCACGAGCCGGAAGGGATCCGCCACTGCAAAGGGCCCGGTCCGCCGGGCAGAAACCGGACTGCCGAATGCAGCAGCGCCTGCCGCTGCAGTCAGCGCTGCCAGAAAATCGCGGCGGTTGATTTTCATCTTCAAACCTCCATTCTGGAGCAGGAGCCCGGCATGCCGTGATCCCGCCCATCAGGATCATGATCTCACGGATGGACCGGACGGCTTGAAATAACTCCAATGCCTGTCCCAGGATCTCTCCTCGTTCCATTCCGGGGTGGGCGGAAAAAAATCCTTGTCCGGATCTTTCAGCATGCGCCGCACCGCCTCCTCGTCCAGCTCGATGCCGAGCCCGGGGCCGTCCGGCACGGGGATGAATCCTTCCTTGTCCATGAGCGGCTTCGGCACGCCGGTCACGATGCCGTCGTACCAGGCGTCGTCCACGTTGTGATGCTCCATGACCAGGAAATTCTCCGAGGCTGCAGCGCAATGGATGCTGGAGAAAAGCGTCACGGGATTGCCTGCCATGTGCATGGCCATGGATATGCCGTGCTCCATGGCCAGGTCCCCGATCTTCTTGGTCTCGAGCAGGCCGCCTGCTGTGGCCAGGTCCGGCTGGCAGATGGAAATGGCCTTTTTTTCAAACAGGTCTTTGAATCCCTCCTTCAGGTAGATGTCCTCGCCCGTACAGATGGGCGTCCTGCAGGAATTTTTCAGCCTCACGTACTGGTCCGTGTACTGCCAAGGCACCATGTCCTCCAGCCACGCGAGGTTGAAGGGATCCAGCGCCTGGGCGAGCTTGATGCCGTCCTCGATGCCGAAATGGCCGTAATGGTCCGTGGCAATGGGGATCTCCCATCCGACGATGTCCCGTACGCCAGCCACGTAATCCTGCATGATTTTCAGGCCTCTGTCCGTGATCCGTATTCCTGTGAAAGGATGGGCCCTGTAGGCATTCTCGGTCCTGCCGTACTGGTCGAACGGATCCACCCCCTGGCCGTGCGGATAGGTCAGCGTCCCTTCTTTCCCCTTCAGGAGATTGATGCTCACATCCATTTTCAAAAACGTGAACCCGCGCTCGACGCGTGCCAGGAGTCTTTTACCCATCACCTTCGGATCCGGATCGGACGGCGTGTCCGCATACATCCGGATCTTGTCCCGGAATTTCCCCCCGAGCATCTGCCAGCAGGGAACGCCCCAGGCCTTGCCTGCAATGTCCCAGCAGGCCATCTCGATGGAAACCACGCCCCCGGCCTGCCTGCCGTGATTTCCGAACTGCCTGAGCTTGCGGAAAATCTTGTCCACATGGCACGGATTTTCGCCCAGGATTCGGCTTTTCAGGAAAAGGGCGTAGGTCGGGCTGGAAGCGTCCCGGACTTCGCCGAGCCCGTAAAGCCCCTGGTTCGTATCCAGCCTGATGATCCATCTCCCGTGAATATTCACGACGCGCATATCCGTTATCTTCAGGCTGGAAGGCTGGGAAGCTGTGCGGACGCGGCCCAGAACCGCTTCCGCATCATCCGGACCGGCAAAGGAGCGGGCATCCCCGAGCCATGCAACCGAACAGCCCGCAGCCATGCGGGCCAGCCAGTCACGCCTGTTCATCATTCCCTCCGTTTTGATGTCCAACCGGCTTCCGGTGCCACCAGGTGGCGAGCACGGAGCCGGAGATGTTCTGCCAGGGGCCGAAAATGGCGGGCGCAAGCGCGCAGGAGGCGCTGGACAGGACATTCATGGCCAAGCCTGAAGCCATGCCTCCGTTCTGCAGGCCCACTTCGAAAGACACGGTGCGCGAATCCCTTTCGCTTAGCCGGAAACCCCTGGCCATCCAGTATCCCAGGATGTATCCGATGGTGTTGTGAAGGATCACGGCGGAAAGCATCGCAAGCCCGACAGCAGCCAGCTGATCTCTGGACCTCGTGGTGATGACCGCGATGATCAGGCATATGCCGAACATGGAAATCAGGGGAAGGGCCTTGTCCATCCAGCCCTCCGGCTTTTTGAGAAGGACGCTGATGATGCATTTGGCAAGGGAAACCAGTCCGATCAGAAAAAATCCGACCACTGCGCCGCTTTGCAGCGATGCGAACGGGCCCCAGTACTGCTTCTCCAGCACAGCTGCAATCACGGCCAGCAGGATGGACAACGAGGAAACCCCTGCCAGAAATCCGGCCTTTTTCACCCATCGGCCTTTTCCATAAAGAATGCGGTTTGCCAGAAGGCCTGCGATGATCGGCACGATGATCATGTTGAGTATGGACAGCATCATGGCCATGAAATGAATGGGCACGAGCCTGCCCGCCAGCACTTTCATCAGAAAAGGCGTCATCACCGGGGAGAGAAGCGTGGAACAGGAGGTCATGGTCACGGACAGGGCCACGTTGCCGCCGGCCAGGTAGGTCATCAGGTTCGAGGCCACACCGCCCGGCACGGATCCGACCAGGATGACACCTGCGGCAAGTTCAGGCTCGAAACGGAACAGCGCGGCAAGCCCAGTGCCGACCAGGGGCATGATGGAGAATTGGAGACAGACACCGATGAACACGGGCCACGGCATGAGGAATACACGTTTGAAGTCTTTGACGCTGAGCGTGGTGCCCATGCCGAAGGTGATGATCTGAATCAGGGGCGTGATCAGGCCGCCCAGGTCGTACCCGAACCAGGCTCCGAATGCCTTCGGAAAGACCATGGCCGCAGCAGCGGACACGATCACCCAGGCAGTGAACGCGAAACGTTTCAGAATGGGATGGCACATGAAGGCGGAGGCGAGCATGGCAAGTGCCGCAACGAGCAGGATCCCGGAAAGGGACCTCGAACCCGTAAACAGACAGGCAAAAACAGCGGCAAACAGCAGGGCTGAAAGAACGAGGAGAATTCTAAAACCAGCCGGGATTGTCTTCATGCTGCCCTTTCTCCGGAATGCCGGGACAAGGATCTTTACAGCCGATCGGAAACCGTCAGGATGATGCGCTCACCACGTCCTCCCCTTGAGAAGCTTTTCCTTCTGATAAGGCGTCAGGCTGTCGCCGCGCTCGAGAAGCCATCGGGTGAAATCCTTCTCGATGTCCTCTGTCCATTGCCTGTCTATCTGTCCGGGGGTGTACTTGCCCTCGCGCAGGCGCTGATGGCCGAATGCATCCTTGAGCTGGATGATCTCCGAGGTTTCCACAACCTCGCGTGCCAGGTGAGCCGGGATGAAGATGATGCCTTCACGCTTGGCCAGAACCACATCGCCGGGCATGACCGCCGCCCTGCCGATGCGCACAGGCGTATTGATGCCCATCAGCATCACATCCTTGATGAAGGAGGGATCCCATCCCCTGTTGAAAACCGGGAAATCGGGGATTCGCAGCACCCCCTCGATGTCGCGCGCGCCGCCGTCGATCACAACGCCGGTCCCCCCGGACTTGGCCCAGATGGAATTCCCCAGATTGTCGCCCATGAACGTGCCGTCCACGACCTTGCCCATGAGATCCACCACGATCACGTCGCCCTTGACCACCGTGTCGATGATCCAGGAGTTCTGACCGCCGATCCTGTCTGCCTCCTTGCCTCGTGCCGCGATCACGTCGTTCACATCCGGACGCAGCGGCTGGAAAAATGCGGTGACCGCCCTGCCGGTCAGGACCGGGTCCGCATGGGTGCAAACCCAGCCCCCCTCGAACTGGTTGGTGAAACCATGCCTGTTGCATACCGCCCACGCTTCCTCGATGGAGACTTTCTTCATGCGCTCCAGGAGATCGTCCTCCACCTTCGGCCTTCCGTCCGGAAACCGTTCCCCCTGCCACAGGGGTGTGTATGCGACCAGGTCTTCCCTGGAGAAAATTCCGACCTGGCTGAAGACTGAAACCGAGAGGATCAATGAAAAAAAGAGCAGCATCCGCATGCTCTGCAGACGCGATGCGGAACGCGGCAGGAAAACAGACACTGTTTTCTGCAAGAATGGTAGAGGATTCATCAAGACCTCCGCGGCTCATGGGGACCCATCGGATCGTTGAATCTGACAGCGGGCACCACCCCCGCGGCTTTCCGCATGGCTTGGCCCGGGGTAAGCGAGTGGATATCATTATTTTTAGCCCGACAGATCGAAGAATCCCCGGCAGCTCACCGCCGGGGAGCTTCCAATCATTTCTGATTGAATAATAACGAATTCGGATCTTTTGTGCAACAACTATCAATCCAGGCATCTCCGGGAGTACCGCACTCCTGCCAGTCGACAATATCCGATTCACGCCCATTGTTTTTCTTCTTGATTCCCATGTCCTCCCGGAGGTGATTCTCTTGACATTCTCAAATCCAACCGTTATTATTGATAGATCAATCGTAATCAGAAATGGAGGGGAAGATGGTACGATCGATCCTGTCCATGGTCCGGTCACAGGGGATGGCCTTCATCGCAGCTGTTTCAACGTTCATGATCCTGGATGCCCGGGCCCAGCCGCAGCCCGAACCGCTGCGCGTCCGGAACGTGAGAGGGAACATCTACCAGGTCCAGGGAGGCGGCGGAGCGAATACCGGTTTTTTCATCGGGAAAAGCGAGGTTCTGGTCATTGACGCAAAGATGACCGGAGAATCCGCCGGGGCCATGATTGCGGAGATCGGCAAGGCAACGCCCAATCCGGTCCGCCGCATCCTGCTCACGCACAGCGACAGGGATCATGTCAACGGACTTGCCGGTCTTCCGAAAGACCTGCCGGTCATCGCCCATGAGGAAACCCGCAGGCTGATGGACGAGGCTTTCACGGACGAAGCACTCCGGGCGTTCCTGCCTGACATCACGTTCTCGGAACGCCTGACCCTGCACGTGGATTCCACGCGCATCGCGCTCATCCATTTCGGGCCTGCGCATACTTGTGGAGATGCGATTGTATTCTTCCCTGCGGAAAAAGCCGCGTTTATCGGGGACCTGCTGTTCATCGGCAGGGATCCGCTGATCCATCTGGCGAAGAACGGCAGTTCATTCGGGATGGTCAAGGTGCTGAAATCCATGCTCGCTCTGGACGCAGATCTCTTCCTGTCCGGCCATGCGGATGCGGCAGGACGGGCCGATGTGGAAGCCCTGATCAGCAGCCTGGAGGAGAAGCAGGCCAAGGTCAGGGCCCTTGCGGATCAGGGGAAGACTCTGGAAGAAGTAAAGGCGGCATTCGGTGTGGAGCCGGGCGGCCGCTGGATGAGCCTGTACGAGGTGATTTACCGGGAGCTGACGGAAAAGAGATAGCCTTCATCGGGCACCCCGGGGTCCCACCTTTTCACCTTCGGGAGGATCAAACTTACATCAGATTGAAAAACCACAAACCTTCCGGAATCGTTGCGCCATTTCAGGCTGTATCCTCCCGGAGGTTATTATAGAGGAACCTGCCCCATGAGAATCGTTTTCCTCTTTTTGATTTGCATGATCAGCTGCGGTTCAGCCCAAACGCTTGATCAAGGCCATGCGCTCGGGGCGGATGACATCGCCGGTTTTGAGATCCCCCTCTCGTTCGACGGGGGATTCCCCTATGTTGTGCTGCTGGCAGAAGCTGACAGCATCGAACTTTTCCTGGATACAGGCGCGGGAGACATCCGCATCGGGCTGATGCCTGAAACCATACGAGCTCTTCGGTTGAAGGAAACGGGCCGCACGCGCACGCTCAAGACCCATTACGGAAAGATCCGGTACAAACGCGTCGTGCTTCCTGAGGCCTGTCTCGGCGGAATCGTATTCCGGGACCTGGCCTGCGACCGGGTCGCAGAACAGGCGAATCCGCTGTTCGCACGGCGGGGCATCCTGGGACTGGCCCTATTCCGTTCCTTCAACGTCCTGATCGATTATCCGGGATCCAGACTCGTCCTATTCAAGCCCGGGACTTACCCTGCGGATTTTGATCCGACTCTGTGGAACCGAATCCCCTCTCCGGATCATCCGGACGGGATCATGATGCGCGGGACCCCGGAAGGGCTTTCGAAGGAACTGACCTGGTGCCTCGACACGGGCGCGATCGCCAGGGATCCCGGTCAAACACGGTATTACAATATCATCAGAAAAAAGCATGTCAAGGGCATTGCAGGCCTGAAAGAAAGGGACGGCATGGCATTCTCCGAGGACATCTCCTTCCGATCAGGCCCGGCAATCCTGGATTCTCTGAATTTCCTGGCGTATGACTTCAAGGAACCCGGCGGCATAGACGGTTTTCTCGGCGCGGATTTTTTCTTCAAACACCGGGTGCTGGTGGATTTTCAGAATCAGGTTGTATGGATAAAAACGCGGGAGAAGATTGTCGATGATTGACGGGCGAAGATGGAAGATTGACGCTTTGCCGAACCCCGATCCCCGATTCCCGAGCCCCTCAAATGCACGAAACGCGACGCATGAAAACGGTCGGCCCCGGTCCCCATTTTTTCCCCTGTTCCACTTTCCACTTGCTTTATTCTGAGTGTATATCTAATTTTCTTCAGATTGATCTTCAGTCGGAAAAGGGAGATCCATGAGCAGAACCATGATAACCCGGCGCAGGTTCATCCAGGGAGCTGCTGCGCTCGCAGGCGCAGCCCTGATTCCCCCCGGCATAGCCGAAACGATTGCCGGCCTGGCTAAAAAGTCCGCCAATGACCTGGTCGAACTGGGCAGGACCGGCCTGCGCCTGAGCAGGCTGGGATTCGGGGCCGGATCGCACAGCGGATCCGTCCAGCGCAGCCTGGGGCACGAGGGATTCAACCGCCTGGTGCGGCATGCGTATGACCAGGGCATCACCTACATCGATACGGCCGACGGGTACAAGACACATTCCTGGATCCGCGAGGCCATTCAGGGGTTGCCGCGCGAAAAATTTTTCATCCTGACGAAGATGGGCGGGATTCCCGAGGATCCGGCTGCTGAAATCGACCGCTTCCGCCGGGAGCTTGGCACGGATTACATCGACTGCCTGCTGGCCCACTGCAAGATCCATACAGACTGGGACGAAAGCCATAAAAAACTTCTCGACGCTTTTTCCGAGGCCAAGCAGAAAGGCATCATCCTGTCGCACGGCGTTTCCTGCCACTCCCTGCCCGCGCTCGAAAAAGCGGCCCGGCTGGACTGGGTGGACGTCAACCTGGTCCGGGTCAATCCCCAGGGGGTGCGCGTGGACGCACCCGGCGAGGACTGGAACGACGACAGCGGGCCGGAACATGTGCCAGCCGTCCTGGAGCAGCTGAAAATCATGCGCGAACACGGGCACGGCATCATCGGCATGAAGCTCATCGGCGACGGCGAGTTCACCAGCCCGGAAGACCGGGAGAAATCCATCCGCTTCGCCATGCAGCCCGGCCGTCTGGACTCGGCAGTCATCGGATTCAAGAGTATACAGGAAATCGACGAGGCTGTATCCAGGATCAACGCAGCGCTGGCGGACGTCTGATTCCGACCGTAGCCCCTGGAACGGTGCAACACCGGGGTCCAGCACATCACATCGCCATCCAGTGGACAACCCCTGGGTCCCACAACATACCATGAGGTTTACATGACACTTCTGATCATTTTCAATCCCCATGCAGCCCACGGCCGGGCCGCCCGCATGCTCGACAAAATGAAATCCTACCTGAGCGAAAAAAAGCTGCCTTTCGAAATCCAGCTGACCGAACGCCAGGGCCATGCAATCGAAATTGTGGAAAAGGCGGATTTCGGAGATTACACCGGCATCGCTGCCGCCGGGGGCGACGGCACCCTGTTAGAGGTTGTTACCGCATATTTCCGGAACCAGTCTAAACAACGCATCCCGCTCGGCGTGATCCCGACGGGGACCGGCAATGCCTTTGCCCGCGACATGAACCTGAAGGCATTAAGCTGGATGGACGCGGTGGACGTCATCGCCGCAGGCGGGAAAAAACAGGTGGATGTCGGGCGTATCCGCACGCAGGGCAGTGAATATCATTTCATGAACATCATCGGGCTGGGATTTGTAGCGGACGTGGGCGATACCGCCCGGAAACTCAAATGGATCGGCAACCTGTCCTATACGCTCGGCGTGTTCCACAGGACAATCGGCCTGAAAACCTTCCGCATGACCCTGGAGGCGGATGGAAAGATCATGGAACGTGAAAACCTGTTCACGGAAATATCGAACACAAGGTACACGTCGAATTTCCTCATGGCGCCGCGCGCGAAAATCGACGACGGGCTTTTCGACGTGACGCTTTGTGGAAAACTCAGCAGGAGAAGGCTGCTGTCCGCATTCCCTAAAATCTTTACGGGGGAGCACATCCATCTCCCCGAAATCGAGCATTTCCAGGCCAAACGGATCCGCATTGACACGGAAATCCCCAAGATCCTGACCCCGGACGGGGAGCTGCTGGGTTCCACGCCGCTTGAAATCGAATGCCTGCCGCGGGCCGTGGAGGTGTTCTGGAAATAAGGATTTGATGAAAGGGAGGCTGCCCGCCGATTGCCGCCGGCACATGGGCTGATCCATTGCGGAGCACGCGCTTGCCTTCAGAGTCAATTGGAAACGATCACCGCCTTGATGACGCCGTCACTGCGGCGGGCTGCAGTTTCAAAAGCCCTTCCCGAATCCTCAAGAGCGAACAAATGCGTGACCAGCCCCTCCCATAATGCCGGGTCCCTGCGCACGCGTTCGATGGCAGGCTGCATGCAGCCGTTCTGCCTGCGGGCATGGATGACGGAAATCTCCTTCCTCCTGAGCGCGTGGATATCCAGCCGGACGCGGTCGGCTGCGGGAATCCCCACCACGACCAGTTTCCCGCCCGGTTTCAGCATCACGATGCCCTGATCCAGCGCCTCCTCATCCCCGCAGCATTCGAAAACGGCATCCAGCCCGTCCGGTTCCCGCTTTAAAACCTCGCCGCTGACATCCATCCGGTCTGGATTGCCGCCCCATGACGCCCCCATCCTTAAGGCAGCCTCAATCCTGTAATCCGCCAGGTCCGTGACAAACACGGAACGGCTGCTTTCATTCAATGATTCGGATAAAACGCACAAGCCGATGGGACCGGAACCCAGTATGCCGACCGTGCGGATAAACGGATCATTCAGGAGACGGAAGGCATGGATCGCAATGGACAGCGGTTCTGCCATGACTGCAGCCTGGAGGGAAATCTCCCCACCGAACGGATAACAGTTTTCAACCGGCATGGTGAAATATTCCGCCAGCGCGCCCGGCATCTGGCCCGGCGCTCCCATGAATTTCAGGTTCAGGCATGTATGCGGCCGGCCCGCCTTGCATTGATTGCACCGGCTGCAGGAAACAGCCGGGTCAACGGCGACACGGTCCCCGGACTTGAGACGCGACTGTCCGCCAGGAGCGGTCATGACTTCGGCCACGCATTCATGGCCCATCCTGAATGGATAGGCGACGGATTGACCGCCGATCCGGCCTTCGGTGTAATAATGCAGGTCTGATCCGCAGATTCCGACCATCCTGGTTTTCAGCAGTACCCGTCCCGGTCCCGGCGATTCCGGACGGGGGACATCGCGGATCTCCATTTTGCGGATCCCGGTCAGCAAAGCGGTTTTCATCGGAGATCCCCCGGATCCGGCACTTTCTTCATGACGGCATGCCCGGCCGAGGCAGGCCGGCCGTTTTTTCAGACGCAGGGCGTATATCCTGTACGGAATTCCGTATGATCAGACGCGGCTTGAGAACGATCCGTTTTTCATCCGTCCCGCCTTTGTTTTTCAATTGATCGACCAGAAGTCTGACCGCCGTCTCCCCCATGATTTCCCTGGGCTGGCTGACAACCGTCAACGGGGCAGATAAAAAGGGCGCAAAATCGATATCATCAAAAGCCACCAGGGAAATGTCCGCTGGAACCGTTAAATTTTCCTCCTGCAAGGCCTGCAGGCATCCCAGCGTAATCAGGTCGCTTGTGGTAAAAAGGGCGGAGGGACGTTCCGGCTGGCGGAGCAAGGCTTTCGTCTCGCGGTATCCGTTTTCGCTTCTGAAATCCTTACCCACGATCCGCTTTTCATCGACCGGCAAACCGTGCCGGATCAGGGCGTCTCGGTATCCCTGCACCCTCTGGTTGTTGGTATAGGTATTCAATAAGCCCTGTATGATGGTGATTTCCCGGTGGCCGTTTTGTATCAGATGCGTCACGGCCTGAAACGCACCGGAATGGTTGTCGACGACCACCGAATGGGTATCCAGTTCATCGAAACAGCTGTCCAGCATGACCAGATGGATGTGGTCATCCTGGAGTTTCCTGATGTGGTCGTACCGCACACCGACCGGCATGATGATGAATCCGTCCACGGCCTTGCTTCT
>Ga0233423_10000578_pt1 | contig 18925 bp, 16 predicted proteins | sample Watercolumn_Mata_FD_180713 | JGI IMG/M metagenome (GOLD analysis project Ga0233423, IMG submission 180713) | Freshwater microbial communities from Lake Matano, South Sulawesi, Indonesia - Watercolumn_Matano_2014_112_MG | ecosystem: Environmental > Aquatic > Freshwater > Lake | place: Indonesia...
CAATCGAAAATCGACAATCGAAAATCGACAATCGAAAATCGACAATCGAAAATCGGCAATCGTCTATAGGGCGTTGGCCTGGCGATAGTCGGTGATCTGTTGACGAATCTTCTTGCGCTCCTCAATGGCCGCTTTGGCCGGGCCGAAAAGCCTCTGCTCCAGGGAGTCGGATAGGGCAGCCAGATCGCCCAGGTGCAGCTTCAAAGGCTCCAGCAGCTTCTGGCGCAACGGCGTAGTCAGCCGCCCGCGCAGCCCCTTGCCCTCCTCGGCGGAGAGCCAATCGTTTTTCAGGGGCAGCAGAAGCTGGTTGTTGATGCCGTCCAGCACGCTGGGCAGGCTGGTGATCAGCTCGGTGATTTTGCTGATGCCGTCCTGGATGCGCTCGCCCACGCCAAAGGGAATCCGGCTGAGAATAGCACTGAAGAACGAGCCGATAGCATCGGCCAGGGGGCTGAGCTTGCCGCCCACCTCTCCCGCCGCCTGCTGCACGATCTTCAGGCGGGCCTGGGTCACCGACACCAGACCCTCGGCCAGGGCCAGGCCGGCGCCCAGGGCGGGCAGAGCGCCCTCCAGGGCGGTGAGCGCCGCATCGGCCAGGCCCAGGCCGGCCTGCAGCGCCTTGCTGCCCTCACGCACGGCTTTCAGCGGCACCTCCAGAATGGCGATCCCCGTGCTGATGACCTCATCAATGCCTATCTGCTCCAGGGTTTCGTAGAGCTTGACCAGGTTGCGCAGCTTGGTGAGCTCCGGCTGGACTGCCTGCCTGGCCCGCGCCGCCCCACCCTTCTCCCCACGCGACGTGGCCCAGAAGGCCGTGAGCAGGTTGGTGGGGGTGACCACCAGACCGCCGGCCACGGCCCCCAGGAGGAAATCGCGGCGACTGATGGCCCGGCTGCCGGGCGGCGATTCGCTGGCGGTGGCGGCCAAAATATCGTCCGGGGCAGCAGGGGACGCGTTATCGGCCGGCGGATCGCCTGCCGCGGCACGCGCCGCCTCCTCTTGGGCGGCTCCCAGGGTGGCGTCGAGCTGGCGCAGGGCCGCCTCGTCCAGGGAGCTCAGGCGGGCGGTGAGGCGCGCCTCCAGTTCGGCGCGTGACGGGTTCTCGGCGCTCATCTTGGTCTCCTGTGGGGCGTCAGGGAATCAGGGAATCAGGGATCAGGGAATCAGGAATCTCTTCCCCTGAATCCCTGATTTCCCTTTCCCTACGCCATATCGCTGAACGACTTGCTGGCCAGATCGGCAAAGCGGGTCTGGGCGGCGAAGAAGCGCAGCGGGATCTGCCCCGTCGGCCCGTTGCGATGCTTGGCCACGATGATGTCGGCGATATTGCGCTTCTCGGTTTGGGGGTTGTACAGCTCCTCTCGATGGATGAAGAGCACCACGTCCGCATCTTGCTCCAATGACCCACTTTCGCGTAGGTCGGAGAGAATGGGCCGGTGGTCGGGGCGGGACTCCACAGCCCGGCTGAGCTGGGAGAGGGCCACCACGGGCACAGCCAATTCTCTGGCCAGGCCCTTCAACGAGCGGGAAATCTCGCTGACCTCCTGCACCCGATTCTCCAGACCTCGACCCTGCATGAGCTGCAAATAGTCAATGATAATCAGACCAACGTCTTGCTCGGCCTTGAGTCGCCGGGCTTTCGTGCGCAACTCCAGGGTGGAGATGTTGGGTGTATCGTCCACAAAGACCGCCGTCTCGGAGAGGGTGCCGAAGGCCTGGGTGATGCGCTGCCACTCCTCGTCGTCAATGTAGCCGGTGCGCAGCCGCTGGGAATCCACCCTGGCCTCGCTGCACAGCAGGCGTTGCACCAGTTGCTCCGTGCTCATCTCCAGGCTAAAGATGGCCACTGACAGGTGGTGCTCCACGGCGGCGTGCTGGGCCATGCAGGTGGCGAAGCCGGTCTTGCCCACGCTGGGCCGCCCGGCGACGATGATCAGGTCCGATTTGTGCAGGCCGCCCAGTAGGGCATCCAGATCGGCGAAGCCGGTGGGCACGCCCAGAATCTGCCCCTTCTGCTGATGCAGCGTGTCCAACTGGTCGAAGTATTCCCGCAAGGCGACGTTCAGGGGGATGAAATTCTGGGAGAGGCGACGCTGCGAAACCTGAAAGAGGAGCTGTTCCGCCCGATCCAGCGCCGTGTCCACGTCCTCCGGGCTCTCGTAGCCAATGCGGGCGATCTCCCCGGAGGTGTGGATGAGTCGCCGCATGATGGCGCAGCGCTCCACGATGTGGCCGTAGTGCTCGACGTGGACGGCGGTGGGGACGGTAGCGATGAGGGAGGTCAGGTAGGCCGCCCCGCCCACCTCGTCTAGCTTGCCCCGACGACTCAGCTCGTCGCAGAGGGTCACCAGATCGGCGGGTTCGTGGCGGTCGAACAGCTCGAGGATAGCCTCGAAAATAGCCCCGTGCGCCTGCCGGTAGAAGTCCTCGGCGCGCAGGAAAGTAGCCACCTTGGCGATGGCTTCGCGGTCAAGGAGGAGGCTGCCCAGGACTGCCTGCTCGGCCTCGATATTCTGCGGTGGCAACTTCTCGTACGCCTGGCGAGTGGCAGGCGCCGAATACGACAAGTCGTCATCGGGGGGTCTGTCTAAGGTCATCGTTCAACACTCCAACACACGAATCAAAAGCATCCTTGTCTTACGGGTAATCAGGGAGATACTTCACAAACGTCAACACCGACTTCACTGTGTCGTAAAATATCTTATCAGCCGTCCAGAACTCACCGCCGCGCAATTCGGCCAATGCTGCATAGGTAGCATCGTAGACGGTAGGCAGATTGAACCGCTCAGCTATGTCGCGAGCCCGTTGACGTAGCTTGGGATGCGTAACGATGTGAACCGGTGCACGATCGAGGATACCGTAAGCTTTATACGCGTCCTGAAGGCTTAGCCTACCTGCTACCACTCGCTTGCGAATCACGGTATCCACTTCGCTCTCGAACATTGGCGGAGCAATTAGGTCAATCCCCGCTGCTGCGGACTCACGCACTAACCGACGACTAGTAGCACGGTGCGCTTCGCCCTTGAGCGCCAGCTTAACGAGCACACTGGCATCAATACATCGTTCATTCACAATCGGCTGGCCCTCTCTTCACGAATTCGCCTTAGATCTTCAGCAGAGTCGAATTCGCCTGCGATGCTTGCAGCGACTGCATCACATTCTGCCAGCCAGGCCTCCACTTCTGCCAGGCGTGCCTTCCTTGCTTGTTCCTCTACTCCCCCTGTCGGCACTCCTAGTGGCGTGGCGCGCAATTGCCTGGCTATATACTCTAGCAACTGGAGTTGTTCTTGGGGTCGCAATTTGGCCACCTGTTGCTCGACCTTTTCTAGAATCACTCCGCTAGACATGGTCACATAGTCTCCTGCCTGGTAAACAGCGCGGGCTTCCCCGATCTCGGCTGGCACAGCCGGCTCCTGCCCCAACTCCTTCTCCTCAGCCTGGGCTATTTGTGCCGTCATCTTTGTCCCTCTTCAGAGTATTGTGGCCAGCCAGCTTGCAAGCCCCACGCCAGACTGCTGGCGCGGCCTGGGCGAGGGGGCAGCACAGCCAGGGTGAGCTAGACACCAGCCGGTGGGCTTCCCCCCGTATCGCTGAATTCCAGCGTGTTGACGAAGTCGCGGAAAACGGCGAGCCGGTCTTCTTCCTCTTTGGACGTGGGCTCCTGATCCGGGACGATGCCCGCCTCGTCCAGGACTTTCTGCTCCACAAAGATGGGCACCTTGGCCCGCAGGGCCAGGGCGATGGCATCCGAGGGGCGAGCGTCCAGCTCCACGTGCCGGCCATCATTGTCCAGGACCACCCGGGCGAAGAAGGTGTTGTCGGTCAGGTCGTTGACCAGGATGCTGGTCACCTTAGCGCCCAGCCCTTCGATGGCGGCGAGCAGGAGATCGTGCGTCAGGGGGCGAGACACCTCCACGCCCTGCAAGGCCATGGCAATGGCCACGGACTCCGGGTGGCCGATCCAGATGAGCAGATAGCGCTCCTCCTCTTTGGCCTTGAGGATGACCACGCGCTGTAAGCCAACCAGACTGACACGAATGCTGTCCACGATCATTTCGATCATTTTGTTACCTCCAGGAGACGCCACGTCGTCAGCTCTTTTCCCCCGCGAGGGGAGTGTAGAAATAATAACCCTCCGCGCTTTCGTCTTTGCGATAGAGCGGGTTGGTGCTCATGAACTTGACCAACGAGGCTTTAGAGAAGGGCTTTTCGACGTTCACTGCCGGCAGCAGGTCGTCCAGGCTGGCGCGATAGATGGTCTTTTCGCCCTCACTGCTCTTCTGACCGACGCGCTCAAAGGCATAGGCGAGCACGGCGGGGCTCTTGCGCCGGCTGTTCTCTTCCAGCCGCCGGGCGTTGTTGAAGCCTTTGTAGCGTGTTTTCTCCAAGATTTGTGTCTCGTCTACGACAAAGACGATGGGCAGGGTCTCAAAGACGAAGCGCTGGCGGCGCTCGTCGTAGCGCAGCAGGCTCAACTCCTGTGGCTCCTCGGCCAGGGGGTACTCCACGATGAAGGCGTTACTCCGCTCGCCGCGCCTGATGACCAGCCTGGCCCCCGCCACAAAGTTGACGAGCAACTCCTCCAGTCCATCAATCCAGCCCCCACGGTTGCCGCTGGGGTAGTGCAGCTCGGCAAAAAGCGCCAGGCCCTCAAGCTGGGGAGCGGCGAACTCCAGCCAGACGCCCTTCTGCTCTTTCAGCAAGGGACGGGGCAGGAGGAGCTTGGCCCACGGATCGTAGGGTAGGAGACCGTTCTCGATCTCGTAGAAGGTCAGGTTGTGCACCCAGGCCCCATCCTCCAGGGCCGCGGCGGGCGGTTCATCCTCCAGATACCTCGTGTCTTGGCCGACCTCGCCCGGCTTGAGCAGCCCCGTGCGGGCGGTGGGCCGGCCAGCAGGGCGCCACAGATAATCCTCGGCCGTGCCTACGAACTCAAAGTCCCGCTTCTCCCGCAGCAGCTCGTGGTTCAGGCAGAAGCGCAACAGGGGATAATCGGCGTCCTCCTCGCTGCGGCCAAAGACCTCCTTGACCAGCCGCGCGTCGGACTCTGGCACACCGCTCTCCAGCAGAAAGTTGTGCACCTGACGCAACTCCATCTTGGAGAAAGAGAGCAGCCCATCGGCCAGATACCAGGCGGGGCCAAAGGAGATGAAGCGCGCATCGGCGGCCAGGCGCTCCCGCAGAGCAGTCTGGAACATGCCCCCGTGCTTCTCGTAGATTTGCGCCGCCTCCTCGGTCAGGTCAATGACGGCCTCGGGCGTGACTATCTGCGGATGGCGATGAATCGCCTTGGGCTTGATCTCGCGCGGTATCCGCTTGGGTGGTCTGGCCTCCACGATGGGAATTGTCTCTCGTTGCACGATGGTGGGCTTGAGTGCCGGCTTGACCGGCGCGGTGGTGACCGCAGGCAGGCGAGCCGGGGTCACACCCAGGGGCCTCCGACGCGGCTGCACGCTAGGCGGTGGCGGCACGTAACGGCCGAGCTTGGTGGTGAGATAAGACACCTGCCCGTCCGCTTCTTCTCTATGGAAGACGTGGCTGTTCTGGCGCACCGCGGCTTCTAGCAACTCCGTCATGGACGCGGCATTAGGGCGCACCTTTTGCTGCACAAAATGAGCTACCAGGTCCGGGAGCGAGCGGCGGATCAGGGCATTGGCGGCGAAAGCCTGGCCCTGCGTGACCATGAGCTCGAACAGCAACCGGGCGATTTTCTGCTCTTCTTCGCTACCGTGGAAGGTTGGCTGACCGTCTGTCATAGATGGCAATCCCTCGATGTGCAATTAGTTCGTAGGGCAGGTTTCCATGACTTTGTCGAAAAATGACCAGCGGTGGGGAATCCTCAACTTGTTGAGGCGCTTTCTAGCTGCCGAGTGGGAGATGGCCGAACAAGTTCGGGATTCCAGAGCCACCCAGTGGGGCACTGTCCCTTCGAAGGGCCATTTTTCGACAAAGTCTTCCATGCCTGCCCCCGTTCGGCGGCTATGGACAGCCGCCCTACGTGGCTGACGCGGCCTCAGCGGTCACGCGGGCGCGCAGTAGGACGATGTACTGGCGCGTCAGTTCCTCGATAGACATAGGCCGGCCAGCCTGCCGCAAAAACTCTACCAGCTTGTCCAGGTCGGCTTGCTCTACCTGGAAAGGCTTGGCCGGTGCCTGCTCTTCCGCCATGGGTCTGTGCCTCCTCTTAACGCTGTGAGCGCCGCGCCCGAGCTGCCACTGCCGGGCGCTGTCAGGGCCAATTATACACGACCGGCAGGCAAAAGACAAGTCCCCTGGCCCATGCTGCAGGGCCCTGTCAAAGTCCATCCAAGTGTCATTGCGAGTCACCAATGACGCGGCGTCATTCCTAGGGGCAGAAACTTGAATGCGCATCGGTTCGTAGTGGGCGCTTGAGCGCCTTAGCAACGCGCTGGAAACGCGCACTACGAGCCAAGTTTCTGAGCAGCCCCGTAGGGGCGAAGCAATCTCACTGTTGCGCCATGAAGGAGATTGCTTCGCTGCGCTCGCAATGACGCGACGACGACTTTGACAGGGCTCTGCCCATGCTGGCGCAGAGGACTTGGAGGCGGGCAGGCGGGCTATGTCCGTGGCCGCGGGGGCACAACCGAGTCGGCCCGGACGGGCGTGACGAACAGTACACTACCAGCCACTATAGCGTTTCTGCAGGAGAGGCAGGTACGTCTGCCAGCCGACGAACAGCGATGCTGTGGCTGTGTCGTTGGTCGGATCCACGTCCGGGCCGGAAGGGGCGATGTCTGCCTGACTGCTGAGCAGTGTGCCCAGGGTCACGGTAGAGGCCACGGTGGCGGTGATCGTGATGGTGTAAGGGCCACTGCCGGCGGCCAGGCTGCCCACCGTCCAGGCCCACGGTGGCTCAGCGGTGGCGGGTGCTGGATCGGCCGCGACCAGAGAGAGGCCAGCCGGCAGGCGGTCCGTGACCAACGCCTCCGGCGAGGCCACGGCTCCCCGGTTACCATAGCGCAGGGTGTAGGTCACTACCTGGCCAGGTAGAGCGCTGGATGGGCCGCCCAGGGATACCCAGAGGTCCAGAGAAGCCGAGCCGGCACTCACCTCGTCCAGGTCAACCAGGGTGCGCAGGCCGTTGGCGGTCTCGTGGACGTTGAAGGTGACGGTCACAGTCTGGCCGGTCCAGGGGGAAAGGTCAATCCACGATAGCGCCCAGTCGGCCATAGGGGCGGCGGTGGAGAAGACCTGGGTGGTCGTGAGGCCGTTGGCGATTTGCACCTCGAACCAATCGTTGGCCAGGATGTCCGCCGTCTCCAGCCGATAGAGGAAGGCCAGGGTGGGCTGGTAGAGGCTGTTGGTCACAGTGATCACCTGGGCCAGGGACGAGTCGCCGCTCACCTCCAGCGGGTTGAGGAGGCGGGCGCTGACCACAGCAGCGTTACCAGGGGTGTGGTCGGCATAGGCCAGCACCGGCCGACCGTCCGGGAGAACGGCCAGGGCCGGTTCCTGAGCCGGGCCTGGCTCGCCGGTGGCCTTGAGCGCTGGCAGCCACCACGCCCCAACGGCCCTGTTGGTGTAGAAGACGGCAAGCTGGCCGGGCGTGCTATCGGCCCAGGCCACATGCACCATGCCGGTGTGATCCACGGCAATGGTGGGCTGAAAAGACTCGCCGGGTGTGTTCGCAATGTTCAGCGGGTACGACCAGTTGCCGTAGCGTGGCTTCAGGGCGAAGAAGACGTCCCGATTGCCCAGGCTCCAGTCGCTCCAGACGACGTACACGGCGCCGGGGCCGGTGGCGATAGCTGGCTCCGTGGAGTCTGTGGCGGTGTGGGAGATATTCACCACATCTGACCAGACGCCGCCGGCAGGCTTGCTGGCGTATTCGATCTCCCAATTACCCCAGCCATGCTGCCACACGGCGTGCAGGGTATTGTTTTCGTCTATGGCCAGGGCCGGCCACTGCGCATGGCCTGCCCCCGGCGGGTTCTGGGAGATGCTGGCTGGTGACGTCCACGCGCCACCTGCGGGCTTGCTGCTGTAGAAGATACTGTATTGCCAGACTGTCGGGTCGTAGCTGTGCCAGAGGACGTGCACCGTGCCGGTGCCGTCCACGACCACAGCGGGGGCCGCAGCCTCGCCCCCTGGGGGGCTATGAGACAGATTCTCGACGCTCGTCCAGGCGCTGGCGGGCGGCTTGGCGGCGTAGTACACGTCGAACTGGCCGGGGGTGTTATCGGCCCAGAGGGCGTGCAGCGTGCCATCGGGCCCCACGGCCAGGGCAGGCTGCACCGAGTCGCCAGCGGTTTGGGAGACGTTCAGCGGTGCCGCCCAGGAGCCGCCCCCAGGCTGGTGACTGGAGAAAATCTCCCGGTTGCCGGAGGTGTCCGACCAGAGGACGTGCAGCGTACCGCTGATGTCAACGCACAAGGCCGGGGCTAGGGAGTCGCCGGAGGCATTGGCCACCCGGCTCATTTCCGTGTGCAGCCGCTGGCCCAGGAGGGCACCGTACGGGCCGGTGTGCCCCCGGGTGGTGATGGTAGGCGTCGTCACACCGGCCGGCAGCCAGGAGCCCCAGCCTGAAGCCTCGAACCCGCCGTTCTGCACCACGTCGTCGGCGGGGGGCAGGGTGAAGTTGAGGCCACTCACGTCCTTGACGACGTCCAGGGTCAATGCTGGCCGGGGGCCATAGCCATTTCTGGAGGCCGTCACGCGGTGTGCGCCCTCGGCCGTGAGGTAGGTGGTGTAGCTGCCACTGGCCCCACTGGTCACGCTGCTTACGGCGGCGGGGCTGGTGCTCAGCACAGCCCCGGCAATAGGCGCGCCGCGGTTGTCCTGCACCCGGCCGGTGAGGCGATAGGTGTAGAGGGTGGTGTAGGTGTCGCCGTCAGGTGCATAGGCCGATACGTTCCCGGCGTTGTCCGTGGCCCGCACGCGGAAATAGTAGGTGTGGCCCATGAGGCCCGAGAAGTTTTCGACGGTGTGGCCCACGCCCTGCAGCCAGTCCGTCCAGTCCCCCGTAGCGCCGTCCCGATACTGGACGTCGTAACAGCGGATGCCGGAAGCGCCGGGGTCGTCGCCGGCCCAGCGCACGGTAATGCCGCTCAAGGCTGGCGAGTAGGCGGGCAGAGTCTCCACGCGCACCACCGGTGGCAGGGCCTCCACGGTGGTCTGCGTATCGGCGTTGGCGTGCAGTGGCTCCAGGTTGTAGCCCTTGTCGCGCGCCCGGCAGCGGAAGTAGTAGGTATGCCCGCCCAGGCCGGTGAAGCTGGCGGAGGTGTCCATCGTCGCCGTCAGCCAGTCGGTCCAGGGGCCAGAGCCATCTTTGTGCTGCACGTCGTAGCTTTGCACTCCCGCGGGCCCCACATCGCTCCCTGACCAGCTTACGGTAAAAGTGGCCGGCGACTGGCCGTCGAGCGGAGCCACCGCCGAGACGGGCGGCAAGATGTCCGTGGTCTCCCAGTGAGGCCGCCGGGCGTAGCCGGGGTTGATTAGGGGAGTTTCGTCGAACCACCACCCCGGTTCCATCCTCGCCGTGTAGATAGCCGACCACTCCAGGTACCACTGCCCACCATAGTAGATCAAGTTCTCTTTGGTGAAGGCAATGAACCCGGCTGGCGGTGACCAGGGTTGTAAGGGCGACCAGGTAGGGTTCCAAAGGTTCTGGGCATAGCTGGCATAGACCGGAATGTTGATACTGCCGCTAGACACGTCCACGTAGCCAATCTCCAGCCAGCCGTCTTCGTTGAAGTCGTTGCTGAAGGCGATGCGCGTGCCGTCAGGTGACCAGGCCGGATAGCTGGCCCACTTGAGGCTCTGGGTGATTGGGGCCTGCTGCGCGCAATTGTTGACGTCCATCCCCCAGATCTCGTACTGGCCGCTGCGGTTGGAGATGAAGGCGATACGCTGACCATCGGGCGAGAAGACAGGCTCGCCATCGTAGACCGTATTGTTAGTGCACCGCCGCTGGTTGGAGCCATCGGCGTTCATGATGTAGACCTCGTAGTCGCTATCACGGGCGGACTGGAAGGCGATCAGGCTGCCGTCCGGCGACCAGGCAGGCATGGTATTGGTGATGGGGGCCGTAGTGTTGGTGCGCTGAGTCACGTTGGAGCCGTCCCAGTTCATGGTGTAGATTTCGTAGTTGCCGTCCCGGGTAGAGGCAAAGGCGATCTTGGTGCAGCCGCGATTGAGACGCGGCGCGGTGTCCACCGCCGGGTCGTAGGTGCGGCGAGTCTGGTTGGCGCCGTCGCCCTCAGCGACGAAAATCTCCCAGTTGTTGTCTATGTAAGACGTGTAGACGATGCGGATCCACTCACCCAGGCCGGGCACGGCCGGCGGCGCGAAACGTGGGCCTGGCGCTGCCGGTGGTGGGTTGCCGCGCGGGATGGCCATCTCCACCCCCGGTTCCGGGCGCGGCGGTCTGGCCGACCCAGGGGCTGGCGCCGGCGGCGTGGGTGACACTGGCGTGGGCGGTGGTGGCGTGGGGGCGAGCGGCGCGGCGGTCGTTCCGCTGGCCAGTAGAAACGCCAGCCCCAGGGCGAGCAGGAAAAGCAGGGCGCGGTGATGGCTGCAGTGCAATCTGTACTCCACGAAAGAAATACCAACACGGGCCGGCAGGGGTAGCAAGGGTAAAAAAGGTAACAAGGGTGACAAGGGTAACAAGAGTGACAAGGGTAGCAAGGGTAACAGGGCGCTAGCGGGCCCAGGACAAGCGTTCGTAGTCCCAGCGGCTGAGCTGCACGTTGGCGTCTACCAGCTTGGTCACGTCAGAGCCATCGGCTCTCATCACGTATACCGCCCAGGCGCCAGAGCGATCGGAGCGGAAGGCGATCCAGCGACCGTCAGGAGACCAGATGGGGATGCCATCGGAAGTGGGCTGGTTGGTCAGCCGGGTGATGTTCGAGCCGTCGGCGTTCATGACGTAGATCTCCCAGTTGCCGTCTCGGTTGGAGCCAAAAGCGATCTTGGCGCCATCCGGCGACCAGTCGGGGCTGGAATCGTTGCCGTTGGTGGTCAAGCGGGTGCGATTGGCACCATCGGCATTGACTACCCAGAGGCCGCAATCGCCGCCCACACACCCCTTAAAGACGAGCCTGCTGCTATCGGGTGACCAACTGGCTTGCTGGCCATCAGCGACGATACGTAGCCCGCCGCCGTCCGGGTTGATGGCGGCAATAACCAGCCCCTTTTGCCCTGCCCCGTGAAGGCGATGCTCTTGCCATCGGGCGACCAATCTGGCCAGGCGAAACCGCCTTTGGCGACCTGGCTCCAGCCGCTGCCGGCTGTGGGGCTCATGGTGAAGAGGCCGTTCTTATCCCAGGAGTAGAAGACCAGCTTACTGCCATCGGGAGAGAACGACGGCTCACTACACCAGGTGCAAAGATTGATGGAGCCAGTGCCATCGGCGTTCATGACGTAGATTTCGTAGCCGCGGGAGGCATCAGCGGTAAAGGTGGTGTAGGCGATGCGGCCACTAAGCACGGGTTTGGGGGTAGCTGTAGGCGGCGCTGGCGTGGGGGGCAGCGGTGTAGCTGTGGGTGGCAGCGGCGTGGCCGTGGGCGGCACTGGCGTAGCCGTAGGCGGCAGCGGCGTGGCGGTAGGCGGTACAGGCGTGGCCGTGGGCACGGGCGTGTAGGTAGGGTATGGCGTGTAGGTGGGCGGCGGGGTCGCCGTGGGCAGCAGTGTGGGCGTGGGGGCGGGGGCACAAGCGGCCAGCCCCAGAACCAGGCTCAGGAGCAGGAAGCAACCAAACAAGCGTTTCATCTTGCACACCCTCCTCTGAAAAATAGATGGCTTACCTAGCCAGGCCCAAGCAGCCGCTATCGGCTGTCAGGTACATTATACACCCGCATCAGGCAGAAAGCAATACGCCAGGGGCCATTTAGTGCCAGCATTTTGGCCCCTGGCGCAATTATTAAGGTAAGACACGCCGATGATGGTCACTCCGCAGCCAGCAACGCGGACAGGGCGACGGGATGATAGCCGGCGGCGATTAAATCGTCCAGGAGTGCGGGCAGGGCTTCAGCGGTGGCCTGGCTGCCCACGTGGAAGACGATGATGGCGCCATCGCTGGCCTGCTGCCGCACCCGCTGGCGCACCATAGCCGCGGTGGTCCCTTCCTGCCAATCGGTGCTGTCCAGTGTCCAGTACACGGTGCGATAGCCCATCGCCGCCGCCAGGTTGCGGATGCGTTCGTCCCGGGCGCCGGAGGGCGGGCGGAACCACGGCCGCGTCGTCTGGGCGGTGGCGGCCATCACCGTCGCCTCGGCCCGCGCCAGCTCGGCCACGACCTGGCGGTCGGGCAGCGTCGTCAGATCGGGATGGGTGTCGCTGTGATTGCCCAGCTCGTGGCCCTCAGCGACGATGCGGCGCACCAGCTCAGGGGAGCTGCGGGCGAACTGGCCGGTGACGAAGAAGGTGGCGCGCAGTTGGCGGGCACGCAGGGCCTCCAGGATGCTCGGCAGGGCCTGGGCGTCCGCCCCAGCATCGAAGGTCAAGGCCAGCCTGCGCTGGCCGTTAGGGCCACGCTCGATTTCCGCGGCGGAGACGTGGCGGCTGATCAGCAATCCTTCCGCCGCCGCCCACTTCAGGTACTGCACAATGCCGTCGTAGTAGCCCCAGGCCACGGCCTGCAAGGTGCTGTCCTTCTTGAGCAGGGCGGCCTCCTGCTCGTTGCTCAGGAAAAGCGGCTCGCCCAAGGCGGTGGGCATGTTCAGCCCGCGGGCCAGCCGCGTATTGCCCCCCAGGCCGAACAAATGCCCGTAGGACCGGCCGATGGTCAGGTCGTCCAGGACGCCCAGGTCGGGTGGATTGTAGCCGGACTCCTGCAGGCGCGCCCGCAGGCCAGCGTGCAGGAAGTCGGCCAGCTTGCGGTTCTGTGCTGCCAGCGGGCCAGCATCGGCATAATAGACCGAGGTGCCACGCAGGTTCTTATCGGTCCAGGAGTTGAAGTGCAGGTGGACGTACACGGCGGCGCCGCTGGCGTTGGCCAGGTCCAAACGGACCTGCGCCTCGTTGTAAGCGCGGCCCGTTTGATCCCTGGGCGCCAGACTGGCCAGGGCGTAATCGCCATCGCGCATCAGCAGGACAGCATAGCCGTTGGCCTCCAGCAGGTCGGCCAGCTTGCGCCCCACCTGCAGGTTCAGGTCTTTTTCGATCAGGTCGGTCTTGCCTGCACTGTCCTGGTGGCTGGCCCCAGGGTCCGCCCCGCCGTGGCCGGCGTTGATGGCGATGACGGGCTTCACGATTTCCATCTCCCGGCTCAGGACCGGGAGAGGAGGCGCTGGCGTGGACGTAGGCGGCAGCGGCGTGGCCGTAGGTGGCACTGGCGTGGGTGTTATAGTTCCATGTTCCACGTTCCAGGTTGGCGTGGGCACGGGAGTTGACGTAGGCGGCTTAGGCGTGGATGTGGGGAATGGCGTGCTGGTGGGCAGTGTAGTCGCCGTGGGCAAAAGCGTAGGCGTAGCCACGGGCAATGGCGCGGGTGTAGGTGGCGTGAGGGCACAGCCGGCCAATCCCAGGGTCAGGCTCAAGAGCAGCAGGAAAGGCCAAAGGTATCTCATCTGTCCAGTCTAGGTGCGTAGGTGCGACGCACCTCGGAGGTGCGTCGCACCTACGCACCTGAATCCTCTATTTGCGCCGTAGGCGCCAGCCGGCCACCAGCAGGCTGACAGTGGCGACGACGGCCACTGCCCCTACCAGCCGCCAGACGGCCCAGCGGTCGTCCAGGAGGTTGAGGGGCGCGGGCGATGGCGTGGTGGTGCTAGCTACCTCTCCTCCCGCCCCTCCCCTCGTAGGGGAGGGGGAAGGGGGAGAGGTGGTGGGCGTCGCCGTGGGCTGAACGACGGTGAAGGTCAGCCGGCGTTCCACCCGATTCAGACCATCGTCGTCGGCGATAAGCAGCAGGGTGTGTTCGCCGGCGGGCAGGGCGGCGCCCAGGGTGATGGCCTCCAGGCGGTCGCCGGCGGCCAGGGGCTGATCGTCCAGCAGGGCCTGTACCTGGACGCGCGGAGCGTCGGCTTCCAGGCGCAGCGGCAGGCGCGCCCCCGCCCAGGCGCCGTTCGCCGGGGCCTCCACGGCCAGGGTCAGGCGAGTGTACTGCAGGAAAGGGTAGTCAAAGTAGCGGCGATAGAGCGGCAGCAGGTCCACCTGGGGCGCGGCGGCGCGCATCGCCCGGAAGAAATCCTGCGGGCGAGCCAGGCGGAAGCGCTGCGTCTCAAAATAGCTCTTCAGGCCCCGCCAATAGGCGGTCTCGCCCATGGCCTCGCTCAGCTCGCGCAGGAAGGTCGCTCCCTGGCGATAGACGGCAGCGAAGTAGGTGGTACCGTTGGGGAAATCGTAGATGCCATGGTTGACCGGGGTGTTATTACGAAGATCGCCCCAGCTCTGCCAGAGGACGGCGTACTCGTCCGGGTAGCGCTGGCGAAAGAAGTCCAGCGAGATGGCCGTGACCAGGGCCTCGTCCAGCCAGGGGTCGTGCAGTTGGTCGTTGCCCACCATGGCGTAGAACCACTGATGGGCCAGCTCGTGGGCGGTCAGGATGCGCAGGTTGCTGCGCGAACCAGCCAGCATGTCGCTGCGCAAGAAGATCAGGCAAGGGTGCTCCTGGGCGTTGTGCACGGCGTTCCTGAAGCCGGTGACGGCGATGCCCAGGTTGGGATAAGGATAGGGGCCAATTCGCTCCACGTACCAGCGCACGACCTCGGCGCCGATGACCAGGGCCTCGGCGGCTTCCGGGGCTTGCTCCGGCAGGTAGTAGATGCTCAGGGTCGTGCCATTGAGGTCTTTGGACTGCACCTGGTAGCGGGCAGAGACGGCCAGGGCGAAATCCCGCACCTGGCGGGCGCGCAGTTGCCAGTCCCTGTCTTTGTACGTCACGACCTCGCCGGTGGCGGCCACGGTCGCCGGCTGGGAGGTGGTGAGGTAAACGTCGTAGTCGGCCAGATCGGCAAAGAAGGCATCGCCGACGGCGGTGTAGCGATGCCGATCCCAGCCGCCCTGGTAGACGGCCAGCACGGGGAACCAATCGCCCAGGGCGATGATGCCGTTGGCCGCGCCGAAGCGCCCGTCGGAAGGAGGCAGGCTCAGCCGGTAGCGCAGCACGACCTGGGTGGCCTGGCCGGGGGGCAGCGAGCGCGGCAGCGATAGCTCCAGGACGATGCCGTCCAGGGTGGGCGTGACGACCTGGCTGTCCACGCTGGCACCGGTCAGGGCAAAAGCGCCGTAGTAGGCCGGGATGACGTGGAAGACCAGGGAGGCCAGGGTAGCCGTGGTAGGGTTGGTGTAGTCCAGGGTCTGCACGGCTGTCAGCACGTTGCGCTCCAGGTCCAGGTCGAGACGAAGCTCGTAGTGCGGCCGGGGCGGCGCCGCGGCCGCGGTAGCATCGCCACCGGGCACAGCCACGGCGGCCAGAATCAGGATGGTCAGGAGAAGCCCCAGGGTCTGGCGGGGGCGCGGCAAAATGTACACACTCCTTCAGGCCAGACCTGACAGGTCTCCAAAGACCTGTCAGGTCTTCGCAGGTTGGGCGCAGTATAGCAGAAGCCTGCACAGCCCGTCAAGCGGGGGAGCGGGGTGGATGAATGACCAAAGACGAAGGACGAAAAATTCGTCGTTCGTCTTTCGTCGTCTTGCTTGCGGTACCCCACTTTTGTACAGAGCATACGAGCGACCTGCGAAATATGTAAGCGCGAAGCCGACATGTCGGCTCGCTTCTAATAGCATAAAACATTTTCTTTTTTGGATTAGAAGCCGAATTTATTCGAGCGCAAATCAGGTGTACCACGGCTCTACGACAAAGTGGGGTACTGCCAGGTCGTCTTGGCCTTGACAAGGGGGGCCATTCGTGCTAAGCTATGCGTTGCCCGCTTAGCACTTCAGCCAATAGAGTGCTAAGAATCTACCTACCGAAGGCAGCAACCCACTATGGCCAACAAGCGTGATTATTACGATGTTCTGGGGGTGGAGCGGGGTGCCGATCAGGAGGCCATCAAGAAGGCCTTCCGCCGCCTGGCTCGCCAGTACCACCCCGACGTGAACAAAGAACCAGACGCCGAGGCGCGTTTCAAGGAGCTCAACGAAGCCTACGAGGTCCTGAGCGACGAGGAGAAGCGCGCCCACTACGACCGCTTCGGCCACGCCGGTACGCAGGGCCCCTTCGGCCCAGGCTTTGAGGGCTTCGGCACCGGCGGCCTGGATGATCTCTTTGAGAGCTTCTTCGAGGGCATGACGGGGGTGCGTACCCGCACGCGTCGCGGCCCGCAGCCGGGCGCTGACCTGCGCTACGACCTGACCCTGTCCTTCGAAGAGGCGGTCTTTGGCTGCGAGAAGGAGCTGGAAGTCCCGCGCTGGGAGATGTGCAGAGCCTGCAAGGGCAGTGGCGCTGCCCCGGGCACCTCGCCCACGCGCTGCCCGCAGTGCCGCGGCAGTGGCGAAGTGCGGCGCGCGCAGCAAACCATCTTCGGCTCGTTCGTCAACGCCGTCCCTTGTGATCGCTGCCAGGGGCAGGGCACCATCATCAGCACGCCCTGCCCGGAATGTAACGGCCAGGGCAAAGTACACACCGTGCGCCGCCTCGCCGTGAAGATCCCGGCGGGGGTGGACAGCAACACCCAGATTCGCCTGGTCGGCGAGGGCGAGCCGGGCACAAAGGGCGGGCCGCCGGGCAACCTGTACGTCCTTCTGAAAGTGCGCAAGCATCGCCACTTCCGCCGGGACGGCAATGACATCCTGTACGATCTGACCATCAACTTCGCCCAGGCGGCCCTCGGCGATGAGGTGAGCGTGCCCACGGTGGATGGCGAGGTGAAGCTGGCCATCCCGTCGGGCACACAGTACGGCGCGGTGCTGACGATCAAGGGCAAGGGCGTGCCTTTCCTGCACAGCAACGACCGGCGCGGCGACCAGCGGGTGCAGGTCAAGGTCGCCACGCCCACCAGGCTCAACAAGGAGCAGAAACAACTGCTGCACGAGCTGGCCCGCTCCCTGGGCAAGGGCAAGGACGTGACGCCGCCTAACGACAAAGGGGTTTTTGACAAGATGAGGGACGCGCTGGGAGTATGAGGATTTAGAAGGGTAACGGGGGTAGCAGGGGTAACGTGGGTAACAGGGGTACAGGGGGACAGTGGCTGGAGCTTACCACCGAGGTGGATCGTGAGGCGGCGGAGGCGGTGAGCGCCGTCTTTGCGGCGGTGGTGTACGGCGGCGTGGCCATCGAGGAGAGCATCACCGCCCGCGGCGACAGCGAAGGCTATACGCTGGACGCCGACCAGCCGGTGACCGTGCGCGGCTACCTGCCCGTAGACGACAACGCCGGCTGTAAGGTCGCTCGCCTCAAGGAGGCCATGGACCACCTGAGCTTCCTGCGCCCGGCGAGCCCCCTCCAGGTGCGGCCCATCGCCGAGGAAGACTGGGCCAACGCCTGGAAGGAACATTTTCACGTGCACCGCGTGGGCCAGCGCCTGGTCGTGGTGCCGTCCTGGCGCGAGTACACCCCGCAGCCAGCGGAGATTACCATCCTGCTCGATCCGGGCCTGGCCTTCGGCACGGGGCTGCACCCCACTACCCAGATGTGCCTGGCCGAGCTGGAGCGACAGGTACAGCCGGGGATGCGCCTGCTGGACCTGGGCACCGGCTCCGGCATCCTGGCCATCGCCGCCGCCCGGCTGGGGGCCGCCAGCGTCCTGGCCCTGGACACCGACCCCATCGCCGTGCAGGCTGCCCGGGCCAACTTGGCTCGCAATGGTGTCGAGCAGATCGTCGAGGTGAAACAGGGGTCTCTGTTGTACCCTTGCGAAGGTTCCGGAACCTTCGCAAGGGTATCGGCCAGGGGACAGGGACCTTTCGATTTAGTGGTGGCCAACATCATCGCCCAGGTGATCAGCGACCTGGCCGAGTCGCTGGCGGCGGCTCTGGCGCCCGGCGGCCGGCTCATCGCCTCCGGCATCATCGGCGAGCGGGCGGAGGCCGTCTGGGAGCGATTAGCCGCCGCCGGCCTATCCCTCATCGCCCGGCGCCAGGAGGGCGATTGGGTCACCTTCGTGGGGGAACGATGCACCGCTTCTTCGTCCCCGCCGACTGTCTGAAAGCCAACCCCGTGACGCTGGGCGGGCCGCTGGCCCACCAGATAGCCCACGTGCTGCGCCTGCGCCCTGGGGAGCGCATCACCCTGCTGGACAACACCGGCTGGGCCTACGAGGTGGAGCTGAGCAAAGTCACCGCCCAGCAGGCCGCGGGCGAGGTGCGGCGCAAGTCCCTGGCCACGGGCGAGCCGCGCACCAAGATCACCCTCTACCAGGCCCTGCTCAAGGGCGATCACTTCGAGCTCGTCCTGCAGAAGGGGACGGAGCTGGGCATCGTAGACTTCGTGCCCCTGATCAGCGAGCGTTGCGTGGTGGCCCACCTCGATCAGGCCTCGGCCAAGGCGGCGCGCTGGCAACGCATCATTTTGGAGGCGGCAGAGCAGTCGGGGCGAGGTCGGCTGCCGGTGCTGCGCCCGGCCACCCTCTTTGCTCAGGCCTGCGAGCAGGCGGGGCGGCGCAGCCTCTCGCTGATCCCCTGGGAGGGGGAAAAGTCCACCAGCCTGCGCGCCGTGCTAGGCCAAAGCAAAAGCGAGGCGGCGACAGCCACACCGAAGTCCCGCCCTTTTGGCCTCAACCTTTTCATTGGCCCGGAGGGGGGCTTCAGCACAGGGGAGATTGTCCAGGCGCGCGGCTACGGCCTGATCCCGGTGACGCTGGGGGCGCGCCTGTTGCGGGCAGAGACGGCGGGCTTGGTCGCCGCCACAGCTATCCTGTACGAGCTAGGCGACCTGGAATAGCAAGAGGATTTCAGATTTCGGCATGGTTCAGAAAACGGCAAAGTTAGATTTACACTTTTGGAGCCAGGCCGAGGAGAGTAAAGCGCTCGGCTGGCAAGGTGATGCCGGCGAGTTCGGCGGGAGCGTAACCAGCCCGCTTGC
>Ga0233423_10000579_pt1 | contig 18920 bp, 10 predicted proteins | sample Watercolumn_Mata_FD_180713 | JGI IMG/M metagenome (GOLD analysis project Ga0233423, IMG submission 180713) | Freshwater microbial communities from Lake Matano, South Sulawesi, Indonesia - Watercolumn_Matano_2014_112_MG | ecosystem: Environmental > Aquatic > Freshwater > Lake | place: Indonesia...
CTCAGGCTGAATGGCCCGGGGGCGATTTGAGACTGCGGTGGCGCCCCAATCTCTTTTTGGTCCGAAAGACAGGTAACCTCTATGGAGCCCACCTTCCACATTCTGCTCATCGATGACCACCCGGATGACCGGGCCCTGGTTAGCCGCAAACTGCGCCAGGAATTTCCCCACCTGCAGCTGACGGAAGTCCATGACCTCCAGGGTTTTAGCCAGGCGCTGGCCGGGGCCCCTTTCGACTTGACCATCACTGACTACGGGTTAGGTTGGGCGGAGGGCCTGCAAGTCCTTAAAGACCTCAAGGGCCGCTGGCCAGAGGTGCCGGTGATCATGTTCACCGACCCTGGCCACGAAGCCATCGCGGTGGAGGCCATGAGGAACGGGCTGGATGATTACGTTCTCAAAACCCCCCGTCACTGCCGGCGCTTGGCCAGCGCGGTGCGGACCTGCCGGCAGCGGGTGCAGCAGCGCCAGGCGTTTAAGGAGGCGGAAGAACGTTTTCGTCAGTTGTTTAACAGCGGCAGCGACGCCATTTTTGTCCATTCCCTGGGAAGTGACCAGGAACCCGCCAGGTTCCTGGAAGTCAATGAGACAGCCTGCCAAAGGCTGGGCTACACCCGGGAAGAATTATTGACCTTATCCCCCCCGGACATTGGGGACCCGAAAAAGGCGGGGGACTTCCCCCGGCTCCGGGAGCGATTGCTGGCCGACAAGCAGCTCTTGTGGGAAACGGTGCATGTGTCCAAAGACGGCCGCAAAATTCCGGTGGAAAGCAATATCCGCTTGATTGATCTGCAAGGGCGGCCCACGGTCTTGTCCATCGCCCGGGACATCACCGCCCGCCGCCAGGCCGAGGAGGCGCTTAAGCTGGAAGAGGCCCGTCTCGAGGCCCTGATGAGGCTGGGCCAGATGCAGAGCGCGCCCTTTCAGGAGTTGGCCAATTTCGTCCTGGAAGAGGGGGTGCGCTTGACCAAAAGCAAGGTGGGCTATCTGGCGTTCATGAATGAGGCGGAGACGGAACTGACCATGTTCGCCTGGTCCAAAGAAGCTATGGAGATCTGTGGCATCCTTGACAAGCCCCTTACTTATCCGGTGGCCACCACCGGTCTGTGGGGGGAGGCGGTGCGGCAGCGCCGGCCCATCATTACCAACGACTACGCCGCTCCCAGTCCCTATAAGAAAGGCTACCCCGAGGGGCACGTGCCGGTGCTGCGCCACTTAAACCTGCCGGTATTCGAAGGCGACCGCATCGTCGCGGTGGCCGGAGTGGGCAACAAGGAAGAGCCCTATGATGAATCGGATGTCCGCCAATTAACCCTGCTGATGGACGGCATGTGGAAGATATTACAGCGTAGCCGCGACCAGGAAGCCCTGCGTCAGCGAGAGCAAGATTTCCGGTTGCTGGTGACCAATATCCCGGCCGTGGTTTTTAAGGGCTATGTGGATAGTAGCGTGGATTTCTGTGATAACAAGGTGGAGGAAATAACTGGCCATGCCAAGGAGGAATTCGATTCCCGGCGCTGTAAATGGAAGGATTTGATCCTTAGAGAAGACCTGAGAAAAGTAAAGCAAACTTTTCTCCACGCCCTGAGACATGACCGGGCTTACCTCATGGAATATCGCGTAAGAAGTAAAGACGGAAAGATTATCTGGATCCAGGAGAGGAGCCAGATAGTCCGGAATTCAGAGGGTAAAGTTGACTTTGTCAGCGGGATTTTTTTCGACATCAGCGCCCGCAAGGAGGCCGAGGAGGCGCTACGTCGGGCCGAACAGGAGAAGGCCCTCATTTTGGACAGCATGTCGGAAGTGGTTATCTACCAGGACACCGATATGCGGATGCTTTTTGTCAATAAAGCCGCGGGAGATTCGGTCCACAAGCGTCCGGAAGACTTGGTGGGCAAACGCTGTTACGAGGTCTGGCATCAGCGCCGGAAGCCCTGCCCGGGATGTCCGGTGGTGCAGGCCCTGAAGACCGGCCAAGCCCATGAAGGAGAAATAACTTCCCCGGACGGCCGGGTGTGGTTCATCCGGGGCTATCCTAACCTGGATAGCCACGGCCGGGTGGTAGGGGTCGTGGAAATCTCTCTGGACATCACGGCCCGCAAGCAAGCGGAGGCCCTCATCGCCCAAAGCCTGGAAAAACTGCAACAAACCTTAAACGGCACCGTCACCGCCCTGGCCGCTACGGTGGAAACCCGAGACCCTTATACCGCCGGCCACCAGCGGCGGGTCACCCAACTGGCCTGCGCCATCGCCCAAGAGATGTGGCTGCCCCCAGATCAGGTTGACGGCATCCGGGTGACGGGCTTCATTCACGATATTGGCAAGATCGCCGTGCCAGCCGAGATTCTCAGTAAACCCAGCCTCTTGACTAGAAACGAACTCCAGATTGTCCAAACCCATCCCCAGGTGGGTTTTGAAATCTTACGGGGAATAGAATTTCCCTGGCCCGTAGCCCAAGCGATCCTGCAGCATCATGAAAGATTGAACGGCTCCGGCTATCCTTTCGGGCTTACTGCGGACGACATTATCCTGGAGGCCAGGATCTTGATGGTGGCCGATGTGGTGGAGGCCATGGCCTCCCATCGCCCCTACCGGCCGGGGTTGGGGGTGGACCAGGCTCTGGAGGAGATCCACCAAAATAAGGGGGCCCTTTATGACCCTGAAGTGGTGGAGGCGTGTTTAAGGCTATTTAAGGAGAAAGGCTTTAAATTTGAGTAGGCGGCCCCCCGCCGCGGTGGGGTCAGGATAGTTTCCGGCGAATCAGTTAATCTAGGGGGGCGCCTGGCGGTTCTACTTACCACCAGGTTTTCCTTCAGCGGCGCATCGGCCTGGCACCCTCAATTACAGCGGCGCCGAGGGGCATAAGCCACGATTAATTTGCCGCTCTCAACCTCCTTGAGCCTGGTCACCTCGGCTCTTAGCTGCTCCAGTTCAGTGTTTAGCCGGCCATGCTCCTCTTTTTGCTGCCCCAAGGCCGTCGTCAGCGTCTTGGCCTCGGCCCTATGCTGGGCTGTTTCTGCCTGGAGCGCGCTATTCTGAGCTTTCAACTGGTCTATTTCAGCCTTTTGGGCGTTCTCCTGGGTTTTCAGTTGGGCAATCTCGGCATTCAGGGCCTTATTGGCCGCCTCCAGTTCATTAAGCCGGGCCTGGGCCTCCAGGGCATATGGCGCCGTCAGGGGCTGGGGTGCGGCCAGGGGGTCCGGGACCACCGCGTCCAAAGGACTTCCCGCCACCACCGCGTCCAGGGGGTTCTCCCCGATGGTGCTGCGTTTTGCCATGTTAGCGACTCCCTTCCTGATGAATAATCTCCTGGGCCAGGGCGCGGTAATCCGCCGCCCCGGCGCTCTTGGGGTCATACTGGGTGATGGGCTGACCAAAAGAGGGACACTCCGCCAGGCGGATGTTTTCCCGAATCACCGTCTGATAAACCAGGTTGCCGGAGCGCTGGCGGAGTTGCTCCACCACCTCCCGGGCGTGGCGGGTGCGGCTATCCACCCGGCAGGCCAGAATCCCGGAGACCTTCAGCTCCGGGTTGAGGCGGTCTTTGATCACCTCCACCGTGTGGAGGAGTTGGGCCAGGCCGCTCAAGGCCATGACATGGGCCTCCACCGGCACCAGCAGTTCCCGCACCGCGGCCAGAGCATTGATGGTGAGGATGCCCAGGGTGGGGGGACAGTCGAAAAAGATATAGTCCCAGCGCCCGGCGGGCAGGCGTTCCAGGTGGCGACGGAGGATGGTTTCCGCCCCTACCTCGCCCACCAGGATTTTATCCACCCCCACCAGCCAGGCGGAGGAGGGCACCACCTCCACCCCCGGGGCCCCGCTGGGTTGGACCAAATCTGTCAGGCTGGCGTTATCGGTAAAGACGGCCAGCACCCCCTTGCCGGCATTTTTAATGCCAAACCAAGCCGTGGCGGAGTGTTGGGGGTCCAGGTCCACCATCAGGACGCGGCGCTCCTTTTCTCCCAGGGCCGCGGCCAAATTCACGCTGGTGGTGGTTTTGCCGCTTCCCCCCTTTTGGTTGGCTAAGGCAAAAGTCCTCATAATCCCATTTCCCCCTAGAAGTTTTGGCCCCTGGTCATCGAGGGGACAGTAACTTTCCCGTCATTAACTCCAAAGCTGCGGCGATTCTCTAAAAAATCTCCTGGACATAGAAAAGCCCGAGGGCTGGGGAGACCGGGGGCAGGTCCGCCGATCCTTATGGGCACCAGGCCACTCGGGCTGGGAAAAAACCACCAACGGCCGCAATACCGGACCTCCTGGTTCAGGGTCTCATCAGGTTCACCATGCCACAGGGGAAGGTTTCTGTCAATCTTAAGGCCAAAGCCACCGCTGCTGCCCTTAAGAGATGGCCCAGACAAGGTTTGAGCCGGAGGCTTAATCAACCCGGCCAGAGGTCTGCACCAAGCTTGTAAGCCATGGCCAAACCCGGCTTCGCCGGGAAAGGTCATTGGGAGTGAAGTGAAGCATCCGGAATTGCCAATAAGTTTAGATCCGTCCCTTCGTTCAGGATGACGAAAAATTATTTTTGCAACAGATTTTGGATAGTCTCGCGGTCACCATCGGCAAAATATTATGATATGCTGGCGTTGTTTGCTTGCAGAAAATTAGTGAGAAACATTGCCAGAAAGCAAAAGTTGTTATTAAATAATGGCTTATAATTCGAGGAGTTGTTCTTCAGGTCTTGGCTATCTCAAATAATCTCCGGGAGATTTACTATAAAATAAGGTGGCACTGGTCGCGGCTTCCGGGACCAGTAGCCCTGCGGGGCTTGCTCCTGGTTTACGGGGCCGGGGCCATGATCTCCCAGGTCCTGATTTTAAGGGAGCTGTTGGTCCTGGCCCAGGGCCAGGAACTGAAACTGGCTCTGGGGTTGTGGTGCTGGCTTTTTTGGGTGGGCCTGGGTAGCCTGGTGGGAGGGCGGCGGACGGTGTGGGCCACCCCCAGTCTGCCCTATTTGGGCCGCCTCTTGTTTTGTATGGGGATTCTCCTGCCTACGACCATTCTGGCCGCCCGGGCAGTTCCCAGTCTGGCCTCTCTCCCCTGGGGTCAATCACTGCCTCCGGGTACCGCCTTTTTTCTCTTCCTGTCGCTGCTGGCCCCCTTCGGGCTGATTTCGGGCTACTTTTTTCCCTGCGCCTGTCGGGTTCAAGAAGAGTTGGCCCCCCTAGGGGCCGTAGGGCGGGTCTATTACCTGGAGACGCTGGGGGCGGCCCTGGGGGTCTGTGGCTTACAACTTCTTTTGTTGGGGCACTACCCCAACCTGGGCCTGGCCCTGGGAACCGGCCTGCTGCTGATCTTGGGGGGATGGTTCTTGGCGCCGCCCCTTACCAATGCTGGTCGGCTGGTGGCCTTTGTGGTTTTGGTGTTGCCGGCTACGGCTCTTTTGTTCCTGACCCCGGTGGAGAAGCTGAGTCGGCGCTGGCAATGGCCCGGACGGCAAGTAGTGACCACCGTGGACAGCCCTTATGCCCTGCTTACCGCCACCCGGGAAGCCGAGCAGTACAGTTTTTTTGTCAACAATTTATGGTACTTCACCTATCCAGATCCTCTGACTGCCGAGCATCAGGTGCAATTCGGCCTGCTGGAACACCCGCAACCCCGCCGGGTGCTGCTATTGGGAGGCGGGGTAGCGGGCCTGGTGCCGGAGATTCTCAAGACCAAAACTGTGTCCTTTCTGGATTACGTGGAACTGGACCCCCAAATGATACAGCTAACCCAGCATCTCCTGCTTTTTGGGGATAACGGGGGGCGGGTTCAAATTATTTTTCAGGATGCCCGCCGTTTCCTGGCCAACACCAGCAAACGCTATGATGTCATCCTCATGGCCCTGCCGGAACCGCAAAACGCCCAGTTGAACCGCTACTATACCCGGGAGTTTTTCGCAGTCGTCTCCCGACGCCTTAACCCTCAGGGAGTCTTTAGCTTTTCCCTTACCGGGGCTGAGGTCAGTCTCTCTCCTTTGCGGGCTGAGTATCTGGCCCTGACCTACCACACCCTGAAGCAGGTTTTTAAAGAGGTGCTGGTCTTCCCTGGAGAACGGGTGCGTTTCTTTGCCAGCTCCACTCCCGGCCTTTTGGTGGCCGACCCGCACCTTTTGATGGAGCGGCTGACGGCCCGAGGCCTGAACTTGCAATATGTGCGGGAATATTATCTGCTCCACGACCTGTCGGCGCCGCGGCTGGAGTACCTGCACCGGTTACTAAGCCAACAACCCTTGGAGATCAATACCGACCTCAACCCCAGGTGTTATTTCTATGACCTGACTCTGAGTTCCGCTCAAGAAGGCCTGCCTTTAAAAGAGATGCTGCTGAGGCTTAAGCCTTTGCCGAGCTTCAGCCTGTGGATCGCCCTGGCCCTGATCGCCTTGCTCCCGGGGATTTTCATGCGCCGGCGGCCTGCCTCGCGGTATCTCTACCAGGTACTGGTCATGGGACTGGGAACCATGTCCCTGGAAATTGTCATCCTCATCCTTTACCAGATTCACCTGGGGTATCTTTACCGCCAGTTGGGCATCCTCATCGCGGCGTTCATGGGAGGCATGGCGCTGGGCGGCGCAGTGGGCGCCCGCCTGGCGGAGTGGCCTCAGACCGCCAAGGCCCTGGTGGCGGCGTTGCAAGGAGGGCTGGCGGTCCTGGCGCTATTTCTGGTCTGGTTTTTCCCCCAGATTTCCGGCTTAGCCCGCCCCGCCTGGCTAACCCTGGCCCAAATCGGCTTCGCCCTGCTCCTGGCCGGGGCAGGCTTCGCCGGAGGGGGCATCTTTGCCTTGAGCGCCGCGCTTTGGGCCCAGGCACGACCTGAGTCCGGGACCAAAGGCGGGTTTCTCTATGCCGCCGACCTGCTGGGAGCCACTTTGGGTACCCTGGGTGTCAGTCTGCTGGTCCTGCCGGTCTGGGGCATTCTGCACATCCTTTACTTCCTGGCAGCCCTCCACGCCGGGGCTGGATTGCTGATGGTAGCCAGGATTAGATGACTGAAGGTGAATGACTGTGGGCGGGATGTTAAGGGGCCTGCGGCCCTTTAAGGTCCGTCGCCAAGTAATTATTCCCATGACGACCCTGGAAGAACTTATTAGAAATTATGGCTATCTGGCCATACTGGTGGGGACCTTTCTGGAAGGAGAGACCGTCTTGGTGCTGGCCGGATTTGGCGCCCACCTGGGGTATCTGACGTTGCCGTGGGTCTTTTTGTCCGCCTTTATCGGCGCCATCAGCGGCGACCTGTTATATTTTTTCCTGGGACGCTGGCACGGCCTGGCTACCTTAAAAAAGCACCCGCAATGGCAAAGCCGCGTGGGGCGGCTACAGGAGATGCTGGCCCGCCATCATTCTCCCTTGATCCTGATGTCCCGCTTCCTTTATGGACTGCGGATAGTTACCCCCTTCACCCTGGGTCTGAGTCATGTGCCACCGGGCAGATATATTTGCCTCGATGGGCTCAGCGTGCTGGTCTGGACGGTGGTGGTGGGTGCCGGCGGCTACCTCTTCGGCAATTTTTTAGAGATCGTCATCGGTGATATTAAGCGTTATGAACTGGGGATCATGGCTGGCATAAGCGCGGTGGGCATATTAATCTGGGCTATCTGTTATTACCGCCGCCGGAAATATCAGGATCACTAAACTGCTTGAGTCAGGGGAAGGAGGGAGGATGGTCCGGAGGTTCTGCGCCCCCCTGACCATGCTCCCCCGCAACTATCTCCTCAACCGTTAGGAGTGCGGATGAAAGCGGCCATTTTGGCTGCCGGGTTGGGCACCCGGCTCAGGCCTCTCACTTACCTGGTGCCCAAGGCGCTGCTGCCGGTGTTGAACCGGCCCCTGTTGGGACTGTGGCTGGATCAGCTTCAGGCCCTGGGGTTTACCCAGGTGGCGGTGAACACCCATCATCTGGCGGCGGTGGTGCACCAATTTCTGGCCAGCCGCCAACCCAGCGGGCTGGACCTCAAGGTTATCCATGAGCCGGAGATTCTGGGCACCGGCGGAGGGCTCAAAGGGCTGGGGAGCGCCCTGGGAGAAGGGCCGTTTTTGGCGGTAAATGGCGATATTTTGACCGACCTGGACCTGGCCGCCATCTTCCGTAACCACCGGCCGGAAACTATCAGCACCCTGGTCCTCCACGACTGTCCCCCTTACAACCATGTCTGGGTGGCCGACGGCGCGGTGGTGAGCATCGGCGCCCCGCCGCCCAGCGGCCAGGCCTCACCGCTGGCTTATACCGGCGTTCAGGTGGTGAGTCCCAAGATGCTCAACTATATACCCGGCGACGGCTATTATGACCTGGTCACCGCCTGGCGGGCGGCGCTGGCAGCGGGAGAAAAACTGGACCCCCTGGTGGTGGGCGGCCATTTCTGGCAGGACCTGGGCACCCCGGCCGCCTATCTGACGGCCCACCAGCGGCTCCTGAAAAAAGCGGCCCCGTCCCTGGCCCACCTCTTCCCGCGGCTGCGCGACCCCCTGCTGGGGCCCGGCGCCACCATCGGTCCCGGGGTCCGGTTCGGCGGCGGGGTCTGTCTGGGAGCCGGTGTAGAAATCGGCGCGGGCGCGGCCTTAACCAATACCGTGGCCTGGGACCGGGCCCACATCGCCGGCGGCGTGCGTCTTAAAGACTGCCTGGTGGCCACGGCAGTAAAAGTAACCCACTCCGCCCAGGGGGAGGTGTTGGTGGGAGAGGTGGAGACTTGAGGGGAGGGGGGGGAGCACGGCTCCCCCACCCTCCCCTCAAACTCCCCTCCCAACCCGCATAAGGGCTGTGATGATGACACCTGCTAAGGTCCCCTGGACCGCCCGCCTGGAGGCCGCGGTGGCGGCCCGCGGCGCCACTCTAACCGCGGCCCAACCCCTGGCCGGGGACGGCTCGGACCGCCGCTTTTTTCGCCTCTTGGGGTCCTCTACCCTGGTCCTCCTTTACCACCCCTATCCTCCGGGGGGGAAGGTCAATGAAAACGATTCCTACTACCTCATCGGCCGCCACCTGCGCTCCCGGGGGGGGCCGGTGCCGGAGATTTACGCCTACGAGCGGGAAGAAGGCTGGATGCTCCTGGAGGATTTGGGGGATGTCAGTTTAGAGGCCGCGTCTAAAAAACCGTTTAACGAAGGGCAGCTACGGTTCTGGTACCATCAAGCCCTCCAGGTCTTGGTGGCCTTGCAGGTGGAGGGACGCCAGGGCTTTGACCCGGCGTGGTGTTTTGACACCCCGGCCCTGGACCGGCCTTTCCTGTTAGAAAGGGAGTGCGGCTATTTCGTGGGGGCCTTTCTTATGGGCTATCTGGGGCTCAAGGTCACCATGGCGGAGCTGGCCCCGGACTTTGACCGCCTCCTGGCCCGGGCCCTCCCTGGGGGCCCCGATTATTTTCTTCACCGCGACTTTCAGTCCCGCAACCTGTTCATCAAAGACGGGCGCCTGCGGGTCATCGACTTCCAGGGGGCGCGGCTGGGCCCTTTGGGCTATGATGCGGCGGCCCTGCTCATCGACCCCTACGTGGGCCTGACCCCGGCCTGGCAGAAGGAACTTCTGGAATATTATCTGGATCTTTTAAAGGACCGCCTGCCCGTTGACCCGCAAACCTTTAAGGAACAGTACTATCACCTGGCCCTGTGCCGCAACCTGCAGATTCTGGGGGCCTTCGGCTTTCTCACCAAAGTAAAGGGCAAGGACTATTTCGCCCGCTACATCCCGGCGGCCGTGAGCGGCCTGCGCCAGCGCCTGCAAGAGAGACCGGGGGAATTTCCGCGCCTTGAGGAAGTGGTGGATGGGGTAATTGGGGGAGGGGGCTAAGGGGCGGTGGCTCCTTACCCCCTCCCCCAATCCCTTAAGGAATTGTTCAAGGTCGGGGAAGGCGGGGCCAATGGCCCACCTTTCCCGACTCCCTTAAAGAGGGTGGGGAGGGGAGTTTGAGGGGAGGGCGGAGGAGCCACTGCTACCCCAACCTCCCCTCAAATACCCTCAAAAGTCCAGATTAAACATCACGTCGGCGCCGGTATTGCGGCGGCCCATCTGGGATTCCACGCTCAGGTATCTGTTGACCTTATATTCCACCACCACCTGTTCGGTGTTATCCCGGTGCAGGGGGTCAAACTTGCGTTCAAAGGAAACGGTGAGGTCCTTGGTGAGGGGTTTGACCACCCCCACGGCCTGGCGTTCGCCGGTGGGGCTGCTCCTTAAAGTGATGTTGCTCACCAACGGAAAGTCTTTACCCAGCAATTCTCTGACTTTTTCCGCGGTGAGCCCTCCCAGGATGCCGGCGGCCTGCTGGCCCACCCGCTGATATTCATCCTTGGTGAGGCGTTGGGCCGGACGGCCAAAGACCAGATAGGCCAGCAGGTCCGACTGAGGCAGCGGCGGCACGGACTCCAGCCGCACCTGGGGCTTGCTGGCCGCGCCCATGGCCGTGAGGATCAGGGTTATACCGTCCATCTCCTGGGTGGCCCGGCCTTCGAGGGTGACCTCTTCCCGACGATTTCCCGGCAGGCGGATGGTCCCGTGCTCGATCTTAAAGTCCCGTCCCTGGAGGGTGTAGGTACCCTTTAAGGTCTGAATCTCCCCAGCCACCAAGACCGGTTGGCCGGAGAGCTTGGTGGCCTGGAGGCGCCCGGCCAGCTCGGCGTTCAGGCTCTTGTCCTTAAGCCACACCCCCTTGGTGGCCTCCATGGTCACGTCCATCTGCAGGTTGTTATAAAAGTTTAAACCCCCGGGACCCGGGACCATTTTGCCTGGAGGGGGCGGGGGGGTGGGCCGCGCCACCATGGTGATGTCTGCATGCTTTTCGCCCCTAAAAAAGCTGGGCTGAAAGGTGGCCCGGGGAATCACCAGGTGGCCCTTCAGCATAGGGGCAGACCAGGGGCCGCTTAGGGTAAGATTGCCATTGCCCGCGGCCTCGCCGCCGCCCCGGCGCAAAACCACAAATTCCTGGAGTTGCACCCGGGCATCCACCTGTCGGGGGTGAAACCCGGCCAGGGTGATCTCCCCACTCAGGCGGGCGGTGCCGCCGCTCTCCAGGACAATTTCGGGGATCAGTAATTTATCCCCCAGCAGGCGGACCAGGCCGGGGGCCAGCCGATAGGGCGTGCCCGCCTGGCGAAAGGTGAGGAAACCCGGCCCCCAGCGCACCTGGCCCGACACCCGGGGGCGGCTGGGACTGCCCTGCCACTCGGCCATGATGTCCAGGACGCCCTGGGCGGCCAGCACCTCGGGGCTCAGAGCAGTCAACAGCGCCAGGTTGACTTTCTCCCCCTGCAGCCGCACATACAGGTCCCGCTCCTCCCAGGACCATTTCAGCGGACTGGCCGAGAGGTTTAAGGGAAGGTGGCCTTCCCAGGACAGGCGGGGGCCCGGCTCGCTTTCTTCCAGACTGCCGGCCAGGTGCAGGCGGGCGTCCCGATAGTTCAGGGAAGTTTTAAAAGAGCGAAAGGCAAAATCCCCCCACTTGCCCGGCCCCCAGGTGAGGTGTCCCTGAATCACCGGGGCGCGGGGGTCGCCGCTGAGGGTGAGTTGCCCCCGCAGGTTCCCCTCGCAAGGGCTGCCCTTGATGCAAAAAAAGGACGCAGACAGGTCTCCCACATCCAGGCGGCCGGAAAGTTTCCCCTCCTTGGCCTGGCCCTGAAAGGTCACCTGGCCTTCATTGACCTTAAAGGTTACCGGGGCCACCTCCCAGCCGGGCAGGAGCCGGACCTGCAAGGGGGTGGTGTTATAACCCACCAGCCCTTTAAACTGCCAGCGGCAGCGTTCCACCAACAGTGACAGGGGACGGGCCTTGGTATCCGCTGCGCCCTTAAGTTCAGCCTGGAGCCCCTCGGGGGAAGAAGCGTTAAAGTTAAAGCGCCAGCGGCCCGCGTCGCCCTGGGAGGTGAGGTGGGCCTGGGAGAATACGCCCACCGGCGTTTTGAAGCCAGCCCCTCTAAGCTCCAGGCTGCCAGCCTGCGGCGGCCAACCGGCGCTGCTGAGCCTGATCCCCAAAGAATTCACGACCAGCCCTTCCCATAAGAGGTCGTGGCCTTTGCCCTGGAAGGTGAACTGGGGCTGATCCCAGGGGCCTTTCAAGGCCCCCTCTCCTTCCAGGCGGCCCTTAAAGTCCGGAGGCAGCCAGGGCATGGCGCCGTCCGCCACCAGGCTGCCGCGATAGGCCACGTCCAGTCCGGTTCTCTGGACAGCGCCTTTCATTTCCGCGGTGAGCGTCCCCAGGCTAATTTTGACCTGAGGGACTTCCAGTCTGGCGCCATCAAAGGTGAGACGGCCTTTAAACTCTTTAAGGGGTTGTTTAAGCACCTGGCCCCGGGCTTCGACTTCGCCGGAGACCCAGAAAGGGAAGGCCGGAGGGGCAGCCGGCCAGCGACAGGCGCCCGTGAAACTGCCGTCCAGCAGGCTGTCGGCCAGAGACGGCAGACCCAAAAGGTCGGGACGGAGACCTTCCCACTTAAGCTTCAGGTCCCCGGCCAAGGTGGTCAGCATCTTGCCGGCCGCGGTTACCTGAAGCTGGCCGAAGTTGCCCTTGACCAGGCCGTCCAGTTGCTGCTGCTGGGCATCTCCGGCCAGGTTGAGCTTTAGTTGCTCCACCCGGGCGTCTTGATAGCGGAAAGGCTGGCAATCCAGACTCCACTCTAATTTTGTCGGGGGCCAGCCCAGACCCGCCCCTTTCAGCTGCAGGTGGGCGGTGATGGGCTCCAGGGCCTTGAGCCGCGGCTCCCAGGCGCTGTTGCCGGCCGTGACCAGGGAAGGCGACAGGCCCACCAAATCCAGACCCAGGTCATAATGCCAGTCTCCCGCTACCCGGCTGAGACTGCCTTTGAGCAGGTAAGCCGCTTTATCCAGGGAACCGGCGGCAGTCATCTGCAGCTGGGCCAGGCTGCCGCGGAGGTGAAATTCGCCCCCCAGGTCTCCGGCGCCGGGCCACCTAGCCCAGAGGCCGCGGATCCCCGCCCCTGGCACAGGCCCCAGGGCTCCTTTCAGGTCAAGGTAGGGATCAGGGTCGTCAAGGCGCACTTCGCCGGCGAGGGCCACCAGGGGGTGCTCTCTGGCGGCCATTTTGAAGGATTTTACTTCCAGACGCCGGCCGCGGTAAGTGAAGGAAGCGTCAAGACTGAAAGGGCCGCGAGGGGTGGTGAGGGCCAGGTGGGCGCCGTCCACCTGGATGACCTGCCGGGGCCTCTTGGGATCAAGCACGGTGAGGGCCAGCTTTAGGTCCAGGTCTCGGAAATGCTGGGTTTCCCCGGGGCGGCTTATGTCCAGGCTCCCGCCTTGCACCAGAATTTGCGGAAAATTTAGGGCACGGAAAGGCGGCGGTGGCCGCTCCCGAAACAGGCTGCTGACATTCCAGCGGCCCGACGGCTCCTCCACCAGGGTGAGATGGGGGCCATAAATACCCAGGTGGGCGATCACCGGCTGGAGTTTTACAAAGGAAAAGAGGGAAAAACGCACCTCCACTTTCTGGGCCCGCAGCACCTCGCCCCGGGGACCGGTCACCACCACCTCAGTGAAGGTGAGGCCGGTGAGGGGGGTGCCCCGCACCTCCTTGACCTTCACTTCGCCATTAAGGCGCGACTGGGCCAAGTCCACCAGCCGCCAGCCGCCCCAACCCCAGAAGAAGTCGGTGTGAAGCAGCCGCCAGAAGACAAAGCCACCTACGAGTATGAAGATGGCGAGGCCCAGTAGGAGGTAGCGAAACCGGCGCATGGCTTATTTTACCATAATATCGGGGGAATGTAATTTTGGGGGTTTTTATTCCCCCATTACCCTTTATAAGAAATGGTTTCTTTTACACATCCACCGAAAACAGAAAACCGTCCTTAAAACGCCTGGCCGATGGTGAAGTGAAAATGATAGCGGTCTTTCCAGGGGTCGATGGGGTTTAAAGGGAAGCCCACATCCACCCCCAAAGGCCCGATAAAGGTATGATAGCGCAGGCCAAAACCGGAGGAGTATTTGAGTTGGCCAGGGTCCGTATCCCGCACTTTTAAAAAGACGTTGCCGAAATCAAAGAAGGCCACGGCCCTGAATTCCTTATAAAGGGGGATGCGGGCCTCCACACTGCCTTCCAAGACGGATTCGCCCCCCAAGGGATTACCACTGGCGTTTCTGGGGCCCAGATAATTCAGGCGGTAGCCCCGCACGCTGTTGATGCCCCCGGCAAAAAAGCGCCGGAAGATGGGAATATCCGTGGTGGCTTGCATGGGTTCGATGATGCCAAACTTGACGCGCCCGGCCAGGATAAAGTTAGTTTCTCCCAGGCTCTGGTAGCGCCTGGCGTCCAGCACGGTGCGGGCAAACTGCATGTTGGAACCCAGAAAATCTGGAGCCACTTCCCCATCCAAGGAGATAGTCCCGCCGCGATGCGGGTCCACCGGATTATCCACGGTCTCCTGGCGCAGGCCTAAAAGCGCCATGGAGGACCGATAAAGTTTCCCCGGCTGGGTTTCGGTAAGCAAGATCAGGGTTTCCGCCGGAATATTGAAGGGCCGGGCGAACTCCAGCCCATGCCCGAAATACCCCCGCAAGTGCCAGGGCAGGTCCCGCTGCAGGCGGGCGCTGGTAAAGACGGCCTTGTCGGTCCAGCCCGGCAAATAGCTGCGGATCAGACCGGACTGTAAAATAAGGTCAAAATTAGTGGCAAAGATGAGGGGATTGAAAAAAGTGCCCTGGACGCGGTTTTCCAACTTGGAGTATTTGCCCTCCAGGTCTAGGACGCGGCCGCCGCCGGCCACATTCCGGAAGCGCAGGGCCAGCCGGGCCCGAAATTGATCTTCATCCCCGTACCCCAGCCCCACCTTTACCGACCTCTTCTTCCTTTCCTGGGTCTCCACCAGGATGGGGATGTGGCGTTCCTCCGCAGGCACCTCTTCCGGGGTTAACAGGACGCTTCGGAACAGGTCCAGGCCATAAAGCCGCTGCTGGCTCTCATAGAGCTCCTTAAAGGAGAAGAGGTTGCCTGGCTTGAAGGTCAATTGGCGCCGGATCACCCTTTCCGGGGTTTCCGGGTCTCCCTTAAACTTTACTTCCCCGAAATAGCATAAAGGTCCGGGTTTCACGGTAATGGCAATTTGAGCGGTATCTTGCTCATCATCCAGCAACACCTGGCCTTCCACCTTGGCCCGGGGATAACCGTGGTCCAACAAGTAGTTCAGGTACAGGCGCTTCAAGGCATCATAGGCCGGCTCTTCGAAGCGCTCCCCGGGATTGAGGGGCCGTTTGGCCGGAAGTTTCGAGAAGTCCGGAGGGGCCGGAGTGGGTTCGACAGTCACTTCCACCTTGGTAACCTTCACCCAGGGGCCCTCCACCACGGTGAGCAGGATATCCACCTGGCCCTCCTCGGTCTCCTGGACCTTGGCGGTGACCTGAGTGTGGTAAAACCCCTGGCGGCGGTAGAAGGCTTTTACGCGGTCCAGGTCGGTTTCCAGTTCCTCGGTTTTAAATACCGGGGGTTTTTTCCAGGGCCAGCGGGAAGGCAGGGGCAGAGTCAGTTCTTCCTTGAGCTTCTTGGGGGGGATAATTTTAGCCCCGGTGATTTTTAAGGATCGCAGGATGGGAGCGGCCGGGGCTTCGGCCGCCTCTTGGGTCCAACCGCTGCTGGCGGCTAAAAACAGGAGGATTAGCGCCAGGCAAAGGAGTTGGGGGGAGGGCCGGGAGCCCTTACGAAAAACCTCCCTGGCCCTCCCTCCACACTCATCCTGGCGCAGTAAATTAGAAGCTCGCATCTGCCGGCGGTTCGCTCCGCTTATCTTGCCCGCTTGGCGGGGGTGCGCAATTCCGGAAACAGGTGTGGCTGTCTTTTAGCCCGGCCTGGGTAGTCCGCAGCCGTTGGCGGCCGCTGCAGCAGGTCCTGGGGGAGGGCCTGGACCAAAGGGGACAGCAGGGTGCGGCGCCTTTGCCCCCCCAGGGTGCGGGTCCGGGCCCGGCTCAGGAAAACCTGCCGGGAGGCCCGGGTGAGGCCCACGTAAAAGAGGCGGCTTTCCTCGGCGGCGTCCACGGCGCCTTCGCCTACAGGTTCATAAGGGATCAGGCCCTTTTCGCAGCCGGCGATAAAAACGTAAGGGAACTCCAGCCCCTTGGCGGCGTGCAGGGTAAGGAGTTTCACCCTCTCTGCGGCCAGATCCAGGCCGTCCCAATCGGGCCCCACTCCTTCCCGGGCCTGCTGGCAGGGGATGCCGGCCTCCGTCAGCCCCTTTTCCAGCTCCGGCCCCAGGGCATGGACGCGGTACAGCACAGCCACATCCTTGAAGCCCGCCTTGTCCTCCGCCTCCTGATAGCGTAGGCGAGTATCCTCCAGGGCCAGGTGGCTCAAGCCCCCTAACAGTTGTTCGATCTGGCGGGCAATGGCCTGGGCCTCGGTCCCTTCCGAGGCCGCCTCCAAAAGGACCACCGGCCTTTCCCCGGGGCGATGGGTCAACAGAGACGGCGGTTTGGGGCCGGCGGCCGCCTGCAATCTCTGGGCCGCCCGTATAATAGGACGGGGCAAACGATAGGTCTCGTTAAAGGTTAAAGCCTCCGCCTGGGGCCAGTCCTGAAGGAAACGGGCGAAATATGCCGGAGTGGCCCCCCTAAATCCGTAAATGGCCTGGTCCGGATCGCCGATGACCATGATCTGGGCCTGGGGGCCGGCCAGGGCCAGAAAAAATTGATACTGCGCCTCATTCAAATCCTGGTATTCGTCCACCAGCAGATGTTGAAAGCGGCTCCGGTAGGCCTGGCGCAGCTGCGGCTGCCGGCGCAGCAGCGATACCGGACGGGCGATGAGGTCTTCATAGTCCCAGAGATTTTCCCGAGCCAGCGCGGTCTCATAGGCCTGAAAAGCCGCCAGATAGGCCGGCGGGGCCCCGGCCCCCAGGTCCTCGGGGTAGGTCAGGGCCTGCTTTAAGCGGGTGATTTGTTTCTCCAGAGCCACAAAAGGAAGTTTATGCTCCCGGGCCACCTGGCGGAGCAAACCGCGGCGACGCTCTTCCTCCGCCACTTCCCGGCCGCTACTGTCCTGGGCCGTCAATAGCTGATGGCCCAGAGCATGAAAGGTCTTGATGGTGAGGCCTTCCAGGCCGGGAAAATCCGGCAAAAGCTGACGGATGCGGGTCTCCATCTCGGCCGCGGCCTGGCGGGTGAAGGTGAGGGCCAGGACCGCGTCCGGGGCCACTCCCCGGCGGGCCAAAAGATAGGCCAGGCGATGGGTCAGGGCCCTGGTTTTGCCGGTGCCCGGACCGGCCTGGACTATGAGGGGCGCGCCCTGGTGGGTTACGGCCTTAACCTGGGCCGGGTTTAACCCGGCCAACAGGGGGTCGGCCTCAAGAAGGTTTTCGGTTTTCGGTTTTCGGTTTTCTGTAAATAAATCCGCCTCGGGGTCGATAGTTGGCGGACCGCCAAGGGGTCGGGGTGATGTCATGATGTTATTATTGACCGACGCCGTCTCGTAAATGTTAGCCGGCGCACTGAAGAAGGCCCCCTGCTGGGAAAGTTGCCGGCGCTCCTGGGGGGTAAACAGGTAAATTTCCCCGTAAGCGCCGTCATAACCCGGGGCAATATGCACTTCGCCCCGCCGCATCTTCTCAATGCCGTGGGCCAACAGACCTCCGCCCTCCCGGGCCAGGTCCGGCAGGGGCACCCGGCGCAGGATGGCCAATTCGGGTCCCAGACGCGCCAGCAGCCGGAAATAGCGCTCCCGCACCTTCTTGCTGCCCGAGTTTACCTGCCACACCTCCGCCAGGACCTCCGGCAGGGAAATCAAGGACTCAAACGGTTTGCCCTGGGGAGAAGAGGCGCCAGACGGACGGTCCGCCAAATCCTGGACGCGATGCATCACCCCGAGAGTCAGGGGCTTGTGGCACTGGGGACAGCGCCCGCCCAAAGCCTGAGCCTCCTCTGGCATAAGTCTGAGGCCGCATTGGCGGTGCCCGTCCAGATGGTATTTGCCTTCCTGGGGGAAAAACTCCAGGGTGCCGGCAAAGCCTTGCTGGGTGCGGATGGCCGCCGCCAGGGACGGATAGGTGGGGGGCACCCGAAAGATGTTGGCCTCCCGGCCCAATTTCTGGGGGGAGTGGGCGTCGGAGTTGGACACCAACAGGAACCGGTCCAGGGCGCTCACCCGCCAGTTCATGGAGGGATCGGAAGACAGTCCGGTCTCCAGGGCATAGATGTGGGCCACTGACTCTTCAAAACATTCTTCCAAAGAATTAAAGCCACTCTTACTCCCGAGGACGGAAAACCAGGGGGTCCAGACGTGGGCCGGGATCACCAGGGCCTCAGGGTCGATCTCCAGCGTCAACTCCAGGACATATTTGGCATCCAGCCCGAGGATGGGGCGGCCGTCGGAGGTCACATTGCCCAGGCGGCCCAGGCGCTGGGACAGCTTCTGGGCGGCCTCCAGGCTGGCAAGCAAAAGCAGCAGGTGGACCTTACGCACTCGGCCAGCCTTCTTATAAATGGTGCTCACCTCGCCGGTAAGTAAAAACCGCACCGGAGCGATGTCCTCCCAGCCGGGGCCTTTGATGGCCAAGGGCAGGGCCAAATCCCGCTTAAGGCCATAGATGCCGTCGCCCACGGGCTCCAGTTTAGCCGCCAATTCTTTAAGCCACTCCGGGTGGGTGCAATCTCCGGTACCCACCACCTGGACGCCCTTGTAACGGCCCCACAGGTCCAGGTGCTCCAGGTCGGCGTCCCGCCCGGTGGCGATGGAAAAGCGGGAGTGAATATGCAGATCGGCGATGACCTCCATGGGTTTTCACCTTACCACAAATAACAAGGGGATGCCAGATAGGGCAAGAATAGCGCCGCGGCGTTTGGCGAGTGAGATATTAGGGCCCCGCGGCCACCAGCCCTTTAAGATAATTTAGGACCAGAAAGGGAGGACTCTGTTACTATTGACATTACTCTATTTTTTGTTTGACATTACCAAATTATTTTGTTAACGGATATATTGTTAGCATGTCAGACTGAAAGCCGGGCTTGGGCCT
>Ga0233423_10000580_pt1 | contig 18917 bp, 15 predicted proteins | sample Watercolumn_Mata_FD_180713 | JGI IMG/M metagenome (GOLD analysis project Ga0233423, IMG submission 180713) | Freshwater microbial communities from Lake Matano, South Sulawesi, Indonesia - Watercolumn_Matano_2014_112_MG | ecosystem: Environmental > Aquatic > Freshwater > Lake | place: Indonesia...
GGAACATCAAAACAGGCGTGCAAGATATTTATTGGGAATATCAAGGGGCTTATACCGGCGAAGTTTCGGCCGGGATGGCAAAATCAGCCGGGGCGGTTTATGCGATTGTGGGCCATAGCGAACGGCGAAAATACTTCGGTGAGAACGAGGAAACCGTCAACTTGAAATTGAAAGCTATCTTGAAAAGCGGCCTGCAGGCGGTTCTCTGTATCGGAGAGAGTCTGGAAGAAAGAAAAAGCGGGCAGACGGCGCCGGTTCTCAAAAAACAGCTCGAAGGGTCGTTTCGGGGGATTGGAGCGGGAAAAGTTGAATATGTGAATATCGTTTATGAGCCGATTTGGGCCGTCGGGACGGACAATGTGCCCACCTCGGACGAGATTCTGGAAGCGAAAATCGTGATAAAGAAGATTCTGGCAGAGCTTTACTCCAAAAAAACGGCTGAAAGAACAAGAATTCTTTACGGAGGGAGCATTGCTGTTCGTTTCGTAAACCAAGTGTGTGTTGAGCCAGCAATGAACGGAGGGCTTGTCGGGCGAGAAAGCCTCGCGCCGTATGAATTTGTAAAGATCGCTATGCTAGTGGATGGTAGTTAGTATCTGGTATCTGATATTTTTTGGATTATCAGATACTAAATACCAGATACAAAAAATGCTTGCCAAAGTAAAAAACATTCTCGAAGAAGCCAAAAGCAACGGATACGCCGTCGGAGCGTTCAACGTTTTCAATATGGAAGAGGCTCAAGCTGTGGTGCGGGCGGCGGTCAAAAAGCACACGCCGGCGATTATTCAGGTAACGGAAAAGACGATGAGCTATGCCGGCGATAAAGTGATCTTTGATGTAGTGAAGGCGGTTATAGAGAGAGAATCTGCCACCATTCCGGTTGGATTTCATCTTGATCACGGATATAGTTTCGACACCGTTGTGAGAGCCGTTGAAATGGGGCTGGATTCCGTGATGATTGACGCTTCGCACAAAAACTTGCAGGAAAACATAGAAATTACCAAAAGAGTGGTTGAATTTGCCCATGCCAGGGGAGTGAGCGTTCAGGCGGAGCTGGGCAAGGCTCCGCGCCTGGGGGAAATGGCCGCTGATCCAGATTGGGATAAAATTATGACCAATCCTCTCGAAGCTCAATGGCTCGTGAATGAAACAAAAGCGGACGCTCTGGCTGTCGCGGTGGGGAACGCTCATGATTTTTTTCGAGAGCGCCCTGTGCCGGACTGGGAGCGCCTGGAATCAATCCACAAACTATTGCCTGGCACGCCGCTTGTTATGCATGGTGCCAGTGACTGGGTGAATCATAAAGTTACGGAGGCCGTAAAACGCGGCGTTGTCTGCTTCAATGTTGATACGGATATCCGGATCGCTTTCAACACAGTGCTCTGTCAATTCACCCGCGACAAGTGCGACGTCATTGATCCTCGAAGAGTTATGAATGAAGCGCGCGAGGCGGTGCAGAGAGTGATTGAGAAAAAGATTGATCTATTTCGCAATCCCTAGAAATGAAAACACAGATAAACAATCATTTTGTCCTGCAGTTAAAATTTTTTTCTAGAATTTTAGCAACTTTGATTTTTTTTATCGGTTTTTTGGCGATTTGCGGGTGGCAATTTAATGTCGAAATTTTCAAAAAGGTAACCCCGAATTTGCCCGTGATCGCTCCCAACACGGCTTTTTCGTTTATCCTTGTTGGTCTTCTCATTTTTTTTCTGGGATATGCCAGGGAAAATCGCAGATTTTTGAGGACTTTTTTAGAATTTTTTTCGCTTTCCATCACGCTTCTGGGAACGATGACGCTCCTGGAATATATTTTTAGTGTCAATTTTGGAATTGACGGTCTTCTCTTTTCCCAAAAAATGGGGGCAAGTGTCATTCGAATGTCTCCTCAAAGCGCCTTTAATTTTCTGGCGGTGGGGCTGGCGCTCTTTTTCTATTCCCGCAAAGGAAAAAGATATGTTCTCTGGGGGCAAATTCTGATTGTCGCGGCGGGAATCACGGCGCTTGTTTCACTTTTTGGCTTTGTCTACGGCGCGGCCGGGTTCTACACAATCGCTCCCTACAAAGGAATGGCGGCTCACACGGCCGTGGCGTTTGTGATGATTTTTTTGGGTATCCTTGCCAGCCGGCCGGAGGCGGGGCTGGTGAGAATTTTTGTCGGGCGGGGACTTTCCAGCCTGGCGGCGAGAAGATTATTTCTGGCTCTGGCCGCGATTTTGGCCATTGAATTTCTGGCGATAGCCGGCGGAAGGATGGGTTTGTACAACCTTGCCTTTGAATCGCTATTTCACCTCATTGTCATTACTGGGGTTTTTATTTTTCTGATATTTTATTCTTTCCGTTCGCTTGACCAGTTGGCCGAGGCCGAAGAGAGTCTCGAACATCTCAAGGAGATTGATCGGGCCAAAACAGAATTTGTTTCAATGGCTTCTCATCAACTGCGGACGCCTCTCACTTCCGTTTCCTGGTATGCGGAAATGCTTTTGAGCGGGGAAGTAGGAACGGCCAACCCGAAACAGAAAGAATACCTCGCCCAGATTTACGCGAACAACCAAAGGATGATTAATTTGGTGGATGATCTTCTCAACACTTCAAAAATCGATATGGGAATGCTCTCAGTTGAGCCGCGGCCGATGGATCCCAGGTTTGTCATTGAAAGTGTTTTGATGGAGATCGGTCCCTTGGCCGGTGAAAAAAATATTGAAATAAAAAAGAATTTTAGCGAAGAATCCGCGGAGGTGGGAGCTGATCCGGAACTTATGCGGGTTGTTTTTCAAAATTTGATTTCTAACGCGTTGAAATACACGCCGACGAACGGAAAGATATCAATCGATGTGCAGCCATCAAATTCGCATGTCGATGTCAAAATAGCGGACAGCGGCTATGGTATTCCCAAAGTTCAACAAAACAAGGTGTTCACAAAAATGTTCCGAGCTGATAATATAAGAGATAAGGTGACGGACGGGACGGGGCTGGGCTTGTATATCGTTAAAGCCATCGTCAAGCAATCGGGCGGAAAGATTTCTTTTGAGTCGGAGGAAGGAAAAGGAACGACGTTTTTCGTAACATTGCCAATAAAGAGAACTCGCTAATTAGAACTAATTTTAGCGAATTAGAGCGAATTCGCGCTCTTTAGCAATAAGTTCGCTCTCCATTCGCGAGTCATTGTTTATGGACAAAAAAATTCTTATCATCGAAGATGAGCTTCCGATGCTCAAGGCCCTTTCGGAAAAATTTTCCCGGGAGGGGTTCTTGGTGCTCGAAGCGAGAAATGGGGAAGAAGGACTCTCTATAGCAGTGAAGAAAAAACCGGATTTGTTGATCCTTGACCTTTTTATGCCGGTGATGGATGGAAAGGCGATGATGGAAAAATTGCGGGAGGATGAATGGGGGAAGAGGGTGCCCATCATCATTCTCACCAACCTCAATCCGGACGACAAGACCTTGAACGAAATTATGGCCAGCGGCCCGTCCTATTATTTCGTCAAGTCCAAATGGAAGCTTGAGGATTTAGTGAAGAAAGTGAAGGAAGAATTGAAAATCAGCTAATATTTTTTGGGGCGGAAAATTTTATGAAGCCGATTGTAATCAGGCCTCCAGCCAGAGCCGTCACGAGCTGGGGCCATTGCATCATTGCGAGCAAGGGACTGGCGATTTTGATGAAGTAAGTTGCAACTACAAAAAGAAATAAGAATTTAAAAGAGGATGCGATTATGACTCCCGCCAAGGGTGGTTTTTTTAATGAGTAAAAAGTGACTATCAGAATAAAATTGGAAACGATTATCCAGGGAATAAGAACCGCCATCGGGGCAGGAAGAAGGCCGCGGGCAAGGGCGATAGATGAGGGTAAAGCGGCGACGAGGGCGGCGTTCACGATTCCCACCTGCCAGACGGCCAGAAACAAGATGGCGTTCACGATAGTTCCGGTAATCCACTGGTTATGGGGCGTGTGGGCGAAAAGCGCCGGAAAGATCACAGCGGCAGCCGCGAAACCAGTGGTCCAGATGAGCTCTTTTGTTCTGCAGGTTGCGATGGGGAAAGTTGTAGCGGCTGTTTTTTGTTGGTTGTTTTGTAACATTTCTTTAAACAACGCTAGCTAATCTAACAAATTAAATTTTAAAATTGTGGGTCCTAATGCTACTAAAGAACATCAATTTTTCGCAAATCCAGACTCGGCTGCGATTTTTGTTCCCAAAAATTTCCCTCTCTCCAATGAACAGCCAGTGGAAATTTTTGGACAAAAATTCACAGCCTCAAACAATGGATTTGATCAAAATTTATATTCTTTAGTAAGTTTATTTTACAAAACTTCTCGCTTTGTGACAATCGTGATAAAATAGGCTTATGAGTTTGCAAAAAATCCTTCTCAAATACGAGCCGAAACCGGAAAATTTGCTTCGGGTTCTCAAAGAAATACAAAAGGAAAACAAATACATCCGAGAAGAAGAATGCAAAAAGATCGCCAAATATTTTTCTTTGCCGCTGGCGCGGGTTTATAGCTTTGCCAGTTTTTTCGACGAGATTCAGACCAAAGAGAGCGCGAAAAAAATCATAAGAGTCTGCTCCGGCGGGCCGTGCCTGATGGAAAATACGGCAAAAATCGTCCGGCAAATCGAACTGGCTCTCAAAATCGAAGCTGAAAACGACGCCCATCCGAAGTGGAAGCTGGAATACATAAGCTGCCGGGGGCTTTGCGATTGGGGACCGATCGTAATGGTGGATGAGCAAGTGTTTGAGAAAGTAAAGGCGGAGGATGTTGACGATATTTTGAGAAATTACGTTTAAGCTAAAAACTAAAAACGAAGAGCGAAAAATAACAGCGAAAAGGTCAAAGCTTTTAGTTTTTAGTTGTTGCTTTTATATTTTAGCTTTTCGCTTTTAGCTATAATTATGCAAGTTGTCACGAAAAACTGGGACAAAATAAATCCTCTCGACATCAACACCTATATTGCCCAGCGCGGATATGAAGCTCTCCGAAAGACCATCCGGGAAATGAAGCCGGTGGAGGTGATTGACGAGGTGAAAAAATCCGGACTGCGCGGGCGGGGCGGGGCGGGATTTCCGACGGGTGAAAAATGGGGACTAGCGGCGGAAACAAAAACTGACCAAAAATTTTTCATCTGCAACCTGGATGAGTCCGAGCCGGGGGTTTATAAAGACCGGACTATTGCCGAAAAAAACCCGCATCAGATTATTGAGGGGCTTCTCATCGGCGCTTATGCCACTGGAGCCAAAAAAACCTTTCTTTATCTCAACGGCCACTATCAGAGGCAAGCCGAAATCTTGAGAATTGCGCTTGAGCAGGCTTGCGAGAAAGAATTTGTCGGCCGGGGGATTATGGGCAGTGCCGTTAACGCAGAAGTGGAAGTTTTTGAGGGAGCGGGGGCCTATGTTTGCGGCGAGGAAACGGCGCTTCTAAACACGATTGAGGGAAAAAGAGGCGAGCCGCGACTCAAGCCGCCTTATCCACCTGTAGTTGGTCTTTTCGGCAAACCAACAATTGTCAACAACGCGGAAACCTTGTCCAATATCCCTTACATTATCCGCCGAGGGGCGAAAGTATATTCTCAAATCGGCTCGAGCGTTTCTCCGGGAACAAAACTTTTTGTTCTCGAGGGAGCAGTGAAAAATCGCGGGGTTTTCGAAGCGCCGCTTGGCATCACCGCCCAAGAATTGATGTATAATTCCCTTTATGGCGGCGGGCTGACAAGCGGAAAAGAGCTTTGGTTTGCTCAAATTGGCGGCGCGTCGGGACGATTGGTTCCGGCGGGTAAATTGGACCAGCCTCTCATTTATGGATCGGGAGAGTATCCGTTGGGTTGCGGATCAGTTTTAGCCGTTGATAAAAATGTTGATTTGAAAGGCCTGCTTTTCACGTGGGCGGATTTTTTTCACCGGGAATCCTGCGGAAAGTGCGTGCCGTGCCGGGAGGGGACCTATCGGCTTTGGGAAATCGCGAAAAGGATGAAAAATAATGATTTAAGGCCGCGCGATCGGGAAAATATAAAGGATATTTTGTGGGTTTTGTCGAATACCACCTTTTGTCCACTAGGGAATTTTGCGAGTGTAGCATGGAATGATGCTATTAAAATGTTTAGCAATGAGATATTTGATCATTAATCTATTAACGGGTTTAGCGAGTTAACGAGTTATTATTCAACCCATTAACTCGTTAACTCGCTAATAAAGAATAAAATAATTGCAAATTAAAATAAATAACAAATTATACAAAGCAAGCGAGAATGACACAGTATTGTCAGTTTGCAAAAAAAACGGAATTCGTATTCCGACATTGTGCGCCCATCCGGATCTTTTGCCGAGCGAGGGAGTTTGCCGGATGTGTCTGGTGGAAACAAATCAATCAAAGGGTTTACTTTCTTCTTGCACGCAGAAAGTCTGCAAAGGACTAGAAGTCCAAACGGAAACAGAAAGCGTGAACAAGGCGCGAAAAATAAATCTGGAACTCCTGTGGGCGGATCATGCCGGAAAATGCGCGTCCTGCAAGAGAAACGGGAGGTGTGAACTGCAGAATCTGGCGGAAGTTTATGACATTGACGAATTCAAATTCGTGCCCCGAAGAAAAGAACTGAAAAACAAAGACGAGCTGGATCTTCTCAAAGACAACTGGTCGCATACCGCTTTTGACGAAGAAAATTCCTCCATTGCCCGCGACAGCCAGTATTGCATCGAGTGCCGGCGCTGCGTCAAAGTCTGCCGCGATATGCAGGCGATCGAAGCCTACGGGATGAACTACCGCAACTCCAGGACGAATGTCGGAACGCCCTACGAGATTCCACTGGATTGTATTTTCTGCGGACAATGCAGTGCCGTTTGCCCCACGGCGGCCATCACCGAAAAAGACGACATCGAAAAATTCGAGAAAGCGCTGGCCGATTCCAAAAAAATGGTGATTGTCCAGACGGCCCCCTCGGCGCGCTTCACCTTCGGAGAGGAATTTGGCCAAACCCCCGGCGCTTTTTGGGAAGGAAAGCTTGTCGCTTCCCTCAAGAAATTGGGCTGCGACAGAGTTTTCGACACGGTTCTCGGAGCGGATCTTACGATTATTGAAGAGGCCAACGAATTGATCGAGAGAATAAAAAACGGGGGCCCGTTTCCTATGTTCACCAGTTGCTGTCCCTCTTGGATTCTCTACGTTGAAAAATATTGGCCGGAATTCATTCCCAATCTCTCGACCTGCCGCTCTCCCCAGCAGATGCTCGCCCCGCTTGTGAAAACCTATTATGCCGGGCGGGAAAAAATAAATCCGGCGCAGATTGTTTCGGTTTCGGTGATGCCCTGCACGTCGAAGAAATATGAGGCCCAAAGACCGGAAATGAACGCGAGCGGCTATCAGGACGTTGATATAGTTCTCACCGTTCGCGAACTGGCGCGGCTTTTGAGAAAGAAAAAAATTGATCCGGCGAAGCTAAAAGATGAGAAATTTGACCCAGCCTTGGGAGTAACGACTGGAGCGGGGATGATTTTCGGAGCCAGTGGGGGAGTGATGGATGCGGCCCTTCGGACAGCCGTGGAGAAATTAACCGGCGCGGAACTTGGAAAAGTGGATTTTGAAATGGTGCGGGGAGAAGCCGGGGAGCGTTGCGCGGAAATTGAGGTAGATGAGTTGAAGTTGAGGGTGGCGGTGGTGCACGAAATCCATAACGCGAAAAAACTTTTGGAAGACATAAAATCCAGCCGCGCGAACTACCATTTTGTGGAAGTGATGGCTTGCCCAAACGGCTGCATCGGGGGCGGGGGACAACCCGCCTACGTCAAGACTCCCGCCGACGATAAATCTTTGGCGGGCAAGCCGGTTCCAGTTGATCAAGATGTAAGAAACGCGCGGATGAGGGGTATATTCGACCGCGATAAGGGAATGGCTCTTCGAAAATCCCACGAAAACCCGATTCTTAAAAAAGTGTACAAGGAATTTTTGGGCCACCCCGGGAGCGAAAAAGCGGAAGAATTGCTGCATACGAAATATGTAGATAGAAAATAATAGATCAATCTCAATCGACAATAAAATTGCTATAGCATAATTATTGTTGATTGGATTTTTACTTATTGCTTTGGATCACCTTGTTTCAATGTTCTAGAACATTGAAACATTTTTATTTTAGGGGATTTCTGCTACTGTAAATTAGAAGACAAAAAAAGCAGCCGGTGTCTCGCGTGGCGAAACAGGCTGCTTTATTTTTTTTCATTCCTCCTTTCTTCTCGGAAGTTCCTTAGAATTTTTAGTGCTTCCGGTTTTATTTTCACCTTTTCAATAGAGAAGAGAAAAACTTTTTTTCTCCTGTTGAAAATGCGGTGGATTTCTCTGGCTTTTTCAGGATAGGCCTTGCAAAAAGGTTTTATTATACCTGACTCATCCTTTGTCAGAAAGTCAGTTGCAGGATTATTCTTTATTGGCAAGACTTCGATGGACGTTATAGTTTTCTCGTCAGAGAGAAGTTCGGATTCCTTTCGGAGAGCTTCCTCGACGGTGGTGAATGTGCGATAGCCGAATTGTCCAATATTTCGTGGGCTTCCCGTCGCATACCGTATGCCGATGAAGTCCTCGATCAGGCGATGATAATCGGTATCTGTCATGTCGTTTAGTTTTTCTCTTGAAACTTTTCCGGATGCCAGCAAGAACCGAATTACCAAGTTTGAAACAATGATATCGGCAGATCTCGCTCCCGGGTTATTATAGAGGTATTTGAATAGCAAAGCGCGTAGCTTCAGAAACCGATAGAGGCGCTCTGCATCCTCGAAAATAACTTGGCCGTCCACAATTGCGACCGAGTCCCAAAGAGTGCCGATGTCTGGGTATAGATCTGTGATATTTTTGATTGCAGCGAATCCTTTCGCGCCTCTCCCGAGACTTCCAGGTATGTATCTTGACAGGAATTCTTCTGTGTCGCGGCAAACATAGGCGATCTTGTCTGCTATATCTAGCAAGATTCCAAGAACTCCCTTTCCGCGGACGGCATCAATGATCAATTTTTTTGAGAGGCCGAGTTCTCTTTTGAGTATTTCCCATTCCCACCCTTGGAAAAGTTCCTCAACGTTCATTTCCTCATCAAAAGCTGCCGGGTCGATGGCTTTTGTTCCATCTCCTCCCGCTGGAATCTGGCGATCGTGCGCTACGGCTGCCACTCGTCCGTGTTTGCGCTGATAGCGTGTGAGATGTTTGCGCAGATTGTACATTATCAGGAGAAGCAACAGATAAACAAAGCACGTGTGCTCATATCTGTTATGTGTATAAGGAAGCGGATCGGATTTCTGGGTCCCCGCATACTTGATTGGGTCCATGAGATTTGCCAACTGCGCCCTGAAAAGCAAATGGAGAAATACGCGAAATCTTCCATCAGCTTTATAAAATAAGCCGTTTTCTTGGAAAAAGGACCGATAAATGCCGGCGAATTTTAGCGGTTTGAGAACGGCCGGATCAGAATTCGGTTCTATATTCCAAAAGATATCCTCAAGAGAACAAACTCGCCTCAGTGTTTTTGGAGCTTTGCCAAACCAGAAAGGATCGCGCTTCTTATCCCTTTTTTGTTTTAGATAAGTCAGAGCTATTTTCTTAAGGATGTACTTTACATGCCTGTCCTCCACTTGAGGCAAATATTGCAAGTCTTCCTTTGGAAGTTGCTTGGGAAGAATGCCTAAATGGAAAAGTTCTTCATATAACTCCCTCATTTCTCTGAGATTAGAGAAATCAGGAGGGAAAGACGAAATGACCATATCTCCAAGACGGAGATAGTTAGTCATTTCTGCCAGACACTTTGCCGTGATGCGTTCAGGCCATCTAGACATGAGACTTTTCTCCTTCTCGGAATATTTAACTCCTCTGCTGCCGCTGGATGTTAAAGAGCAGCAATTTAGAGTAATACATTTTCTCATTTTTGTCCAGAAATGAAATAGAGCAGCCAAGCCACATGGGTCGACTGCTCTATGAATTTTGGTCTCTCCTTTTCAGTTCTTGGAGATGGAACTTTTCCAATATTTTTGCAACGCTCGGCTTTATTTCAACGCTGGTCAGACGATGCAAGAATATTAGTTCTTTAAGAGTTGTTTTCTCATGAATTTTTTCGGTCATTTCAGGACAAGCCTCGGAAAATGGCCGGATTCTTTTGTTATGGTCGAGGGTTAAAAAATCCGTGGCTGGGTTGATTCGACCACGGCAATCCTCCAGAACAACAAAGGCATTGCCGCTCGCGATTATTTCCGTTTCCCGTCGGTATGCCTCCTCAATGGAAGCGAAAGCTTCCGATTCGATTGTTCCGAGAGCATGTCCGTAATGGAAAGAGAAAGGAATCCCGGTAAATTGGGAAACGATTTCTTCCAGATCATTGTCATTCATCAAGAAAAGCTTCTGACGGTCTAGCTTTCCCTTGGCGAAAAGGTACTTCAAGACAATGTTCGCCAGCACAGCCTCGAAGGAGCGAGAATCTTTTTCATAATAAAGCTTCTCGATCATCATAGCGCGGGCGAACAGAGCTTGGCCTAAACTCTCTGGCGAGAGAAAAAAGACTTCATCTCCCATAACCTTCACAGAATCCCAAGCGGAAAAAGCGAGGGGATTTTGCTGGATGAAATCCTGGACTTCGGTATAGCCTGCCGGTTGGAGTCTCCAGTCGTTTGGGCAGTAGCGGTTGAGAAAAACAGAGGTGTCGTAAGAACCATACCCCCACTTGTCACTGATATTGAGAATTTTTCCGCCCAAGCCACATCCATTCACGATGTCTGTGATCCAAGACTCGTCTAGCCCGAGATCTTCACATATCTTTTTCCATCGATGCCGGAACAGATTAAGATATTCCGCGAAATTTTTTTCTTCGCAGAAGTAACCAGGATCCACCATTTTGGTTCCATCTCCACCGGCCACGGTAGCGATATCATGGATCAAGGCCGCGACGCACCCATTTTTGAAAAGTCCTTTAGGGATTGCCTTGCGGTTGTTGAAAAGTATCAGAGCCATGATAACGTAGACTGTCATGCTGTGGGCCAGACGGGAATGGATGAATCTTTGAGGATAATCACGGGTTGGATCCGTCAGATTAGACAGTTGAGCAATTTCAAAGAGTCGCCACAAGTAGAGAGCATCGGCTACTTTTTTAAAAAGGCCGTCTTCTCGCAGAAGGTAGCCTATTCCCGTGAAAGGCACCTCTGGCATGATGTGCGGATCATCGAACCTTTGGATGGCAGCGTCATACCTCAAGTTGCCTTGAACCGCCGTGGGCAGTTCAGTCATCCAGGGCGGCTCGTCAAATCCTCGGAGCACTCTTGAGAAATTTCCGTTATGGGAACTGAAATATTCCCAATAAATTTCCTTCAATGCAAAGAGAAACCTCAGGAACAGATTGTTTGCCTCGCCCTCAACGTCTCTTTCGTCGTATCCCGCTTCAGGCGGAAGCAGATTTTTTTTGAAGGCGTCGAAAAATTCGTTGAAGTTGTTTATTCTTCGAATGAGGAAATTCAACCCCTCGATTTTTTCCGCCCAAAGCATCAGAAAATTGGGAAGTCGATTGATGTCAGTGAAAGATTTGAAATCAAGCACAAGTCTTGGCAAAAACCAGATATCTCCGATTCGGAGGCATCGGGTTATGCCTTGCAAATATTCCGCCGTGATCCACTTTGGCCATCTGGGCATGACCCTGCCTCCTTCTCGGAAAATTTGACTTCTCTGCTGTCAAAGAGCAGTGAATTATAATAGGACAAAACCGCCTAAAAGTCCAATTAAAAGACCCCGATATCGAATCGGGGCTTTTTCGCGCTGCCTTAGCAACAACTGCAGCGTTTTTTCTTGGCTACTTTTTTCTTTACAACTTTTTTCTTTTTTGCCATAGCGATTTTGATTAATTTTTTTGGGTTTCTTTGTGCGGGCCGGACGGGATTTGAACCCGCGACCTTCTCCGTGACAAGGAGACGAACACTCCGGACTGTTCTACCGGCCCATTTTATATTTTATTTTTCGTAGCGGTGGAGGGATTCGAACCCCCGGCAACATGGCTTATGATGCCACTGCTCTAACCAACTGAGCTACACCGCCGTCGGGATAAGTCTATCAAATTTATAAACAAAACAAAAGCGCGGCGATGCGCCTTCGATTTTTTTGCGGACGTCTGTTGCGGGGGCCGGATTTGAACCGGCGACCTGCTGGTTATGAGCCAGCCGAGCTACCAGACTGCTCTACCCCGCTGTGTATAAATTTAACTTTGAAACCTTTGCTATGTATTTTTCGCATGAGCCGCTCCGCCCTGGGGCGGACTCTACCCCGCTGTGAAAACTATTGTGCAATCTAGCAGAAATTTTTAGCTTTGTCAATAAAGTCTCAAATAAAAGAAGAATCTATTTGATAGATTCCTCTTTAACCAGAGATTTCCTTATGGATTGCTACTCCGTCGTTTTTCCGTCAAATTCATCCGTCTTGTCATTCAGCGCGTCTTCTTTTGTGGCGTGGACTACGCCGTCGCGGTGCTCGGGCGGGGAGTAGATGGTATAAAGTTTCATCGGCGCGTCCGGGGATGTGTTGATAACGTTGTGTTTCGTTCCGGCCGGAATGACAATGGCGAAGTCGTCCGCGATATCATGCTCAACATCATCAAGTACAGCCTTTCCTGTTCCACTCTCGATCCGGATGAACTGGTCGAGCGTGTGAACCTCTTCGCCGATTTCCTCATTGGGCTTGAGAGCCATCACGACCAGCTGGCTATTCTTGGCCGTATAGAGAACTTTCCGAAAATTGTCGTTCTCCATAGTCATCTTCTCGATGTTTTCGACGTATCCTTTCATGGTTTTTTAAATTAATGTTTATAAGCTTTATAGATATTATAACACACAATAAAGATTTTTCTTTCACTCTAATTGATCTTTCGGCTTGGGGGTGGTAGATTTTAAGTAAGAATACGTATTTAATTACGTGCTCAAGTCCTCATCCTCGATATCCCGAACAAAGACACAGCGAAGATTGGAGAGAGGATGTTTTAGACTATTGTAAAATAATGTTTAGAAAAATGAACTGGCAAAAGTATCTGACCCGGGAATATTCCTTTCTTTACATCAGCTATGCGGCGGATTGCTACCGACGAATGAAAAAATTGACCGGGACAACGATAAACTTCGACCTCGCGCACGGAAAAGGCGAAATAGTGTCTCTATATGGCATTTTGGATGATTTTTCGAATTGTTACGATTTAATTGATACAGGGCTGCGGAAAAATCCGAAACATGGCCAGAAGATAGCTGGGGATTTTGAAAATACGGCGAAACGATATTTCGATTTGGTAAAATCAGCTAAAAAGGAAAAAGATAGGGAAGAGTTGAAAAAGATACTCTTTAATCTCGACAAAACATTCTTGGATTTACTTTGTTATTATCTGTACTTCGTCTATCTCGGCTATGGAGGCGACAAGCCGGCAATAAAAAGATTTTTCAGAAATAACAAGAAAAAATTCGAAGGAATCAGGAATTCTGGCGTGGAAACACACATGGACAAAAAATTCCCGGAAATATTCGGAAAATACAATCTGAAAATAAGAAACCTTGTCGCTTTCATGTCGCGGGCGGAACTTCGGAAATTTCTTTCGGGCGGAAAATTGGATTTGCAAAAAATTAAGGACAGAAAAAAAGAATATCTGCTTATCACCCAAAACGGAAAGACAAGAGAATATCGCTCAGAAGATATCAAAAGAGTCATTGCCGGAGAACTTGGGAATATCGAAGCAGCGGCTGGGGCTAACTTCGTAAAAGGAAAAATCGCTTCGAGGGGAAGGGTTGCAGGACCGGCCCGGGTGGTTTTCACAAAAAAGGATTACGGGAAAATAAAAAAAGGGGATATTCTGGTAACTCCAATGACGAAACCGAACATAGTCCCTTATCTTTCGAAAGTAAAAGGAATTATCACGAACGACGGCGGCGCGCTCTCGCACGCCTCGATAATTTCCCGCGAGATGAAAATTCCCTGCATAGTGGGAACAGTTCACGCGACGGATATTTTCAGAGGCGGCGACAAGGTAGAGTTGGATGCAAATAAGGGTATTGCTAAGATTATGAAGCAATTATGAATCAAAAAACATTCTCCCAAAACTCAAACAGCTTGAAACTTTGCGGGAAATTACGAATCTTATGAGCAATGAATTTATCAGGATAAACACTGCTTTCAAACCGCCGGTGGAAGTTGCGGAGAGAGTAGCAAAAATTAGCGGAGATATAGGTCGAAAAGCCGAAACTTATTTTGTCATTGATGATGAAAATTATTTCCCTCACATCACAATCTATTCTCCCGAATATCCAACACACAATCTTGAAAAAGTTCTCAAAACCGCTGAAAGTATCGCAAAAGATTTTTCCGCTCCAAATTTCATTTTTCAGAAAATAGGAACTGGGCAAGGATTCATAACATTGGATTTTGATTATTCAGATGAAATAAAAAAAATTCACGAAGCAACGGTGAAGAAACTGAATCCACTTCGCGAGAATCACGTTCGCGAGAAATACACCGAATCATATATGATGAAATTTTCGGAAGAAAAGAGAAAGAACATCAGAAAATACGGCTATCCGAACTCAATGGCATTTTACCGCCCGCATATGACGCTTGCTAGGTTAAAAAACGAAGAGTTCGCTGAAAAAATCGCGCAGTCCATTGAATGGCCAGTGAGAGAATTCAAAGCCGAGAAATTAGCAGCTTATGAAATGGGATTGCATGGAACATGCGTTAGACTGGTGAAGGAATTCAATTTTGGGAAACGCTAATTCCCGGATTATTTCTCCAAGCCCCCACTGGAATAATGCGAAGGAAATGTTTTTCAATTGCATATATGCATATATGCATATATGATAGTATTATCTAAACATAGAAAAATAAAATTATGGCAAAAAGAAAAGTGTATGAAGTGGGTCAGGCGGAAAGATATGCCGCGCTTAATGATTTTTTTAAGATGGTAGCGGAGATAAAAACACCACGGGAGGCTTCGAATTTTTTTAAAGACCTTTTGACTCCCAGCGAATCCCTAATGCTGACAAGGAGGATTATGATTGCGAAAATGCTGCTTCAAGGCTGGAATTTTGAAGATATAAGCAAAAGGCTTAAAGTGGGAACAAATACCGTAAATAGCGTAAACCGCTGGCTGTATACTGGTTTCGGAGGTTATCTCAATGAACTGAAGAAAGCGAAAAACAAAAAAGAATTCAAAGAACAATTTCCAACGACCGAATGGGCGAGGATAAAGAAAAAATATCCAGCCCATTTTTTAATCGCAAATCTCATCAACAAATTTGCAAAGTGAATCCTGTACATACTTTCATATATGCACATATGCATATATGAAAGTATTGGTTACAGGTAATGTTCGGAAGATTGGCAAGTTCCCCTAAGCCCTATCAAGAGATAGAAAGAATAAAAACAATCCGAGGAAATTACTCCTCCCCCGAAGGATCTTTTTTCCAGATTAGGCTTTGTATAAAGGTTTTTTCGATTTCTGTTTACACATTTTCCGGTTTTGTGATATAATCTCCGAAGGAAGTAAAACTAAAATAAAAAACAAAATGCGTATAAGAAACAAGGGTCTTTTTTCCATTCTCGGCGTTTTGGCGTTGGGATTTTTTGTTTTTTTAGGGAGTGTCTTGCCAGCTGAAGCCGCTGGCGGGGAATGGGAGGATGTTGGGCCGAGTGCTATCGGGAACAACGGCTACTGGCCGTCGCTCGCTTTCAGTCCTCTCACCTACGAGCCGTACATTGCTTATCGGGACAACACCAGCAACTGGCGGGCGACAGTCAAGAAATTTGACGGGTCGTCTTGGAGCGATGTGGGAACGCCCGGAATGAGCTACGCCTCTGCCTCATACACCCAAATTGCTTTCAACGATTCAGGCGATCCATTCGTTGCCTACTGCGACAATACCCGAAGTTATAAAACTTCCGTTCTCAAATACCAAAGCAGCACAAATTGGCAGTATTTCGGAGAAGAAACTTTCAATGACGGGGGAGCTGGCTTTCTTCGCTTGATTTTCAATCCGGGAACCGACGAGCCATATCTTGCCTACGGCGACATGAATTCAGGCGGACTGGCTTTTGTCAAAAAATTCAACGGCGCGTCCTGGGAAAATGTCGGGACGTCCGGGATAAGCGAAGGGCCGGCGAGCAACACCCTGGCTATGGCTTTCAACCCGGGCACGAACGAACCCTATCTTGCTTTCAGCGACGCAGCTATTTTTACGAAGGCCGTGGTGAAAAAATTCAATGGCTCTTCTTGGGAGGCGGTCGGCGCCGCCGGATTCAGCCCGACCAGCGTCAATTTCATTGACATTGCTTTTAATCCGGGGACTTCCGAACCCTACGTTGTTTTCACGGACGAGACGAATAGTGAAAATAAGGCGACGGTGATGAAATTCAACGGTTCAAGCTGGGAATACGTGGGGAGCCCGCGGTTTTCTTCGAGCGATATTCACGAGCCGTCCATTGCTTTTAATCCGGTGACCAGCGAACCCCTCATTTCCTTCGGAGACAGCGCTTATTCGGACAAAATGACGGTTATGAAATGGAACGGCACAAGTTGGGAATATGTCGGAGCGCCGGGATTTACTGGCTATAGCAGCGGGAACAAAAACAGCTCCTTTGCTTTTGATCCTTTTACTAAAGAACCCAATCTGGTCATCTCGGGCGGAGCTTCGGGAAACCGGATTTCGGTGTGGAAATTCAACAAAACAAACTTGAGCCCGGCAAGCGTGACTTACAGCGCCAAAAAAACGAAACGAAAATTTACTTTTACTTTCCAGGATCTCAATCTTTCGACCAAAAAGAAAAACGTAACGATTAGAATAAACAATAGAAAGCTGAAAATATCCCGGGTGAGAAAAAGCGGACGAAATACCATTGTCAGCGCGGTTCTTAATCATAAAAACTGGGCGCGGGAAAGTTATGACGCGACGGTCTCCTTCAAATACAAAAGCGGAAAAAGGACGCGGACCAAGACTTGGATCTCCAAAAACGCGTTGACGATAGAGTGAAGTTATTGCATATTGACACGATTTTTGGTGAGAGTGTATAATAAGGCCAGAAAATAAAAACAAAAACTATGAAGAATACAAAATGCACTCGGCAAGGCAGAAACTTTTTTCGTCTTGCTCTTTCTGCGGCGACGGCAGTGATGATATTTTCGCTGTCTTTTTTTGTTGCCGGAGCCAAAACCATTGTTGTGGACGGCGATTTTTCCGACTGGGACAACGTTGACACGCTCGTTGACGAAGCTGATTTTGCGGGAACGGCTTTGGAATTTTCGGCCAACGGGACGACCTATTATTACAATACCGACACCGATTCCTGGCAGACGACGGAAATTTCCAACGCCTGCAAGGTAAACTACGACTATATGGTGGCGGTGGATTTCATCAAACTCACCAACGACAACAATTATCTCTATATGCTCTGGGAGCGGGGAACGGACTTTATGGACTTCCGCTGGGACAGCGACGGGGGAGGAAACTACTATGTTTATTCCGCCACTCCCGTTCCATCCGTTGCGCCCAACGGGGAATTTTCCGCCACCCCGCCCTGCGTTGATCACGTCATTACCGCGCCAGTGGCTTTTGATCATGATATGGTAATCAGCGTGGACAAGGACAAAAACGGAACGTATGATTATTATTTCGTCATCAACGTCCAATATCCGCAAGGCTGGTCGGCCGACGGAGCAGGCTACGACACTACGGGTTACATTCTCCAGGACAACGGCAACGGCGCTTACGACGGAATTTCCTCCGAAACGATGAAAACCACTTTTGGCGAAAGCGGATTTGAAGTGGGGATTTCGGCTGCGTCATATGCGGGAGTGCGGCAGGAATGGCGGATGTCCATTGACCAGATTTTCACTGATCTCGGAATAAGCTGGGACAGCTCGGTGAATGTCCGCTACGAAGCCCACAGCCTCAACCCGTCCGACGCGAGCGAAGTCAAGTCTTATACCTTTGAGCGTGACAAAGTTCTCAAGCTAAAAATAAACAACAAGAAAAGGACCCGGAAATCGCGAATAAACCTCAATGGCAAGACGAAGCGGGGAGCGACCGTGAGAGTAATCGTGAACGGCGTTGATTTAGGAACGGCGAGCGTCGGGAAAGGCGGAACATTTCACAAAAGAATTGACTTGAACAAAGGCGCCAACACCGTCCGAGTAGAAGCCGGCCACGCGACGAAGGGATCGAATAATGTCACGAAGACGATAACGCGGAGATAATGGAATGTTTGGTATCTAGTATTTGGTATAATTTCTAATTTTGGAAAGATGAGAATAAAAATTATCCTACTTGCGGTTCTGGCTGTTGCATTTTGTTTTACTGGAAATGCCAAAGCGGATTATTGGACCGAACAGACAACCGCTACCAGCGGAAATGTTATTCCGGCCTATTTTGAGGCGGAAAAAATGGCGAAGAGTTCTGGAAATGTGATTGTGATTTATGGAATTGAGCGAATTCCGGGACAAAATTGTCCCACCGGCTGCCCTAGGCACGTGCTTTCTTATAACGAAAACAGCGGTGCATGGAAAGATGAAAGCGATGCGGCAAAAAGCGCGTCAGGGCTTACGGATTTGGAGATTATGGATATGTATGCCGACGCGAGCGGCAATGTTTGGATGTCGAACCGCAATCCGGGGAAACTTTTGAAGTTCGACGGAACGAATTGGACATTGATCAATATCCAGGAGGCGGTGGATGATATTTGGCCTGGAGAAACCTTGTCAAGCTCTTTCGTTTATTCCGCTTTTCGGGACGCCAACCACGGCCGGCTTTATGTTTTTGCCGATATCCAGACCAATGTCCGGCACGATCTTTATCTCGCTTACTACAGCGAGGCGGACGGCAACTGGCATCTTGAGAACGCGAGCGGCGGACCGATGGACAACGATTACTACACCAGCGGCCAGCTACTGGGACTTTAT
>Ga0233423_10000582_pt1 | contig 18853 bp, 15 predicted proteins | sample Watercolumn_Mata_FD_180713 | JGI IMG/M metagenome (GOLD analysis project Ga0233423, IMG submission 180713) | Freshwater microbial communities from Lake Matano, South Sulawesi, Indonesia - Watercolumn_Matano_2014_112_MG | ecosystem: Environmental > Aquatic > Freshwater > Lake | place: Indonesia...
GGCTTCGCTGGATAGCATGGTCACCTACCTCAATGATCGGATGAATCTCGACCCCAGTCTCAAGGCTCAGGGCGTCAAGCTAGACGACCAGTACGGCTTGCTCTCCGACAATGTCGTCAAAAAGTTTGTCGGCGCCAATGAGACGCCTGACTCGCCTCAAGCCACTGCCGCCGAGGCGCGCCGTGATTTTAGCCCCGAGACCCAAAACGCCATGTCACGGATGAGTCGCATGACTCCAGGTAGCTCTGGCTCGATGAGCCGCAGCGATATCGACAACAATTTTGCTCCGCGAGACGTGCCGACTCTCAAGGGTGAGACCGATACCGTCATCGATACCAAAAACGCTATCTCCGCTATGTTTAATCCCGATAAGGCCGCACCCTATGAGACAGTGCGCCAGCGCGCCAATGGGGATGTGGCGGTCGGTCGCTACGGCGCCAATTTTTTGGCTCTCAGCGCATGGTTCAAGAGCCTCACCGGCGTCGACGAAATAAACGAAGGCAATGTCGGCGGCGTCATGGACAAATTGTCGCAAAAAGGCAAGATCTCCAAGGAGTTTGCAGCAAAGTTTAAGGACAAGGAGTTTGCTAAGGGCTTCGTCAAGATGCTTGATGGCATGAAGCACGGCGAAAAGCCGACTGCCGAACAGCTCAAGATGTATTTTCCCAAGGACATGCAAGAACAGGTCGCCATGGATCTGGTCAACCAGTTTAGCAAGGCAGCCAATGGCGATGTCGGCAAGACCGCCCTGGGCTTTCATCTAGGCAAGTCTCCAGACACTCTGACAGAGGCCGAGCTCAACGATCGCGGCAACAAGGAGTTTATGCAGGCAGCCGACCGGCTCGCCAAGCTAGCCAATAAGAGCCACAATATGGGCGAAAACGATCGCCTCGACTGGACCGTCAACAAAGACGGCAGTATGTTTGATGCAAAAGTGCTGCAATCGGCTCAACGCAAAGCCAATCAAATGGACCGTACTGGTCTCTGCGCCACTGGCGTCCAGCTAGCCTGGTCGGATGCCGGCTACAAAAAACTCCTGGGAACAGGCGATGGTTGGGAGATGCGTCATGCGCTCTCGCGCAATAGCGATTTTCAAATGACAAACTGGGAAGGTGCGCAAGCTGCCGCCAAGGCTGGTAATGCTGTCATTGTCACCAGACAATGGGCAGGCAGTCCCAATGGTGCCGGCCACGTTGCCACGCTGTCATATCAAAATGGCCGCATGATGGAGGCTTCTGACCACATAACGACCTTTAACAAAAACAACCAGCGCTATGGCAAGGATCTGTTTTTTGTCTATGTCGGCGATAAAAAGAACAACACGGGTATGGCCTAGAGCGGCTTGATCTCCAGGTTTTGGACATCGCCCTTAAAGATGCAGAGCGCTGTGATCTTTTGATTGCTCAATTGATCGATCTGTTTCTTCATGTCTTTCTTGCGGGCCTGACTGACTACCGCAAAGCCGCGCTCGCGTAGCGTAGCCGCAGCTTGAGCCACCTTTGCTATATCATCACGATCTGCATCATAGATAAATGCCAGCTTTTGATACTGAGTCTCGGGCTGGATATTTTTGTCTTGCAGGATGCCGATGATGCGCTCGAAACCAATCGAAAAACCACATGCCGGCACGTCTCTGCCGGACATCTTGCCGACCATCTTGTCGTAGCGTCCGCCGCCTGCGACCGAATAATTGTAACCAGGATACTTGATCTCAAAGATCGGTCCGGTGTAATAGCCCATGCCGCGCACGAGCGAAGGCTCGTATTTGACAGAGTATTTGCCATTTGCCTGCGAGCCGACGATCTCGATGATATTGCGTATGCCCTGCACCACATCCGGTGCTGGTGAGACGCGCTCGGCGATCACGTCTAGCTGGTTGGCCGATTCGTTGGAGAGCGAGACCAAAAGCGACATGAGGTTGGCGATGGCCGACTCAGGGTGGCCTTCGCCAGCGAGCTCGGTCTTGACGCCTTCGAGGCCGATCTTGTCGAGCTTGTCCAGGGCGATAAAGACATTGTCAAAGCGCTCCTCCGCAAAACCGCAGTGCGCTGCGATATTAGCGAGCAGGCGACGATCGTTGACATAGATGGTAAAACCATCAAAGGCCAGATTGGTTAGAGCCTCTGCTGTCGCGCCCAATAGCTCGATCTCGGCGAGCTCGTTTTTGACGCCAAAGATGTCGATGTCGCACTGAGTAAACTGTCTGAAACGTCCTTGTTGAGCGCTCTCTGCGCGCCATACCGAGCCGATTTGTATGGCCTTGAATGGCGTTGGCAGGGTGCCCTGGTTTTGGCAGTAAAAGCGTACCAGAGGCACGGTGAGGTCAAAGCGCAAGCCCATGTCTGTGAGCTGATTGCGATCTACTTTGGCGTTTTGCGCATGAGCCTGGCTCAAGACTTTTTCTAGTTTGTCGCCGCGCTTTACCACTTCAAAGATCAGCTGGAGGTTTTCGCCGCCTTCTCCTCGCTTGAGGAGAGCTAGATTTTCTAAGCAAGGAGTCTCGATCTTGGTAAAACCGTACTTCTCGTAAGTCTGCGTGATTTTTTGCGTAGCCCAATCTCGCAGCTGGACTTCGTAAGGAGTAAAATCTCGCATCCCACTCAAGGGCGCGGAGCTGATCTGGGTATCGCTTGCCATATCAAAAAAACTTCCTGGATGTGCTCGTACAAGTCATAAAGTATGCCATACCAGGCCAAGAGGGCTGCACCACGGGCGAAACAATAAAGTTTGGTTATACGATAAAGAGTAATAGGGATACGTTTTTAAAAAAGCAAAACCTAGAATCCAGGCGGTGCAGTCTGCCAATCGACAGGGGCTGCACCGCCTTTTTTCTAAGCTGTTTATACATATCAAAGTCGCTCCCGGCTTTTCAAAAAAAGCTCGGGAGCGCATTGCCTGCACCAAAGGTAAAGTACAGACCGACGATGAGGCTAAAGATCGCAGCAAAGATGCCCAGGACCACCATCGCAGGCTTGAAAAAGCGCGAGGAGGCAAGACCGGCCGAGATCGCAAAACCAATAGCGAGTGTGGAGATCATCATGCCGACGGTAAAGGTCCCGAGCATGTAGAGCCCTTCGCCGATGTTGCCGGCACCTGCGACGCTCGCAAAGAGCAGCACTTGCGTGCCGGTCTCCGCTCCAAAGCCGTGGATCGCGCCGATCATCAAAGCACCCTTATCGTCCCAGTTGGCGACTTGGGAGCTACGATGCTCGTGCTTAAAGAGCTTGTGCGACAGCCATGACCAGACATTGCCGATTGCCGCAAACAACACCATCCACCGACTCTTCAATTTCACCTCCTCACCTTTGGTGGCAAAGAGATAGAGCGAGTAGAGCAGGTAGGCGGAGAGCAAGAGCAGCGTAACGCCGACGATGCGCTCCATGATCTGGTCGAACCAGTGCGGGATGACTGCGCCAAAGCAGAGAGCAAGGACGCCGAGCAAAATGACCATTAGGCCATGGCCGATGACATAGAGCAGAGGAAAACGCATATCGGCCAGGATGCGTCTGAGGTTGTTTTTGCGCGTCTTTTCGGTGGCGGAGCTGCCGGCCATATCGAGGATTGCCGCGATGTGGTCGATGTCCGTGCCGTGGCGCAGGCCGAGGATGAGTGCCGTGACACCCAGTAGGATATAAGACATAGGGATGCCCTTTATTTATAGGTGGCAGAAAACGCATTACCTGTCGGTAATGGTGTGAGAGAAAAATTGGGTCTGTTGGTTTGTTTTGGGGGATTAGGTTTGCTGTTGGGGTTGTGGACAAAAATGAGATATATCTCGACCCTATGTGCGTGCCGGCGTGCAAAGCAACGGGCTGCTAATGATATGTATGACATCTAGCAAAAAGCAGTTAGCGCAGGCGATGCGAGCTATTGATAATGTCTTACCATTAGACGAAGGTCTCAGCGTTTTTTTTGTCCGCTAGCGCGAGCTGGCACAAGGTGTCGCGGCTCGTGATTTGCTTGATTAGCAGGCTTTAAGGCGCAAAGTCTCCATGCGCGCGGATATAAGAGATTCTTAGTTTGTATAGGCTATCTTGGCAAGACTAGTTTCAAATTATCTTTTCTATCTTCTCAATCGGACATCGGTATCTACCTGCGATAAAGCGCCAAGCATCTCTCTGCCTTTCCACCTCGGACTAATAGTCTGTCGTGGTGTCCGGTACGTCTATGGAGAGGTTTTGCTTAAGCCGCTATGATTACGGGAGAGATCGGCCAGTCCGACAGAGGGTTTTGAGGATCGTATCCTTAACCAAACTAGGAGTTTCAAAATGAGTGCAACCACCACTGTCAGCTCCCGCATCGAGAAGGTGCAGGAAGCCCACGGCATTGTCGAGTACAAGCTCGACAACGGCCTCAAGATCTTGCTCGCCGAGAACCACAGCGCTCCCGTCGTGACGTTCATGGCGCTTTTCCGCGTCGGCTCCCGCAACGAAGCCGTCGGCTTCACCGGTGCCACCCACTTTCTCGAGCACATGATGTTCAAGGGCACGGCCGAGAACAACGCTCAGAACGGCACCGGCATCGACGAGGTCATGCGTCCGCTCGGCGCCCTGATGAACGCGACGACCTGGCTCGATCGCACCAACTATTTCGAGTGCGTTCCCTCCGAGCACCTCGAGACCTGCATCCGCCTCGAGGCCGACCGCATGCGCAACCTCCAGCTGCGCCAGGAAGACCACGACTCGGAGATGACCGTCGTCCGCCAGGAGATGGAGCAGGGCGAAGACAATCCGAGCCGCGTGCTGATGAAGGAGATCTTTGCGGTCGCCTTCCGCGAGCACCCGTACCACCATCCGACCATCGGCTGGCGCTCGGACGTCGAAGGCGTGCCGCTGGCTCGCCTGCAGCAGTTCTACGACGACTTTTACTGGCCCAACAACGCCACCGTCTTTGTCGCCGGCGACTTTGACCCCGCCAATGCCCTGGCGCTCATCGAAAAGTACTACGGCGTTTACCCGTCTTCGCCCAAGCCGATCCCGACGGTCTACACGACCGAGCCGGAGCAGCAGGGCGAGCGTCGCTTTGAACTGCATCGCAAGGGCGACGCGCAGCACATCTGGATGGCCTACCGTGTGCCGGAGGCTGCGCATCCCGACACCTACACCCTGGCGGTGATCGACGCGATCCTGACCGGCGGCTCCTCCAGTCGTCTCAACAAGGCTCTCGTCGAAAAGCAGATCGCTGTCGGCACCGGCAGCTGGCATGCTCGTCTGCGTGATCCGGGTCTGTTCATCGTCATGGGCACCGCTGCTCCCGGCGTGGAGCTGAGCTCTGTCGAGTTCGGCCTGGTCGCCGAGCTCGAGCGCCTGGCCAAGGAGCCGGTTTCGGCCGCCGACCTGGCGCGCGTCAAAAACTCGATCCGCAAGCAGGCGACGCTCAAGGGCACCGATCCCTTCGAGTTTTGCTCGGAGCTCGCGGAAGGCGAAGCGGCGCACGACTGGCGCTGGTTTGTCGAGTTTAACGACAACGTCGACAAGGTGACCGCCGAGGACATCCAGCGCGTCGCCGCCAAGTACTTTGCCAAGACCAATGTCACCGTCGGCATGTTCTATCCGCTCGCGGATGAACCGGCTGCTGCCGAGGCCCCCAAGGCCGCGGTCGCTGCCGAGCCCAAGGCGGACGAGACGCCTGCTCCTGCCGCCGCTCCCAAGCGCGCCGGCATCGCGGACCGCATCATCAGCCGCAAGCTGGCCAACGGCCTGACCGTCCAGTATCTGCCCAACCGCGGTACCGGCACGGTGGCGGTCAACATCAAGGTGCGCGCCGGCAGCGCCTACGCGCCTGCCGACAAGCCTCTGGTGCCTTCGCTGGTGGCTTCGCTGCTCGGCGATGGCTCGACCAAGATGGACAAGGACGCCATCCAGCAGGTCGGCGAAAACATGGGCGTCGGCGGCATCACCTTCAGCGCCGATACCTTCGAGGTGGGCACGCGCGACGAGGTGGTCGTGGCCGACTTCGCAGAGCTGGTCGCGATCTACAGCGATGTGCTGCGCAACCCGGCCTTCCCGGCCGAGCACTTTGCCACCAAGATCGTCGGCTACACCTCGATGTGCGAGCGCAACTCCAACAAGAACGATGCGGTCGCCCGCCAGGCTCTGACGCAGGCGCTCTACCCGTCCTCGCACCCCTATGGCACGGTCAGCTACGCCGACATGAAGGACTCGCTCAAGTCCGTCACTGTCGACGATCTCAAGGCCTTCCATGCCGCGCACTACACCCCCGATGGTGCGGTGCTGACGATCGTCGGCGACGTGGACGAAGCTGCCGCTTTCGCGGTGGCCGAAGCTGCGTTTGGCGACTGGACCGGACCGGCCGCCAAGGCGATCGGTGCCGAAGCCGTGAGCGCCATCGCTGGTGGCAAGCGGATCGATATCGACATGCCTGGCCGCGCGACGGTCATGGTCATGCTCGGCATCCCGGTCGACATCAAGACGGGCACGCCCGAGTTTTATGCTGCGCAGGTGGCCAACAAGGCTCTCGGCGGCAGCACGCTCGGCACGCGCCTCGGCAACGAGGTGCGCGAAAAGCGTGGTCTCACCTACGGTATCACCTCGAGCTTCCGCGAGCTGCGCTTTGGCGCCGGCACGTGGCGGATCGGTCTGAGCACCCCGGCCGTCAAGGTCGAGGAAGCTCTCAAGGTGATCGGCGATACCGTGGCGGCTTACCGCGAATCGGGCATCACCGAGCGCGAGCTCAAGAACGAGGCCTCCGGCATGGTCGGCGAATTTGTTCTGCAGCTGCGTACCTCGGCCGGTCTGGCCCAGGTCATCGGCAACTATGGCTTCATGGGCATGGACCTCTCGGACATCGACACTTACGCCGAGCGCGTCAAGGCGGTGACCAAGGCCGATGCCGATGCGATGATCGCCAAGTATTTCAGCCTCGACAATGCTGTCGTGGTTGCTTGCGGCAGCCTGGTCAAGGCCAAGTAAGCATCACGCTGCGCTAATCGCGGCTACTTAAGATTGGGGCACCAGAGAGTCTAAACTCTGGTGCCTCTTTCTTTTTTGCTTTGTCTATTATCTAGAGTAGTTAGACCTGTTCGGCATGATAGATTGGAAATTGAGCTGAGCGATATTGAGGGCTGTGGATATGGTAGCGATGATGAAAGCAGCAGTCGTGCGTGAGTTTGGCCGGGCTCTTTCAATAGAGGATGTGCCTATACCCGAGCCTGGTCCTGGTCAGATACAAATCAAATTGGCCGCCACAGGGGTTTGCCATACAGATCTGCACGCAGCCGAAGGAGATTGGCCGGTCAAGCCCCGTCCGCCTTTTATCCCCGGTCATGAGGGTGTGGGCGTGGTCTCCGCTCTTGGAGCCGGAGTGAGGAGTGTCAAATTGGGAGATCGAGTAGGGGTGCCGTGGCTGCATACCAGTTGCGGGCATTGCGATCACTGCCTTTCAGCCTGGGAGACTCTTTGCCAAAAGCAGCTAAATACAGGGTATTCGGTCAATGGCAGTTTTGCGGAGTATTGTCTTGCGGACCCGGATTACGTAGGGCATATCCCTGATGGTCTCGATTTTGTCGATGTCGCTCCCGTGCTTTGTGCTGGAGTGACTGTCTATAAGGGGCTCAAGGTGACGGACGCAAGACCTGGCGATTGGGTTGTGATATCAGGCATCGGCGGTCTTGGGCACATGGCGGTGCAATATGCCAAGGCCATGGGGTATAACGTGGCTGCTGTGGACGTCGATGATGCAAAATCGGCTCTCGCTCGTAAATTAGGTGCTGATTTGGCCGTCAATGCAAGATCAGAAGATCCGGTGCAAAAAATCAAAAGCGATATAGGCGGTGCGCATGCGGCGCTGGTTACGGCTGTTTCACCCAAGGCCTTCGAGCAGGCGCAAAAAATGGTGCGGCGTGGTGGCACGGTGGTGCTCAATGGTCTGCCTCCAGGCGAGTTTCCCGTGCCTATCTTTGACATGGTGCTAAACGCGATCACTGTCAGAGGCTCTATCGTGGGCACGCGTATAGATCTGCAACAAGCACTGCAGTTTGCTGCCGCAGGCAAGGTCAAGGCTACAGTAGCGCGCGAAAAGCTGGAGAATATCAATGAAGTGTTTGAGCGAATGAAACGTGGCGCCATCGATGGCCGTGTGGTGATCGAGTTTTAAGGGCCTAGGTCTTGCAAGCCAAAAAGGCATGCAGGCTCTCGAGCACCTCAGCAAAAAAATAATCGTTGTGACCGTGGCCTTTGAGGCGCAAGTAAACCAGGTTTTTGTCGACCAGACCGGCGGCGAGTTCGTCTGCTTCGCTGATTGGTATGAGAAAGTCTGTATCGCCATGGATCATCCAGATCGGCGCGGTGACACGTTTAGCAGCGGCCAGCGTGTCGATATTTGGCATGGTCATCATCGAGTCGGGGTAGAGATGCAGAATAGGAAAGCGCTTGCGGCCTACGCTATAGAGTGATCTATATGGGGACATCAGGATGAGAGCGGCGCAAGGATGGCGTCCGGCCTGCCTGGCTGCGAGACCCGTGCCAAATGATCCACCGCATTGGATGATATCGGTGGGCTTGATGTGCAGAGTTTGCTCGAGATAATCGGTGGCAGCGTCGCTGTCTTCGATCATATTTTGTACTTTTGCTGTGCCCTGGCTTTTGCCATAACCTTGATAATCGTAGGTCAGGACCGAGTATCCCTCGCGCAAAAATATGGTCACGTATCCTTGCAGGCAGGTGATGTTAAAACCGTTGCCATGGTGAAATAGGACAGTTTTTGTGGCCTTTTTATTGATAAAGAGATAGCCGTCGAGGATATTGCCATTTTTGCTGGCAAATCTGACCGGGCGCGCCTCATCGGCTTGGCAGTCCCTGACAAAGTCCTGGTAGCATTTTTCGCTCGATTGGCGCGGACCATAGAGAAAAAACTCATAAAATGGCCTGCCGCCAATGGGCGAGCAGATGTAATAAAGGAGGCAGGCGAGCACTACCGTTAACCGTGCAAGCAGTTTGATCGCAAAAGAGTATTTGTGCATAGATCCAAGCTATCAAAGGCGGATCGCTGCGCATGGATGGCGACCAACACTTGGCCAACTGTTGGTTCAAACTATGCTAATGTCACAACATGACCACCTTTGCCTTGATCGCCGACCCTCACATTGGCCACGAAAAACCCTACGAAGGCACAGTCCGCAAACTCTCTCGCCACTCCACCGCCTATCTGCACGAGCTGGCCGATGAGATCGATAAAGGCTTTGCGCCTGACTTTCAGGTACAGCTCGGCGATCTTATCGAAGACTCCGACGATACCATCGTCGATCGCGACAATTTTACCCAGGGCATCTCGCTCTTTGACCGCATGTCGAGGCCTACCCTCAGTGTCATCGGTAATCACGATCAAGTGCGACTTTCGCAGGAACAGCTCAGAGAGCTCAATCGTACACCCAGCCTTTATTTTAGTCGTGACCTGGGCGACCTGCATTGCGTGGTGCTTTTTTCATCGTCTATAGATCATACAGATATCCAGATCGAACAAACGCAGCGAGATTGGCTCCAACAGGACCTCTCGGCTACCCACAAACCGACCATGGTATTTCTGCACCATCCTCTCGACGAGCAGAGTCTCATCGGCAATCCCTGGTTCGAAAAATATCCAGACTACTGCTTTGTCCAGGAGCGGCACATCATCCGCGACATCCTCGAGCGATCCGGCAAGGTGCAGGCAGTCTTTAACGGTCACGTGCATCAAAACGCGCACAGTCAGATCAATGGCATCCACTACATCACCATCCAGAGTCTCGTGGAGCGCGTCGCAGAGCCAGAGGTGGCCAGTCGCGCATATGGGCTTTGCACTGTAGAGGGAAATACATTGAGACTGGATGTGGCTGGCAATGACCCTTTCAATCTGGTCGTGAGGTTGAAGGAAATAAATTGAGAAAAAAGCGTTTTCGGAGTAGACCGGTCTATTCCGAAATGGGTTTTTAAATAAAGAAGGCCTTTTGGAGCTGCAAATCGCAGCGAGGCCGAGAAATATTTCTCGACCCCGCTACCATTTGGCAATGCTTTAACGCGATGCAGTGATGAGGATCGCCTGTTTGTGGGTCTCGTTGCGCTGCATGACTTGGTTTAGATGCAGTGCAGCTGCACCACTGGCGATATCAGTCGACAAGGCCGCCAGACCCTCATCAAGTTCGCCTGGGATCGACTTTGCTAGAGCAAATATCGAGTCGCCAGCCTGAAACTCCTCGGTAAACGGTCCCGCGAGATCTATGCCGGCCGCGGTGTAATACACATCCGCGACAGGCGAGATCTCGACTGTCGCAAAACCGCATTCGGCAAGCAACTGCTGCCAGTCGGAGATGCCGATAAAGCGCTGCGCAAGCAAATGCGCCGCACGCGGAAAATATCTGTAATACCACATGCTGCCGAGATCGGCGCTCATCTGCTCGGGAGTACAGGTGACGATCGCCAGGAGACCATCGCGCGCCAGGAGCCGCTCTGCCTCGCCAAGCACCAGCCGCGTCTCATCGAGGAGCTGACCTGGGGCCTGTCTCGGCAGATGGTGCATGGCAAAGGACGAAAACACCAGATCAAAGCGCCCGGTGGCGCCATCGATCTGCCGCATATCCCCATTGATCAGCCTGGGCTGATTTTTGGACTTGTAGCAGGAAAGTTTTTTGCGCGTCTCCTCGAGTCCAGTCTCGCTGGAGTCGAGACCGCAGATCTCTCCGCGCGCACTCGTGCCCATGCCGGCTGCCATCATCGCTGCCAATTGCAGACCGGTACCGCAACCGAGATCGATGATCTTGAGGTCGGGGAGATCGGCGAGATGACCGCGGTGTGCGTGCAGACGGGCGACCGTATCGGCATGACCCACGGCAAGACGCGTCCTGTCGTAGTTTTTGTGCGTGAGATTGTATTTTTCGTAGCTGGATGCCATGTCGTGCTCCTCTGGACGTGCGGTTTTTGCGCGTCTGCTATTGGATTGAAAGAGGTCGTGGAGATTAAGGTATGGAGATGCGAAAGGAAACGATGCCTGAAAAAATCAGTTTGGAAATACTTGTATGCTTTGAACTTCTTAGAAACGAGCTAGCTCGATCAAGAAAATTGCCTCTCTATGAACAAAATGTGTTGTCAGGTCCTCGCGCTAGCTGGCGACGGGTGCAGGATGTACCTGTCTGGTGAATCTAGCGTGCAGGCCAACCCCCGCTCGGGGTCATATGGCTGCGACAAGTCAATTTTTGCAAGAAGCAGCAGTCTGGCTGTTTTTGACAACCAAACCGCCTGGATTTTAGGCGTTCGCGCTAGCTAGTCTGAGGATATCTTCTGCCTTCTTGTGTCTTTTAGGTTTTTCGTCACTCGCATCTATCTTCACTGTTTTTCCTGCAAACAACAGCACCCACCGTATGAGGCTCTTCTAGTCTCAACGGACGGGTTAAACCGGAGTCAAATACATGACAATGATTCTTGCTGCGCTCGCTGGCTTCTTTTTGCTGGGAGTGGTCTTTTATCTTTATCGTTTCGTCGCACGTACCTACGTGACATCGGTCAATGGCTATTTTGATCGCGAAAACGAGTTTTGGCATGCAGTCTGCCTCGCCGGCATGACAGCCTGCCTCGCCCCCACCTGGTTTAACATCCCGGATACCGTCTGGATCTGGATGTTTCCTGTTGGTGTCCTCTGGTATCTCGTACGCGCTTTCACCTGGGGCAAGAAAGTGCCCTACAGCAAGCAGTGGTACGACTTTGCGCACGCTGCCATGCTGTTTGGCATGTGGTGGATGTTTGCCATGCCGCTTGCTCACCCGTTGATCACTGCCGGCTTTACCGCTTATTGGCTGTGGTTTGGCTCTTACTACGCCTACCGCATCGCCAACGACTTTAAAAAGCCGCATTGGCTTGCCTTCGGCCAGGACATCGCTCACTTTGCCATGGCTCTCGTCATGGCTCTGATGACCGTTTGGCCGGGCACCTGGATGCCTCAGCATGCGCAGCATCATCAACACCAGATGCCTGGCATGCCGGGGATGCAGGACGAGCAGATCTGCTCGCCCTCCAAGCAGCAAGATCCAGGTCCTCAGCCCGATCACATGCATCACCATCACTGAGGCGGCGATCATCAAGCTAGCGATGGCCGCAAACGGTTGTTAACAATCGTCTGCGGTCGTCGCCTTTTTTTAGTCGACGTGGTAAATTTCTATCCATGCACTAGTAGCTCAGCGGTAGAGCAGGCGCCTCTTAAGCGCTTGGTCGAAGGTTCGAATCCTTCCTGGTGCACCATTTATAGATGCAAGGGCGGAGAGCGATCACGAAAAAGATCCTCTCCGCTTTTTTATGATGCTGTTTTTACTATATCAAAGCATAGAATTTGAAATCAAAAAAATGGCGCGCCGGTTAAAAGAACATCCCTTATGAGGATGCCTTTTAACCGGCCGCGCCAAGTCAAAGATCTATCAGATCGAGCAGCTGTCGCCGTCGCTGTTGCAAGCCGCCTGCCGTGCCTGACGCAGTTGCAGCTCGGCGTGGCCGATCGTCGATTCGCTCATGCGCACCAGCTCGTCGACCCGGGTGGTCTTGGAGCTCAGGTCGACAGGTACGACGACACAGACGGTTTCGACGGTCAGGCCTGCAAAGCCCTGGCCGGCCACGGTTTGCTCGTTGCCCGCAAAGGGATAGCGAGCAGTGCGCGGCTTGTCGCCAGTGCCGCCGCCAAAGTAGCGATCGGGATCGGGCGCGGAGCAGCCGGCGCCGTTGCACATGCGGTCAAAAGCGTTGGGTTCGAGGTCGAGCATAATCGTAAAATCGTCTCCGTTTTGCTTGGTTCTGGGCTGGACGACGGCCTGCTTGCCGATATAGGCCTTGAGGCTGTCGATCTCGGTGACGTCGGCAAAGGTCGCTTGCGCGACCTCCACCTCCACACCACCGACACGCAGGATTTCGAGGGCGCTCTGGCCTTGCACGACCTCGGCTGCGTCCACCATGCTGGTGGCCGAGAGGGCGTTGGCGCAAGCGTGCTCGAGGAGGCTCAGTACCGTCGCATCCTTGGATTGGCAGGCCTTTTCACGCAGGCCAGAAATCAAGGAATTGAGGTTTTTGAGCCGACGACGGAGTTTGAGGATCTGTTGGCCGGTTGGATTGGCGCCGGCAAGTAGACCTTGGGTGTCGGAGTTCATCTCAGCCCTCTTGAGGCTCGGTCTCCACGCCGAAGGCGAAGATTCCCAGGCCATGGGTTTGGTTGCAAGTACTGCAGTAGCCGGAGACCATCAGGGGCTTGGCTTTCTTGCAGCTGGGACAGGTCGGGGACGAGGGACCGAGCAGGGCAATGCCGCAGACCTGCGGTGCCTGTTCGTGATCCCAGTCCATGTCGATGAGGCTGTGGTGTTTCATAAATTGATACTCTTTCTGTCTGGTAAGACTTGGTTTGACGATGGCTTGTGGCCTATCGCGAGACTAGATGAAACGGTCGGTCTTTTGTACCTACCGTTCGTTGACGGGAGGAGGAGCGCGTATTTGCGGCAAGAGGCGTTTGTTTGTTGCGGTCGAGGAGGTTTTGGTTTGCGTCCTTGAAAAACTTAGATCGAAAAAAGATACCCTGAGTCTATGCAAACGGCCTGGCTGTTTCAAACCAGGCAATAGTGCGGTGTTACGGTTTGTTTGCATATGCGATCGTCATCAAAAAGCATATTTGTAGATTTTTTCATCTGTTTTTGCCTTGCATAAAACTTGCGCAGCACAAGGGTTTTGAGGCATTGGAGCAAAACCTAGCGCAAGCAAGATAAAGAAAAAGTAGAGGGCTGGACATGCTTAAGGGATAGTTAAAATGCGGCTCCTGGCTCGATTAGCTCGCGGACGCTAGCGCAATTGACGCGTTTTTTGCAAAGTCGTAATGTCCTGCAAGTGCGCACTGTGAGCTCATTTGCAACAAAATATGGGCAAATGCGAACTACAGTCACCACAATTTATTTATTTTTGGGGCTATTGCATGCTGACGCCATTTTGCCTGAAGGCAAAGGTCAAAAGCGCCTGGTTGAGAGTGATCTTGTCTGCTTGCACTAGCTGAAAGAGGACGGCTCCGGCGTTGATCAAAGAGGTGTCATCCGGATAGCAATCAACAAGCAATCCGCGCAGTACGGCAGTATTAGCCATCGACTGCTTAAAGCCATCGAGAGTCTGGTTGGGATCGCTGGATAGTTTGGTCATCACTGCACGAAGTTTGGCATTGCTCAGATAGCCGGAGGTCTTGAGAAAGTCCTGGAATGTGATGCCTTCGTAGCTCTGGGCAGGTACGGTTTTAAACTTTGAGACACTGCTCAAAAGATCGCAAGCGGCGTCTATCGTCAAAAGGTGTGCGCCAACCAGGTTTTGTACGCAGAGTGCGGCAGTGAGGGTCTCATCTGTGATCATGCCGTTTTCGACAAGATATTCGCCTAAGAGTTGTTGCTTGCTTTTGCTGGCCTCGAGCGCTGCATCTATCTGTTGGGATGAGAGCAAGCGCGAAAAAGTCAAGATCTCGCCCAGGGCAAAGTGTCCACCGCCGGCCGACATCTTGATGCTCATCTCGCTATTGGCTTGCTTAATCAGGGCAACACCTTGCTCGCGTGTCATCTCGCCGAGCCGGACCTTGCGCTGTATGTCGAGGGCAAAATCTACCAAGGCTGGCTCCAGCGCATCAAAGCTAGACAGGATGCGGCCCAGCGGCAAGGCGCTAAAATCGGCGGCACGCAGGGCGACCTCTAGCTGTCTGGCACTGACTGCGCCAGCATCGGCCAACAGCTCGCCCAGTCTTGTGCGACGCGTGGTGCGAGCTCGCACTCCGAGTGCCGATAAGGCCTCCATCACGCCTACATGCTCGGCACTGACTTTTTTTATAGCTTTTGCCAGGACGGCTCGGTCAAAGATGTTTTCGCGTAGGAGCGACTGGCACTCCAAAATGGCTTTGAGGTCGTTGTCGGTGATGAGCTCGAGCAGAGTCAGGCATTTGCCAAACGGCAGTCCGCTAAAGGACGAGAGCTTTTCGGCGCGGGCCAGATCCTCGGCCTCTATGACTCCAAACTCTTGCAAAAGGCCGCCGAGTCTCTCGACAGGTTGTGTTGGCATGCTCTATATCACCGCGTGTTGCCCAGACGATTTTAGATAATTATACCCAAACAGTGTTGGTCACAACTTCGTCACACATTGTGAGTAGGATAAGTCTTGTCAGGACTGCAAGACCAGTCGACACAGTTTTTCCGAGGGGGAGAGCAAGGGTGGGAGGCAACTCCCACCCTGCTCGTTTTGTTTGCCACTGCATGTGGTGGCAAACATCTTCATAATTCCTTCATTCTTTCCGGTCTTTCCTTTAACCACCCCTTAACTGCGCCAAATATATGGTGGTAGGGAGAAAAGAAAGATCAAAGAAGAAAGAAGAGAGAAGAAAAATGAATGCTTTTGAAATGTTATCCGACCTGCATGGGCCGACTTATATAGGCTTTTATTTGATGGCTGTGGCGATGGCGGCCATGGTGGCCTATTTGGTCAGGCACTATCTGCTCGATCGTGACAAACTCGCCGATCGATACTCCGAGTCTGACTTGGCTCCTCTGGCAGCAAGCCTCGACCCTTATGAGGTAGCCTATCTGCTCGGGGGGCCAGAGAGAGTTCTGACTGCTGCATTGGCCAGTCTCTCAGCGCGCAATGCGATCGAGATCGGCTCGAGCAAAGTGACACTCAAACAAAATGCCGCCACTGCATCCAAAAACGCTCACCCTGTCGAGTTGGACATCATCGGCAAATTAGCCAAAGGCCCCATGTCTGGTGCACAGCTCAGAGCGAGTCTGCGTTATTCTTGTATGAGTATCGAACGCAAGCTATCTGCTCCCGAGCTAGACCTGATGGCTGGCCGGGGCGCTGCTGATCCTTCAAAAATCATCCCCTGTCTTATTTTTTTAGCCTTTGCCGAGGGACTTGGCGTGCCCCGCATATTTTTTCACGATCCTGGCCGTCCGGTTGGGTTTCTGGTGCTCGGTGCCTGGGTATTTTTGTTTGCTAGTTTTTTCTGGTTCAAGGGGCCCGCGCTCAAAGGTCGCGGTCAGGCCCTGCTCAAATACCTCCAGCGCGTCAACGACTCGCTGCGCATCCAAAATGACACTAATCCCGGCAGTCTCGGGTATAGAGAGTCGGCACTGGCTTTTGCCTTGTTTGGGTCGGTGATGATGCTTGGTGATCCATATCAGCAGGCCCGATCGATGTTGAGATATTCCAATGGTTCCAGCTGCAGCTCTGGTTGTGGTTCGTCCTGTGGCTCCGGATGTGGTGGCGGATGCGGTGGCGGTTGTGGTGGTTAGGCATGAGCGCTACTAAAAAAACTCGTCTGGGTATAGGCTACAGGCCGGAGCTGGCTTATTTTATCGAGCGCCATCGCGATATCGGTCTTGTCGAGGTGCTGGCACAAGATTTTCATACAGCTGATTGCATTCCCGATTTTCTCATACGCATGGCTCACGAGCGCGACGTCGAGTTTGTCGTGCATTCGACTATGCTCGATTGTGCTGGAGCGACTCCTCTAAACATAGATCATCTCGACCACGTCATAGCGGTTGCACGGCGGCTCAATGCTGTCAGAGTGAGCGATCATCTGGCTTTCGTGCGCAGTGGCGAGCTTGAGAGCGGGCATCTCATACCGCCGCGTCGTAGCGGTGCGACCCTGCAGGTGGTGCTGGACAATATCGCTATCATCCAGCGCAAGCTGCCTGTGCCCTTTGTTCTGGAAAATATCGCCACTACTTTTGACTGGCCCGATCACGAGATGAGCGAAGCGCACTTTTTGTCGGCTATTTTGCACAAGGCAGACTGCGAGCTGCTCCTGGATGTCTCAAATCTTTTTGCAAATGCTTGCAATGTCGGGGTGGATGCAGATGCTTTTATCGAGAGCTTGCCTCTCGATAGACTGTTTTACGTGCACGTGGCCGGTGGTATTTTTAAATCTGGACTTTATCATGATACGCACCGTCATGAGGTCCAGAGCCAATCTCTCGATATGCTTGCAGCCCTCGCGCGCAGGGTGACAGTGGAGCGTGTGATGCTGGAACGGGATGGTGATTTTGGCGATCCGGCTGCGCTGGATGCAGAGCTTGCAGCTATTAGCGATACATTGGCGAGAGTTGTTTGTACAGGGAGAAATGGTGGGACGGACGCGACAGCGCCTGAGCATATCGACGTACATTTGGACCCGGACTCAGCCCGACAGATCGTGCGCGCCGAGCAGGATGCCTTATTGCATGGGCTTTTATCTGGCGGTGCGTCATTGCGGGTGCCGGAGCTGCAGGGCTTTGATCTCGCTCGTCTAGATGGTGCTTATCAATCTTTGAGACGCAAGCGGGCGCGGGCGATCAAGCGGGCTTGCCCCTGGCTGTCGGACTCTTTTGCCAATGAAAACGAGCTAGATAGAGCACTGGCCGGTTACTTTGACTCGGCTGTCTCGGCTGCTGCTTCACCTCTGGCTGATGGGCATGCATTTATGCATTTCTCTCGCGTCTCTTTGCAAAAATCTCACGCAAAACCTCAGCGCACTCTTGCTCCATAATGCCGCCGACCACCTCGGGGATAGGGTAGATGCGCTTGATGTAGAGATTGAAAGCAGAGCCGAGAGCACCACTCACCTGATCGTAGGCGCCAAATACGACGCGAGATACGCGAGCTTGTAGTATGGCCTCTGCGCACATCGGACAGGGCTCGAGCGTGGTGTAGAGGGTCGTATCCTGAAGGCGCCAGGAGTCGAGGGCCTGTCCAGCGAGGCGCAGGGCTACGATTTCGGCATGGGCTGAGGCATCGAGCTCTTTTTGTTTTTTGTTTGTGCCGCTTGAGATAAAGACCTGTCGATCGCCCTGCGACTGTACTATCAGCGCGCCGACTGGCACGTCGTCGGGGTCCAGGGTGATGGCTTCGCGGGCCAGGTCGAGTGCCTGGCTCATCCAATAATGGTCGTCTCGAGTGGTTGGCATGATTGGGAAAAGAATTTTTTGGGATTGTGTCCAAAAATTTTGGACCCGGTGTATAGACGTATGTGAGCGCAGGGGAGTGACGATCCGAAAGCAGGGGTGTGTTTGGATCTAATCGCACGAACCAGGCGAAACGAGCGAAGATGAGGGGCCGAAAGCCCCTCTTTCTCTTTAGACGTATTTTTTGCTAACGCCTAGATCGAGGGCAAAGCGGTAACCGATGAGCTTGTATAGCAGCTTGGCAGCCACAAAGTCTGGTGCGACCATGCCGTCGATGGGAGAGAGCTCGGTGATATCGGCTGCGACTACGTTGCGTTTGACACACAGTACGCGCAGGATCTCGAGGAGCTTGTACCAGCTGAGGCCGCCCGGCTGTGGATTGCTGGTGGCAGGCATTATGCCCGAGTCCAGCGCCGACAGATCGATTGATAGATAAACATTGGGGCTGAGGAGGTTGACCATCTCATTGACGTCCCACTGGTCCTGGTTGCGGGCCCAAAAGATGTCTACCTTGGGTTGCTCGGTCTCCATCCAGGCTACCTCGTCCCAGCTGACATTGCGGACACCTGCCTGGACCATGCTCGGTGCGGGCAACATATGGTAGAGCTGGTGAGCAACGCAGGCGTGGCTGTAAGGGTCGCCCTCGTGGATGGCACGCAGGTCTGCATGGGCATCGATATGCAGGATGGAAAGATCGGGGTATTTGTCCAGGCAGGCGCGAACAGCGCCGATAGCTACGGTTTGCTCTCCGCCTACGAGAATGGGAAATTTTTCTTTTTCGATCAGTGGTTTGAGAGCAGTTGTGATAGCTGCAAATGGTAGATCGTCGCCATCGGACTTGTCTTTGCTGCGAGTGGGGGCGGCGATCTCGATGGGGGAGTCGGTTGCAATGCCGATCTTGTAAGGCTCGACCCAGAGCTCGTCATAAAAGAG
>Ga0233423_10000584_pt1 | contig 18849 bp, 15 predicted proteins | sample Watercolumn_Mata_FD_180713 | JGI IMG/M metagenome (GOLD analysis project Ga0233423, IMG submission 180713) | Freshwater microbial communities from Lake Matano, South Sulawesi, Indonesia - Watercolumn_Matano_2014_112_MG | ecosystem: Environmental > Aquatic > Freshwater > Lake | place: Indonesia...
TTTTGTCATCGGATACTCCTTTAATTATTATTTTGGTAGAAAATAAAAAGGGCGCATTCCAAATACATCCCTACCTCTGGCACTGGAGTGCCAATCAAGGAAATGTAAAGTATGCGCCCAGGATTGGGCGCAGTCCTCACAACGTATCCTTGATTATGAAATTCTCCAGTTTTCAGGTAGGAACGTAGACGAGACTACGCTATTTTATATACTGACTTAGATTTTTATTCTATATAACGATTCCTTTAATTATGACATATAAATATAACATCAAACCAGCAGATCGCCAAATAGCCTTTCTAACATATTGATTTAGAAGACCTTGTCCAAGTAGGTTTAGTTTTTGCTGATTCCAGTATATTTTGCCTCAAAAAATCATAGACAAACGAATCCGGCTAGTATCTATTTTGTATATCATTCTATACGAACATAAGTTTGGATTTTGATGGTTGGCCTGCACCAATAGAAACAGATCTTCTTCCTGTCTCAAAAGTGTCTTTATTTGGATCTAATTGAATTGAAATGTTCTCAGCTGTAAGAGATCGAGGTGGGCAATTATTTGGTCTATTCTCATTTATTGCCAATCCAATTTCGACTTTAGACTTTAGTGCTTCTTGTAATCCTGGGACTGCACCTGATCCACCTGTAATAATAATCCTAACTGGTTCTGGTCTATCCATTAGAATATGTTTTGGGAGACTGCAAATGTAATCTCGCACTCTCTCGGAAATTATTCGGATCCATTCATCTTTTACATATGGAACTTCTATAGAAAGTGTTCCCAAACTTGAAAGACTAATCTTTTTAACCTCTGCGTCTTGACGGTTTAAATTGAATTGCCTTGCTACTGCTTCGGTTATTGATTCACCTGCATAATTGATTGCAGGTGCCGGTTTAAAGTATACCATGTGGAATGCATCATTTTTGGTCAATCTCCATTGAGTAAGATATCCAATATCAGTTGAACCAGCTCCAACGTCTATGACGAGTAATCTAAAGGCGTGATTGCTCCCATATTGAAGATGTAATAAATATGGAAGACCTGCGGCTAATGACTCAGGAAGATAACTTATAGAAAGTTTATCATTAAACTTGTCATTTAATTGCGTAATTTTATCAATATCAAATTTAGGAAAATCAGGAACCGGTAATAGTTTATTTATTACATTTTGAAATTCCTTGTTCCTAATGCCTTTATGTGGAATTAAGCCATCATACTTCTCATTTAACGCAATGGTAACGGCCAAGTAAGCAGCTTGCTTGAATTTCTTTAGAGCAATATCATGTTTAATATCAAGACCGGGGGACCAATTAGGGAACGAAAAGCAAACTTCTGAAATATTCTCACGGTTGCTTAACTCAATATCGCTAATAGCTTTACGTAATAGCGCTAGTAATGAAAGTGTAATCGAAGCACCCAGTGTCAGATTAATATCATCACTTTCACCACACCAAAAAGAAATAGTTGGATTCATAATCATTTGGCGCTTAATCGAAAAAAGATTTGATGCAATATCTGGTGATCCACCTCCAATATTTTGTAAAAATTCATCCGAGAATCCTACAATATCATTTCGCTTATCATAAAATAAAGTTGAATCACACATAACTCCAAGATTTCCGCTTTTATTTTCATCATCATAAGTATATACTTTTGATGATTGAGTACCCCAGTCGATTCCAATATGATACATATGCACTCCAACTATTTGTTAAACATGACTAGCAGATCCTTTAACAATGACTCTGAGTTTTCCACCAAATTTCCAGATTATTGGTGGTGTTTTTATTACCGCATCGTCGCCTTGTTTAAAACCTTCATTTTCGAAAAACTCATCGGAAAATCTCATGTGTTCGCCAATTGATCCCACTAATTCAATGTTCTTAAATCCTTTGCAAAAAGCTAAAAGATTATTATATAATTCATTATCTATTTTACCTTGTTGATAACTGATTAGTGCTGATTTGAGTAAAAATGAAAGTTGACGAACCTCTACACTCTGTGAAGGATCTGAGAGTTTAAAACTAATAGATTCCATCCTAGCTTTTTCATCCGAGAATAAGAAAGATCGTGATGATTCTGGTAGTCGTTCAAATGAAGAATTTTTTACTTTTTTTAGCTCGTTCTGGAATAACATTTCGATATTATTAAACGATATTTTACAAAAACGTAGAATTCTTTTTATTGGTTCTATATCCCCGTCAAAAAGTAAACTCTCCAAATTTTTAGATGCATCAGTAAGGATTCCGGTTATATTATTCTGTAATCCTTTTTCCATTAGGTACCGACTTAGTTTTCCATTGAACTTACTGTCAAGCACAGCGATTAAATCAGAAATCCAAAAAGATATTTCCGGGGATTGATCTTTATCATATAGCTGAACTAGGTAATCGATAAATCGTTGAACCTTCTTAGAAATAGAATATTTTGGTTTCCTCTTCTTGCCTTGCATTGAAGGAATTGAATTTTCTATCTTCTTTTTCTGTTGCCATTTAGAGGGTATTCCTACTTCTCGAAAATACAAAGAAAGTGATTTTAAGGTCATTAAGACTGCTTCAACATGCTTTGTTGTTTGAAAGTCTACTTTTAGCCCGTTGACCATAGTTTTTAGAATATTTTCTTCAATTGAAGGTTTCTTCTTTCTTTTCTCAGTCATATTTATTTCAATAAGCTCCTATTTTTAAAATCTAAATTACTACTCCTTTTGTTATCTAATCCTCTTTGATCTCCGCATCAATGCCACCTTCCTCCAATGGTTCTTTAACAGCGTTACGCAACCAATTACGTTCAAAACCCTCAGACTTTTCTGCGTGAATAGAGATCCTAATCGAACCTGCTTTCTCCGCAAGATTCCCTAAAGCATTAAACGTTTTATAAAGTAATTGCTTGGTCGCACTTAATTCAATTGATATTTTCCGAACAATCCCAATAGAACCTGATTGTTGAATTGAAGCTGGTGGTGATGTCTGTAATGCTTCTTCCGAAGTAGTTGTAACTGGAGTTGGTTGTATTTGCGCACCTGAAGGCATTTCTGGCTCAACAATGCAATCCGGAATTAATATGTAACCAGATTCCAAATCTATTTCTTCTGCAGAAACTCGTCTGAGTATAATTGCATCCAATTTATCAACTAGCCAACGATTCAGTTCCTCTCTGACACGACTCTTTAACGCAAAACAGAACAATCCGGTTTGGACTCCTTTAGCAATTGCATCTGCAATTACTTTTTGATCTGTGATCCTCGTAAAATCTAATGTTTGGAAAAACGAATCACGTAAAACTTTTGTGTCTATTGCCTTAAGTTGGGATTCACCTTTTCCCATTTTCATCAAATCAATTATCTTTGATGGAGTTAATTTATCAAAAAGCTTTTGTGATACATCCATTAACAGTTCAAGTAGTCGTTGATGAAGATCGGAATTTTTCATCGGTCTCCCACCGATAGACACACGATCAATAGCTGGTTGTCCATCTTGCATCTTTAATAACCAGATTTCATTATACAGAATCCTCATACTGGATTCGAAAGCACTTCTTTCTGTATCTTCTCGTTCCTTTAATTGATCTTTTTGCTCCTGTGTTAATCGGTAAACTGTTTTCTTCTTCTTAACGTTTTCAACCGCTATAATATATTTCGTTGCTCGGCGTATACCATCAAGTTGACGTTTATCTGCAATGGCAAGTCCAATTCCATTTCTGAAACGACGAAGCTGAGTCCCGATTTTTGTCAGATACTCAATCGCCTTCTCGTTCTTTTCCTTTTCTGATTTTTCAGAAAATTCAATTGGGAGGTATGCAAGAATGAAACGAGGTTCTTTGTCACTGATTTCACTACTCGATTGAGGCCAAATAATGGCGGCATTTGTTATTGAACCAATTCTCTTCTCGAGCTCACTAGAGATGAAGTTTCGTGTATCATTAGGTCCAATATTTTCAGATTCGTCTTCGACCATTTTATTCACATTTGGAGTGGTCTTAAATGAGTATCGGATGCCATCAAAATGGAGGAACAGGCATTCCTCACGCAATCTTTTGAGCACAGTTTGTGCTGTAATATTATCAAGATCAGGTCCTAATGTTGCCTCAAGTAATTCCTTTTCAGAAACGCCCGGTGGGATGGTTTCATTGCTTTCTTGGCGCTGTACACCACCGAAGGAATACATTAGAATTGCTATTGCTAATCTAGTTGCTGGTCTAACAAGCTGTAGTGCTGGATCTTGTTGCGATAATTGTTGGTCAATACGCCTTGACCGTGCATTTGGACCTGTTATATCATGATCAAGGACAGCTTGAAACACCTCACGCTGTCCAACTTCAGTAAAAAATGCATTTTTAACATCTGGATCATCAAGAGGAATATCTCCTGGGCCAATAAGATAACTCTGACGTCCAAGTTGTTTAGTTTTATGCAGGACAGCAGCTAAAAATCGCAATGCTCCTCTTGTTCTTTTGAAATCGGGAATTGACGCCCATCGTTCTTTCATCAAATCAATCAAAGCTACATGAAAGGGAAATGCAGATTCTATACGTTCGGCTTTTTTTACACTTTCATCCTGAGCAGCCCTCCTTGCAAGGTCATCAGGCGCTTCAGCAGCCTTCCAATTTGATATAACTTGTGCAATTGATGTTCCAGCTCGCTTTGCAAATTCCATTTTAGGTGGTTCAGCAAGCAATCGTTTCTTTAGAACATCTAATATTTCATCACCTATGACTGGTTCTCGTTTTGCATCGACACGCGCAGCAAGATGATCGAGCTGTGTGAGTAAACTGATATTATCAAGAGCTTCTCGACCGCTGGCTTGAAGAGAATAAATAATTGCAGCATTTGTGGAGCTGGCAACTTCGGTCGTAAGCGTCTGTAAGAATTCAAGTGATAATCGACCGAGATTTGTTTCTCCGACAGTGATTCCTAATGCCCGTTCTACATAACGAAGGACTTCATCAAGAAGTATAAGCGTAGGTTGTTTGTCCAACATTTTCTTCACTTCTTCGCCACCAGGTGCAATAAGGGTTTTCTCTTGTTTATCCATAATCTCATAACAATCGAGATGTGCTGCGAGAGCACCCCAAAGAGTTCGCACATGAATACCTTTAATATCTGTTCCCACCGTTGGATCAAATTTCTCTCCATCTATCCCTGCAATCTTTGCTTTTTCGGATTTTGGAAAATCCTTAGCTTTTGCTACTAATTGTTGAAAGGACTGCGGATCTTTTACAGCGTGGAACAATGCTACTAGCACATGCGATTTGCCACCACCGAATGGTGATCTTAGCTGAAGCACACGATCTCCACCAGGTTTAGAAAGTCTTGTTAATGCTTCCTCAAGCAATCTTGTAACCCCATATGTCAGATATGTAGCTTGCCAGAATGCTTTACTATCTCGATATATTAATGGGACACCCGCTGAATTTGCAAGCACTCCACCAAAATCGATGGCGAAAGTTGCCATTGTAAGCTTACCAGATTCGACATCTGGATGGAGACGAACTCCTTCAAACCAAGGTCGTATTATGTCAGCCATTCTAATTGTCCTTTATTGTCTTCTCATTAAATCAGGCTTAAAGAATGAATTCCAATTACTTACCAACTTCTTCAAAGCGCTATGTTCATCATCGGTTGTAAGAAGCGTTCCACTACCTTCGAGTGCAGTACCGGAGAGTGCCTGAGCGACAAGCCGCAGCCGTTCTGCATCCGGCAATGAGGTATCGAGAAATTCTTGTATTTTAATTACACGATGTTCCATAAGCCAGAGTAATCTGTGGAGTACATCAATAAGTGGAGCTTTACTCGCACCAAATCGCGGATCAATGCCAAGCTTTGTTTCATCGCCGCGCTTAGTGAAATCTCGCAGTTGGTATTTATTTCCCTTACGTTGTAAAAGCGAGAGTGATCCTGTTGAGAGGCCATGTTGACCATCTAACTCTACACCAAGTGGATAAGAGAATACTATTGCCTCACCAGCATCTATCTCAGTGCGACCATAAGCATAACGCCATAAGATATAGAAACGAGTGGGCGAATCGACGGCGGAAACAGATGCCTTTGAGCCAAAGAGATGCTCAAGTATTGTATCTTCTACAACACCTTCAACTTCAGCGAGAAACTTATCTGGTGCAACTTCTTCCCCGTTAGGAAGCTCAACTTTCACATACTGCGTAAAAGCTTTCATCCCAGCACCTACCGCAGCAATGATAAGATCTGCTCCTGTGATACCCATTTTCCATAACGTGTCTACACGCTCATGGACAACACGTTCTAATTCAGGACGGACATCCTTTTCGTAAAAACCAGTTTTATTACTTTCTCGTTTACACGCGATTAGAAAAATACTTGAAGCGAGCGCGGCCGAATCTTGCGCCCGTAATCGACCTGGTTTTTCAGTATCCAATGGCCAAGCTTCAGTCACCATAAATCCTGCTCGACGCATTGCATCCACTAACGTAGCCCATCCTAAAGTTGTTTTATGAGCATATACTACTGTCAATTGACCACCAGGTTTGAGTACACGATTTGCTTCATTAAGAGATTCATATATCATCTTTTCATAAGCTTGCCTAGCTTTGTTTTTGTTTCCACCATACCGCACCGCATCAGCAACAGCCTCGTTCTTCTTAGGTGTACCTTCAGTAGCAAAATGTTCTGGAAAGAGATGTCCAATTGTACGTTTGAGCCAAACATAGAAAAAGTCTGATAAATCAGCATATGGAACATTATCATAGTATGGCGTATCAGTGATAACACAATCGAAAATACCATTATTCCAAGGGAGTGCCATAGCTGAACCTCGCTTAACATCTGCACTAAAATCAATTTCAGCATCGCGTAGTCCTGCAGGTAAATCCTCAATGCCAGACACCCAACTTGCTCCTTCAGGATTGAACGGATTGCTTTCAGCAAAATCCCACACCATTGGAAGAGCATGGCGCCCAAATGTATGGACAACACCACGACCACCAGTGTAGTTAAATACGCAAAGACTTGAGTTGAAGTCAGCAAGGCGATCAACAATTGCAGCAAGTAATATCATGATTGCTTTCATATGATTAACTCCAAACTTGTTTTTCTGCATTTCTTCTTCTGCCACACGCACGTAACTAACAAAGCTAAGAAGACAAAGCATTTGCCGACGTGTGAAGAGATCTCCCCAAGTCTTGATACCATAAGGTTGCACACGAAATCCGAGTGTCCCAATTAGTGGCATCGGTTCACTTGGAATTGATAATCCAGTTCGCTTGCATAAAGTATTTATACGGTCTTGGATCACGGAATTATCAACTAGAAACTTTTGGTATTCATCAGCAGATAAATAAATCTTACCTTGAGTTCCGGCTTTTGTGCATACAATCGCCATCATTTGCTGCAATATACGACCACTCATGCCTTCTTGCTTCACATAACTATTATCTGCGACTGTACCACAGAAAGGACAATCGGCATTACCTCCTTCAGAAAAAGCTGTAGGATTAAATCCCAGACCTTTCTCTTTGGTAGATTCGACAACCTCAAAATTAACTTTCTTTTTACCTTTAGGTGCAATCATTTTAAGTGCAACGAAACGATCTTTTTTCTTGCACAACCATGTTTGCCGAACAAGAGGAACAGTCGCTTTGCAATTTGGATTTTTACATTGCACCGTACGTGTCCAAAGATAAGCTACGGGAGTAATGAATCCACTCGGTGTCTCACTTGCTAACTCTTGTTGTCCTCTTTTCTCAAATCCTTCTCCGGCCATTTCGGTTTGTGGTTTGCCAAGTACCGTTCTTGTTTTAGGAGCTTTAGGATCAGGAATAGGAGAATAGAGATCAGCAATCTCTGTTCTTACCCTTTTAAGTATCCATTCACCCCAATAACGTACTTCATTTGTCAATCCCCCCCACGTTCCATTTTCACCGGTCATCCCTTTTATATTAGGATCAGGTCTACCATACTTTTGAGGATACACTAGTGTACACAACTCGATGATGTACGCAACAGGATTAAGATCGAGTGCATATGCATCACACCCGAGGCGTAAAGCCTCAAGTGGGATTGCTCCACCACCGGCAAACATATCCAATACTTTTGGTTTGGGTGCTCTTCCTTCTTTAATATCTTCGACGGAAACCTTTTTACCTGTCTCTTTTGTTAGCCGTTCTGCATGAGTTTCGAGTATATGTTCCTGTGCTTCTTTGACAACGTCCGGATTACCGGGATACTTGCAAAGACGTTCAATGAATTTGGCAGCATTTGCTCTGCCCAAGCTCTGTTTTTTATTATCAGGTCCATTATCAGGAACGAACCTACTCGCATTAACAAGCGCTCCATAAACTGCAGCGCGACATGCAACCAAAGGCCGCCGTGCCCACCATAAATGCAATGTTGATATATGTCCCTTGCGAACGGATTTCTCACGTGATGCCTCAGCACTAATTGCTTGTATAGGAAGGAAATCTTCAATAAGACGTTTATCGTTCATCTTCAAGCGTTCTTTCCAAACCGCATGATGGTATCAGCGGTAATTTCATAATGACTAATACTTTTTACTTCTTTTACATAAGCACCAAGTGTGTTAGCTGGATCAGTAATTAATACTAATTCTTGATCTTTCTCTCTGGGATTCCATACAACATAAAGCCAGTAAGTATCACGCAATTGCTTTGCTTTTCGCCATTCGTTTTCTGTTAATCGTACAGGTTCACCACGCTGACGACCTTTTACTTCAATGCGCCGTACGTCGCGCTTACCAGTCATCGGTTCTGGTTTGCTAAGTGAACGGATATCAAAACCCACTTTCTCTCTAGAAACATCTTCTGGTTCCCAACCACGATCAATTTCATGATCCATTACGCGTTTCATGGCAGCTTCTTCACTTGCCTTCTTTGCTTCTTGGTCTTCAACGAACTCTTTCGTTATTGTTATGTCACTACCTGGTACAACATAAAAAGTACCGATATAACGTACCGGCCCAGCACGGACTACGCCTAGATTACTTAGTGCATTAAGCCTATCACTTCGGCGCCGTTCTATGCTTTCTGCCTCTCGTTCTGCTTCACGCAAGGCGAGATCAACTTCCCGTTCACCTGCTTCGAATCGCGCCTTCAATTCCATTGTTCGTTTCTGTGCCACCCACAATCGTTCATCGAAAGAACGTCGCGTATATTCTTCAATAATATTCTTTTGCTGCAGACGCTCATCAAGCTGTTCTTTTCTTTTTTTTAGTTGCAAGTTGCTTCGTATGAAACTCTCTGCATTTTCTTTATTTATTAGTGGTACTGTGATTGTGCTCTGTTCAAATGGAGCTAAATCATGGATGACATCCGGAGGAACTATACTGAATTCTTTTCCCTTCTCCTGAACTGCAGCAAGCTCTGCATAGAGTAGCGTATTCGGTCTAGGATAGTCACCAACTATTTGGAATTCGAAGAAGTGAAGAAAGTATGATAATTCGCTGTCTGAATCTAAGAGTACTGCACTTTTCCCTAGCCCATCCGCAAGCTTTTGTTGAAGCTTTTCCTCAACAACTGCATACAATGGATGTCCAGGAGAAATAAGAACAGCATCCAGGTGCCGATCTTGTTCAAGATGATCTTTGTAGAAAGTAAGTTTATTGTAATGATCCTCTGGTTTACCAAATCGTTTGATCGATCCAAGATGCTCGGAGCGAAGATCTTGAGGAATATATGGAGCACGCAAGAGACCATCTGCACGTTGCTCAATCTTTAATCCAATTATTGAAGCGCCATTAAAGAACTGCTGGGCGATATATTCAGGCATAAGACGTTTTTCTTCAGCAACGAATGTCTTCTGTCGAATTGTAGGCAAGTCAACATACTCACGAGCAAGTGCAATCCCAGTCTGTTCTTCATATTGCTCAAGCTTTTCAGGTGTGAGACTAATGATTTGTTGTTCATAATCAGCTAATCGTCCTGGATTGATGGCTGCCTCATGCAACATATCAGCAAGGTTAACATCATTCAACGAGAGAATCTGCCCGATAACATCGTACACACGATCTGAACCCATTACAGCACGGATTTGTTCGAGTTTGTCTAATAATCGTTTTAGAATTCTTCCCTCGATAATTGGTTTACCATCAATAGAGCTTTCTGCAACGAAATTGTAAACATACACATCACGATCCTGACCAATCCGATGAATACGCCCCATCCGTTGTTCTAAGCGCGCCGGATTCCATGGTAAGTCGTAATTTATCATCAAATGACAGAATTGGAGATTAATACCTTCACCTGCCGCCTCTGTCGCTACACATATTTGTGCTTCTGTGCGAAAGACTTCCTGTTCATGTTTGCGTTCATGTGAATTCATTCCACCATGAATGTGACAAGTAGAATATCCCCATCCTTTGATATGACCTTCGAGATAATTCATGGTATCACGGTGCTCTGTGAATATGAGTAACTTTCCTCTTCCATCCTTTAGCTCGTTGAATTCTGATTTTGAAAGAACGGTTTTAATGGCAGTAAGCTTGCTATCTGCAGCATGTTCATACACAGAGCGAGCATAATCCACAAGCTCACGAAGGGCAATAATTTCCTCCTCAAGCTGACTGAGATGTTCAGCTGCAGTTAATTCATTAACCAGCTGATCTCGCTCGCCTTCGTCTAAATCACCTTCATCTCGTTCATCGTCAATGAGCCGCCCAGTTAGTTCAGCGAGTCGTCTTTTTTGTTTCTCAACCGAAAGCGATCGTAATTCTTCTAGTAAATCCTGTTGTCGTTTTAATCGACGTTTTAAAGATTCATAAATAGCAAACGTAGAACTTGATAATCGGCGTTGAAGAACTGTACGTGTTAATGCAATACTTTGCTTTGCTCTTCCAGAACCACCAGCTAAAAAGCGATTGAGGTATTCATTGACCCTTTGATATAAAGCGTATTCATCGACTGTTAAACTAAATGGTGCAGTTTGACTGTGGCGATTGGGAAAGAGGCGTTTACCATCAAAGTCACGTAAATCTTCTTTCAATCTTCGAATAACCCAAGGGCAGTCTCTTCCAAGTTTCAGTATATTTTTGTTGAGTTCATCAACTTGTTCAGCCAATTTGTGTGGTTCACCAAACACATCTTGATCCAATAAATGAAGGAAGTGGGCAAATCGATTAGAATCACCTTGATGCGGAGTCGCTGTTAGGAAGAGAACAGAAAGAGAAGATCTTTCAGTGAAATGTTCAATGAGTTGATATCGCTTAGTCTTGTCAGCTTCGGGAGAACGTTTTGAAGAACGTTTTGTATACGCTGAACATTTATGTGCTTCATCTACAATAATAAGATCCCAATCAGCGGACCATACTCTTTCACGTACTTCTGAGCGTTTTGCATAATCTAGTGATGTAATTACCTGTGATTCTCTCTGCCAAAGATTCACAAGCTGTTCTTTATCATTTTCTGCAGTAACAGGTACAAAAAATTCATTGAAGAATCTAAGAAGCTCATCTTGCCATTGAATTGTAAGGGCAGCCGGGACAATAATCAGTACACGTTCGAGAGTTCCACGCAATTTCAATTCTTTGATCAACAATCCAGCCATGATTGTTTTACCAGCTCCAGGATCATCTGCAAGTAGAAATCTTAATCTTGGCTGTGGTAACATTTTCCCATACACAGCTTCGAGTTGGTGAGGTAAAGAACGAATTCCTGAAAGACTAACTGCAAAATATGGATCATAAGCAAACGCTAAACGGATTCGGCGAGATTCAACAAGCAGCCTGAGATCTTTTGCTGAATATGGCACATTGTCTGATCCTTTTAAACTCACTTGATCGAGCAACTGATGAAGTTCTTCAACCGATAGGACTGCTTCGTCTAATCTTCCTTCGTCTGTTCGAACCTGAACCAGATAGGTGCTACTTAAAGGTTTGACTGATTCGACAGTCACTGGACGCGCAAAATGTCCAGAGATTTCAACTTGTTTACCAATAAGTTGGGAAAATTCTTCTAGCATAGAATTACTGATGAGTTGACAGTCACTCCACTATTTGTCAAACATCACTTTTATTCTAAAAGAAAATGGAATACTTCATTTATTTAAATTCTCTTAGTATAAAAATGTAATAATTCAATTTAAACCAACTATGTAGGAAAATCAATTACAGTAACCATAATACATTGAACTCTGATGTCAGCTCATTTGAGCAACTCAAGGGATAATATCAAAGTAGAAGAATTATTGAACTTTTAAGATATCTAGCATTCCATTAATCTTTTGACAGTTTTCACATCCTGCTCTACCATATGGAGGATTCTTTTGTGAAAGAATTTCTTGAGTTGATTTAAGTAAAGGTGGAATTGAACTAAGATCGAGTTTAATCTTCAGTATTTTAGCAGAAAATCCCATTTCAAATCCATCTGCAGTATGAACGGTGTCAGAATCCGCTACTGATTTATCTGTAACAGGTTCGGTATAAATTAGAGCGAGGTCCGTGACATCTCCAAAATTAATTTCTTTGGCAATAAGGGCATAAGCATTTAGCTGTATTTCGTAGACGGGAAGCATTAAATCTTGTGTCATGGTAAATTTAGCAGTTTTATAATCAGCAATTGTCAATGATTTATCTCGCTTAATAAGAATTGCATCAGGTGCACCTGTGAGTCTTATTCCAGTTATTCTATCAACGAAATTGAATTTACTAAAATGTGGTGGTGCTATATAACCTATAATATCTCCAAGTGGTTTTAACCAGACGGGCGGAGCACCGTGGCGGTCAAACCAAGTATGGACAATGTTTTTACTGTACGAATCGATTGAGCTAAATATTCCAGGAAAAATCTGATATGGTAATCCAGCTGGTGCCTTTCGTTGGATCCAAAAGCACCGCGGACAAAAATCGGGTTTTGCAAGTGCACCTAGGTCTTTCCCTGATATCCTGATTTCTTCCATAAGAGTTTGCTCCATTTCTTCGACTTTTATCGATTCAAATAATTAGCTAACTAATAAACAATTTGATTTTGTTTATTAAACTTCGCCTGATATTGGGATCTCTTTTAGTATTAAAAGTCTGAATCCAATTAATATAGTCTGTCGGTAAATTATGTTTTATGGCACCTTTAACAACATATGCTTTATACCAGTCATACGGTAAAATCTTCGGATCTTTAATTGCAGCAACATAGGTGATTGCTTGGTATTCCCCGTTTGATGTTAAAACTCTAATCCGAATTTTATTGTATCCTCCTCCCAATCCTTCGGCTTTATCCAGTGTTTTCTCTTCTTTATCATCAATTTCAAAGAGTACTCCATAGACACGATTATTTAAATCATGAGTCTCTTCAATATCACATTTCCCGGATCCGTCCTTGCTGACTTTGTCAAAGGTAAGTTTTCTTCCTAGGATATATCCTGTCGTTATCACTATAGCAGATGGAGCGCGATCGTCTGTCTTAAGCCGTCGCGATAGCATATTTGATCCATACGCGAAATAGACAAAATTTCCCATTGTTATATTCGGAGGATGTGTATCTATTAGGGGATTAAAAATTTGCTGTTGTAATCATTCATGATCAAATTACCAGGCAAACTTTACGGCTTTCACGAGAGAACTTCATTCTTGCACCCCCGTCATTATCTTGAGTTATTTGTTAACTGCAGCCCTAGTGTTATAAACATTTTGGACAAACTTGATTTAAATAACACGCGGTACAATTTGGATTTTGAGGACGACACCAATGACGACCAATTTCCCAGATTGATAAATCAAAAATCCCTGGGTAGGCTGGATTCATTTCACGTGCACAATAAATAACCTCTTCGCGAGAAGCATCTCTATGTACTAAGCCAATTCGCTGAAATACTCTCATTATGTGGACATCTGGAGAAATATCAATATGTCACTTACGGGAATTTTAAAGTCTCTCACTAAAGAATTGGTTGCCATCGTTGCTATTTTAATTCCGACGCCTTCAAATTGGAGAAAACGCTTAACAATAGTTGCGCTACTCGGCGTCTTGGACCATATGTTTGAAGTATTAGAACTATAATTATTCACGACTTGTCTAATTGCAGAAAAAAAATGCGATGACATTTCTTTATTAAAGCGATGAAGTGGCGCTGGATTCAACATCGTAGATTCTATATCACTAAGAGACAATTGAGAAAGAAATGAAAACTCAAATGAACCTAATCTCCGCCGAAATTCATAAGGGATCAACCAGGCACGCTCAGCCGGAATTTGACGGTCCATGATACAAGCTAATAGAAAAGCATGAGGATTTTGCGCAATATCATTTAATAAAGCATCCGCTTCCTGATGATTTGCAAAATGAATGAATTGTCTAGGCTGGTTAAATAATGCTTGACCTCTATTTATCAAAATATCTCGCATTACTCACTCTTGATTATATAAAGAAAAACAATGGCAAATAAGCCGAGTAGTATAGTTCAATGTAGTTAAAAGGTATTGTAATCTCAATAAAATAAATAGCCCTGGCGCACTACCAAACGCCAAGGCTATTCAACTTGTGCTGTCAAAAGGTAGGGACAGCACCATAAAATGTTACAAAAATGACCTATCAAAATCAAAGATTAGAATTTATTTTAGCTTCGAGCAAGCATTTTTAAATTTTCTATGCTGGTATCATTTACAATCTTGTCCATTCTTAGACACACAGTTGCTCAATAATCAGCCCGCTCTTTTGTATTTATTATTCCTGTCATGCTACACTTTCTATTAGCCAATTATTAGTATATGTCATGTAGTGACTGAACTATTCAAATTAAGTGCTCTATCAAAATTCTTTAATCTAATAAGAAATAATTCGTGCTCTGCAAAATGTTTCATTATTTTATTCCTTAGTTTTTTACAGACTCGGAGCTTTTTTAGATTCTTTACATATAAAGGATAGAATCCACTATATAAAATTTCATCGCTTTTCGTTTTCCAGTAATTTGTCTCATCATTAACTTCAAAATCTTTAATCAGAGGTTCAACCAAGCGAAGAAATTCTACCACTCTTTTATGAACTAGGGGACCGGCAAATGAAGTTTTAGTAAATTGTGACATGTACAGGTCTTTATCAAATATCAATTTAATTGCCTCGCAATGATCGGACGGAATTATGCATATTCCACGAGCTGGACTGCTGTATTCATGAACATGTACATCTTTAACATGAACAAAAAAGTTTTCGGGTAAATCAATAGTACGGTAGTTCCATCTGAATGTTTTAGCAAGTGAAATCGCTTTGTTAATCAACTCATCAAGTGATTCTTGATTTTTCAACCTACCTTCGTAATTAATTGTAATGCCCATGATATATCTCCTTTTTATAAACGATTTATATATTCTTTTTTGCAGAAACATTTTTCATAAAAAATCTAAGAATACTATATAAAGAAAAGAATACTAATTTTACGTTGTTACCGAAAAAGGCTAAATAGGCTTTCATATAAGTAACGATTAATACCTTCGAATTGTAAAAATGAACAACGCCGAGTATGTTCTCCCTATAATTAGATCAAACTCAGAACACTTCATAAGTCTTTGATCAGCCATTCCTCTTAATTCCAAATTGTCAATAGGTGATTTAACGCTTATTAATATCCTTGGTTAAATGGAGACTGTTTATCCTTTTGAGTCGAGCATCTAGTGATTATTTGGAGTCCATCAAGCTGGGATTTGTGGAAGAAATGTCCTACTAAATACCGGATTAAAATAGTTGAAAGGTGGCAACATCCTGAGCTTAAGTTAGATCAGACGTTTTCAAAGCTTGCAGTTCCAGGACTCACCATTGACCGAATTCTCCAATTTTGGATTCATCGGAATCAATTTGATGATAAACAATGGCTTCAGGATAATTTCGAAATGTTTTGGAGAATAGTTCTCAATGAGATCAAGCCAAAATGGTCAGAACTTGAATCCATAGCTACCAAAGAAGAAACCCAACTTGGACTTCAGTGTGCAGTTCATATGCTCGAGCAATTGGGCTATTCAAACTATTCATTTGTTGTTCAACCAAACTTCTTCGAGAAGATTAATGACGATTTCTGCATAGCAGGGGCGGCAGATTTACTTCTTGTTGAGCCTAATACTACAAAGGCAATCCTTATAGATTTTAAGAATTCACATTCTCGTGCAAGACTTACCAAAGATCAACTTCTCTTTTATCAAATCGGTTTGAAGAAATGTACGCCGTATTTATTTGTTAGATCAGGTTACTTAATGTTTAATCCCCGTCTTGAAGAATGGAAATGGTTTAAGATGAACGAAAAGCATGAGCAATGTTTAATCGATAAACTAAGTGAAGCAACCGTAAAGGTAAATAATGGCCAATTTGATTATCGATGGAATTACTTTTCTTGTCCTCGCTATTGTGAGATCCGTTTTGGTTGCCCAATGTTTCAAAAACTTCTTGGTCGGAATCGTTTCAGAGAATTTGAAAGGGTTTAAAATGAAATACTGCGTAAGAACCATCACTTGGAAATTCTGTGATGCGACTGAGTCCTTGCCCAAGCTCATCGATAAGAAGAAGGTGTTTGTAAGGCAATCTCAAGATATTGTTGATCACTATTTTTCTCTTTTTAAAGACCAGGTTAAAGAACGATTTATCGTATTCTGGTTAAATTCTGCAAATTGCATACTAGGATTTGAGATTATTACAGAAGGCATTCTGAATAGTAGTCTTGCGCACCCGCGTGAAGTATTTAGAGGAGCAATCGTAGCGACCGCATCATCGATTATCGTTGCACATAATCATCCCTCTGGCAACTCAGAACCTTCGCAAGAAGACATTTCAATTACTAAACAAATTGTTGAGTCAGGAAAAATAATAGGAATTCCAGTGCATGATCATATAATATTTGCTAACGAGTCTGTATCGTCAATGGCATCATTAGGAATGATTTAAAACTCTTGTCACTTTTATAGTTGGAATTCTGTCGTGTAATTTATGGAGGGATAACAAATGAATTTTATGGAAGAATTATTGCTTGAAGCAGAACGGGCCGAAGAAAAGAGGAGGGTGGAGCTTGATCGACTTCGAGCTGATCAATTCCTATCTGCAATAGCATCATTGGAACAACGAATAAGTGAGATTAATGAACTTGCGGATAGTGAAATCAGGTTAATCGAAGAATACCGCAACACAGAACTAACAAAAATTCAAAAGAAGACATCTTGGTTTTCTTGGAATCTTGAACAGTATATAAGATCAAGCGGCGAGAAAACGATTAATTTACCACACGGTTGTATAAAGTTGAGGCTTGGACGTGATAAGGTAAATATTGTTGATCTCCAGCAATTCCTCAAAGATTCAACAAATCAAAAATTTCTTAAGATCGTTCCAGAATCTTATCAACCAGACATCCTGGCAATACAAGAGTACATAAAGACGACAGGTCATGTTCCAGATGGCATCGAATTAAAAACCGCGGAAAGCAAGTTTTTCTATTTGACAAAAAGGAGTAATGAAAATGGAAAAGAACAACGGGAACGGGAGGATAAAGTTAGAGCTGCAACTGAATCAACCGATGAAGGTAAAACTACTTAAAGACAAACCATATGCAGGTAAAAGTGAATATGGGACATATCAGTTATTTTCTGTTGAACACGAAGGGATTGAGAAGGCCTTTTTTGCTCCGGATGAAGTAGTTCAAAAGATTAGCGGGCTTGGATGCAAAGCAGGGGATGAAATTGTACTTACAAAAGAAGCCATTCAGAACGGCAAAAAGGTCATCTCGCAAATGCGTGTTGATTTTATTGGAAAACCTGCCTCATTAGCAAACTCTGAAAAGAAAGATAATCTGAAACAGATTATGGAACAATGTCTTCAAGAGGCAGTTGAAATAACTCGGTCGGTTCAGGGGATTCCGTTTCAAAATGAGGATATTCAGAAGATAGCAAGCTGCTTGTTTATCGCACGAACATAGCAATGAGCGATAAATAGAAAACGTGATACATGGTCTCAAAAAAGAGGCTTTATCGGTAACAAGTCACTTATATTCTTGCGAGTCTATTCTGGAAAAGCTATTTTCAAGGTGACGATTTGAAAGGAATTAAATGAAATACCGAGGCCTCTTTAATATTATAAGTCGCCCTAATGACTTCAAGAAGGAATTAATACCAATCGTAAAAAAATTGGTTGAAAATGAAGAGAAGTTGTCAGAAGGTGACAAAAAGAGATTGCTATTACCCGAGAAGATATTGAAAGAGATTATAGAATGCACAGGTAGTAACTTATCAATGACTATGAAATTTGGAGATAAGGAAAAAAGCCTTGCTATTTGGCAACTACGGTTAGAATTTATAGAAAATGTATTACCTGCTTTCAAACCTAAATTCGATTTAGGACGTCTTGAGCTATGGCTCAATGAAATTCTACTCCCAGATTATGAGTTTAATGTAGATAGCGAAGATTTGTTTCTATTAGATCCGGACTATCTTTACGAAAGAAACGGTGATCTTTTTAATTGGTTAACTCTGCATTTTGCAAAAGAGCTTGTTGTAGAACTCACAAAAAAGGGGCTCAAAGGAATCCCGCTATGTCCTAACGAATTACATCCGTTCATTTCTTTTCGAGAAAGAAAGAAATATTGTTCAAGAGCTTGTTATATGAGAATCCGGCGGAAAAAATAACTTAAAAGTTGTCTGGTTTGCATCAAATAAGAAATTATGTTACACTTTACAAATAAATTCTGCTTAGCCACGTTTGATTGTTTGCAAATGATTCTTAATACGAGCACATTCTTTACTAAAAACAGGCACATATTAGGCACACATATAAGAGTGATTTTGACGTAACTTATTGATAATTAGTTATTTACTGTATGCGGGAGTAATTCAGCGGTAGAATGCCAGCTTCCCAAGCTGGACGTCGCGGGTTCGATCCCCGTCTCCCGCTCAAAAGCTTATTCGAAA
>Ga0233423_10000586_pt1 | contig 18841 bp, 13 predicted proteins | sample Watercolumn_Mata_FD_180713 | JGI IMG/M metagenome (GOLD analysis project Ga0233423, IMG submission 180713) | Freshwater microbial communities from Lake Matano, South Sulawesi, Indonesia - Watercolumn_Matano_2014_112_MG | ecosystem: Environmental > Aquatic > Freshwater > Lake | place: Indonesia...
TGGTGATGGCCGCCGAAACAATAGTAATTCCACGTTCCCGCTCTTGGGCCATCCAGTCGGTAACTGTCGTTCCTTCGTCAACCGAACCTAATTTGTAAGTTTTACCGGTTTCAAAAAGAAATCGCTCAGTGGTAGTGGTTTTACCGGCATCAATATGGGCAATAATACCGATATTTCGGATTTTTTCCAAAGGAACTTCGCGGTCTTTAGTAACCGTCATCACCATTGCACTTTTTTTCTTTTGTACTTCGGCCATAATTACATTCTACACAAAAAACCGGAAGCTTTCGCTTCCGAAAAATTCTTTCTTAAGTAAAAATTACCATCTAAAGTGAGCAAAGGCTCGATTTGCTTCAGCCATCCGCTCCATATCCTGTTTCTTTTTCACGGCTGCCCCCTCGCCTTTGGCTGCATCCATTATCTCAGCCGCGATTTTTTCGGCAAAAGTTTTAAATTCGGAATTTGAACGTCCACGGGCAGCAATAATTAACCACCGTATGGCCAAAGAATCTCTTCTTGGACCACGAACACTCATTGGCACTTGATAGGCCGCTCCACCAATCCGGCGAGGCCTAACTTCCATATTCGGCCTGATGTTTTCAAGAGCTTGATCAAAAACCTTAAGGGGGTCTTTTTTAGTTCTTTCCTCAATTGTTTTAAAAGCTAAATAAACTTCTTTTTGGGCCACGGATTTTTTACCATCTTTCATGCTTCGATTTATTAATTTCGAGACAAGTCTATTCTCAAAAATCGAATCTGGCGTAACTAATCTTGGTTTAACATTTCCTCTTCTTGGCATAAGATTTAATTATTGGGCTACATTTTCCGTGGCAGCTGGTGTAACCGGAGCGGCCCTCACAACTCCTTCCCTTTTTGTACCGTAACGACTCCTGGCGGACTTACGGCCGACAACGCCTGTCGTATCGTATTTACCTCGTACAATATGATATTTAACTCCTGGAAGGTCTTTCACCCTTCCGCCTCTTACCAAAACTATGGCATGTTCTGCCAACTCATGCCCTTCACCCTGAATATAGGCTGTTACCTCTTGTTTGTTAGACAATCTGACTCTGGCCACCTTCCTTAAAGCAGAATTGGGTTTTTTCGGCGTCATTGTTCGAACAGATAAGACCACACCTCGCTTAAAAGAAGATGATTTCTCGGAAAATTTTCTGTCTTTAGCATTAAACCATCTTCTTAAAGAAGTAGTTTTTGTTTTCTTAATAATTTTCTTACGACCTTTCCTGATTAATTGAGATACTGTTGGCATATTTCTAAATGTCCTATATTGTATTATATATTACCTTCTTGGGACAAGCTGGCTCGCTCCGCTGTAACCGGAATTAACCTTCCAATTATGACATTTTCCTTCAACCCCAAAAGTTTATCTTCTTTGGCCTGAATGGCAGAATTGGTTAAAACATCGGTAGTTTGTTCAAATGAAGCGGCTGAAAGCCAACTTTCCGTATAGAGCGCCCTCCTGGTTATTCCCAAAATTACTTGCTGGGCCGAGGCTGGTTCACCTCCTGCCGCCAGAATTTTTTCATTTTCTTGCTCAAAAGTAGTTTTATCAACTAAATCACCTGGTAAAAATACCGTATCGCCCGGAGTCACAATTCTGACTTCATCGCTCATTTTACGCACGATCGCTTCAAGATGTTTATCATTAATTGGAATCCCCTGCGATTCATATACTTTTTGGATTTCATTAACTAAATATTCCTGCGCAGAACGCAAGCCTCTTATGGAAAGAATTTCTTTGATGTCCAAAGAGCCAGCTGCCAACTGCATACCAACTCCAATTAATTGTTTATCTTCGACTGCCAATTTAATTGTTTTCGGAATAATATATTCTCTTTCTTCTCTAGGTTTAGTTTCAATTGAGGTCACCGTAACTTTCCACCCTTCTTCTGTTTCCGTAATTCTGACCTTACCAGAGATTTCGGAAAGAGGTGACAAAACCTTAGGCACTCTCGCCTCGAAGAGTTCTTCTACTCTTGGAAGTCCTTGAGTAACATCGAGTCCAACAATACCACCAGAGTGTTTTGTTTTAAGAGTGAGTTGGGTTCCAGGTTCACCAATTGACTGAGCTGCTAGTATTCCTACGGGGGTCCCAATTTGGACCATTTCCCTATTAGAAAGATCCCAGCCATAACATTTAGCACAAATTCCATATCTGGCCGAACAGGTTAGAGGTGACCTTACCGTTACTTCTGAAATACCATTTTTTTCTAAAATTTCAATCTTGCCTTCATCAATAACTTCATTTTTAGCCAGTAAAACTTTTTTACCCTTGGGGGTAATCACATCTTGAGCAAGAATTCTGCCCAAAATTCGCGAAACGAACGAGTTTGGACGAATTGTTTTACTGATAACAATACCTTCTTTACCTCCACAATCTGGAAGTCTAATAATTAAATCATGGGCCACATCCACTAATCTACGAGTTAAATAACCGGCGTCAGCTGTCTTGATTGCGGTATCCGTTAAACCTTTTCGAGAACCCCGAGATGAAGTCACATATTCAAAAACAGAAAGTCCCTCTCTAAAATTAGATTTAATTGGCAATTCGACAATTTTCCCTAATGGGTCAACAATCAATCCTCTAATGGCCGCTAATTGTTTTACCTGATCTCTTGAAGCACGGCCAACTTTAGCGTCAATAACAACTTTTATCGGTGAATTGGCATCCATGATTTCCCAAGTTTTTTCCGCCAACTCTTCGGTGACTTCTATCCAAACTTCCTGAGATAACCTTTTCTTCTCTTCGGCCGTTATTAACCCTTGGGCAAAATTTTCTTCAATTTCAGTAATCCTTTTATCTGCTTCTTTAAGTAGTTTTTCTTTTTCTGGTAATATTTTGGCATCTGAAATTCCAAATGAAAGACCAGAAAGTGTTCCCCCGTAGAAACCGAGCGATTTGATTGCGTCTATCATTTCGACTACTTCACTTTTGTCTAAGGAAGAATAGGCTTTGGTAAATAAACTTTTAATAACTGTTGAAGTTATCGCTTCGTTAACAAAATCAAAATTTCCCGGCAGAACCTCATTAAAAAGAATCCTACCGACACTCGTCCCAAGAATTTTACCTCTAATTCTGACATTTATTTGTTGCCGAAGTTCAATTTTTCCTGTTTGCTGGACAAAAATTGCCTCCTCTTCGTCAGCGAAAATTCCTTCAAAGGGTGGAATTCTACTATCAATACTGGTTAGATAATAAACACCTAAGGCCATTTCTTTTGAAGCCGGTGTTGAAATTGGAGAACCATCGGCTGGTCTTAAGAGATTATGCTCTGGCAACATTAAACTTCTAGCCTCACCAATTGCTCTTTGTGAAAGAGGAACATGTACTGCCATTTGGTCCCCATCAAAATCGGCATTAAAGCCAGAACAAATCGCCGGGTGAATTCTTATGGCATTTCCTTCAATTAAGACAGGATAGAATGCCTGAATACTCAGCTTATGTAAAGTTGGTGCTCGATTAAGAAGTACCGGATGGTTTTTGGTAATTTCTTCCAAGATATCAAAAACTTCCGGTGGGCGTCTATCGAGCATATTTTTAGCACTTTTGACATTAGGAGCAATCCCTCGAGTTATCATTTCTCGTAAAACAAAGGGCTTAAACATTTCCAAAGCCATTTCTTTAGGAAGACCACATTGTGTTAGGTTAAGTTCCGGACCAACGATAATCACTGAACGGCCAGAATAGTCAACTCTTTTCCCAAGAAGGTTTTGTCTAAACCTTCCCTGTTTACCTTTAAGCATGTCTGAAAGAGAACGCAAGGCTTGCTTTCCGCGACCTCTTCGCGTTGCTTTTCTTTGTGAAGCATCAATTAAAGAATCAACCGCTTCCTGTAACATTCTTTTTTCGTTTCTTAAGATTATCTCTGGGGCTCCCAGCCCAATCAGGTGTTTAAGACGATTATTTCTGTTAATAACTCTTCGATAAAGATCATTTAAATCACTGGTAGCAAAACGTCCGCCGGAAAGTTGAACCATCGGTCTCAAGTCCGGAGGAAGGACAGGCAAAACCCTAATTACCATCCAAGAAGGATCAATTTGGTTGCGTCTTAGGCTGTCGATAAGTTTTAACCTTTTGGCCAGTTTGATAAATTTTGAACTTGAACCTTTTGATTCATCGATTTCCTTCCGTAAATTTACCGCCAGTTCATTTAGTTTTATTTTTTCGATTGAGGACAAGATAGCATCTGCCCCCATCTTGGCTGTCATAAAATCTGAAGCGTTATAACTCACCAATCCATCAAATTCTTCTTCGGATAAAATTGAAAGAGTTTTTACATTTCGAACTATGGAAATTAAATTCTCAAATATTTGACTAGTTTTCTCTTCTGTGTTTTTTCCTTCCTCGGCAATGGCCGTATTTTTCTTTCTCAAATCCAGGTCGATTTCGGAAAGGGCTAGTGAAAGTTGTTCTTTGTTTTTAATTTTCTCCCGAATTTTTTCCTTGGCCTCTTTAGATTCTTTTTCTAAAATTTCTTTTTTCTCTGAGAATGATTGTCGAATTTCTTTTAATCGTTCATCATTTGCCTCTTCTAATGATTTTATGGCTATCTTTCGGCCTTTTTCATCAACATTAATCACAAGATATCGAGCAAAGTAAATTACTTGCTCTAACGCTCTTGGGGCAACACCTAAAAGAAGAGAAATTTTCGAAGGTGCACCCTTGAAAAACCAAACATGGACAACGGGAGTTGAAAGAGTAATATGACCCATCCTTTCACGTCTGACCCTACTTTGAGTAACTTCAACCCCACATTTGTCACAAACAACCCCTTTGTATCTTATTCTTTTATATTTCCCGCAATAACATTCCCAATCTTTGGTTGGACCGAAAATTCTTTCATCAAAAAGTCCATCCTTTTCTGGCTTAAGAGTTCTATAATTTATTGTTTCTGGTTTCGTGACTTCTCCACGAGACCATTTTCGAATATCCTCCGGAGAGGCCAATTTGATGGTTAAACTCTTAAAATCAGCCAGTGCTTTAATTTCTGATAAAGGTTCCATTAATTTTCTCCTTCCGTTTTTTGTTCAATTTCCATTGGACCTTTAGTTTTTAATAATTCATCCGTGGCCACTATTTTTGCACCCGCTGCCTCAGCCAGTTCTTTGCCTTGGCCGGTTTCTAATTCTTCTTCACCCTTAATTACAATACCTTTTGCTTCAACTGAAAGGCCTAATGAATTTAATTCTCGAACCAATACTCTAAATGATTCTGGGACTGTGGCTTCGGGAATATCGACCCCTTTAACGATTGCCTCAAAAGCTCGTGCCCGACCAATAATATCATCCGATTTAATAGTTAACATTTCTTGCAAAGAATAAGCCGCTCGATGAGCTTCAAGCGCCCAGACTTCCATTTCTCCGAACCGCTGACCTCCCATCTGAGCTTTTCCACCAAGAGGTTGTTGAGTTACTAACGAGTATGGACCAGTTGACCGAGCATGAGTTTTGTCCTCAACCATATGAATAAGTTTCATAATATAGGCTATACCCACAACGGTTTCTTCCTTAAACCTTTCACCTGTTCGCCCATCATAAAGATAGGTTTTTCCAGAAATCGGCAGGTTGGCTTTTGTCAACTCATTCACAACTGTTTCTTCACCGATTTTGTCAAAAACCGGTATTACTGCCTTTTCTCCTTTCTTTCCCAAAGCCCAGCCTAAATGGCATTCTAAAAGTTGGCCCAAGTTCATACGGGCCAAGACCGAAAGAGGAGAAATAATGATATCGACCGAAGTACCATCTTCAAGATAAGGCATATCTGCTTCCGGAATGACGCATGCAATAACACCTTTATTCCCGTGCCTTCCAGCAACCTTGTCTCCAACCGTAATTTTTCTTATCTGGGCCACCCTGACAATAACTTTCTTAATTACTCCTGGGCCGAGTTCGTCGCCTTTATCTTTGTCTAAAATTGAAACATCAACAACAACACCTTTTTCTCCGTGGGGAACCCTTAATGAAGTATCCCTTACTTCACGGGCTTTTTCTCCAAATATCGCTCTTAAAAGTCGTTCTTCTGAAGTAAGCTCGGTTTCCCCTTTCGGCGCAATCTTGCCGACTAAAATATCATTCGGGCCGACCTTAGCACCAATCACTACAATTCCGTCCTCGGCCAAATTAGCCAATTCCGTTTCGGCCACGTTAGGAATATCACGAGTTAGTTCCTCTGGTCCCAACTTAGTATCAACAACATCTGCTTCATACTCTTCTATATGAATTGATGTTAAACAGTCTTCTTTGACTAATCTGTCTGAAACTAAAATTGCATCTTCAAAACCGTAACCCCGATAAGAAGTGTAAGCGATAACTAAATTCCGACCGAGAGCTAATTCACCATTATCAATCGCCGGTCCATCCGCCAGAAGATCCCCCACTTTCACTTTTTGCCCCGGCGAAACTACCGCTTTTTGGTTATAACAAGTTGAGTGGGCCGTCCTTTTAAATTTCGTCAGAAAATAAATTTCTCTTCTACCATTATCGGTAATCTCTATGTCTTCCTCCTCTGAGGCCTCCACCTTTTTGTCCAGCTTAACTTCAATTCTTTCACCATCAACATAGTCAACTATTCCTGAATGTCGAGCTTTAATAACTCTAACCATCCCATTGGCAATTTCTTCTTCCATTCCGGTTCCGATTATGGGGACCTCGGGATTGACCAAAGGAACTGCCTGACATTGCATATTCGAACCCATCAAGGCACGATTTCCTTCATCGTGTGACAAAAACGGAATTAAAGATGCCGAGGCACCCACCACCTGCCGAGGAGTAACGTCAATTAGGTCAACCAATTCAGTCGGACCTTCGGTAAAAGTCCCTTTAAATCTAAAAGGTACCCTTTCATCGGCAATATAGCCCCTTGAATCAAAGTTAATACCGGAGTGTGTAATATGATATTCTTCTTCATCATCTGCCGTCAAATAAACTATTTCATCTGTCACCGAAACCAATGTCTTTTTACCCCTTTTTATTTTTTTAACTTTCCGAAAAGGAGTTTCAATAAAACCAAATTCATTCACCCTAGCATAAAGAGCAAGGTACGTCACCAACCCAATATTTGGACCTTCGGGTGAGCGGACGGGGTCAATTCTTCCATACTGTGAAGAGCCAACATCCCTAATTGAAAAAGAGGCCCGTTCTCGGTTGATACCTCCCGGCCCCAAAACAGAAATCCTCCTCAAGTTATCAATTTCAGAAAGTGGATTGGTATCATCTAAAATCGTCGAAAGCTGATTTGATCTAAAAAATTCATTAAGAGAAGCAATTAAAGGACGAGCATTGATTAAATTGGCTGGAAAAGGCTTGTCATCAGCAGAGATTAAAGACATTTTTTCCTTTACAGAACGTTCTAATCTTAAAAGTCCAATCCGAAAAGCGTTAGTGGCTACTAATTCACCAACTCTTCTTAATCTCCTGTTAGCTAAATGGTCAATATCGTCAACTCGCCCTTCTCCATTTTGGAGCTTAATTAAATAAGTTAAAGTTCCGATTATATCTTGTCTGGTTAAAACCCAAGTTGATTTCTCATTAGGTAGATTTAAGCCCAACCTCTTGTTAATTTTGAAACGACCAACCTTTCCCAAATCGTAACGTCGTGGTTCAAAAAAAAGACCGTTAAAAAGACTTTCTGCATTTTCAACAACCGCCGGTTCTCCTGGCCGCATTTTTCTGTAAATTTCCAAAAAGGCCTCATCTTTTGATTTTGTGATGTCTTTTTCGAGGGTGGAAGCAATGTATTTATGTTGAGGATCTCGATCGACATTTTTAAATATGTCCAAAATTTCACTGTCAGAATCAACACCCATGGCCCTCAGAAGTACTGTGGCGAAAACTTTTCTTCGTCTATCAATCCTGGCAGCGATGACATCGTTCCGACCAACCTCAAATTCAAGCCATGAACCATGAAGTGGCCTCACTTCTGCCTTATAAAGTATTCTCCCAGAGGAAGGGTCTAGTTCTCCGGAAAAATAAACTCCCGGGCTTCTCACAACCTGATTAATAACTGCCCTTTGGATACCGTTAATGATAAAGGTCCCACGGAAGGTCATTTGTGGCAAATCTCCCAGAAAGACTTCTTGAGAAACCTCTTTCCCTGTTTTTTTATTTATTAAGGTTGTTTTTATTTTTAACGGAGCCGAGTAGGTTAATCCTTTTTCTTGGGCTACTCGTGGAGAAAGAGATTCCTTTCCAAGAGTGTGTTCGCCCAAAACAAGTTGCCAGTTTTTACCTGTAAAATCATCAATTGGAGAAACTCCTGAAATTTCTTGCGCGATACCTTCTGTTAAAAACCATTTCCAAGACTCCCGTTGAACGAGGGAAAGATCAAGTTTTGGTAATTTTTTTTCTTCTTTGCCAAAATTACGACGGAAATCAGGTTGGGCCTTCATTGGTTATTCACTTAAAACGTCCGCACTAGATGCGGAAAGAGCGTAACCTACGTACGCCTAAACAGGCATTATACACCACAAGCAATTTCTGTCAATATTAATTCTCTTTTTTACTATTGAAGATATTTTCTTATATTTTGATTGTGTTCCTCGTTAGTTCGTGCGTAATAAATTTTTCCGGCCTCATCATGAATGTAATACCAATAATGTGTCTCGGTTGGGTAAATTGCCGCTTTTATTGAAGAAAGACCTGGGTTAGCAATGGGAGTAGGCGGTAAACCGACAAATTGATATGAGTTATAACGTGAGTTTATTTCTCTATCGACAGGCGTAATCGTCGGCCACCATTTACAAATTATCTTCTCCCTCAGGCATTCTCTTTCAGCCAAAGCATATTGAATTGTAGCGTCTACCTGTAAAGGCCAACCATTACCAAGCCTTTTGTAAAGAATTCCAGCCACTATTGGTTTCTCTTCCTCGCCTTTGGTTTCCCTTTCAATTAGGGAGGCCATCGTTACAATTTGTTCCAGCGAATAATTGCCCTTTGCAATATCCTGTCTCATTTTTGCATCAGTTAATTTGTTAAAAATCGAAACCATTTTGTTAATAACGGCCGAGGCGCTGGCTCCTTTAGGAAAAAGATAGGTATCGGGGAATAAATAACCCTCTTTATCCTTGGATAAATTCAAAAACTCTTTACGAAAAACTTCCGCCTCTTCTCCCTTTTTATCAAGTCCGGAAATAAATTTTTCAGCTATCTGCTCCCTTCTAAAGCCTTCGGGAATCGTGACCCAGACTTCTGACGGACCTTTAATAAACTCATTGATAAGCCTAGCCAAAGAGAAACTGGGTGAAAGTGTATATTCACCGGCTTGAATCTTCCCTGCCTTTCCGGTTAGTTGGACATAAAATTTAAAGGCCAGACTGTTACGAATAATTCCTTTCTCTTGTAGCTCTTGAGCAATCTTGGAAGCGCTACTTCCTTTTGTAATCAAAAAATTTTTGAAAACTTCCTCATTTGAAACCGGTCGGGAATTTTGACTCCACCAGATATTTATCCCCACTAAAATAAATATAAGAATAACGAAAAAGGCAAAAAAACGTTTCATTATCTTGAAAATTTTAGGTCGTAAATCAAACTTCTTCAAGAAGCGCTCTTCTATAAGTTTTATTTTTGGGGTCATGAATAAAAATTCTACCACAGCCACAGGTAACTTTTTCAGTACCATCTCTTTTCTTCTCAACTTTACCGGCAGAAAGTTCTCTTCCACAACCAACACATCTGCCCTGAGAAAGCAGCCAAGCCTGAACCGGTGCAATCACATTTTTAAACATCTGTTTCTTGTTCTAAATACGATTGTAACATAACACATGCAGCAAAAGCATCTTCCAGCCTTTTTCTTTTATCTCTACCAATGCCCGTCTTTTTTGAAAGTTCTTGGGCCTCTAAAGTACTAAGTGTTTCATCAAACATTTCAACAGGGATATTCACCATGGCCTCAAGCTTTAAACTAAAGGCTTTCGACTCTTTTGCCATCTCTCCTTCTGAAATTCCGACTACGACTCTTTCTATTTTCTCTTCCTTTACTACTCTTATAATTCTACCGATGGCTTCTTTCTCCGACTTGGTCACAATGACCATCAATGGCTCCGCAATTTTCGCCACAGAAATAGCCAATCCGATTTTTCTTCTTCCGTAATCTATTCCTAGTGTTCTCATAACAGTTTCAAGGATACCACGAATTTTAATTTATGGAGGATATAATTTCATGAAGGAAAAACTATCCTCGCCCTAACAATCAAACGTTTCGGCTTTCTTGGATCACCCGGCGGAACACAAGTTACTAAAGTTAAAAAAGAGTCCGAAGAATCTTGTTCTAAAACCTGAATATCAGTAGGCATAACTTCAAACATATTCTCTACCTTATATTTGTAAGAAACCCCATCATAATTAACAAAAATTTCGTCCCCTTTTTTAAGATTGGGCAAAGTCGAAAACATCGTCATATAATCCTTTGGGTTAAAAAAAATCGGCAAAACTGAATGTCCAAATATAACCGCATTGCCTCTTTTGCCCGGTATGGCCGTGCCCGGGTATTGAATTAAATTTTTCGATAAATCTTCACCACCGATGGCGACCGTGGCATTATTTATTTTCAGTTTCGAAATTGTAATAGTGTAATAAGAAACACTGTTTGAGTAAAAAGCTTCTCTTTCTGCTCCTCCAATGAACCAATTACTTGCCCTGGTCAAATCCGATTCTTTTATTAATTCTATATTTTCTTTATTCTCCGCCACCGGGGATAAAAGATCGGGGTATTTTTGTTGAGAAGTCAATTCATAATTTATTATCGGAAAAACTACACTGGCTAAAACTGTTATCCCTAGGATTCCAAGAATGACGGCCACTAATCTTAAAATCAATTTCCTATTCATCATGATTCTTATTTTTCGGCAGAAAGTTCAACAGAAATATTTTTGGCAACATGAGGAAGAGTTCCTAGTTTCCCAGGAAACCTAGGTTTTCTTTTAATTTCGGTTCGGCCATAACCAAGTATGTTGCCTAAATAACTTTCGGCGATGGCCGGATATTTACCCGCAATGTTCTTGGCAATTTCTGCTTCATTAATCTCAGGTAAGAGATCGGCTGATAATAAAACGTCGAATTCATAAAGATTATTCTTCGTCTTTTTTAATACAAATCTGGCCGTAAGCTGTTCATTTTCTAAAACATAACCTGAGGGAATTTTATTCTTAAGGTATTCCTTGGAGATATCAAAAAGTTGAGTTTTGTCTAAAGATAAACCAATAACTGTCAGCCCTAAGGAAAGTTTCAAATCACTCGCCTCATCCCCAACTTTGCTACTAAATTCCCTCGAAGAGGCAGTCGCAGTCATTGCCTCCTCGACAAAAAGATTATCTTCCGTAAGGCCAGCCAAAAAATTACTTTTGGCTTTATCCAATAGCTCATTAGTCAAATCTTTTTCTAATAATTTTGCATCTTCGGCAGAAACTGCCGCTATTTGCCTGCTACTACCCCCAGAAAAATCCGAGCTAGAAATTGCATCGACTTCGGCTTTTGGATAATTACCTATTTTAAACGTCTCCCCTTTGGCCAAATTATATTCCGCTCCGATATCAACCGCCGTAACATCTACCAAAGCGGTTCCTGGCATGGTGGGCGAAAGAGCAGCCGAAACCGATGCGAATTTATCTAAAGAAAATTGAAGATTGTTTGACGAAGTGATAAGTGTCGTTGCTGTTAAATTAATACTCGCTGCAGTTCCATTTTGGACGGTAACCGAGCCTCTGGCTTTTTCTCCAATAGTCTTTGTTCCAGAAGTCGCTTTTGTTTTTTCGGCGGAAACTTCGGTTTTGAGAATTTTCCCAGGCAGAATAAATTTCCCAAAATCGGCGCTTTTGGCGTCTAAATCAACCGTAATCGCCAACCTATCCTCAAGTTTCTTGGGTAAAACATAAACGATTACGGCAGCCTTAGGATAGTACCACCAAAAAAGAAAACCCCCGAACAAGAAAATAACTAAAGTTATACCCAAGAAAACAAGAGTTTTCTTGCCAGTTTTCTCAGAAAACCCTTTGCTTAAGTTTGATGGAACTTTTTGAAATAGACTCTTAACCTTCTTGATAATCCCGACAATATTTGAAAATAATCTATTTTTAGAGACCAAAAGTTTATCTTTAAAATTTGGTTTTTCCTCAAAACCGGTTTCCTGAACTGTAACCGGAATCTGTGATTGAGAAATTGAAGAGGGGACTGCCTCTGGTATTTTTTTGGGGGTAGGCTTCTTGGCAACATCTTCACCGACGACAAAACCCAAATCCTCAGGAGAAATTTGCTCTTTGGGGTATTCCAGATTCTCATCTTCTGATTTTTCATCTACAAAACCTTCCTTTTTAATTTCTATTTTGGCGACTTTGGCAATTTCCGATGCACCGGCCAAAGCTGTTGCCAATACTTTATTGTTTGCTTCAATAATTTCTACTTTAGGAGTATGTAAAAATTTAATTTTTTCCTGACCTTCCCATTCGGCATCAAGTAATTCTTGTCTATCGTCTTCCAATTCCCCTTCCTTTCCATCATAAATAAGAAACCTTGAAGGCAAAGTATCTTTGTGGGCAAATCTGGCTAGTCCTTCGATAACGTCGTCAACAATCGAAACGCTTCTGGCAATCGAAGCAGTTCCGACTAAATTTCCCATTTTAAAAACACTTACTTCCAGGTCTTCGCGACCAAAACCTAAAAGAACGGCGTTAAAAGGTACTCCTTCTAATGATTTATAATAATGAGCAACCGCCTCGGGAATGACAACAAAACCCGCCGGCTCGAGTGATAAATCCGTACAGATTTTTTTAATCTTGTCTAAAATCTCTTTTTTAATTTGCCCGTTTTCCACCCAGGAGGAGGGAACACCAAAAACCGTTTTTGTCGGTTCTTTTTCCTCCTCGGCCAAATTCTGAACTGCCGCCGAAAGAACTGTGTCGGCAGCTCCGACCAAATCGGCATCGGTTTCCCATTGTGTCGACGGGCTGATAGCAATTACGCCGGCCTTTCCATCTTCTATTTCCCAAATCCCTGCCTGAATCCAACCGGACTCAATCACTAAAGCCCAATATAATTCTTTTTGGGCTAAAGGGTCCTTGGTCAAAAAATTTTTAAAATCCATATCTTAATAAATCCTAAACTCAAAATTCGAAATTCGAAACAAATTCAAATCTCAAAATTTGTTGGTGGCATAAATCCGCATTAAACCTGAACCTATCTTCTCTTGTTTAATAATTTTAACATGGCCGATTTCAGCCGTATTTTTGACATGGGGGCCACCACAAACTTCGCAACTAAAAGAGCCTATTCGATAAACTTTAACCTTATCGTCGTATTTTTCGCCGAAAAAGGCTAAGGCACCATTTTCTTTTGCCTGAGCTAGGGTGGTTATCTCAAAAGCAACCAGTAATTTCTTTTTAATTTGTTGATTGATTAAATCCTCAACTTTTTGAATTTGTTCTTCGCTTAGTTTTTGCGGATGGGAGAAATCAAAACGCAGTCTTTCGATGGTAATATTAGAACCCTTCTGGGAAACATGCTCACCTAGAATTTGTCTTAATGCCTGGTGTAAAAGATGGGTGGCGGTGTGAAGCTTAGTTACTTCCTCCGAAGCATCAACTAATCCGCCTTTAAACATTCCGGCCGAGGCAGTTTGGGAAAGTTTTTTATGTTTGGCAAACTCCGCCTCAAAAACTTTTTTGTTGATTTTTTGCCCGCGCTCTTGGGTAATTTCTTCGGTTAACTCTAAGGGGAACCCATAGGTTTCATAAAGGAAAAAGGCCTTTTTACCATCCAAATTGCCGATTTTTTCAATTTCTTTTATTCCTTTGGCAATCGTGGTCAAAAATCTTTTCTCTTCAGCCTCTATTGTTTCTTTCACTTGGGCCGATTTTTCTTTGAGATGGGGATAGAAATTACCGTAAGTTTTAATGGCTGCCTCGGCGATTTTACCCAAAAAAGGTTTTTTAACACCCAGCGACATTCCGTACCTGACTGCCCTTCTTATTAATCTTCTTAAAACATAACCCTGGGCTTTATTGGCAGGAATCACGTCTTCGGCCGCCACAAATACTGCCGCCCGGAGGTGGTCGGCAATGATTCTTTGAGCTTTATCATTTGCCTCATAGGTAGTTTTCGTTCCCTCTTCAATTGCCAAAATAATTTCTCCCCAAAGGTCTTTCACTTTATAATCATCATCCAGCCCCAATAGAACAGCCGTTGTTCTATCCACCCCCATACCAGTATCAACATTTTTTTGTTTCAGGGGCTCAAATTTCCCCTCTTTGTTTTTGTTATATTGCATAAAAACATTGTTCCAAATTTCAAAGAAGCGGCCGCAGCCGTCCCCGGGACGACAATTTGAACCGTGTGGCTTAGAGGTAGTTTCAAAATAAATTTCCGAATCGGGTCCGCACGGACCGGTTTCGCCCGCCGGCCCCCACCAGTTATCTTCTTTGGGTAAAAATATAATTCTTGAGTCAGGGATTCTTAAACTTTTCCAAATTGCCGCCGATTCTGCATCGCGAGGCGCATCGGAATCTCCGGCAAAACAAGTAACCCAAAGTTTTTCCGGGGCCAAATCCAGTTCTTTAGTCAAAAATTCATAAGACCAAGAGAGCGATTCCTTTTTCCAGTAATCTCCCAAACCCCAGTTGCCCAACATTTCAAAAAATGTATGGTGCCGGTTATCTCCCACCATATCAATATCGGTGGTCCGAAGACATATTTGAACATCAACTAATCTTTTACCTTTAGGGTGCGGCTCGCCCAAAAGATAAGGTACGAGTGGATGCATGCCGGCGGAAATAAATAAAGCCGAGGGGTCGTTTTCCGGAATTAAGGGAGCTGAAGGAATGATGGCGTGACCCTTACTTTTAAAAAATGAGAAGTATTTTTCTTTCAAATCTGTAGCCGTCATGCCTAAATTATAGCCTGATTTCCTTTCCGAAGAAACTCCAACTCTTTAATTTTTCGTGAGAGTTTATAGGCGCTGGCGTGGCTGAAATAACCCAAATAGGATTGAATTGTTTGAGAGAAAGAAAAATCACTCAATTTGTTACTTTTTAAATTCTCTAATTTTACCCGAACTTTCCGAAAAATTCTTTGTTTAGTTTTCGTCGAGGGCAAAACCACGTAAGGCAAAATTCGGTAACCCAAAAAATCTATTCCCCAACTAAGTTTTCTGATTTTGGTTTTGCCTAAATGTAATGAAAGTTTCAGCCTCTTTTTTAAAAAATCATCAATTTTGGGAATCAATTTTGACAGGTATTTTCGGTCAGAAGATAATAAAATGAAATCATCCGCATAACGGATGTAATATTTAACTCTAAGTTTGTGTTTAATAAACTGATCAAGTCCGTTTAAGTAGATGTTGGCAAAAATCTGGCTGGTCAAATTCCCCAAGGGAATCCCTTTTCCGCACCCTACTTTAGAGTGAAAACTGTTAACAATTCCGGCAAACAACCTTAGAATACCTGAATCTTGGATTTTGGTTTCAAGAAGTCCAAGTAAAATCTGGTGATCAACACTGTCAAAAAACTTTTTAATATCGCATTTCAAAACAAAACATGTGTTTGTGTAGTTTTTACTTATCTTTCTGGCAAATTTACTTAGACGCAAAACTCCCTTGTGCGTTCCTTTGTTTAATCTGCACGAATAAGAATCATCAATAAATGTCTTATCCCACAAACGATATAAATATTGATAAAGTGAATGGTGAACAATCCGATCGGAAACCGCCGATTGATTTATGAATGTATCGTCTTTTGGGATCGTTAACATAAAAAGAAGAGTATTTTCCGTGACGATATGTTCCTGTTACTAGCCTCTTATGAAGCTCAAAAAGATTGTCCTCAAGATTTCTTTCAAAAGTCTGAACATCGGCTTTTACCCTTTTTCCTTTTTTAAATTCATTCCAGGCTTGAAAAAGGTTTTCTATTGAAATAAGATTTTGGTATTCACAATGGTCAATCATATAAGAGGTATCACACACACACACACTGCCTGAATTTGGTTTAGACATTCCACTCTTCGCCAGACTTTACGATTTCTATAAATCTCTAAGCCAATTTATACTTCTTTTCCCCAAAGCAAGACGCTATACCCTTGGCCAAAAATTAGAAAATTTGACTTTAGAAATTATTGAACAAGTAATTAAAGCCGGAACTTCTTCGCGCCGGGAAAAACTCTTGTATATCAATACAGCCATTATTTCTTTAGATTTACTAAAGATTCTTATTAGGCTAGCTAAAGATATTAAATGCCTTGACAACAAAAAGTATCTCCAGTTACAAGAATCCCTCCAAGAAATAGGCAGGATGCTCGGAGGCTGGAAAAGGTCAATTAAATGAAACACTTCCTCGAAACGGCCACCCATGAGCTCATTGTGAGCCTCAGGATTCCAGTTCGAATTGACGTTCAAGTTGCCACTCGAGTTGAAATTGGCGTTAAGAACCCTACTCTTATCACGAGAGCCCAACAGTATATTTGTCTAATATCATCTTTCCACCACAACTTGATTTCTCTTGTTGCTGTATTTTATGCGGGAGTATCCTTAATCTAATAAGAAACCTCCACCGATGTTAGACAAGAAGTGTTTTATTTTTCTTAAGTGTTCACTTGAAAACTCCGTGAAGTTGACAACTCTGACACTTTATTATTTTGAAAAATAACAATTTCGGTGTTCAGAAAGATTTCTTCTTTCTGAAACATTAACCTACTTTCAGTCTGAAGTATATTAAAAAGAAAACAAAGTTCAAAGGGGCAAAAAGAATAAAGATGCCAAGAATTAAGCCTTAACCACTTCCTCGAAACGGCCACCCAAGAGCCCATTGTGAGCCCCAGGAAAACAGTACGAACCGACGCTCAAGCTGCCACCCGAGTCGAAACTGGCGGAAAGAACCCTACCCCCATCACGAGAGCCAGGTAGTCTTGAAGAAGTGGCTCCCTCATCAAAATATTTACCAACTAAGACTTTAGATATTTGAGCTCCAATAATATAACTTCTTAAGGACTGTCCGTCTTTGCCTTTTTCTCTGGCAATTTCATCTAACATAGCTTCTGTAGTATTTAAATTAGGTGCATCAACGGCAGACTCAATCCAGAGCCAGTCGAAATTATCTTTGATATCTTTGGCTGAGTTACCTTCCTCAACTGACCAGCTCCCCATTTTGGGAAACATCTTTCCTAAATCAACTCGGCTAATGCCTTGCGGAACAGATATCGCCATTTCTCCTCTTTCTTTTCTTTCCTTAAGCTCTTTTGAAGTTAAAGGAAAAGCCTCGACTGTATATGATTTTCCGATTCTTTGGCCTGCTTCCTGCCAGAAAGCAGACATAAATTGGGTTAATTTTTCCGGATTGGAAGGGTCATTTTTGTATTCGGAAACAGCCTTGTCCAAATCTGACAACTTTGATTCAGGCTGTTCCGAAGAAATATCCCCGAAGTTTTTAAGAAGGACTTTTCCCATTTCTACAGCCACGGAATTTCCATTTTTCCCCTGTCCATCTATCCAGCGTTCTAGCATAATGGGCGAATATTACCACCCCATAACACGTTTGTCAAATTCTTGAGGAAGCTGGCTGTAACTATACTTGCCCGTGGGATTCGAGTTTTTTGGTTTTTCTTAAAATCTCCACAATTCCTGTCAGTTTTTCCGGACGGATTAAACCACCACCGAGTAGTGCATCTTCCAAAATACTATTTAATCTTTTGATAGCTTTTCTTAAATCAACAATCACCAAAAAAGCCTGAATACCAACCACAATTAAAAGTATGGTCAGGGAAATGACGACGACGATTAATAATGTTTGAACAGTATCCATGGCCAAATTTGAAAAATTTGGAAATTCGAATTCCTAAATTCGAAATCCGAAAATTATTAAACTCTAGAGTTCTACTCTAATTCTACGCTTAATAACCCTTTCTTTTCCAGAGCGGGAAATGGCTTTAAATTCTATTTCGGCCGTTTCGGTAACAATTTGAATTTCTCCTTCAAAATTTCCGTCTTCGTCAACTAAAATTAGTTGATTGTTGACTTTAATCACCGCATCGGTATCGGTTTTGCCGGCTACCTTCAAATTTTTGGTTTTAACAACTTCTTCTTCTTTGGGAGCAATAATCTCCAGTGATGGCGGAGAAACAAATTTGACATAGGCAAGACCCAAGTAAGTAAAAATGCCAATTATCACTACGGCAATTCCGACAATGAAAGTTAGTTTTGGCGTCCAGACAAATTTGTCGGCGATATCCGGTTTGGGATTAATCATTTCTTTTTTTTGGGGAAAATCCCGCCGTAAAAGGGCGGTTACACTTTTCTCATTTAATTCCAAATATTGTGCGACACTTTTGACAAAACCTAAAACCACTGTGTATTCAGGAAGATTCGGCCAATTTTCTTCTTCGATAGCCTTAATAAATTCTTTTTTAATTTTGGTCTTCTCCTCGATTTTCGACAAAGAAAACCTTTTTTTTCTGCGTGCTTCTTTGAGGACATCCCCAATTGTTTTCATGAAATTTATTCTCCTTATTGTTCCTGCTGGGAAGTTGGTTCTGGGCGCTGTGAAGAAGCTTGTAGGAATTGTTCGGCGTTTTGGACCAAAACATCACGGGGTTTTGAACCTTCGGCCGGCCCAACGACGCCGGCCGCTTCCAATTGATCAATAATCCTGGCTGCTCTGGCATAACCAGTGGAAAGCCGCCTTTGTAAAAGTGAGGCCGAAGCCCGATCATATTGACAAACCTCATGTACTGCTTCCTTAAATAGCGGATCAATATCGCCGGAGATTCCCGGAACCGGAGCCACGCCGGACTTGGTCATTGTTGTCACTTCTTCGGTATATTGCGGTGTCACTCCCTGGTTTTTCAAAAA
>Ga0233423_10000587_pt1 | contig 18817 bp, 16 predicted proteins | sample Watercolumn_Mata_FD_180713 | JGI IMG/M metagenome (GOLD analysis project Ga0233423, IMG submission 180713) | Freshwater microbial communities from Lake Matano, South Sulawesi, Indonesia - Watercolumn_Matano_2014_112_MG | ecosystem: Environmental > Aquatic > Freshwater > Lake | place: Indonesia...
TTACATGAGCTATATCAACAAGGGCGGAAGGCTTCCTCATGAGTACACCGAGTTTCCCAAGAGCTAGATGTTTGAATCTGTTATGTCCTACGGCGATGAGCAAACAGTCTGCACCCTCAACCAGTTTTTCCAGAGTCGGCTCAGTCGTGTATCCTAAGTCCCGTAGCTCCTTATATGTAAAATAGGGGTCAAAGACGCTGACCCGAGCGCCCATCCTTTTCAGGAGTTTAACTATCTCGGGCACAAGCGACCCTCTGGCTTCCTTCACGTTGGGACGGTAAGACGCTCCTAATACGACGATGCGCGACCTTCTTACGGGCTTGTCGCAACCGCGAAGGGCGCCCTTGACCAAGTTGTAAGCGTGCTTCAGCATGTCGTCATTGATTTTTTCAGCCATCGCAGTCATCTTCAATTTCACGCCCAAGTCTTCAGCCTCGCTTGTGAGAAGAAACAGGTCCTTGGGGATGCTTCCGCCTACGATTCCTGGCTTGAGTAAATGGCAGTGCGGCTGCGTGTTGGCTGCCTTCAAAGCCTGGAAATAGTTTATTCCAGCCAATTCGCAGAATTGTGCGAACTCGTTGGCTAGTGAGATGTTAACGTAGCGGTACACGTTCTCGAAAAGATTGGCGGCCTCAGCTGTTTTTAAGCTGGTGATTTCGACGATTTCGCCCTTGGTGACCGTTTTAAGCACGGCTTTTGCTGCGGTCAGGCTTTGTCTGTTTATTCCTGCCACGATTCTGGCATATTCCGTCATGTCCTCGATTGTCTTGCCTACGGTCGCACGGATCGGGCTGTAGGCTAACCCGAAATCAACGCCTGCTTTTAGTCCCGAAGACGCTTCCAGCGTTTGTTTGATCAGCGTCTCGGTGACGGTAGGACCAACTGTGCATTCCACTATAAGCAACGTTCCCCGCTTAATGTTCAACCCTATGTTTTTACATGAGCCTTCCAAGCTCGAGTAGTCGGGCTGCTTCTTATCATCAGGAGGTGTGTTAACGGTCAGGATTACTATGTTGCTTTTCGTAACCGCTTCCTTCGGGTCAGTAGTCGCTGAAACGCGCCCTTCCCTAAGATTCTTTTTCAGCAGCTGGTTTAGTCCATGCTCAAAAAAAGGGCTGGTTCCCTTGTTGATTTGGCTCACGACGTATGGGTCGGTGTCCAAACATGCGACCTTGAAGCCTGCGTCAGAAAATAAGCACGCTGTTGGCAGTCCCATCCTTCCGCACCAGACTACCACGATGGCGTAGTTTCCGCGTTCCTTCGGGTTCGCCAAGTCTTTTTCTTTGAGCGTCATTGCGTCCGTCATCTGATGCCTCCGGAATGGTCAGGTTTTATTCTTATGATGGGTGGAACAATATTCTGTAAGTCATGATATTTTAAGGTTAACGAAACATGTTGTTGTTTCGGGGCTTCAGCCGAATTTTTCGATTTCTTTTACGATAACATCTATTGGGTCCTCAAAACCCTTGACCATCTTCTGGACCCTTTTAGCCTGCGCCTTTTTAGCAGCGTCCAAATTGTCTAGGGTTGCACACATTTTTTCCAATAATGTATTTGGGTTTTTTTCGAGTGTAACTAGCTTGTTTTCGACGAGGTACTTTAAAACCAAGAACGGTTTGGTGGGGTAGCAGGAGAAAGTTGGGACGCCAAGCAACACAGATTCTGTGGTCATGGTTCCCCCTCCGCCCACGAATGCCGACGAGAAGGAAAGGAGGCTTTGCCCGTCGACAACGGATTCACAGATGGTTATTTTATCGCCGAAGAGTTCTACAAAGGGTTTTTTCTGGTTTTCGTACCTTGGAACAACAACGACTTGAACATCGCTCCTCTTTTCCAAAATCCCTTTTATCAGCGGAATGACCGTTGACTCTACCTTGCCCCTACCCAAGAGGTATGAGGCGAATGCTTCTTCTGTTCTAAAAGTCATTATGGGCTTCGACCGGTCCAGCCCGAGTTGGCTGATTATTTGGGGGTCTGACCTAAAATCCTTCAACCACACCCAAGGGTCCAACGCGTTGTACAGGATGATTTTTTGGGGGGATATCCCGTATTTCGTCCAAGCGTTTTTCGGGATTATTTTCGGAGTCAGGAGCTTCGCAGACAACGGTACCGTAAGTTTCGCAACCGCTTCCGCGTGGGGGGAATCGTTGACACAAACGTGAGGTATCCCTAATCCGAATGCGGTCCGAGCCATTTCGGGGGACGAGAACGAAACAGCCACGTCAGGCTTGAACTCGTCCAATACGTTCGTTAATTCAAGAATTCTTTTTACGCTTGCCTTCAGTTTTTCAGCAAGGTCCACTCCGCCGTGTTCCCCAACGATTTTTGCTTCCATCCCCTTCATTTCCAGCAGCTGGTTGACCTCGCGGTACTTCCGGGTCGTCTTTATGACTTTGTGACCTCTATTTTCCAGATTGGCGGAGAGCTTTGAAAAGAACATGCACTGCTTCGGCGTTAGAATGTCGATGGCGACCTTCATCGTTTACCACTTTTCTGTTCAGGCTCTATTATTAGAAAGTGTTCATATAGCATTATTGTTTGTCCATCGCGCGCCAGAACATTTTTTTCACGATTTCTCTCCAGAGCCACAGCCAAAAAAGGACCAGACCCGCGCTGACGCTGATTTTGACCATGCCTGTTAATAGACCATCCGCGACTCTGGGGAGCTGCATGGGCACGATTATCCTGTCAATTACCCACAATCCGAGAATCATGCACACCCAGACGAAGAGGAGGATGAGGACGAAGTCGAGGATTCTCCGAATCATGTTGTCACCATAATCAAGCACGCGGTTGCAAAAGCTAAAACTCCCGAAATCGCGGCTAGGATGAAGAATATTCTCGCAGCCTCATCTTCGCGTAAGGGGCCTCGGGCAAGTACCATCCTTGCAAGGGTTATCGGCGCTTTGGGGTCTTTTGTTGCCGTTATTCTCCCGTCCTCGAGGATTGCGACTGGCCGCGAGACTTCTCTCCTCTCGTAGAGTCTGCCCATGGACGAAAGCCCGTAGAAGGCGTTCATTATTTGGGGCATGAGGGCGACTACCGCGACCACTTCAAGCCTGCCGATTATGGCGATAGCCCCTAACGCTGCGCCGATACTAAGGCTTCCGACGTCGCCCGAAAAGACCTTCGAGGGAAACTTGTTAAAATAAAAGAATGCCAGCAGCGGTCCGAGGAGGCAGAGGCACAAAATCAAGGCTTCGCTGCGCCCGAGGAGGAGCGCGGACAGCAGCATGATGATGGTTATTATGGTGCACGCCCCCGACATTGTTCCGTTGAAGGGGTCCATCATGTTCACGGCGTTGGAGGTCACGGCCAAAATGACGGGAATCAAGAAGGGATAGATGATGGTCATTCGCGTTTGACCGATGAACGGAAAAACCAAGCCCATCGGATTATAGGTGTGCAGGACAAGCAGAGGCAGACCAGCGAGTAACGTTAAGACGGGTTTGACCTTAGCGTTCAGGGACTTGAAGTCGTCCAACGCCCCGATGAGTCCTGCGATGAGGGTGGAGCCGAGGAAGCTCGCGGCGACGCTCAGCACTTCGGGCAAAAGCAAAACCATGGCAACCACGCTTACGGTTGTGCCTGCCAAGACCGCTAGACCGCCCATTTCCGGGACGAACGGTCGGTCCTTCTTGTGGACGTCGGGTCCGCCTATCCCTTTTTCCGTCATCTTCTTCATGACTAGTGGCATCGTCGCGACTGATGCAGTCAAGCCTACGGCGAAGACCGCGAGTTCGGCGAGCATTCGGCGGTTACCACTTTTCCTGTTGATGGTCAAGTTATTGATTGGTAGCCATCGAGTATTTATTAGTTGAGAACGCCCGAGATTCAGGCTCCCCCCCAAAAAAAACTTAATTAAGGATGCACCGTAGAATATTGCACACCCATGCGGGGGTTGCCAAGCCAGGTCAAAGGCGTAGGCCTGAGGCGCCTATCCCGAAGGGGTTCGTGGGTTCAAATCCCACCTCCCGCACCATTAATATCAGTCTTGAATGCTCAGGAATGGAGGTTTTATTAGGATTTTTTGATAATAAACAAAGCTTGATTAATAAGATGTATGGGTTTAATCATTGATTGAGGTGTCATGATGACATTGCTGGAGACTGAGAGACTCGTCATAAGAAACTTCAGAGTCGATGACTGGGAAGCTCTTCACGAGTCAATACTTCAGTACGTGGCATCTGGACTCGCAGCATATGAACCTAACCAGTGGCCGACGACGCCTGAGGGTATTAAAGGGGCTACCGAGTGGTTTGCGAGCGGGGACGAGTATTTCGCTGTCTGCCTGAAAGAAGAAAAAGACCGGTACATCGGGTTTGTGTGCCTTAACAAGCAGGAAAAAGAGGGAGAGTTCAACATTGGCTACGTCTTCAACTTCAACTACCACGGCAAGGGCTACGCGACAGAAGCGTGCCAAGCCCTACTTAACCACGCATTCAACCAATCACAAGCAATAAGAATAGTTACAGGGACACCGACCGCGAACACTGCGTCTGTACGATTACTCGAGCGGTTAGGCTTTAGGACAACTGAGACCCCGGGAGCCTACGAATTGCCGAGAGAGGCATGGAAGGCTGCATCGCGGGATAAATAAGCATCATAATGATTACCTCCCATTCGCACTTGAAATCATATCCCTTGTTCAATGTATGTTGCATCAAGAATTTTGATAACCCAAACTGGACCTGCGGGAATTTTCACCCAAAAAAACGCAGGAAAACTCGAGATAGAGAAAAATTATATTAATAATCAAAATACAACATTAACAAAGGCGATCAGATTGGAGTTCCTGTCTTCAATACCGGAGTTAAGCGATGCAAAAAGTCGCTCGATTACCGCTGAGAACCCTACGGGCGGAAAGGGAAACGCAGCAAAAGCGATGCCTGATGAGAATAACGCAGCTGCCAATCTGGGAAAAGGATGGAAGGTTAAGCCCTGCATCACTCTTTCGAAGGGCATGGTGACTAAACTTGCTGAGATAGACGGAAGCGGGGTCATCCGCCACATTTGGATTACAGCTGACCCCAAAGCTTACAGGGACTGTGTCCTGCGTTTCTTTTGGGACGGGGAGGAGACACCATCGGTTGAGGTTCCGCTTGGGGACTTCTTCGTAAACTGCCACGGGTTAAGGTACAACGTTAACTCCCTCCCAATAGCTGTCAACCCTTCAGGAGGTTTCAACTGCTACTTCCCGATGCCCTTCAAGAAGAAAGCGGTCATATCCATAGAAAACCAGCGGTCCGAGGAAATACCTGGCTTTTTCTACGCGGTCAACTATTCCCTCGAAGAGGTGGGAGAGAACTCGGCCTACTTCCACGCCCAGTGGAGGCGCTCCATGACAACTAGAGAGAACCCTCAATACACTGTTCTGGACGGAGTCAGGGGACAAGGACACTACGTTGGCACCGTCCTCGCTTGGACCCAGCTCTCAAACGGCTGGTGGGGAGAAGGCGAGATAAAATTCTTCATGGACGGCGACAAAGAACAACCAACCATCTGCGGGACAGGCACGGAGGACTACTTCGGAGGCGCATGGGGATTCGGGGACACATACAACAGCCCGTTCCTCGGCTACCCCCTGTGGAGGAAAGAACCGGGAGAAGTCCCAAGGCACGCCCTGTACAGGTGGCACATCCTCGACCCGATCAGGTTCAAGAAAGACCTGAAGGTCACGATACAAGCTCTAGGCTGGTACCCCAACGGCAAATTCCAACCTCTCACTGACGACATCTCATCTGTGGCCTACTGGTACCAAAAAGAACCGCATGCCCCATTCCCAGCGTTCCCGCCAATTCAGGAACGATGGTCGAGATGATTTACTACATACTCCAGACTCAATCGAAAAAGCACTTGTAAAAGATAATTACATTTTCAAAAATTTTTTTCTTCTATTTCAAACTATTTTTTGGTAGCCATTGTTATGGAAAAGCCTTGGTTCTAGCTGTTGCTTGATACTACGTAATATATAAAAAAAACTTATAAACAAAATTCTATAGGCCAGTTTAGTTACCTTTCAAAGGAGTAATCGAATGCCAAGAGTTTCGAGAGTTGTACTGGAACAAGTATCTATAAACTGAGCATGTTGCCTCAGCTGGATTTACTGCGTTTTCTCATGGCTAATATGCCTACGACTGCGCCAACCGCAGCGACACCTATTCCGGCGACCACGTACATCATCGGGAAGCCTTCGCCGATTGGGACCAATGTGACGTCTGGATTATCGTTGACTGTTTCGATGCACGGAATTATGGTTCCTTCGTACTCTAGTCCTTGGAAGTCAGGGTCTAGAGGCCAGAAGTTCATTTGAAGGACAACATTTTGGTCGGATCGAACTGTGTGGGTTCCTGGTGTTATGTATGATAATGGCGAGTTGGCGTTGGCTGTGAAGGTGTCTCCGTCAATTGTTATTGTGGTCGCCGTGATGGCGAAGAAGTACGCCTCAATGTGAGCCTCGGTGGGGAAATGAACCATGGTGTCTTCATTCGGTTGAATGCAGATGAATATTACTCCGTGGCCGTAGGATGCATATTTGGCTGTCCCTGTTCGCTGCATTTGTAAGAGGGTACCGTTATGGATGAATGACAATGTTACTGGTTTGTCGCTTTGTACCGCTATTGCTTCAGATTCTGGTTGAAACCTGCCCCCGCTTCCAGCTGGTAATGTAAGTTCGCCCAACACTTGCATTGTTTCAAGATCATACACTTTAACATGTGTGTCTTCTTCGGCTGTGACGCGGAACCCGTAATCCCTAGTTTGGTCCCAGCCCCATTCTTGGCTTTTTAGTGACCTTGTTAAGAAGTAGGTTCCTACGAAGCCGCCTTGCGCTGCCGGAACGGAAAAACAGGCAACAGTATCTCCGCCCTTGCCTTGGATTCCGCCTGTATGGATCATGATGCAGCCTGTGGACTGGATTCGGTAGACTCTGAAGGGTTGTAATGTTACATCTTTATAGGAGTTGGCTTCAACGGATAATGAAAACTGTGTGCCATCATCTTTTGTAACAGTGACGCTTGCCTTTTCTAGGGCTAGTATCTTGTAGTCAGCATAAATTCCATTGCCGGATCCCAGGATGACGAACTCTTTTCCGACATATAATCCATCCGTGGACGTGTAAAAGCCGTACGGCAGTGTAAATTCTAAGGCAGTGGCATTAGGTATACTGTGGTAATTTAGCAACATTACCTCAACCTGTTTGTCAGACACCACTTTGAACATTGTGCCGTTAGCAAGCAACGTGTAATGTTTTCTCATGCTGTCAAGGCTGAACTGGTCTGCAATTTCATCATGCGTCAAATCATTAACCGTCACGTGTGTATCGTCCTCTTGGGCGATAGTAACAACCAAAGAGGCATTACCGACTGAGCCCGGGTCGAATCTCCAACCCGAGGTCATGTTGTTCGAGTCAGTGAGGTTGTAACTGTATATTTTTGAGGGCACCACTCCATAATAAGTATATTCCGGGTCACTTGATACTGGAAAAACCGTTGTAAAAGACGGGCATGCCATGAAAATCGTTAGAAAAATCGTGATGGAGCAAACAAAAAAATTCCTTGGGCTTTTCTTGAACTGCATATACATGCACTCCTGAATTACCCAGATAGTACGTATATCGGCTTATGTTATATTTAATAATAATGTTGGTCACAATTGCGAGTTCTTTCCACGAATCCTCACCACTTTCACGCCTTCAAAAAATGTATGAAACTGTTAGTTGAATTTTATTGGGCAGATCCATGTAAAAGCATTTTTCTACGAGTTTATGTTTCTTTATAATAAAAAATAATTATTGATGGAGGTTGAACATGTGGGCGCGTTGTTAAAAATTGACAGCGTCATGTTCTTTGTCACTGATCTTGAGAAAGCGGCGCAATTTTATTCGGACGTTTTGGGTTTGAAGCGTGTTTGGACCGACGAAAAGCGAGGAATGATCGGATTCGTTTTTCGGGAAAGCGATTCTGAGATAGTGGTCCATAATGATTCAAGCATACATAATCCTTCTTTCAGTTTCCTAGTATGGAATGTTGAGGCGTTCTGCAAGGAATACAAAGCGAATGGAGGCAAGGTCGCCAGGGAGCCCTTCGACGTGAGGTGCGGAAAATACGCGGTTGTTGCGGACCCTGACGGAAATGAGCTGCCGATCATCGACTTGACCAAATTCGACGGAAAGCCAAGATACGACCAATAATCGATTTTCTTTTTTCTCCGTCGGATTGACTCGATACGTTTAAATATCAGAGTTGATATCGATAGCGATATCAATGGTGATACGAATTGATTGAACGTCGAAGGCACTGGATGAGGCACACTGCAATCGTGCCCAAGGGCTTCATTCGTTACCACGTCCTCGAGTCTCTGGGGGAGAAGCCGATGTCTGGCTCTGAGATCATGAGCGAGGTTGAACGGAGGACGAACGGTCGTTGGAGGCCGAGTCCGGGCTCTATTTACCCGCTTCTTTCTTGGCTGCAGGACAACGGCTACGTGAAGGAGCTGCCCGTCGACCAGAACGGACTAAAGCGGTACGAGCTCACCGACAAGGGCAAGAGCCTCCTTGAAGAACAAAAAACGATCAGGCAGAAGTTCAGGAGTGAAGCGAAGTTTCTTCCTCCACCATTCCTAGGGGCCTTGTGGTTCAAGATTCCGCCGGAAAAGATGACTAAAAGCATGGAGACGATGCGCAGGCTAATGTCAGCGTTTTTTGAGCTCGGAGGCACCCTCGAAGCGAAGTTCTCCGAGGAAGCCCTAGAGCAAGCCTGCCGTGTCCTCAACGAAACAGCGGCAAGACTCGAGGAGATCAACCAGAGGTTAAAACAACCAAATAACGAGTAACAAGCCAAAAATTTAAGGCGGGGAATTAGCGTGGCAACCATTGTTGAAACTGTTAACCTTAAAAAGACCTACATGCTGGGCAAGGTTCCAGTCTACGCCTTGCGCGGTGTAAACCTGAAGGTTGAAAGTGGCGACTTCGTCGCGATCGTCGGCCCTTCGGGGTCTGGCAAGTCGACCCTTCTGAACATGATTGGTGCCCTCGACAAGCCAACTGAAGGCAAGGTTCTCATCGACGGCGTGGACGTTTCATCGCTGAACGACGACAGGCTCGCGGAGCTCAGGCGGCGCGTGGGCTTCGTGTTCCAGTTCTTCAACCTGATTCCGAGGCTTAAGGCCAACGAGAACGTGGAGCTCCCCCTGACAATTGTTGGTGTCAGCAAGGGCGAAAGGAAAAGGAAAACATTCGAGCTTCTGAAGGCCGTCGGCCTAGGCGAACGTGTTGACCATAACCCGACGGAGATGAGCGGCGGAGAGCAACAAAGGGTAGCCATCGCGAGGGCGCTTGCGAACGACCCGCGTTTCCTGCTTCTGGACGAGCCGACTGGAAACATCGACTCGAAAACGGCGGATATGCTAGTTGGTCTACTCAAGGGATTGAACGAGAAAAGAGGGGTCACAATCATCATGATTACTCACGACATGAACGTCGCTAGGCACGCTAAACGCGTCATTCGCCTATTGGACGGCAAGGTCGATGAAACAGGCATTACAGCGAAGGGTGATTGAAAATGAACGTTGTAGACATCTTTTCTTACGCTTTTAGCGGCATTCGGCTCCGTAAGCTCAGAGCTGCTCTTACGACGTTGGGGATTGTTATAGGAATTGCAGCCATCGTTGCATTGCTGTCGCTCAGCGAAGGCTTCAGGGTCGCGATAACCAGCCAGTTTGAACGGGGCTTCGCCTTGGACGTCCTCACCGTGACGACGGGTCGGGGGCTAGGTTTTGGACTCGGTGACGGCGTGAGTAGTGGGACGTCGGACGAGTACCTTACGTTGAACGATTCGCGGGCGATTTACGGGATTTCGGGCGTGAAACTGTCCACGGCTGTGACGTCGAAGTCGGTCAGCCTCTCCTCAGGCGATTTGTCGTTCACAATCACCGCGGTGGGAGTGAATTTCTCCGAGTATTCTCAGCTCTACAGCTCGTCGTTCGTCGCTGGGAACGGTTCCGTACCGGACAGCTCGGAAAACAACTCGATTGTTCTAGGGGCACGAATAGTCGACCCGTGGCAGAACGGCACTGTGTTTGCCCGAGTAGGTGACTACATCAACGTGTCGTGGATCAGTGGCTCCATCACCAGGCCAGTCGTCAGGAGCTACGTGTTCCACGTAGTCGGCGTTCTTAACGAGATTGGAGGATTTAGTTTAGGTGGACCCTCCGACGTCAAAGTCTACATCCCGATTACGACGGCTCAGGCGATTTTCGAGACCGATGGGGTCAACCTGATTCTTGTTCAGCTCGTCAACGGTGAACAATCGACCATTGACTCCGTGACCGCATCCATTAATACATTATTCGACGAAAAAGTCACGGTCATGTCTCCCGCTGCCATGCTGAACACGTTCTCCAGCATACTCTCGACGATTCAACTGTTCCTCACTGGGCTGGCTGGAATCTCGCTGCTGGTCGCTGGAATAGGCATAATGAACATCATGATTGTTTCAGTCATGGAGCGTACAAGGGAAATCGGCATCCTGAAGTCGCTCGGGATGAAGAACAGGACGGTCTTGGTGATTTTCCTCTGCGAAGCCGTTATTATTGGTTTGTTAGGCGCCGTCATCGGCATTGCCTTCGGGTTCGGACTGTCGAACTTTGTCTCAAGGTTCGGTCTAGCCCTGTTGGGCACTGGGAACGGCATGTTGGGTGGACAAGGAACAGGCGGGGGTTTGAGCATAACCCCTGTTTTGACCCCCATGGTCATCGGAGGTGCTCTCGCGTTCGGTGTTGCCACGAGTGTTCTTTTCGGCTTGTATCCGGCTAGGCGGGCTTCGAAGCTCAAGCCCGTTGAGGCGTTAAGATACGAATAATAGTGACGACGAAGGCTTTATGGGGAACACAAAATGGCAAGCGCGATTCACACGCAGGACCTGACGAAAAACTTTGGCAGTTTCGTTGCGGTTAATGGAATCAGCTTCGACGTTGACCAAGGCGAAATCTTCGGGCTCCTCGGCCCGAACGGCGCAGGGAAGACCACGACGATAAAGATGCTGTGCACCATCCTACTGCCGACGAAGGGGAAGGCTGAGGTCGACGGCTTCGACGTTGTGAAAGAGGCTGACGAAGTCAGAAGAAGAATCGGCGTCGTGACCGAAAAGCTCGTGGCCTACGACCGGCTGACGCCGCTTGAGAACCTCAGCATCTTCGGTCGCCTTTACGAGATGGACTCTCAATCCATCAAGCAGAGGAGCGAGGAGCTCCTTAAGCTGGTTGACCTGTGGGAGTTCCGGAAGACGCGCGTCGGCAACTTCTCTTCGGGCATGAGGCAACGGCTCAACATCGTCAGAGCCTTAATCCATGACCCAAAAATCATCTTTCTGGACGAGCCCACGATAGGACTTGACCCTACGACGTCGCACAATATTCGTGAGCTCGTGAAGAGGTTGAATGCCGAGGAAAAGAAGACTGTTCTGTTAACAACGCACTACATGGACGAGGCTGACCGACTCTCCAACAGGATAGGAATCATCGACTACGGCAAAATCATCGCCTTGGACACGCCGAGTAACCTTAAGGCTTCCGTCGGCAAGAACGCAACTTTAGAGGACGCCTTCATTAAGCTCACGGGAACCAAGATTCGTGACGAGCCTGTAAAGAATAACAATCACATTCAGAGACCGAGGTTCCATTTTGGAGGAAGAATGCGATGAAGCCCCTGAAGACGATTATGGAAATTCTGACCATTGCGTACAAGGACTTGAAGGAGTTTCAAAGGAACAGGATTGGGCTGTTCTTCAGCATGGTCATGCCCATCTTTCTCATCGCCATGTTCGGCTACATGTTCCCCAGCTCCATGAACGCGGTGCACGACGTTCCCGTCGGAATCGTCAACCTCGACAGCGGAGCTTATGGGCAACAGTTCTTGAACATGATTCATCAGGCGCTTAACAATTCTACAGCTTTCAGGCTTGTCGACGTGAACACGACGGAGGAAGCCAGGAGCATGATTCTGGCTGGTACAATCAAGGGTGCCATCGTGATTAACGGAAACGTGTCCGCGTCTCTGTTCACGAATACTCAAGCTAAGATAACGGTATTGACCGACCCTACGAACACCGCTCTCTCGGCAGCCATAACTCAGGCGTCTAGCGCCCTCGTCAACGCCATTTCCAGCCAGTTCTCAACCTCGTTAATATCTGGGAACCTACCAGGTGCTAACCCACAGTTCATCCTCCAGCCGGTAAAGGTCGACGTTCAAAGCATCGTCGAGGGTGGAGGAAGCTACTTCGACTTCGTCGCTCCGGGGTTCATAGGCTTGGGGGTGATGATGTCGGGGCTGACGGCCGTGGGCGTCGCTTTGGCTCGCGAAAGGGAAATCGGTACGTTGGACGGCTTGCTGATGGCTCCGATTTCGAGGATTTCCATTATTCTGGGGAAGACGGTTGCCCAAACGGTTCGGAACCTGCTTCAGGGAAGCCTCATCATCGTCTTGGCAATCCTCGTGTTCGGCGTTCACGTCCGCGGGAACCCGCAACTCATTGCGTTAATCCTTATTCTGGGGACTTTGAGCTTCCTCGGCATAGGGATAGTCGCCACCTCAATAGCGAAGGAGCAGGAGTCCGCCCAGTTCATTCTTGGGTTCCTCCAGTTCCCGATGATGTTCCTGTCGGGCGTCCTTTTCCCCGTGGAGCAGATGCCTGTGCCGCTTCAGTATGTTTCGAAGTTCCTGCCGTTGACTTACGCGGTTGACGCTTTGAGGAAGGTGATGGTCCTAGGCGTCGACGTGAGCGGCGTCATCGTTGAGCTCCTCCTCTTGGTAGCCATAAGTATCGTCACAATCGCTTTGGGCGTGCCACTTTTCGACAGGGCAGTACGGAAGTAAAACTGAATTCATCTTTATGAAGGGAGGGAGAAGGTTCGGTTCATTTATTTCTACGCTTTGGTTTCACTGTCTCTTCTATGCCTTCTTCTTCTCTGAACTGCATTTTGTAGAACGAGCTGTAGATGCCGCCCTTCTTCATGAGCTCATCGTGCGTTCCCTTCTCGACGATTTCGCCCTGGTTTATGACGATTATCTCGTCGCACAGCCTTATGGTCGAGAGCCTGTGGGCTATGATGATTGCCAGCCTGTTCTCCAGCAGCTTCCTCAGGGCGTTCTGGATGACGAGCTCGGTGTAGGGGTCGATGCTTGAGGTCGCCTCGTCCAAGATAAGGAGCCTCGGGTCCATCAGCAGAGTCCTCGCGAAGCTGATGAGCTGCCGCTGCCCGATGGAGATGTTTGATGAGCCCTCGTGCAGGACGTAGCCGTACCCTCCTGGGAGCTTCATGATGAAGTCGTGGGCGCCGACGGTCTTCGCGGCTTCGACGACCTCCTCGTCGGACGCTTCGGGCTTCCCGAACCTGATGTTGTCCATGATGCTCATAGGGAAGAGGAAGGAATCTTGAAGGACGATATTCATGTGCCTGCGAAGAGACTCTAACTTGACGTCCTTCAGGTCGTGCCCATTGACGAACACTCTTCCATCTAGAGGGTCGTAGAACCTCGCCAGAAGGTTGATTGTCGTGCTTTTACCTGCTCCTGTCGGTCCGACTATCGCGAGTTTTTTGGAATTGTCAAGCGTGAAGCTAATGTTTTTGATGACTGGAACCTTCGGGTCGTAGCCGAACGTTACGTTTTTGAACTCCACGTTTTCTATCGTTTCCAGTTCGACCGCCTTTTCTGGAAGTGGCTCCACGACTTCGACTTCTGTGTCTATGAGGTCGAACATTCTCTCGATAGCTGCCATGGCCGACTGGTACTGGTCGTAAGTGGCGACAAGCGTCATGAGTGGCATGAAGTAGCTGAACTGGTACTCCGTGAAGGCTACGAGGGTCCCCAGCGATATTCCGCCAGTCATTACCATTTGGGCGCCGAACCAGAGAATCAGGCAGGTTCCGACGATTCTCATCGTCATTACCACAGGCTGGTAAGCGGAAGAGACGAACACCGCCCTCAGGTTCGCGTCAATGTTCTTTTTCTGGACCGCCTTGAACTCTTCTACGGATTTTTCTTCCTGCACGAAGGATTTTATGACCTTTATGCCGGAGAGGTTTTCGTTGATTTTTGCGGTGAGTCCGCTCATGGTCGAAATGACTTTTCGGTAAATTCTTCTCGAGAACCTTCCGAGTAGCCACGAAACCACGATGGCCACGGGGAGTATGGCTACTGCCAGCGAGGCCAGCTCGACGTTGAGGGCGAAGATTACGATTAGGGAGCCGAGGATTGATGACACGTCCGTGATGATTTCGGTCAACCCCATCCTCAGGAAAATCCGGACGGTGGTCGAGTCGTTTATGGGTCTCGACATGATTCTGCCGATTTCGCCTTCGGAGAAGTACCGCAGCGAGATTGACTGCAGCTTGGACATCATCTCGTCCCTTATTCCCGCAACGGCTTTTTCGCCGACGATTCTCATCTGGAAGACCTGAATGTACTGAAGGAGATAATTGCTGAGGGTGACAACCACGAAGATTGGTATCCACCACACGAAGTCCGAGAGGTTCAGGGGCGTGATTATTTGGTCAATCGCTACTTTGTGGAGGTAGGGGGAAAGGAGCCCCGTCACCGCGCTCAGGATGATGGCGACTACGCCCGTCGTGAGGTTTTTCTTGTATGGCTTGATGAACCTGTAAAGCCTTCTGATGAGGACTCGGTCGGGTATGGTCCTCTTCCTCGACTCCTCGTACCTGGAAAAGACTCCGAACGGGCTGCCCATCGCCTTCACCTTGCCTCCATGATTTCCTCTGCGGCTTTCTCGATGAACTGGGTCTGGTAGATTCGGTGGTAGATTTTGCCCTTGGCGATGAGCTCGTCGTGCGTCCCGTATTCGGCTATCTCGCCGTTGTCGAGGACCATGATTTTGTCCGCGTTCTTTATCGTCGAAAGCCGCTGGGCGATAATGAAGCAGGTTCTGCCCTTCATGGCTTCCTCGATGGCGTCCTGTATTTCTTGCTCAGTCTTCGCGTCTACGAACGAGAGCGAGTCGTCGAGAATCAGTATCCTCGGGTCCGTGAGGAGCGCCCTCGCGATGGTCAGCCTCTGCCTTTGCCCGCCCGAGAGGGTTATGCCCCGTTCTCCGACTGGGGTGTCGTAGCCTTCGGGCAGGGACTGGATGAAGTCGTGTACCTTGGCGTGTTCCGCCGCCTGCTTGATTTCGTCCATCGTGGCGTCGGGCTTGCCGAACGCGATGTTGTCTTTGATTGTTCCCGTGAACATGAAAACGTCCTGTAGGACGATTCCCATCTGCCTCCTCAGGGACGTGAGCTTGAACTGCCTGATGTCGACGCCGTCGATGAGGATGCTTCCCGTGTTGACGTCGTAGAACCTGGGGATGTCGAAGATGAGCGACGTCTTCCCCGAACCCGTGGCTCCGAGGATGGCGATTTTTTCCCCTGGCTTGACTGTGAAGTTTATGTTCTTCAGGACGGGGACCTGCTTGTCGTAGCCGAAGGTCACGTTCCTGAATTCGACTTCGCCCCTCTGTATTTTGATGTCCTGGGCGTCGGGTCGGTCGTCGACCTCGACGGGCGCGTCCATCATCTCGTAGACCCTTTCGAGCCCCGCGGACGCGTTTATCCACGTCCCCGAGAGCTGGCTAAGGTCCCGGAGGGGGAAGCTGAGCCTCATCATGTACCTCACGAAGAGCGCGAGGTCGCCTATCGTGAACGCTGTTGCGGGTGCAGCGATGAGGGAGCCTGCGTAGACGTAGACGGCGGTGATGCCGAGGGTGAGGATGGCTTGTCCTGCGGGCATGTATTTGGACTGGATTTTGCCTGCTCCGATTGCCGTGTCGACGAACACCTGTTCGACCTGTTGGAAGCCTTCCTCCATCTCGTTTTCCCGCTGGAAGATTCTGACGACCTTCATGCCGATGATGTTTTGCTGGACGTAGGCGCCGAGTCTGCCGAGGATGAGCTTCATCTTCCTGAACATGGGCATGGTCTTCATCCATAGCTGGGTCGTGAGGAAGAAAATGGGAATCATAGGCACCAAGGCAATCAGGCTCATGGTCGGGTTAATCGTGTAGATTATCGTCAAGACGATTACGACTGTGAAGACGGCGTTCGAGAGGACGCTGACCCACGTCCTGAGGAAGTCGTTAACCACCTGAAGATCCATGGTCGCCCGCGAGACGAGGTCGCCGACCGCGGTTGAGTCGTAGAAACTGAACGATTTGCTCTGCAGGGACGAGTAGTAGTCCGTCCTGACGTCTCGGATGACCATCTGAGCGAAGTACCCGTGGACGAAGCCTATGACGAGGTTGAGCACGCCAAAGAGCAGCATGGTGACAAGAATCATAGTCACGAGGTTGAACAGCTGCTCCGTGTGCCCCGCGACGATGACCTCGTCGATAATCTGCGACGTGTACAGGGGTTCGAGGGTGAACAAGTACGACCTGACGACGCACAGCGCCGCGATGAGAACGACGAAGTGGACGTACCTTTTCTGGTATTTCAGAATCCGTTTGAAGGCGTCCACGGACCGCGTGAGCTCAGCCTGCGTCTTGATGGATTTTGCGTAGGCTAAAGCAGGCTTTGCGACGCTCATCGGTTACACCATTCGGGTCCTTCGGAAGTGGACCCTCATTCGTTTTGTCCACATTCAAACATGCTGCGTGGATATTAAGTTTTTCATGAACGCGAATAATCGGAGATTTAGCTAGCTAAAAATAGACCCGTCTGTTTTGAGTGACAAAATATTTTTGCGTTTGAGTGACAAATTACTACTTTGGACCCTATCTGATTTGATAATCAACTTTTTTTCAATTATCATCATCAAACAGCGCCGACGCGGCGGACCCCGTCTGATTTGGGGCGCAAATTTTCCGTTGTTATTGGGCGCAAATCCAGCCCCGTATTTTTTTATCTTTTTTGTATTCTCTGCGTATTTGTACTATTCTCTTCGCATAAGACCTAAATACGCACGAATACCAAGCAGAGCTTAATCAGCCAGAGTTGAGCATGGAATGGGACGCATAAAGGTTTCACCCGTGAAAGAAAGGAACGTTGACGAAGTGGCATCCCTTGCCGTCGACAGCTTTCAGGAAGAACAGAAGCGTGTTCCGATTCTACGGCCTTCCTCTGAGCAGATTCAGGCGTTTCTCCCCCGACTGAAAAAACTCGTTAAGGAGGTTCCTAGCGTTGCCGCATTCGAGGATGGGCGTCTGGCAGGCTTTCTGACGGGATTCACGATGCCTTCGTGGCGAGGAAGAAAGACCGTTTATTGCCCCGAATGGGCGCACGCTGCGGTGGGGGAAAATCGGAAGGAAGCCTATCAACTGATGTATGCGGCAATGTCCAAAAAATGGGCGGAAAACCAGTGTGCCACCCACCTAATCACCCATTTTGCTCATGACGGGGAAGCGATTGAGACGTTCTCGTGGTTCGGTTTCGGCATGGCCAGCGTGGACGCGGTGCGGGACCTAAGTCCAATTGAAGGCGTGGACTCCAGCGTCAAAATCAGGAAGGCGACAATAGACGACCTAGAAACAGCCACAACGTTGAACAACAAATTACGTGAGCACCTGGCTGGTGCGCCGATATTCCTCGTTTCACCCGAAGAGACAGGGAGCCACAGTAGAAAGGTGTGTCGAGAATGGTTGTTTGACGCCTCAAAGGCTTTTTGGATTGCGTTCAAGGACGGCAGAGCTGTTGCCTTCATGGCCGTGGGTCCAGTCAACGAGGACGTACCTTTAATGGTTCAAGACGAAAGCGTTTCCGGCATTCTCGGTGCCTTCACGGAGAAGAAGTTCCGCGGCCAAGGAATAGGGAAGGCGTTGCTTAACAGGTCAATCGAGTGGGCTTCGTCAAAGGGGTACGAGGCTTGCGCCGTGGACTTCGAGTCCGAAAACCCGGAGGGAAGCCGTTTCTGGATGAAGCACTTCAAGCCGATTTTCTACACCCTGGTCCGAAATCTGAGATAAATAAGTTCTTAGACCTTCGGGGATTCTTGTGGAACGTTTTTATCCTATATGCGCGTTTGTTCGGTTGAGGGGATGACGTGCCCGAAAGAGCCTGAAGCAAGATGAAGAACTCACGACGGACAGACCCTCAAAACAAGCCCTTCTCGCAGAGGAATTGCGTGACAACAATTAGAAAGGCGACGCTGAAAGATTTGGCTGCGGTGACCGAAATCTACAACGAGGCAATCCTGAAGACGGTGGCCACGTTCGACACCCAGCCCAAGACGGTTGAAGAGCAGAAGCCTTGGTTCGAAGGCCACGACTCCAAGCACCCCGTTCTGGTCGCGGAGCAAGACGGTGAGGTTATTGGGTGGGCTTCGCTGAGCAGGTGGTCGGACAGGTGCGCCTACTCGGACACGGCTGAGGTCTCAGTTTACGTGAAGGAGGAGCACCGGGGCAAGGGGATAGGCACGGAGCTAATGCGGGAAATCCTCGACCAAGGAAGGAAGACAGGGTTTCACACGGTTGTCGCCCGCATCGCCGAGTCCAACGAGGCAAGCGTCCGCCTGCATGAGGCTTTCGGCTTCGAACACGTCGGGACGATGAGGGAGGTCGGCAGGAAATTCGGAAAGCTGCTTGATGTTCACTTGATGCAGAAGATATATGAACCGTGACATTCAAAGCTAGGAAATCGTATCGTAAAGCGACAGGGGTTCAGTGTTTTGGACGGAGCTACAGAAAACAGACCCGTGTACTTGGGAAGCGACTTCCTCAAGGCGAGGCCAGCCAGGAACCCCTACGTCAGCTGGAAGAGGACGAGGAAGGGCTTCGTGATATACACGCGCGGCAAGAAAATCAGCCTGGACGGCATAGGGTCGACAGTGTGG
>Ga0233423_10000589_pt1 | contig 18787 bp, 20 predicted proteins | sample Watercolumn_Mata_FD_180713 | JGI IMG/M metagenome (GOLD analysis project Ga0233423, IMG submission 180713) | Freshwater microbial communities from Lake Matano, South Sulawesi, Indonesia - Watercolumn_Matano_2014_112_MG | ecosystem: Environmental > Aquatic > Freshwater > Lake | place: Indonesia...
CCCCAACTCAACGCGGCGACAATAGCGCAGATGACGATCAGGGCAAGAAAATATTTTTTTTCCACTCCCGCGATTATCAGGATGCCGAACCAAACTGAAAATATGACCAGCGCCGATCCCAAATCCGGCTGCCAAAGAATCAAAAGCATAGACAAAAAAACCGGAACGAACGAAATGAAAATATGTCTTGGCTCCTTTATTGTCCTCGAGTGGACCGAGAAATATCTGGCAAGCGCCACGGCAATAATGACCTTGAAGGGTTCCACCGGCTGAAGATGAAATCCCCCAAAACCTATCCAGCCGGATGTCCCCCGAATAACTTTCCCGAAAAAAAGAACCAGCAGCAAAAGAAGCGTCCCAAACAAAAAAAGAGCAGTTGAATAATTTTTCAACCCCCGATAATCGAAAAAGGAAAGAGAAAAGAAAACAACCAGAGCAACGCCTGCGAAAATAAGCTGCTTGAAAAAATGGTCCTTGTCTCCATTGGGATCACCTCCGCTATAGCTGATGGGGTAAAGAATTGCCAAACTCAATCCCAAAAGAAGAACTATGGATGTAAGAAGTATCCAGTCTATTTTTAGAACATTTTTCATTTCTGGCCATTGATGTTATAGCTTTCATATTGTTCTGAAGTGCCGAATTTCTTCATGAAGTTTTCGCTGCTGAAGACATCGACTTCCGGTTCGATTTCAATATTCTGCATATCGATGTCTTGAGAGAACGATTCGCTCCACTTGAAAATAACTTCACGTTCCTCGTTGACCTTGATGTCATTGTTGAAGGTTTGATTGACAGCCACCGGAACCCCACTCTTGTCTTTTATAATGGCTTTTGTGGTTATTTTCCGGAAGTCATAGCCACTTCTGTTTTGTATTTTGACCTTGAGCTGGGCGAATCCACTTCCGTCACTCGTGAAATTGAATTCTTTCCCGTACACAGCTATGTTCGGCTCCTCGTATTCCGAAAACTTTTGCCATTTGAAACTCTTGATGCGAAACTCGAAATTCTTCGAATTCTCCGAAAGCTCCGCGTTGAAAGCCAGGATGTCTTTGGTCTCAGCGGGAAGAACGAAGTTTGTCCCCTCCTTTTTCAAAACAACCGCGCCGCTCCCGTCGATGAAATCGAACGAATAGTCAAAACTGGCCACTCCAAACTGGGGATTTGGGTTTTCGATTTTGACAAGGGCGTCATATTTTCCCGGACCGGAAGGTACTAAGAATTTTTGAACCACCTTCATGTTTTCGATGACGGGAATTGGCTCGCATTTCGTGCATGGCCCACCGCAGTCAACCTCTTCTTCTCCCTGGTTTTTGATCTTGTCGCTGCAAGTTGGAGGTGTCCGGAAGATATAATAAGCCGCTGTTCCGAGCAACCCAAAAACAACGAGATAAACGATTATGATAACGGTTCTTTTCAAGACCCTTTCGCCGGATGTCATATGAAACTGCTTTCAATTTTTATCACCCTAATCTTAGCTCATCTGTTTGGATTTGTCACCTCTTTATTGTCGGCCCGCAAGCTTGCCAGCAAGTTGATTTAATACTACCATTAAACCATAACAATTCACGAGATTTATGGAAAGACAAAATAAAATGATGGTCCAGCGCCATTCTCTCGCCCACATTCTCGCCGCGGCGGTTTATGAAATGTTTCCGGACGCGAAGTTTGGAATGGGTCCGGCTGTCGAGAACGGGTTTTATTACGACTTTGATTTGCCTCGAACCCTCATCCCGGAAGATCTGGAAATCCTCGAGGACAAGATGAGAAAAATAATTAAGGCAAACTATCAATTCAAAATGGCCAGTATCCCGGCTGATGAGGCCACTCGAGATTTCAGCAAAGCAAAGCAACCATACAAAGTCGAACTAATCAAAGGCATTCAAAAAGAAGGAAGGAAGAAGTCGTTACGCGTTACGTGTTACGCATTACGCGATTTTGTGGATCTTTGTTCCGGACCGCATATCGATTCGACTGGAGAGATAAACTCCAAAGCTTTCAGGCTCACAAAAATTTCCGGCGCCTATTGGAAAGGAGATGAAAAAAACAAAATGCTCCAGCGGATTTACGGGGTGGCGTTCGCGACGGAAAAGGAACTCAAAAATTATCTCGCGATGATGGAAGAAGCGGAAAAACGGGACCATCGGAAACTTGGAAAGGAACTGGACTTGTTTTGTTTTTCCGGCTTGGTCGGACCGGGACTTCCCCTCTTCACGCCTAAAGGAACAATTATAATCGACGAGCTCCAAAAGCATGTTGAAGCTGTGTGCCGGATGCATGGATTTCAAAAAGTATCCGCGCCATCTCTTGCAAAAATAAACCTCTTCGAAAAATCAGGGCACAAGCAAAAATTCGGCGATGAATTATTCCATGTAAAGTCCCATCACAAGCAAGACTACGTTTTGAAACCCGTCCAATGTCCGCACCACACTCAAATTTATGCCTCGAAAATCAGATCCTATCGCGACTTGCCGATTCGATATATGGAATCAAACAAGCAATTCAGAGATGAGAAGCCGGGAGAAATAAGCGGACTAAGCCGGGTGATAGCAATTACGGTTGAAGACGGACATTCCTTTTGTCGGATAGATCAGGTAAAAGAAGAATTGAAAATAATGGTGCGCATTATTCGGGATTTCTATAAGGCCCTCGGACTTTGGGGAAAGCACCGGGTTTCTCTTTCAGTGAGAAACAAAAAACATCCTGAAAAATACATTGGTGACGAAAAAGATTGGAACACCTGCGAAAAAATGCTTCGGGAAGTTTCCGATGAAATGAAACTTGACGCAAAGAAACAGGAGGGCGAAGCGGCGCTTTACGGGCCGAAACTTGATTTCATGTTCCGTGACGCCTTGGGAAAGGAGATCCAGATTCCAACTGTTCAGCTTGATTTTGCCACACCGAAGAGATTCGAACTAACTTTCATTGACAAGGATGGAAAAGAAAAAAATCCTGTGATGGTCCATCGGGCCATACTTGGATCGTACGAAAGATTTTTGGTTCTGTTGATTGAACACTTCGCCGGCGCCTTTCCTTTGTGGCTCTCCCCTGTTCAGGTAGAAGTAATTCCCGTTTCGGATAAATTCAAAAAATACGGGCAGGAAATAAATTCCGCGCTTTTGTCCGCCGGAATCCGCTCGATTATCCGCGAATCATCCGAGTCACTTGGAAAACGTATCCACACAGCCCAGAATGAAAAGATAAATTATATGTTGATTGTCGGAGAAAAAGAAACGAAGTCCAAAACAGTCGCCGTTCGCGATCGGGAAAAAGCAGATCTAGGCGCAATGAAAGTTGAGAAGTTTTTGGAAAAGATTACTAGAGAAATAAGGGTGAAGCAGCAGAAAAAGAATTAGGCGACCTAGCGGCCGCCTATGAGAGAGAAATTTATATATATCTCTTCTGTAAAAAATCTGGGCGACCTTTGATATCATTTTCTATATCATTTTTATATCGCGCCCGGAGTTCACAGATTTCTGCTCCCAATTCCTCTCTATACTTTTTTGGATGCGGTTTGTCAAGCCATGCTATCTTTTTCTTGAGTTCATTGTGCCATTCCTTTTCCGAATTGGGACATTTCACACGTACTCCGTATCCAGGGTACCCGCCTATGATTACCCTATTTGTCATTGAATCGCAAACACGACAGACAAATATTTGCAGGCTATGAAATACGTCTCCTCTCTTACTGGGATAAGATTTATTCAAATCATAAAGATCCATTTCAATACCTCCTTTGGAATCGATATTGAGTAGTATTATGAAAAATTATTTCATCAAAATCTTCGGTTGTCAAATGAACCATTCCGACGCCGAAAGAATATCAGCATATTTAGAAAAGCTGGGCCTGGAACCAGCTTTTAAAAACGGGACCGGCTCGCCCGCCAAAGCTTTAGCGTCGGCGGGTTTAATCGTATTCGTCACTTGTGGCGTCCGTCAGTCAGCCGAAGACCGCATCTATGGCCAAGTCAATAATATCCGGAAAAAATTTCCAAAAAAGAAAATCATCCTCACGGGATGCCTGGCTCATCGGGAAGATGTACAACGGAGATTAAAAAATAAGGTTGATATTTTCACAACAATCAAGGATTTTTCCGCAGAGATTGTATCAAGTATCAAGTATCAAGCATCAAGTATAAATAGAAAATCCAAAATACATAATACTTCATACTCTATACATAATACAAAAAAACCGCCATGCAATAACTATTTGAAAATAATCCCAAAGTATACTAATCCGTATACCGCCCATGTACCAATCATGACCGGCTGCAATAATTTTTGCGCTTACTGCGTCGTCCCCTACGCCCGCGGACGAGAATACTCAAGACCGGCGGAAGATATATTGAAAGAAGCAGGAGGCTTGGTGAAAAAAGGATGCAGGGAGATTATTTTGCTGGGACAGAATGTGAACTCCTATCGATCCGGCAAGATAAATTTCCCAAAACTTCTTCGACTCATTGAAAAAATCCCCGGAAAATTCTGGGTAGCATTTCTCACCAGCCACCCAAAAGACATGTCTGACGAATTGATAGGAGCGATTGCTGAATCGAAAAAAATCTGCGAATATGTTTCTCTTCCCGCCCAAGCCGGAGACAACGAAATTCTACGCCGGATGAACCGGAAATACACGATCGCGCATTATAAAAATCTCATCAAAAAAATCCGCGCCACCTTCCTAAGATACGAACTTAGGAAGGTGAGAAATACGAATTTGGGGAAATTATCACCTGCCATTTCCGCCGACATCATTGTCGGCTTCCCAGGCGAGGGAAATATACAATTTGAAAACACGGCCAAGCTCATGCGCGAAATGAAATTCGATATGGCTTATATTTCCCAATACTCCCCTCGCCCAGAAACTGCCGCCTGGGGAATGAAAGACGATGTTTCAAAAAAAGAAAAGGTCCGCCGCGAAAAAGTCCTGACGAAAATACTGGAAGAAACCGCGCTAATGAACAATAAAAAGTATATCGGCAAAGTGGTTGAAGTTTTGGCCGACGCCGGCGGCAGAGGCCACACTCGCACCCAGAAAAAAGTTGTTTTTCGTTCCGACAAAAAAACTCCCGTCGGGGAATTTGCGAAAGTGAAAATTACAAAAGTTAAAGCGTTTGGATTGGAAGGAGAAATTATATGAAAAAAATAGTCGTAGTATTGGGACCGACTTCTTCGGGAAAGTCCGATATTGCCATTAAGCTGGCTAAGAAATTCGACGGGGAAATCATATCCGCTGACAGCCGGCAAATTTATCGCGGGATGGATATTGGCACCGGAAAGGTACTTGGAAACCCGATTTCCAATTGGAAATCGGGTTTCCAAGTTTGGATGTCTCATGGAATTCCTCACTACATGATTTCTTTTGTCTCCTCTCGCACGAAATACAATGTCGCCAAATTCAAACGTCAAGCCGAGAAAATTATCGAGGGTATTCTCAAGCGCGGCAAGCTTCCCATTATCTGCGGCGGGACAGGTTTTTGGATTCAGGCGATTGTCGATAACGTAAGCTTCCCAGAAGTAAAACCCGACTGGAAACTGCGAAGGAGACTAGATAAACATTCCGCAGAAAAACTTTTCGCAATACTCAAGAGATTGGATCCGGCAAGAGCGAAGACAATAGATTCAAAAAATAAAGCGAGGCTGATCCGGGCAATTGAAATCTGTAAAAAAATTAAAAAAGTCCCTAGGATAGAAAATATCCCCCTGCGGGGGACCACCCGCAGGGTGGCTCAATACAAATTCTTGCAGATAGGCATCAAATTGCCGAAAGAGAGATTATATAAAAACATCGAAAAGCGCGTGAAGGCCCGATTCAAGCAAGGTATGGTGGCCGAAGTCGAAAAATTGCACAAACAGGGCCTGAGCTGGAAAAAAATTCAGTCCTTTGGTCTCGCCTATTTTTGGATTCCTTTATATCTGCAGGATAAACTGACCAAAACCGAACTCGTTGAAAAAATCACGAACGCCGAAAAAAAATATGCCAAGCGCCAGATGACCTGGTTCCGTCGCGACAGCCGAATCAAATGGCTGAAAAATTATTCGCAAACAGAAAAAACCGTAAAAAAATTTACCCGTCATTAACTTTCAGTATACTAGTATACTGAAAGTTAGTTATTTTATTCCAGCCATAATTTAAGGACTGGATTTCTCCAGTCCTTTTTGTCTGCCCCCCGAAGATCAATATTCATCCAGAATCATTTTGAGCAAGGCCATTCGAACATAGAGACCGTTTTGAGCCTGCTTGAAATAGTAGGCCCGCGGATCTCTGTCAACGGCGTAGCCTATTTCAGTTAGCCTCGGCAAGGGATGCATGACTATCGCTTCCGGTTTCATGAGCGCCAGACTGTGTTTCCCGATCATAAGCCCCTTGCTTTCCTCAACAACCTGGCTGTATTTGTCGGACTTTTCGAACCGCTCCTTTTGAACCCGGGTCTGATAGACAACATCGGCTTTTGGAAGAACGTCCTCGAGACTGTTCGTTTCGACCCACGGCACGTTGTACTTGTCGAGATAGCTCTTGATGTCGTCCCGCATCCTGGTCGCTTCAGGTGACACGAAGAAGATTTGATTTTTGGGATAGTGCTTGGCCAGAAAATAGGACAGCGACCTCACAGTCCTCCCATTCACAAGGTCTCCCACCATAGCAATTCTCAGGTCTTCAATCTTCCCGAATTTTTCCTTGATCGTGTAGAGATCGAGAAGCGCCTGGGTGGGATGCTGGCCGATCCCGTCGCCCGCGTTTATGATAGGCACGTTGTTGGAATACGCGACGGCCCGCCCAGCCCCTCCCTCTTTGTAGTACCGAAGGACGATCACGTCCGCGTACCCGCTGATAACCCGGATGGAATCTTCAAGACTTTCTCCCTTGGCCTTCGAGGAAAACTCCTTGGCGTTTTCCGTGCTGATGACTTCCCCTCCGAGCCTTTTCATAGCCGACTCGAAACTCAGCCGCGTTCTGGTGCTGGGCTCATAAAAGAGCGAGGCCATGATCCTGCCGTCAAGCAGTTTCGCGGGAGGAGAGATTTCCATTCTTTTCGCAGTCGTGAAAACCCTCTCCACCGTCCTCTTGTCAAACTGCTGGGCCTTGATCACCAATCCCAATCTTTTCATGCTTCCTCCTTTCCTGAAAAGAACTCAAAAAAATCCGCCCCTGACGGGCGGTGTCCGCTAAAAAAGCTGGGTAAGTTTTGGTGCGTTTTTAGCCATCCTTGTCAGTATATGTTTGTTTCCAATCTCTGTCAATGCGTCCGTTTATTTCCCCTTAAGCGCCTTTTTCAACTCTTCCATCGCAATTTTTGGATTCGCTTTGCCTTTCGTGTCTTTCATCACCTGGCCCAAGAGAAACTGAAGAGCGTTTTGTTTTCCTTTTTTGAAATCTTCGACGGGTCCCGGGTTATCAGATATGATCTTTTCGACGATTTTTTTTATCTCTCCTTCGTCATCCACCTGTGAAAGATTCTTTTCGGAAATTATATGCTCCGGATCGGCTCCCGTTTTCACCATCTCGGCAAGTACTGTTTGCGCGACACTGGAATTGATTTTCCCCTGAGCCACAATGCTCATGAGCTCTCCAAAATTTTCAGGAGTGATTTTTAGACTTGAAATACTTTCGCCTTCTTTCAAATACTTTTTTATCTCCGTGATGAGATAATTGGCGGCAAGCTTTGGTATTCTCTTTCTGTCATCGCAAAGTTCGCAGCCTTCACTTGCCGACTCCTCGAAAAACTCGGCAAGCTTTTTGTCACGAGCAAGAATTTCCGCGTCGTATTTCGATATGCCGTACTCATCCTGAAACCGCTTGATCTTCTGAGCCGGCAATTCCGGGAGTTCGGCTCTGATTTTGTCCACGAAGCCGTCTTCAAATTCCAGCGGCGGCAAATCGGGCTCCGGGAAATACCGATAATCGTGCGCTGACTCCTTTTCTCTCTGTGAAAATGTCATCATCTTACTTTCGTCCCAGCCTCTCGTTTCTTGAACCACCTCTTTTTCTCCTTCAAGCGCTTCTTCTTGTCTCTTCAGTTCATATTCAATCGCTTTTTCCACGGACTTGAAAGAGTTCAAGTTTTTCACTTCTACTTTCGTTCCGAACTCGGCATCGCCCGCTTTCCGGATTGAGATATTGGCTTCGCACCTCATCTGTACTTTTTCCATGTCAGCGTCCGATATTCCGATATAACGCAGAATCAGTTGCAATTCCTCGCAGAATTTTTTTGCTTCCTCAGCCGACTCAATGTCGGGCTCCGTCACAAGCTCCATGAGCGGAACTCCGCTGCGGTTGAAATCGACGAGGCTGAAATCAGTGCCTTTTTGGTGAATGAGTTTTCCAGTGTCCTCTTCGAGATGAATCCTCGTGATCCCGATTTTTTTTCCATCGACTTCCAAAAAACCTTTTTCGCATATCGGCTGGTCATATTGGGAAATTTGATATCCTTTCGGAAGGTCCGGGTAAAAGTAGTTTTTGCGGTCGAATTTTGATATTTTCGCAATTCGGCAATTGAGAGCGAGTCCCGCCCGCGCCACAAATTCAATCGCTTTTTCGTTGGCAACCGGAAGCGCCCCAGGTTGACCCGTGCAAACCGGACAGATATTGCTGTTGGGAATCCGGTCGAGACCAAGTTCATTTTTGCACGCGCAAAACATCTTGGAGTCTGTTTTCAGCTCCACGTGCACTTCCACCCCGATTGTCGGCTTGTATTTCATAGCCACTTTATCCTACCAAATAAGAGCCAAAAAATAAAGCCCCTCTCGAAAGATCAGGGCCGGAAAAATTGGCAACTAATGGAAATATTCCTGGGCTGTTTTCCTCATAAGAATCTCCCTTTGGAGATCAAGTTCGAGGAAAAAGATGCATTCTTCGCATCTGCGAGTCGGGCAAGTTGGGCAGATTACGTTCACGATACTGGAAAATACGTCCAGAGTCGGGAAATATTTTTCCTCAATAAAAGAACTCATAACCTTTCCCTCCAAGATAATCTTTGTTAAACCTGAACTTCTTTTCCCTTGGTAGTGACACGTCCCTCTTTCCATTGTCCCCGGTATTCATTGCCCTCTCCGAGAACCTGATGGAAAGTGATATGCACCACTCGGGCGCCGAAATCAATTTTTATCCTGCTTTTTCCCAAATTACAAATCCCAAATGTGAGTTCGCCCTGATATCCGGGCGCGACCTGGCCGTTGAAAAGCGCCAGTCCCGAACGAAACAGCGTTGTCCTCGGAAAAATAACCGCCATGAGGTCGAGCGGCAAATTGACCCTCTCCATCGTCTTGACGAGATAGTATTTCCCGGGTTCAAAAACAAACGACGTTGTTTTTTTCGGATCGAATTTCGCGACTGAAACGGAGTTGGGAGTGTTTCTTTCCTCAATACCGAGATATCCGTCGCCTTCGAGTTCGAAAATTTCTCCAAGCCTGAGATCAAATCCCGCTCCTTCGGGGTTGTTTATTTCCCGGTCGCACAAGTTTTCAACCAGCTTGATTTCGCTGACCAATCGATGAAGTTCTTTGATTCCAAGAATCATGATTTTGTTTCTTTAATTTTCTAACAGGGACATTTCCCTTCTTGATATATAAAAAGATTTGTGACTTTTTTCGGCCGGAACCGCCTCATCTTGATGCCCTTCTTCACGGCTAAGTCTCTCGCCTCATCCTCTTCTTCGAATTTTTCCCCGCCCGTTTGGATCCTCTCGTATTCTTTGAAATATACGATTTCCTTCACACCGGCGTTGTTGAGCGCTTTCATGCAATCATAGCAGGGAAAAAGAACCATGTAGGCGGTTGACCCTCTGAGGCGCTTCGTGTCCTGGGCATTGATGATTCCGTTGATTTCAGCGTGAGCTCCCCGGCAGCGCCGAACTTTTCCCGTCACCGGGTCTCCGTTCACTTTCGCACAACCGACTTCAAGACAATGGTCGTCTCCTTCCGTCGGCCCGTTGTATCCGAGAGAAATAATTCTTTTGTTCTTGTCGACAAAAACAACTCCGGTCTCATGGAACCGACAGGCCGCTCTTTTCGAAATCAGAAGAGCCAAGTTTATGAAAGCCTCGTCCCAGGAAAGCCTTGATGTTTTGATCGGTTTTTTTTGTTCACTCATGGAAAATATTTTTGGCGCTTTTGCATTATAGCGGCTCTTTTCGAAAAAGGCAAAATTGACAGGTTTATTCTTATGGTGTATTAAGAAATGAAACAAGTTTTTTAAATTAACGGCACTAAAGGAGAAAATATCCATGCAATGCGTAGGAGGAAAATGCGGAGGAAAAGGAAAAGTCGATCTTCAACACCCGATTGATTTCAAGGATCATTATCCTCATTATCATGTCGGACCGGTCAATGTCTTTGCCTGCAATCAGTGCGGCCTCTTGCACCGGCCCAATGGAAAAGCGATGCTTCTCGTGGATGACAAGTATCGCTATATCTTCTATCTGCGCGGAGGAAAAATCGTCGAGGAGTCAGCCCCTATGGGGGGCAACTTCTGCTAAAAAATTCCACGGCGTACCAGCCTAAAGGAGAAAATAATGACGCAATGCACAGAAGAAGGCTGTCCCGGAACCATCGACGCAGGAACCCAAATTTCCATGCGGGTGAGCTGCATTGAATTCAATCCCACCAACCCCTGCAGCGTCTGCGGCCGACTCCATTGGCCGAGCGGCCACCCGGTGTTCAACCGGCCCGGCCAAAGCGTGTTTTTCAAAAACGGCGGGTTCGAATACAAAACCCCGCCGCAAACGACGCATTAGCCAGAAATGCGCCCCCAAATTCCAAACCCCGCGCTCACCGAGCCCGGGGTTTTCAAAATATAGAGTCTACATTTTTCCACTATTCCACTCTCGCGAACACAACCACCTGAACTTTGTCTCCGTATTTTTTGGCGCATTTGGGACAAGTGGCATAGAAGAAGATGTATTCATTGGGCTCAAATTCTTTTTCGACGCAATATTTCTTTGTCTCTCTGATCCACTTCCTCATGTCTCCGTAGTGCCCTTCAAAAAGCCGCGTGAAAAAGCGGCCCGTCACAAGCTCCGTCTTGAAGCGGTCCGTTTTTTGGGAAATCGGGATGAGCATCTCCCCTCCCCAAAGACCATCGCGCCTCGAAAGCACCATTTGCTCGGACGCGAGTCCCGCTTCCTTGATTCTTTCAAGCCCTCTCACGATTTTTCTTCCAAAATCAAGCGGAACGTGAAGAAACGACCAGTACCGGTCGCGATAAAAAGGCTTGTCCCTCCAGACAATCTCCTTCTGGTCCCATTCCTCGGGAAGAAGTCTTTTGCAACATTCTTGATTCATAGTTGAAACTTCACAAAACACAAATTACAAAATACCAAACAAATATGCAAAACACAAATTTCAAAGCACAAGTTATTCTTTCGTTGATTTGTCTATTATTGCCGACAGAATATTGCGTATTTTTTTGTTTCTTGAAACAAATTGGCCATTTTATCTTTGAAATCAGTATTAGCCTCTTCAATCAAACTGAGCCAATGTTCAGTTTCTTTCGCCTCCTTGCGGGCTATCCTCAACCTGTGAATAAAATCCTTTCTTCCAACAGCTTCGTTAGCCTCTCTATAATTAGCACCAACAGAACCGGAGGATCTTATTATCTGATTAATTAATGGAAAATTTATACTGCTTTTAGGCAAGGCCTTGCATAGTCTGATTATTCTTTTTGCAAATTCCGTAGTCCTTTCCTCAAGATCACGATATTTATTTGTGTTTTGTGTTTTGGTCACTGTGTTTTGTTTGGCTTTTTGTGCTTCTGTTATTTGTGATTTTCTATAAGCTCACGAACTTAACCGGCAAAACTTTTCGAAACACTCCCGCTATCATGAATGAATCCGATTCGTGGATATAGATCGGCTGATGAAAAGAATTGGTCGAACTCGGGAAAAGACCGATGACTCCATTGCCAAGTTTGCGATAATATTTGATCGTAGCCAGCCCATTAACAATAGCTACTACGACTTTTCCGTCAAAGTCAAAGTCCGAATCTTTTTTTTCAAAAACAACATAATCCCCGTCGCCGATCCCCTCTTTGTTCATGGAATCCCCGAGAGTCTTCACGGCGAAAAGCTTTGCCTTTGGACTGGGCTTCAGAAGTGATTCCGAAATCTGAAGATATCCGTCCATATTGTCCTCAGCAAAAGCCAAAGCGTCTCCCGCTGAGGCCAACCCATAAACCGGAATTTGAAAAACGTCTTTCAGCCCCTTCGGCATATTCTTGTTTTCAACCAAATAGATTTTCCGGAAAACATCGCGTTTCACCAAGTCTTTTTTTTCAAGCGCCTCAATCAATTGAGAAACGCTTTTTACTGATTCGTCTTTCAGTCCCTTTTTTTGGAGATATTTGGCTATTTTATAAGTCGTCGGATTCCCTTTCCCGCTATCCGTCATCTCGCGGATTGTTTCGAGGATAAGATTTTGTTTTTCTGTCAGATTTTGCATTTTGTTTTCGTTATGAGTTATGCGTTTCGCGTTGCGCGACACACTATCACTATATCACCAAAAAATATCACTGTCAATCCCTACTTATCCCCAGCCGATTTTTTCCCAATATAGACCAGATTCCAGCCTTCTTCTTTTTTCAACGTTTTGAAGCCAGATTCAAAAAACAAATTCTCCAGCTCCCCCATTCTGAAAGGATGGTGGTAGCGCTTGAAAATCCCGTCGCCCGATTTGAATGAGATCTCCGCTTCCAGCCATTCTTTTTTCGATTTTTTGTGATACTTCAAATACTGCTTCTGCCATAGATTCCAAGCTGTGATGACAATTTTGCCGCCGGGTTTCAGGACTCTCCTCAATTCCTTGGCAACTTCCAGAGCATACTCTTTCGATGGAAAATGATGAAAAACAGCAATCGAAAAAATAACGTCGAAATAATTGTCCTCAAAGGACAACTTTTTAAAATTCGGACTTATTTTGATAAATTTCGTTTTTTCGCTATTATACTTTTGCTTGGCAATATCAATAAGCTTTTGAGAAGTATCGATTCCTATATACTTGCCCGCCGAAGCCTTAGCGAAGGCGGGTTCGTTCCTGCCAAGCCCAAGAAACCCCGCTAACCTCCCATTTCCACAACCAAAATCGAGCACTCGATCCCCCGGCCGCACCATATCCCGAATAAACTCCAAATCCCGCCACATAGTCGCGCGGGTTCCCGAAAACTTCTCGGCAATCAGATCATAGCCAGATTCGAGATCAGATAAAATTTTACTTATTTCTTTATTATGCATTTTTTCGTATTTTCGCTAAATTCGTAGTTCGTAAATGAATAAATTACTCGCTACCATCATTAAAGAAGCAATCCGCCGGAATTGCAAATCTTCGGAAGCCTTTGACGAACTCAAAAAAGAAATCTGCGGCCGCTTCGGCGTGACCACCCCTCGCAATGCTGATATTCGGGATTTTTATGAACAAAGCTTGGCTTTGGGGAATTCCAAGAGCTTAGCTCTTGGAAGGAAAAAAGCCGAGCTTTTATTACTAAAAAAAATCCTCAAATCCAAAAGTATCCGCACTCTTTCAGGCGTCGCTGTCGTCGCCGTTCTTACCAAATCTCACCCTTGCCGGGGAAAATGCCTCTATTGCCCAACCGAAAAAACAATGCCGAAGAGCTATCTTTCAAATGAACCAGCCGTCATGCGAGCCATCGGTGTAAATTTTGATCCATATCTGCAAGTTCAGAAACGTCTGCGGGCGCTCGAAATAAACGGCCACGATATCGACAAAATCGAGCTCATCGTCATGGGCGGAACTTTTTCCGATCTCCCAAAAAAATACCAATATGACTTCATCAAAGAATGTTATCGGGCTGCCAACGACTACTCCAAGACACGAAAGTTAACGAAAAAAAATATTTCTAAAATACAAAATCAACTAATAACAGAACAGAAAAGAAACGAAAAGGCTAAGCACAGAATAATTGGCTTGACACTGGAAACCCGCCCCGACACCCTCGACGAAAAAGAAGTGAGATTCTATCGCGAACTGGGAGCAACCCGGGTCGAAATCGGCGTGCAAAGTATTTTTGACGATGTTTTGAAAATCAACCGTCGCGGACATGACGTTTCCGAAACTATCAAAGCCACAAAATTGCTCAAAAACGCCGGATTCAAGGTGGGATATCATTTGATGCCCGGACTTCTTGGTAGCTCACCGCAAAAGGACCTAGAAATGTTCAAGGAGATTTTCAAGAATCCCGATTTCCAGCCCGATCTTGTGAAAATTTATCCCTGCGTCGTCACAAAAAATTCGGCTTTGTACAAATTATGGAAAGCCGGCAAATACAAAGCGCTCACAAATTCCCAGGCCGAAAAATTGATCACGGAAATCAAGAAAATTGTCCCGCCATACGTCCGCATATCCCGCTTGATCCGGGATATCCCGGAAATATCAATTGTCGCCGGATCAAACATTTCCAATCTGAGACAAATCATTCAGAACAAAGGCGCGAAATGCGACTGCATCCGCTGCCGGGAAGTGCGAGGAAATTACACCTCAAAGGACAAAATAAAATTGCGGCGAATTGACTATGACGCTTCCGACGGAAAAGAAATCTATCTTGAATATTCCTCGCCTGATCACAAAAAACTCTACTCGATGCTGCGGCTGCGTATGTCTTCTTTTGGAAACCCGATTTCCAATTGGAAATCGGGTTTCCAAAATTTAGCGATAATCCGCGAAGTCCATACTTACGGGAAGCTGCTGGCACTCGGCGCCAAAAACAAAAAATCTCCGCAACACGCCGGACTCGGAAAAAAATTGATCGCTGAAGCCGAAAAAATTGCGAAAAAAGAATTCGGCTGCCAAAAAATTTCAGTCATTGCGGGAATCGGCGTTCGGGAATATTACCGGAAATTAGGATACGGATTGCGACAAACTTATATGGTCAAAAATCTAGACCATTGACAAACTAGGGAAATTATATATCATTAATCTCAAAATACACGAGACCTAAGGAGGATAATTTCCATGCTGGAAATAACCATCTTCCGAACCCAGGAGAAAACGAAGAATCTCAAAAGGATACTTATGGGGCAGGACAACACTTTCGGTCCCATGGGATCTGGAGGATACGCGGTTCGGATAGCTCCCAAGCGAAGGAATCTGCTTTCGTTTCAAGAGCTTGATACCGCTCCGGCGAAAAATTTCAAGGTCGGCGTGAAAAAAGGAATGATCTGGGCCGGAAGAATTGCCTGGCTGATCAAGCTGATCCTGAAAAGCAGCCGAATCACCTTCACCACCGAAATCAAGAGATTCAGAACCGGCGATGACATCGACAAGGCGTTCGCAAGAGCCTGAAAAACCTCCACAAAAAAACCCAAGCACGGCAATTTTCGGAAGAGCCACGTCTCCCCGATCCGCCCGCTTGGGTCTTTTTTATAGATCGAATGAGAAATCCCCATTGACAAATCGGCTGAGAGGCGGTAGATTACCTAGTCAATAACTCGCATGCAGCAATTATTATCAGGAAAGGGGTGCATAATGGCTGAAATGCATATAATTCCAGGTATGGGAGTTGTCGTTCATTATGAATGCCTCGATATGCACGGATATTTCGTCGAGGCCTCAACCTCACTGGATCGATTTGGATTCTGGCCAGAAATCTGTGACAGAGACTGGGATATGCTCAAAAAAATCGGTCTGCGGGGAAGCTACATATGCAGACAGATCCTTCAACTCTCTGGCGTCAAGGGCATCTGGATTGATCCTCAAGAAATAATAGTCCATCGGGAGGATTGGGCAAAATGGAAAGATCTGGACAGCGAAATCCTCGGAATAATAATAGGCTATCCCGCATTAGTAAAGGAAATTTCCGAGGAAATCACTGAGGAATTTTTCCTGAATCCCCTTGAAGAAAACTTTCTCGAGGGTCTGCAAAAATTATAAAAGGATTACCAAAAAAAACAGAGGTAATCCTTTTTTATATTCAATTTCTATTCGAAGTTCATTTTTTTGTATATCTTCCTCGTCACTTACACATCCGCGTTGCAATAGGCGCAAATTTCTTTGATTTTACCTTTTTTGTAGTAGGTGAAAACTTCTGAGCCATCCATATTGGTTTTGGAAGTTGGAAGCCCGAGAGCCCTGGCAAGCGTATCAAGCCCCACTCCCTTCCCGAAGCTCCACTGGTTCCATTCGTGCATTACGTCATACATAGGTTCGCTTCGGTATTTCGCGAACGAGAGGCGCATTTTTGTCCTCGGCTTTATTCCATGAATGATGGACCTCTGCACAATATACTTCATGTCGAATTCAATGATATTGAATCCGACAAAGAGATCAACGTCCTCCGCCGCGTCCCAAAAGGCCTCAAGAACTTTTTTCTCGTCCTCGTTGCAAATGCAATGGATCATATCGTCGTCAATCGCGTAGGATATGCAAAGAATCCGCCCGAACGTCCCGTCGAGTCCCGTCCCCGCCAAAAAATTTTCAAAACTTGTCGTATATTTTTCGCCAAAACGTTTCCTCTTTTTTTTCTTGTATTCGTGGATTTCTTTCAGGACTTCGTGCATATGCTCCGGCGCGGGAAGCGTTTCGATGTCGAGAAACATCTTCTTTCGTCCGTTGTTGTAATAATCGTTCATGATAAAAATTCAAAATTTAAATATCAAAATGAAAAATGACAATGTAAAATTCAAAACGAGCAAAAAGCCGGATGTGGTGCAAAAATCTAATAATTTTACATTTTAAACTGTCATTTTACACTTTGAGATTTGCATTTTACATTCGGCTAGGAGCCGTAATTCCCATCAACCGCAAAGTTTCCGCTAGAACTATCTGCGCTGCTTTTATTATTTCGAGTCTCCAGGCTGTCGTTTCCAAATCACTTTCGTCAATCACTCGACACTGCTCATAGAAATTGTGCAACTTGTCAGCTAGCCTCATCACGTACTGCGGGAGATAGTGAACTGCATAGTTTTGAGAAACTTCCTCAACGAGATCCGGAAATTTAAGAAGCTCGAAAATGAGCACGCGTTCTTTTTCGTGCATTTTCCTAAGTTCGTATCTTAGGACGCTCCTAAGATCCGATTTTAGGTCGTCCGCTTTCCGCAAAATACTCGAGATACGCGCGTGGGCGTATTGGACGTAATAAACGGGATTTTTTTCACTCTTTTCTTTGGCCAAATCCAGATCGAAATTCATATGAGTGTCCGCGCTGTGAAGAAGAAAGAAAAACCTCGTCGCATCTTTCCCTACTTCATCAATGAGGTCGTCCACGCTCACATATGTCCCGGCACGCTTCGACATCTTCATCTCCTTTCCATTCTTGAGAACTCGCACAAACTGAGTGAGAATCACTTCCAGCTTATTCTCGTATTCCAAAGCTTTTAACGCCCCTTGCGTTCTCGTCACTTCCCCATGATGGTCTGCTCCCCAAATATCAATCAATTTTTCAAATCCCCGTTCGATTTTTTCAATGTGGTAGGCGATATCTGCTCCGAAATATGTTTTTTCGCCGTTTGATTTCACCACCGCCCGATCCTTGTCATCGCCGAATTCCGTTGACTTAAACCAAACAGCTCCGTCTTTTTCGTAGATGAAGCCCCTTTCTTTGAGAATGTTCAAAACCTCGTCCACCCGACCGCTCTTTTGCAGCTTCTTCTCGGAAAAATAGTTATCGAACTTTATCCCGAATTTCTCCATGGAAGGCTTTATTATATCATCCAAAACAATCTCTGCCGCTTTCTCGCCGATAGCCCTTGCATTTTTTTCCTCCAATAATTTTGAATTTTGAATTTTGAATTTTGAATTCAATTCCTGAATATAGTCGCCGCTGTATTGTGCTTCGGAGTCACCAAGAACAGAGTGTCCCAAAATGTCCGTCTGATTCCCGGTGTCGTTCACATAGTATTCGCGGTACGGCTCATATCCCGTTTTTTCAAAAACATTCGCTAAGGTGTCGCCCAGCGGACCGCCTCGCGCGTTTCCAACATGAATCGGCCCCGTTGGATTTGCTGAAACGAAATCAAGATGAATTTTTTTGCCCGCTCCAGCTTCCGAATTTCCAAACTTATTTTTTTCTTCATTTATTTTCACTACAACTAGTTGTAGTGGTTTATCTTTAAGATAAAAATTCATGAATCCGGGTTTGGCGATTTCTATTTCATGCAAAGAATCGCTTTGAATACCGCCTTTTATTCCTTCCGCCACTTTCATCGGATTTTTCCCCACGACATTTCCCAGCACCAGCGCCACGTTCGTCGCAAAATCCCCCATTCCCTCGGGCGGATAGTCGATTTTTATTTTTTCCAGCTCAAAATCAATCCCAAGCGAGGATTTGATGGCAGCTTGAATCAGTTTCTGAATCTCCTTTTTCACCCCATTAGAAATTTAATATCAAAACCATTATTCGACATTGTTCCATTAAGCTATATATCTATAGTAATTTCTAACGGGGCAAATAGCAAGGGAAATGAAATAAAAAAAGCCGGATGATTTCTTACCCGGCTTTGACTGCTTCGCGCTTTCGAAAAATATTACTTCTTCCGGTATCCCATGATTTTTCCGGCCAGCTCTTTCTTTTCCTTGAGCTGTCGCCGGATAATTTCGAGGCGGTTTCTGATCTGCTTGAAAAGGATATCTTTTTCATGGCGAATCAATTCCGAGCCGACCTTCACCGATTTTTGATAGAGCCGGCCTTCTTGATACGTACCCTCTCGGACTTCGCCGCCTCCCCACCTTGCTTGGAGATACTTGAAGGACTCTCTGCTTTCCACCAATTCCTGAAGCGGCTTGTCGGTCACCCAAACCGCTTCATAGGGTGTTGAATAGCCTCAGCAATCCAGATAAGTCACGACGTTTG